>Ga0335085_10000527_pt1 | contig 106009 bp, 114 predicted proteins | sample Lox_Sample_45_FD_206712 | JGI IMG/M metagenome (GOLD analysis project Ga0335085, IMG submission 206712) | Soil microbial communities from Loxahatchee National Wildlife Refuge, Florida, United States - Lox_Sample_4.5 | ecosystem: Environmental > Terrestrial > Soil > Wetlands | place: USA...
CGGTTCATCACCCAGGTGCCGTTGGCGCGATAGGCCGATTTCGGCGCATAGGCGAGGCTGACGAGCGCATCGGTGGGATCGGTGGAGGCAAACGCGCCGTCGGCGCCGCTCGCGATATAGCCGATCTTCGTCCACGCCCAGGAGGCATCCGCGATGATGGTTTCACTGAGGAAACCTTTCGGCGCGGTGACGCCATCGCCGCTGATAAAGGCCGCACCTTCCTGCTCGGCGAAGACGATCTGCACTTCGTTCGCCAGCCATTGCTCGATGTTCACCTGCGCGTCGTCGAGCAAGGCCTGCGTCGCCGCCGGCATCGCATAAATTTCCATCGCGGGATATTCGATGGAGGAGATGGTCGGCGCGGTGGTTTCCGTGCGCGCGTCGGTTTCGGCGACCCAGCCGGTGGCGGCGCCCGCGCTCGTGATCGGCTTGCGGAAGGTGGACGAGCTGATCTGCTGCACGGTCGCGAGCCCGCGGATCGGCGAGGCCTTGGCCAGCACGCGATCGATGGTCTGCGCGATTTCGAGCGGCACGACATAGCCGCCGTCCGAACCTTCGCTCAGCGATTTCATTTCCAGCGTGTCGAAGCCGGAGGTGTCGCCCTTGCGCATGTAGCGGTCGAAGGCGACCTTGCGCTCGCGCGTGGCGCGGTCGGGCATCTGCTTCTGCTCGCCGCCGAGGCTGGGGCGCGCGGCTTGAAGCGCCAGCTCATCGAGCGCGCGCTTCTGTTCGTCGAGCGCGCGATTGATGCGGTCCACCTTTTCTTCGGTGACGGCATCGGACGAGCGGCGCTCGACTTGCGTCAGCCGTTCGTCATTGGCCTCCTTGAAGCTCTCGAAGGCGCGCAGGAAATCCTCGAACGCCTCCTTGATCTCGCGGGTTTCGGCCGCTTTGGTTTCCAGTTCCATGCTTTTCTCCTAGTTAGACGCTACGTGAAGAGCAATTGCCGCTTTTCTCACGATGCTTGCGACGTGATCGTTCTTCGCTCCGATGGCCGTGACCTGACTTCCCGTGAGCAGCGGGAACGTCACGACCGAAATTTCCCAAAGCTCGACTTCCAAAAGCGTGCGAAGGCCGCGCGCCGCATCGCGCCGCGCGCGCTGGGTGCGAAATCCGATGGACAAACCGTTGAGCGCGCCCTGGCGGAGCAGCGCTTCCACTTCGCGGCCGCGCTGCGTGTCCGTCACGAGGCGGCCCTTCACATAAAGCCCGCGCGAATCTTCATGAATGTCCTCCCACACGCCGATGGGCTCGTGGGAGAAATGCTGGTAGAGCATGCGCACGCGCGCGATGCCGTTCTTGCGCAGCGTGTTGGCGAATGCGCCCGGCGCCACGATATCGCCCGCGCCATCCGGCACGCCGAACAGCGAGGCGTAGCCTTCGAACTGATCGCGGCCGAGTTTTTCCAGTTGCGCCCGCGCGTCGATATGCGCGAGGCGGCGCCTCACGGTTTCTACGGTGACAGTCATGGTGTTCCGTTATTGCGGTTTGTGCGCGGCTGCGCGGTCGAGTTTCGTTTCGATGCGATCGAGCGATTGCGAAATGTTGGCGACCTGATCCTCGATCACCGCCACGCGCTCGATGGCCGACTGGTCGTTCGCGAGCGTGCGTTCCAATACGCTGATGCGTTCCGCTGCCGAGCCCGCCCAGAACAGCGCGCCCGCCGTCTGCAACAAAAAAGCCGCCACGAGGGCGGCCGGGAGGCGTCTGTCGGGGATGTTCGGCATGTCCAAAATCGCCATCTCCTAATTTCCAACCGCGTCTCCGCCATCCACCGGCGAATAGCCAGCGGCTTGGCGGCGTTCGTTGAGCGTGAGGAAGTTCGCCGCGGTGAGCTTGTCCCATGTGGATTCGCGGTCGGCGGCAAGCGCCTCCACCGCGTCGGCGTCGTAAGAGATGCGCAAATTCTCGCCGAATTGGGGGCCGAGCCAGCGCGTCAATCCTTGCGCGGTGCGCGACACCAGCGGCAGAACCGTCTGGCGCCAGAACGACAGATTGGCCTCGCGGTAATTCGAAAACGTGTTGTCGCCGGGAATGCCGAGCAGCATGGGCGGCACGCCGAAGGCCAGCGAAATCTCGCGCGCGGCTGCGGCGCGCAAGCTCGTGAAATCCATATCGGCGGGCGTGTAGCTCATGGCGCGCCAATCGAGCCCGCCTTCCAGCACCATCGGACGGCCCGCATTCTTCGCACCCTGATAGGCATCTTCGAGTTCGGTCTTGAGGCGGCGGAATTGCTCGTCGGTGAGGCCGGGCTGCCCCTCCGGCCCCTTATATATAAGTGCGCCGGAGGGCCGCGCCGCATTGTCGAGCAGCGATTTCGTCCATTTCGCGCCCGCGTTGTGGACGTCGATTGCCGTTGCCGCCGCTTCGATAGGCGAAAAACCGTAATGATCGTCGAGCGGATGAAAGAGCGTTGCGTGCAGCACCGGCAAAAATCCCGTGAGCGGATCGCGGCTGAGCCGAATCGTCTGCTGATCGACGGTGTAATTATACGCAACCGGCCAGCCGCGCGCGCCCGACACGATGCGCACGCGATCGGGACGCAGCGTGTAAAGCTCGCGCACTTCGCCGCGCAGCGCGACGGCTTCGAGATAGGCATTGCCCGCGCATTGCAGGAAGGCATACCAGCGCTCGAACAGCACAGCACCGCTTTCCTGCGGATTGGGCGCGGCGAGAAGCGTAAGCAGCGGATGCTCCTCGATCTCCTGCGCGCCTTCGTAGAGCAGCCAGGGAACGGACGCCGCGGCCTCCGCGATCATGCGCACGCAGCGATAGACCACCGCGTTCTGCATGACGCCTTCGCGCGCGAGATTGGCATAATCGCGCACCGTCCAGGACGCCCGCCCCGCGAGAGACAAGGCGATAAGGGGGGAACTCGCCTTTGTTTCGGGCGCGACATCGCGCGCCCGCGCTCTCGCGGGGCGGAACCAGTTTTCGAACATTGTTTGATCCTCGATTAGAGCGTGCGGACTTTCGGATTCATCGCGCGGCGGTTGGGGAACAATTCCGTCAGCGCCCAGACGAGCGCATCCATGCGGTCGGGCGATGCGCCCGCGCCGTCATACTGGCACATCTGGTCTTCCAGTTCGGGCAGCGCGCCGATGTGATGGACTTGCCCGCGTTCGTATTTCGCGGCGACGGGTTCGGCGCGCGTGCGTTTGCCGCGCGTGGCATGAACGAGCTTCACCGGCGCGTCCGGCAATTCCTGAAGCAGCACGGCCTTCACCATGTCGCCGCCCTGATTGGCTTCGGCCACGATGGCGTCGGCGTCGTGTGTTTCGAATGCATCGATCACGGCCTTTGCCCACGCCGCCGGAGAAAGCCCGCTCGCGGAGTGATCGGCCAGCACGAAGCCTTCGTCTTTTGCGCGCCCCGCGACGACGATGCCGCATTCGTCTCCATGCGCAGTCGCGGGCGGATCGACGGCGACGACGATGCGCTCCAATTGCGGTGCTTCGCGCAAACGCGTTTCTTCGATCCAGCCGCGCTGCCACAGCGCATCTTCGTTGTCCTCGATCAGTTCGGCGTCGAGTTCCTGGCGGCCGAGCCGCGTGCCGCCGTAACGCGCCTCCATCAATTCCATGAAACCGGGCGCGAGATTGACGGCGTTGGCGGAGGTGGCACTTTTCGTGAGTGCGGTTCCGGCGGATTCGATCAGCATCTTGAGCGCGGGAATATTCCGCGGCGTGGTCGTGATCGTCATGCGCGGATCGCGGCCCAAACGCAGCGCCATCAGCGCCATGTCGAGCGCTGCTTGCGGGTCGGCCCATTTGGCGAATTCGTCGCACCATGCGGCATCGAATTGATGGCCGCGGATGGAATCCGGTTCCTCGGCGCTGAGCACGGTCGCAACCGCGCCCGACGGCCACAACACGCGCGCGTTCGACGGCTCGAATGCGGCACTGGGAGAAATCGATAACAAGCCGGAGCTTCCTTCTATCATCACGCTGCGCGCGTCATGGTGGGTTGCGCCGATAAGCGCGATGCGGCGCATTTTTCCGCGCGCCACGCCGTCGGCGATCCATTCCGCGCCGGCGCGCGTTTTGCCTGCGCCGCGTCCGCCGAGAAACAGCCAGATGCGCCAGTCGCCCGGCGGCGCAAGCTGCTCCCCGCGCGCCCAGAAGCGCCAGTCTTCCATGAGAAATTCGGCATCTTCATCGGATAATTCATTCAGGAAGCTTCGGCGCGCGGCCTGCGGCAAGGAGTTGATCGAGGCGGCGGATAAGCGCGTCGCGGGCTTCGTCATTCTTCTTCGCCACTTTCTTCTGGCGCAGCGCTTCGCGCTCGCGTTCCAGGCGCGCGAGCCGCTCCAGCGTGCGTTCGAGCGAGGACAGCGTGCGCGCGTTCGCCGCGCGGTCGGCCGCCGTGCCCGAGCCTTCCTTGAGACCTTCGAGCTGACACATTTGCCGGTTCAACTCTTTGAACAGCCGTTTGACCATGTCGTTCAACCATTCGCTGTCGATATCATCGGGCTTGACGCCCGCGGCCTCCGGCGAAATCGGCGCGCGTTCGCGCCGAACCGGGACAAGGTTCGTCATCGGTGACATCGAGAGTTCCTAAGAGGGTTTTCGGGGGATATAGCCGAATTGGGGATTCGACCGTGACGGTTCAAGGGGGGACGCGAAAATTATTTTCATGCGTCCGCCGCGCCCGAGCCGCGCCGGGTTTCCTTTCGATGCAATTGTCCGGATATAGCGCAAATGGGAAAAGCAGCGTGACGGTTCAAGGGGGCGGTGCTGTCCTAATTACCGCCTGAGTGTCCTAAGTCGACTGAGAGGGTGTCCTAAATTCAAGGAACTATGATCCGAGAGGTCTACAAGAGAATTATTTATTCTTTTGTTTGCTGCCCTCGGGAGGCGATGGCTGAGCGGGGAGCGCCTGATCTACCTTAATTGCACCAAGGCGCACAAGTTCGTTTCCAACTAAGGCACGAACTTTTATGAACCCCTTTTGCCGAAGAGTAAACGGTGCGAGTAACAAAGGGCTTCGATATTGTTTAACTGGCTTATCGATAGGGAATTCGGAATCTGGGTCAGGCAATTTCGTAAATTCTCGGAAACTAGCCGGGATAGTGTCGCCTACCATCGAAGGCTTATCATCTGGGTCCCCAGGGAGATAAACTCGGAGGGATAAATCCCCTTCCATTTGTCCATATTGCTCAATGTAAGTAATAAAAATTCCAAACTTCGGCAACGTCACGGGAAATTCGGAATGAACGATTATGGCGTTCGTATATACGCCCATGAAGCTGAATTTGCCGCCTTCTTCCACTCGAATGTCGTCGCAAAAAACGACATTCCCATACGCTTTTGCTAACGGGACTTCTTCCGTCATGAGGGCTGGGACTCTACAGTTGTCCGACTAGAAGCTGCAATTGGAGGGATAGGTGCCGCTTGTAAGGTCTCAATTGCGCTAGATGCTTCGGCAGGTTTTGAGCCGGTTGTGGAAAGTTCGATGAGTCTCTCGGCTTCATATTCCTGAATGACATCTTCGGCAGGCTCGATATAGATTCGAATCCGTGCGTCTAAGACCTCTGCAATCTTGCGTAGCGTCGAAAAGCTCCAATTCTGATAATCTGCGCGCTCAATTCGAGAAATGGCTGGTTGTTGCGTGCTAATTAGTTTAGCAAGCTCACGCTGATTGAGATTCCGCCGTTTCCGAAGTGCAATTAGCTGCGCCGCAATGCGCGCCGATGCTTCCGCAAGAAAAAATCTTTTGCGGTATTCGGGATCGTGTAGCTTCTTCGGAAGCTCTAGATCAATGGATTGCGCCACTTCCACCATGTTTCCCATCTTGCTTTGCTAGTTTTTGCACTTGTTCGTACGTGGATTTTCGGCTCCCAGCCAAATCGTATGCTCTATTTTGTTCCTGTGGCGATCCTTTTTTATGGATGCGGAAAAGTACAATTACGTTGCCATACGGCGCATAGAGTACGCGGACTTGTCTTTTTTCGACCTTCAGATTTATCTGCCAGAGACCGCCTTTTTTCTTTCCGAGATTTTTGACGTGATAGCCTTCCGGCGAAGGCCCCTGACGCCGCATCTCTCTAATCATCACGTCTATGGTCGCCAGCGCCTCAGGGCACTCCGAATTGACCTCTCCGGGATACACCCCAGTTGGCCACTGGCGAACGTCATAGGCCATAGATATTACAAATATGTTCTTTTTTCAAGGCACATGAGTTGACAACATATAACATATAAGTTATATTATGGCAGTGATGAAACGAAAAAGGCTTGCCCAAGAACCTTGTGGAACCAGAGCAAGCCTTTGAAATCACTACAGAATACCCCGGATCGTCTAGCGGTAGGACTCCTGATCTTACACTCAGACAACGGAGGTTCGAGCCCTCCTCCGGGGACCATAGCGGGTCCGACGGCTGCGCTAACAGCCACCGGACCCTAGGCCAACCACCGGGAGTGACCCCAGTGATCGACTTGCAACCGCAATATAGCGGCATCGGGCACTCCCTTCAATCGAAGGGTACGCCCCAATGAATATCCTGCCTCTTGAAAAACAGGTCGAAATCATCGCTGCCCTTACCGAAGGGTGCAGCATCCGGGCCGTTGAGCGGCTTACTGGCGTTCACCGCGATACCATAATGCGGCTAGCCGTCCGGGTGGGCGAAGGCTGCTCCAAACTGCACGGCTCCACGATGCGGGGGCTACAGGTCAATCGAATCGAGCTTGACGAAATCTGGTCCTATGTCGGCAAGAAACAAGCCCGCACGAAGCCTGAAGATGGTGACATGGTAGGCGATCAATATACGTTCATCGCACTCGCCGATACCGCCAAGGCGATCATCACATATCGCACCGGCAAGCGCACCGCCGAAAACACTCAGATGTTCGCTGACGATTTGCGCCGCCGCGTTGTTGGTGCACCCGAAATCTCCGCCGATGGCTTCCAAGCATATCCGTGGGCGATCTCTCTTGCGTTCGGAGAAAACTGCAAATTCGGCGTGATGGAAAAGCATTACGCCGTAAACGGCACGCCGGAAGCCTCGCGCCGCTATTCTCCGGGCCGTGTGGTAGGCGTAAGCCGCAACGCGGTACACGGCACGCCGACGCGGATCAGTACGTCCTACGTTGAGCGCCAGAATTTGACACTGCGGATGCAACAACGCCGTTTCACGCGGCTCACAAACGGTTTTAGCAAGAATTATTTGAACCACTGTGCGGCAGTTGCGCTCTATGTCTGCCACTACAATCTGTGCCGCGTGCATGAAGCCCTGCGGGTTACGCCAGCCATGCAGCTTGGCGTCACGGATCATATTTGGACCGTGCGCGAGCTTGTAGAAAAGGCATTGAACGGTGAAATTGAAATGCCCGTTGGACGTACAAATGGTCCGTTTCGCGTAATTGACGGAGGCCGTCGCTAAACGGGAACGGCGCGCGCAGGGGCGCAGATAAGTTCGAATAATCGCAATGCGGCGTCGATAGATGCCGCTTTGCCGATCAAGTTAATGCCAGCTGTCGGACATGAGTCATCGATCTCGTAAATAAAATAGCCAAATTCGCCGCCCAGACCTTTCCCGATCTCTTTGTAGGTCTTAGCCGGAAGCGGTGATATACATACCGATCTCTTGTCACCGATTCGTGCAGACAGGAAAACGTCATCCATGGAACCCTCCGACAAGAAGAAATACACTTACCGGCCCCATCCTCAAGTTTCGGCAAACCAGATTGCCGAATATCTGGGAGCGAGTTCGACAAGGCGCAAACGGATCATTCGAGACGCGCGCTTTCCGAAAATTTCTGTGGTCGCTCAATACGATAAGGCCCGTGAAGGATTGGTTAACTTTTTGGACGATGACACGCGCAGTTTCAAGCACCTTGCCACCGCTCAAGACCATCTTGAAAAGCGGAAATTGCGTGTAGATGCAACGGATTGGCTCAAGCGTGATAGTGACGCATCCATAGAGGCGATGGAGATATTTCAGTCCGCCTACAACAAGTTCGGATTTGCAAAATTCACATGCCGAGAGGTGACGGGAAAACAGCCTTTGTTGGACCTCTGGAAAACCACAAAAATCAGCGTCCACCTCGATTTGTTGCTTCGTAAGCCTGTTATGGGAGCCAATCACGACAACATCGGCGGCGCAATTTTTCTCTTTTCCAGGGGGGAAACGTCGAACAAGGCGAGGGTTGAACGATCCAAAGTCATCGCTGGCTTGATCTACACCTATTGCGGAAACATCCTCAAAGAAATGGGCGTTGCCGATCCGAGTCTGTGTTTGGCGGTCGATGTTTTTGGCAAAGTGACGTACAAGCCGCCGGGTACGTTTGCCGCAAAAATCAAAAACGTAGCGGATGCTTGCGAGGAAATTCATGCCCGCTGGAAAACGATTGCACCACCGGATGATTATGACGGACCAGAGCCATAGATCGCGCTGGATCGGTAGTGTTGGCATCTGTCCTAATTTCCCTTGTCAAGTGTCCTAGTTAGGACAGTACCAAGGGGGCCGCGGAAAAATATTTGCACACCGGTGACGGGTGAACCCGCCCGGACGAGGCGCGGCCTGCGCGGCGGGGTAAGCGTTCTCAATCCCCGTCGTGGTCGTAATCGCCGCGGTCATAGCCGCTGCGGTCGTAATCGTGATGATAGCGGTCGCGATCGTAATACTGGCCGTTATGCCGGCCGTAATAGCCGTCGCGATAGGGCCCGTCATAGACGCAGGCGCTCAAGGCAAGCGCACTTGTGCACAGGATCACCGCGCCGAGGACGCTTTTCATCGGGGTCGTCATGTCGCTCTCCGTCGTTATCCCCTCGCATTTTATGAAAACGCCAAGCGGGATGCGGCGTTCCGTGGGGCGTCTGCAACCTGTCCATCGCGTAATGGATAAGGTCTTGAATCCGCCGTAAAAGAGGAGGATTGAGGCACGGGAAATGGCTGGTGCCGGAATGATTTATCTGGACGCGGTCTTGAAAGCCTTGCAGGCGTTTTTCGCGCGCAACCGCCGCGCGATCCTGACGGGCGCGGGCATCGCGGGCGCAATCGTCATGCTGCCGGTCATCGCCCTGATGCTGCTGCCGCAGATTCTGGGCCTGTTCGCGCCGACGCTGGATCTTTCCAAGGACCTTTATTCGGTCAACCGTCCCATCGCCTATACCTTCCTCGATGCGGAGGGGCGCGAGGTGGGCCATCGCGGCGCGATTGTGGGCGAGCGGCTGACGCTCGACGAAATGCCGCCTTACCTTCCCGCCGCCTTCATCGCCATGGAGGACAGAAGCTTCTATTCCAATTCGGGCATCAGCGTGCGCGGGCTTGTGCGAGCGGCGATCGAGGATTTGCGCGCTCATCATGTGGTGGCGGGCGGATCGACCATCACCCAGCAAACGGCGAAGATCGTGTTCACCTCGCAGGAGCGCACGCTTTCGCGCAAGCTGAAGGAATTGATGGAAACGGCGGCGCTCAACAAATCACTGTCCAAGAAGCAGATATTGGAACTCTATCTGAACCGCATCTATCTCGGCTCCGGCGCCTATGGCGTGGACGGGGCAGCACACGTCTATTTCGGGAAATCGGCGCGGAACCTGACGCTCTCCGAAGCCGCGATGCTCGCCACGCTGACGACGGCGCCATCGGTGTTTTCGCCCAGGCGCGATCTGGCGCGTGCACAGGCGCGCGCGGTGCGCGTGCTCGACGCGATGGTGGATACGGGCGCGATCACGCAGGCCGAAGCGTATAAAGCCGCCTCGCATCCCGCTGTGGTGAGCGACCGCACGCTCGTCGATGCGCGCAATTATTATTTCGACACGGCGGTGGACGAAGTGAACAAGTTCGTCAGCGTGGACGGGCAGATGCCCAAGACCGACCTGATCGTGCGCACGACATTCGAGCCCAGGATCGAAGATGCTGCGCGCAAGGCGATTGCGCGCACGCTGAACAAGGACGGCAGAAAGCTTCGCGCTTCGCAGGCCGCCGCCGTGGTGATGAAGCCCGACGGCGCGGTCGCCGCCATGATCGGCGGGCGCGACTATGACGAAAGCGTGTTCAATCGCGCCACGCTCGCGCACCGCCAGCCGGGCTCGGCGTTCAAGCCGTTCGTGTATCTGGCGGCGATCGAAAACGGCATCAGCCCATGGGACGTGCGCGATGACGGGCCGGTGGACATCGACGGCTGGCAGCCCACCAATTACGGCGGACGCGAATACGGCACCGTCACCATCGCCGATGCGCTGGCGCATTCCATCAACACCATCACCGCGGGGCTCGCGCAGGAAGTGGGCATTACGACCGTGATGGAAGCGGCGCATCGCTGCGGCATCACCTCGCCGCTCGAGCCCAATGCGTCGCTGGCGCTCGGCACATCGGAAGTCACGCCCTTCGAGCTGACCGCGGCGTATGCGACGTTCGCCTCCGGCGGCATGAAGATCGAGCCCTATTTCGTGACCGAAGTGGACGATCGCGCCGGACACATTCTTTACAAGCGCCAGGCGCCCGCGCCCGAACGCATCGTGGCCGAACACGTCAATCGCGACATGCTGGCGATGCTCTATGGCGTCGTGCAGGACGGAACCGGGCGCGCGGCCAATGTCGCGGGCCACGAGACCGCGGGCAAAACCGGTACCACGCAGGATTATCACGATGCGTGGTTCGTGGGCTTCACCGCCGATTATGTGGCCGGCGTTTGGGTGGGCAACGACGATTCCTCGCCGATGCGCGGGGTGACGGGCGGAAGCCTGCCGGCGCAAATCTGGAACGGCATCATGACGGTGGCCGAGCGCGGCTTGCCGTCCACACCGCTCGACCGCTCCGAACCCGAAACGCCGACGGATGCGGAAGACGGCGCGGTCATCGCCAGCGGCGGCGAAAACGGCGCGTCCATCACCGACGACGAAGCGGGCGCGCCGCCGCAGATGGACCAGCCGCGCTCGTTCTGGGACTGGCTGTTCGGCCGCAAGCCGCAAGTGCCGCAGCAACAACAGCCCGGCGGCGATCAGCCGGACGGCGGCGACGGCAATTAGTTCCCCAAGCCTGCCCGTGATAGAAGACGCATCGCGATTTTCCCGGGGGACCGGATGAAAAGTCTGTATGCGTGCCTGATCGCGCTTGCCGCGCTGCTGCCGAGCGCCGCGAGGGCCGAAAAATTCCAGCTCGCGAAAGTGACGTTCGTCACCGACTGGAAGGCGCAGGCCGAGCACGGCGGATTTTATGAAGCCGTGGCGCTGGGGCTTTATAAAAAACGCGGGCTCGATGTGCGCGTCCTCGAAGGCGGGCCGAGCGTGAACGTGCCGCAACTCCTCGCGGGCGGCGCGGCGGATTTCGGCATCGGCTCCAACGGATTTATTCCGCTCAACATGGTGCGCGAAGGCGTGCCCATCCGCGCCGTGATGGCGGTGTTCCAGAAGGACCCGCAAGTGCTGATTACCCATCCGCGCGCCGATGTGCGTTCGCTTTCCGATATGAAGGGCAAGCCGATCATGATTTCGGATGCCTCCACCACCGCGTTCTGGCCGTGGCTGAAAGCGAAATACGGATTTTCCGACACGCAAATCCGCAAATACACGTTCAACCTCGCGCCGTTTCTTGTCGATCCGAAGGCGATCCAGGAAGGCTATCTCACGAGCGAGCCCTACACCATCGAGCGCGAAGGCCATTTCAAGCCGCAAGTGTTTTTGCTCGCCGATAACGGTTATCCCGGTTATGCGAACATGGTGCTGGCGCCGGAGAAATGGATTCACGGCAAGCCGGGCGTGGTGCAGGCGTTTGTGACCGCGAGCATCGAGGGCTGGAAGGATTATCTTTACGGCGATCCCTCGCCCGCCAATGCGCTCATCGAGCGCGACAATCCCGAAATGACCGACGCGCTGATCGCGCGATCCATCGCCAAGATGAAGTCTTACGGCATCGTGCCGGAGGATGGCATCGGTGCGATGACGGATGCGAAATGGAAATTGTTCTTCGACACGATGTCGTCCGAAGGGCTTTATCCGAAGTCGCTGGATTATACGAAGGCGTATACGCTGAAGTTTTTGAAAAACTGATGCCACTGCTGACCCTTTCCCACGTTTCCAAATCCTTCGACAACGGCGTGGCCGCCTTGTCGGACGTGGATTTGCGCGTGGCGGCGGGCGAATTCGTTTCGCTGCTGGGGCCGAGCGGCTGCGGGAAATCGACGGCGCTGCGCTTGATCGCGCAGTTGTTGAAACCGAGTTCCGGCGAGATTGCATTTCCAAACGGCAGACCGCCGACCGGTTTCGTGTTTCAGGAGCCGACGCTGATGCCATGGGCCGATGCGCTGACCAATGCGCGGCTGCCGCTGGACCTCGAACACAAAAACGGAAAAGAGGCCGATGAGCGGGCGGCGCGTGCACTGGCGCGTGTGGGGCTTGCGGGTTTCGAGCGCGCCTATCCCCGCGAGCTTTCCGGCGGGATGAAGATGCGCGTCTCCATCGCGCGCGCGATTGCGGGCGCGCCGAAACTTTTGCTGATGGACGAGCCTTTCGCGGCGCTGGACGAACTGACGCGGCAATCGCTGAACGACGATCTTCTGAAATTATGGCGCGAGGACGGGCTGACCGTGATCTTCGTCACCCATTCGGTGTTCGAAAGCACTTATCTTTCCTCACGCGTGGTGGTGATGACGCCGCGTCCGGGACGCGTGGCTGTCGACATCGCGATTGCGCAGCCGGGCAATCGCGATGCGAGTTATCGCCTGACGCCGGAATTTTCCGCCAATGCGGCGAAGGTTTCGGCGGCATTGCGCGAGGCGATGACATGAATCGCGCGGCTCAAATCATTATCCCCATCGCGCTCGGCATCGCGGTGCTGGCGGCATGGCAATTCCTCGTGCGCTTCTACGGCGTGCCCCATTACGTGCTGCCCGCGCCGAGCGACATCTGGGTTGCCTTTCTCGAAAACTTTTCCTCGCTGATGGCCTCGCTGTGGACGACGCTGTCCATCACGCTCATCGCCATGGCGCTGGCGTTCGCGGGAAGCGTGCTGCTCGCGATTCTATTTTTGCAAAGCCGGATCATCGAAACCGCGCTTTATCCTTACGCCGTGATTCTTCAGGTCACGCCGGTCATTGCCATCGCGCCGCTGATTCTCATCTGGGTGGGGCTCGAGCGCATCGACACGGCGCTGCTCATCCTCGCCTGGATCGTGGCGTTCTTTCCGCTGTTCGCCAACACGCTGCTCGGCCTGAAATCCGCCGATCACAATCTCGCCGACCTCTTCCGGCTTTATGGCGCGAGCCGCTGGCAGCTTTTGTGGAAACTGCAACTGCCGACCGCGCTGCCCAACATGCTGGCCGGCGCGCGCATCTCGGGCGGACTCGCGCTGATCGGCACGGTGGTCGCCGAATTCGCCGCCGGCTCGGGCACGGCCACCGGGCTTGGCTGGCGCATCGTGGAGGCCGGCAACCGGCTCGAAATCGCCAAGATGTTCGCGGCCCTCGCCCTGCTTTCCATCGCCGGGATCGCCATCTTCTTCTCCCTAAGCCTTTTGGAATATTGGCTTTTGCGGCGCTGGCATGAGAGCGCTCTAAAAAGACAGATATGAACTGTATAATTTCAAAAATCACATAATCCTCTTGTGATCTATTGATTTCGCCCCCCGGAATTGCGATCTACCCCTTATGGCGAAACAGGCTCCACAGATGCTGACGGCGAACCGGCTCCGCGACGGCGAGGTCGTCTATTGGCGCAAAGGCGAATGGGTGGAGGCGTATACGGATGGCGAAGTGTTCGCCGATCCGCCCGCGGCCGATGCGGCGCTGGAAGCGGCGAAGGATTTTGTGAAACGCAACATCGTGGTCGCGCCCTATCTGTTCGATGTGCGCGAGGATGGAACGCCGGTGAAGGAGCGCGAGATCATCCGCGCCGCGGGGCCGAGCGTGCGCCGCGATACCGGCAAGCAGACGCATCACGACGTGTCATTTGCGGCGCCGCAAAAGCCCAAGCCGCGCGCAACCGGAGAGGCGCCCGATGTATCGATATGACGAATTCGATGCCGCGATGGTGCGCGACCGCGTGGCGCAATTCGCCTATCAGGTCGAGCGGCGGCTGAAGGGCGAACTCACCGAGGACGAATTCAAGCCGCTGCGCCTGAAGAATGGACTTTATCTGCAGCTTCATTCCTACATGCTGCGGATCGCGGTGCCTTACGGCACGCTATCGGCGCGGCAATTGCGCAAGCTCGCCTTCATCGCGCGCAAATACGACCGCGGCTACGGCCATTTCACGACGCGGCAGAATTTGCAGCTTCATTGGCCGAAGCTGGTGGATGTGCCGGAAATCCTCGGCCATCTCGCGGACGTGGAGATGCACTGCATCCAGACCAGCGGCAATTGCGTGCGCAATGTGACGGCCGATCAGTTCGCGGGCGCAGTGGCGGGCGAGCTGGAAGACCCGCGCATCCTCTCCGAAATCGTGCGGCAATGGTCCACCTTCCATCCCGAATTCAATTATCTGCCGCGCAAGTTCAAAATCGCGGTGTCGGGCACGAAGGAAGACCGCGCCGCGGTGAAATTCCACGATATCGGCATCGAGATCGTCAAGAACGACAAGGGCGAGACCGGCTATCGCGTGTTCGCCGGCGGCGGCATGGGGCGCACGCCTTACGTGGCGCTGCTGATCGGCCAGTTCGTGGCGAAGGAAGATATTCTCGCCTATCTCGAAGCGATTTTGCGCGTCTATAACGAATATGGACGGCGCGATAACATCCACAAGGCGCGCATCAAGATTCTGGCGCATCATCTGGGCGCCGACGAATTGCGCCGCCAGGTGGAAGTGGAATTCGCCGAGATCAAGAAGGCCGGCACGCTGCAATTGCCGGCGGAAGAACTAGCGCGCATCGCGGCCTATTTTGCGCCGCCCGCTTTCGAAGCGCTTTCCGATTCTTCGCCGGAATTCGAGGCGGCGTTGAAAGAGAAGGATTTCGCCAATTGGGCGAAAACCAATCTCACAGCGCACAAAGCACCCGGTTATACAATCGCCACCATTTCGCTGAAGAATATCGGGGCCACGCCCGGCGATATTTCCTCCGATCAGTTGGACGCCGTGGCGCAACTGATGGACGATTTCGGATATGACGAAATCCGCGTCAGCCATGAGCAGAATCTGGTTCTGCCGCATGTGCGCAAAAAGGATTTGCCGAAGCTCTTTGCGCGGCTGAAGGAATTGAATCTGGCGAGCGCCAATGCGGGGCTCATCACCGACATCATCTGCTGCCCGGGGCTGGATTATTGCGATCTGGCGAACGCGCGCTCCATTCCCATCGCGCAGAAGATTCAGGAACGCTTCGCCGATCTGGAGCGCCAGCACGATCTGGGCGAGTTGAAGATCAAAATGAGCGGCTGCATCAATGCCTGCGGCCATCATCATGCGGGGCACATCGGCATTCTGGGCGTGGATAAAAAGGGCGTGGAATTCTATCAAATCCAGATCGGCGGATCGGGCGCGGAAGACGCCAGCGTCGGTGAAATCATGGGCCCCGGCTTCGGCAAGGACGAGATCGTGGACGCCATCGAGCGGCTGGTGGATACGTATGTGAAATTGCGCGAGGGCAATGAGCGGCTGCTCGACACCTATCGCCGCGTGGGCATGACGCCGTTCAAGAACTCCGTCTACCGGGAGCAGCTTCATGCCGCTTATTAAGGACGGCAAGTTCGCGCCCGACCGTTTCGTGTTCGTGCCCGAGGGCGCGGCATTCCCCGAAGAAGGCGGCGTGATGGTGACTCTCGACCGCTTCCAGAGCGAGCGCGATACGCTGTTTGCCCATCACCAGCCGGTGGCCGTGCGGCTGGCCTCGAACGAAAATCCCGACGTGCTGAAGAACGATCTGCCGCGTATCGCCTGCGTGGCGATCGAGTTTCCCGTGTTCCGCGATGGGCGCGGATTTTCCTGGGCGCGGATGCTGCGCACGCGCTTCGGCTACAAGGGCGAGATCCGCGCTGTGGGGCATTTCCTCTACGACCAGCTCGCCTTTCTGGTGCGCGTGGGTTTCGATGCGTTCGACGTGCGCCAGGATTTTACAATCGAGGATTTCACCCGCGCGATGGGCGAGATGCATTACGTCTATCAGCCGAGCGCGGACGGCGTGAGGACGATCCGCGAGCTGCGGGCGGACAAGTAGGCCGATCCTTGCCTTTCTCCGAATTATACGTATAATTCGGATAATTAGGAGACCCGCCATGAGCCGCGCCAGCGCGCTGGAGTTCCAGCGCAAATTCGGACAATACCAGCACGAAGCCCAGCGCGAGCCCGTGGAAATCACCCGCCATGGCAGGCGCGAATTCGTGCTGATGTCGGCGGATCATTACGACTGGATGCTGGCCGCCATGAAGCGCAGCCATCGCACAGCGCAAGCGCCAGAAACCGTTGCGGAAGCCGTGCGGCGCACCGAAATGCACAAGCGCCATAACCGCCTTAACAAGCTGATGAAGTGATGCGCTTGCCAGAGCCCGAAGCGGGCCTTGTCATCCGTTACGATTATCTGTGGGCGCGGGAAGCTGATAAAGGAAAGACGGCGAGCAAGGTCCGTCCCGCCTGTCTGGCATTCGCGTCGGACGAAGCGAAGACACCGCGCTTCGTCGTGTTCCTGCCGATCACGCATTCCCCGCCGGCGCAAGGCGATGTGGGAATCGAAATTCCCAAGGCTGTTTGTGAGCACCTCGGATTGGATGAGGGACGCTCCTGGGTAATCGTTTCCGAATTCAATGTCGACGATTGGCCGAATGCCGGTCTTCAGCCGGTTCCGGGAAAGCGCAATGCATTTGCCCATGGCTTCATTCCGCCGATGCTGTTTGGCAGGATCAAGGAACGGTTTCTCGAACTGGTCGAGCAGAAACGCAGCCGATCCGTTCGCCGCGCCACTTGACCCCCCTCGCCGCGCGCCTTAAGACGCGTGCGTTGTCCGCGGAGTGGCGCGTATGAATGTGCGTGCTGAGGAGATTCCCCGTTTCGCCTCGGTCGAGCAGGCGATCGAGAAGCTGAAGCCGGTCGAGCCGGTTTATGTCATATTTCCGGAGAAATTCCGCATCGCGGCGAAGCGCTTTCTCGATGCGTTCCCGGGCGACACGCTTTATGCGGTGAAGGCCAATCCCGATCCGCATGTGCTCGATCAGGTGTGGGCGGCGGGCATCCGCCATTTCGACACCGCCTCGCTCGCCGAGATCGAGCTCGTGCGCGGCCGTTTTCCCGACGCGCATTGCCACTTCATGGCGCCGATCCGCAGCCCAGGCTCGGCCAAGGCTGCGTTTCACAAACACAATGTGACCGATTACGTCGTCGATTGCGATTTCGAGCTGGACAAGCTTCTGGCCGAAACCGGCGATGCGAAAAAGCTTCGCATCTTCGTGCGCATCGCAACCCCGCTCGGTGGCGCGGTGCTGGAGCTTTCGAGCAAATTCGGCACGACACCGGATGATGCTTCGCGGCTGCTCAAACGCGTGGCGGAATCGGGCGCGCAACCGGCGCTCACCTTTCATGTCGGCTCGCAATGCCTGTCGCCGTTTTCCTACGCGCAGGCTATCGAGATGGCGCGGCGCACGGCGGCGAATGCGGACGTTGAGATTACCGCGCTCGACATAGGCGGCGGATTTCCGGGGCCTTATCCGGGCAACGACGTGCCGCCCTATCACTGGTATTTCGACACGATCCGCGAGGCGCTCGCCACGCTGCCGAAGAAAATCCCCGTGCTGTGCGAGCCCGGCCGTGCGCTGATCGCCGAAGGCGTGTCGCTCATCACGCAGGTGATCCTGCGCAAAGGCGACATGATTTATATCAATGACGGCATTTACGGCAGCTTCGACGAGCTCACGCTGCCCGGCTGGACGGCCGATTATCACACTCGCGTCTTTGCGCTGGATGCGCGCGGGCGCGCGTTGCAGCAATTGCCTGCGGACAAGGCGATGCGCGTGTATGGGCCGACCTGCGATACGCTGGATGTGCTGCCGCGGCCCCTGCCCTTGCCCGCGCGCATCGGGCCGGGCGATTTCATCGTGTTCGACGCGATGGGCGCCTATTCGGTGGCAGTGCGCACCAATTTCAACGGTTTTTATCCCGACAAATGGGCGATGGCCGGGAATTAAAGCGCGGCCAAATTCGTATTTCCCCTTACTGAAAACTTAACCGTTCGCGCGTCTAATGACGGGCATGGATGCGCGCCTGCAACGATTGATCGAGCTTGCCGGAAAGCCTGCGCCGGAAGACCGCGCGGCGCTGGCGCTGGAGCTTTGCGATCTGCTCGCCGACTGGCCGATGAAATATCCAAGCGAAATGCGCGAGCCTTTCGAGACGCTGCTCGAAAAATGCGTGCGCGAAGTGGATGCTTCAACGCGCGCGCGTGTGGCCGCGCGGATCGCTTCCCGCGAGGAGGCGCCCGTGCCGCTGCTCAACGAACTGTTCTTCGATGCGCCGGCCGAAGCCAAAGCCAAAATCGTCGAACGCAACGCCGAAGCCAATGGCCATTGCACGACCGAAGCTGCCGACGAAGCCTCGCTCATCGCGGCCGCGCGCGAGGCCAAGGGCGAGGCTTTTGCCGCCGATTTCGCGCGGCTTTTGGGCATCGAGCCCGTCACCGCGCGGCGCATTCTGTCCGAACCGAGCGGCGATGCGCTCGCGATTGCCTGCAAGGGCGCGCATCTTACGCGGGCTGCGTTCTCCACGCTCGCCGTGCTCTTCGCGCCAGATGCGCAAGCAAGCGACAAGCGGCTCGCCGCTTACGAAGCCGTGCCGCAGGAGGCCGCTTCCGGCATGTTGCGCCACTGGCGCAACGAAGCGGCCTGACAGCCAGATTCGGACTTTAATCCTTGGCCCGCGCCGGGCGGTGACTGAGGGAAATTCTTCGAATATGATGGCGCGGCTTGGGGAATATTTCGCGCATCCGCGCCAATGAAGTGGGGGGATCAATCGTGCGCCTTCTTGCGCTTTCGGCCTTTCTGATCGCGGCCGCCTTGCCCGCCATGGCCGCCGGGCAGCCGGCTTCGCCGCCATTCGAAGTGGTGCGCAACCATATCGACGCCGATGTGAACGCGGACGGGTCCTTCACGCAGGCGACCGGCGTGGTCTATCGCGTGCTGGATGCGCAGGGCCAGCGCGCCCTTCAGCAGATCACGCTCTCCTATACCAGCGGCTATCAGGAGATGGCCGTTAGCGAGGCCTATACGCTGAAAGCGAACGGGCAGCAGATCAGGGTCGCGCCCAGCAACATTCTTTATGGCCGCGGCGCATCCACCGTGCCGGGCTACGAAGACATCACCACCGTCACCGTCGTGTTTCCCGATGTGCAGGTGGGCGACGAAGTGGTGCTGTCGACGGTGCTGAAGCAGAAGGTGCCGTGGATCGCGGGCCAGTTCGCATCCGGCATTTCCTTCGACCGCACGGTGGTGCAGCGCGATGCGCGGTTCACGCTGAGCGCGCCCGCGGATTATCCGCTGGTCGTCGATACCTCCGGCATGACGGCCGGCGATGCGGCAAGCGTGGACGGCAAGACGCAGCGAAGCTGGAGCTTCGTGAATGCTTCGCCCTTGCCGCCCGAACCCGGCGCCGTGATGATCCCCGGCGACAATCCGCATGTGTTCGTGAGTTCCTTTGCCGATTACGCCGCCGTGGCGCGCGCCGCCAATGGCTGGTTCGCCGGAAAAGCCGCCGTGACGCCGCAGATCGCAGCGCTCGCCAACCAATTGACCGCCGGAATTTCCGATCCGCGCGCGCAGGCCGAGAAGCTCTACGATTGGGTGTCCTCGCATATCGCCTATGAGCAGATCCTGCTCGGCGCAGGCGGATTCGTGCCGCATCCGGCGGCCGCGGTGCTGGCGACGGGCTATGGCGATTGCAAGGATCACGTCATGCTGCTCGAGGCGCTGCTCGCGGCCAAGGGCATTGCAAGCTCGCCCGTGCTGATTTCGGTGAGCCCCGCTTTCGACCTTCCCAAAGCGGCCACGCCTTACGCCTTCAACCACGTCATCACCTATATTCCGCAATTCCATCTGTTTGCGGATTCGACGGCGCAATTCGCGCCCTTCGGCATTTTGCCGGATGTGGACGCAGGACGCCCCGTGCTTCTGACCGCGACGGGCGAACTCATGCACACGCCCGTTCCCGATGCCGCCGAAAACCGCATCGCCGTGGTGGAAAAAATCGCCATCACGCCCGACGGCAATGCGACCGGCGACAGCACCATTACTTCGCAAGGCGCGCCCGCAGTCGATCTGCGCGGGCTGGTGAGCTCGATCTCATCCAGCGTCGAGCCCGAATATTTCCGCCAGATGCTCGGGCCCGGCGCGGAAGGAACGCTGCAACGCGGCGATCCGACGGCGCTGACGCCGACCTATTCCTATTCGAGCCATTATACGGTGAGCGATGTCGCCAATTTTCCCGGCCCCGGCGCGCTTCCGCCCTGGATCGGATACAAGCCGTTTTATCTGACGGAATATATCGCGGGCAGCCTGCCCGCGCAGCGCAGCCTTCCTTACGCGTGCCCATCGGTCACGGCGGTCGAGGACGTGACCATCGCGCTTCCGGCAAGCGTTCAGATCATGTCGCTGCCGCGCTCGGGCAGCATGAATGCGCCGGGCGTGTCGCTCGATATTTCGACGCAGAAGCTGAAGGGCAATACGGTGCACCAGATCACCACGCTGCGCATCGATCATCCCGATGCGATCTGCACGGCGGATTATTACAACAGCGTCCACGACAGCCTGAAGAAGATGGTGGCGGCGCTGAAGGAGCAGATACTTTATCGCTAGGTTTGCGCCTGCACATCGGCGCGTTCGCGGGTCTTGGCGAAGCGCAGCGCCGGGAATTTTTCGGACGCATAGCCCAATTCCCAATTGCTCTTGGCGAGGAAGACGGGGGCTGCGTCGCGGTCCTCGGCCATTTGGGCGCGATAGACGGACAAGAATTTTTCCATATCGGCTTCGGGTCCGGAGACCCAGCGCGCTACCTCGTAAGGCGAAGTCTCCAGATCGGCATCGAGTTCGTATTCGTTGCGCAGGCGCGATTTCAGCACATCCAATTGCAGGCTGCCGACCACGCCCACCACCCAATTGGCGCCGATCAACGGCTTGAACACCTGCGTCACACCTTCTTCGGCGAGACTCATCAGCGCACGCGTTAAGTGTTTCTGTTTCATGGGATCGGCAAGACGCACGCGGCGCAGCATTTCCGGCGCGAAATTGGGAATGCCGGTGAAGACGACATTGCCGCTTTCCGACAGCGTATCGCCCACGCGCAACACGCCATGATTGGGAATGCCGATGATGTCGCCGGGAAACGCTTCATCCACCGTCTCGCGCTCCTGCGCGAAGAAGAGGATCGGATTGTGCACGCCCAGCGTCTTGCCGGTGCCGGATTGCGCGAGCTTCATGCCGCGGCGGAAACGCCCCGAACACAGGCGCAAAAACGCCACGCGGTCGCGATGGTTCGGATCCATGTTGGCCTGCACCTTGAACACGAAACCGGTGACTTCGTTTTCGCCCGGTTCGACCACGCGATCCTTCGCCGCTTGCGCGCGCGGCGGCGGCGCATGCTCGGCCAGCGCGGAAATCAATTCGCGAACGCCGAAATTTTTCAGCGCGCTGCCGAAAAACACCGGTGTCAGATGGCCTTCGTGATAGCGATGCGGCGTGAAATGCGGCAAGCCCGCCTGCGCAAGCTCGGCTTCTTCTTCGAGGCGCTTGAAGACATCCTCGGGGAGAAAATCGCGCAATGCATTGCCGCCGACGCGTTCGTCCTTGCCGAACACGATGAATTCGTCGCGGTAAAGATCGAGCATACCCTTGAAATTGAGGCCCATGCCCGCCGGCCACATCATCGGCGCGCATTCGAGCTGCAATTGATCAGCGATCTCATCGATCAGTTCGAGCGGATCGCGCGCCTCGCGGTCCATCTTGTTGATGAAGGTCATGATCGGAATATCGCGCAAGCGGCAGACCTCGAACAATTTGCGCGTCTGCGCCTCGATGCCCTTGGCCGCATCGATCACCATGACCGCGGAATCGGCGGCAGTGAGCGTGCGATAGGTGTCTTCCGAGAAATCCTCGTGGCCCGGCGTGTCGAGCAGGTTGAACACCGCGCCGCCATATTCGAACGTCATCACTGCGCTCGTGACCGAGATGCCGCGTTCCTGCTCGATTCGCATCCAGTCCGAGCGCGCGCGCCTGGCCTCGCCGCGCGCCTTCACCTGACCGGCCGCGCGGATAGCGCCGCCGAGGAGCAACAGATGTTCGGTCAGCGTGGTTTTGCCCGCGTCCGGGTGCGAGATGATCGCGAACGTCCGGCGGCGTTTGGCTTCGGTTTCGATGCTCGTCATGGCGGCGGGAGCGGTATCAGGATGGCGTAGTTTTAACAACTGCGGAGTTAAACCACCGGCTCGTCCACGAAGGCGCGGCCCTGGCGGTCTTCGATTTCCACGATCCACACATCGGGATCGATGCGCGCCTGTTTCTCGAAATAGGCGGCGGCGCGCGCGTCGTCGGTTGAATCGCCGAGCGGCTTCACCCAGACAAGCTCGCCCTCGCCGCGGCGGGCCTGAGTCAGAACCATCGCATCGCCGGGGGCTCGCGAGATCTTGAGGATGACGGCGCCCGCCTCTTCCGCGCCGTGACGCGCAACGTAGGCCGACGCGCCTTCCACTTCCGCGCGGCGGATGAGGGCGCGAACGAAGAGACCGGCTTTCAAACGCGGGATCATGCGCGAAGCATACGCTTATGCGGCGCGGAACGGCAGAACCTTCGCGCCCGCCGACATGCGCTCGCCGGTTTCGTTGACGGCGGCAAAGGGAAGCTTCACGCGCACGGTCGTGCCCTCGCCGAGCACGGATTCGATTACCGCCTCGCCGCCATGCAGCATGGCAAACGCTTTCACCAGCGCAAGGCCGAGGCCCGTTCCTTCCTGCGTTCTCACATGCGCGCCTTCGGCCTGCTCGAAAGGCTGGCCCATGCGCTTCAGATGCTCGGGCGCGATGCCGACGCCGGTATCGGCGACCGCGATCTCCACGCCCTGGCCTGCGCGCGCCGCAAGCAGATGCACTGTGCCGCCGCGCGGCGTGAACTTCACGCCGTTGGTGAGCAGATTCACGAGAATCTGCTTCACCGCGCGCGGATCGGCGAAAATCTTGTGGGCCGCGGGCGAGAGCTTGATCTTCAGCGCCACGCCCTTGCGCTCGGCTTGCAGCTTCACAAAGCGCATCGCCTGACCCGCCACATCTTCCAGATCGAACAATTCCTCGGAGAGCGCGAATTTGCCGGCCTCGATCTTCGACATATCCAGAATGCCGTTGATGAGCTCGAGCAGATGCCCGCCGCTTTCGTGGATGAGTTTCGCGTAATCGAGATAGCGCGCCGAACCCACCGGCCCGAACATTTCATGCGTCATCACTTCGGAAAAGCCGATGATGGCGTTCAGCGGCGTGCGCAGCTCATGGCTCATATTGGCGAGGAAGCGCGATTTGGCGCGGTTGGCTTCTTCGGCTGCGTCGCGCGCATCGATCAGCTCGTGCTCATGCGCCTTGCGCTCGGAAATGTCGCGCGTCACGGCCACGATGTCGGCCGCGCCCTCGCCCGGGCGGCAGCGCATTTCGCACCAGACGTGAGAGCCGTCTTCGCGCTTCAGGCGGATTTCGCACGCTGCGGCTTTTCCGAAGTAACTGGCCTGCACCAAAGCGTTCTGCAGCACGGCAAGGTCATCGCCATGCACCAGCGCCACAGGCGCAAGGCCCACGAGTTTCTCCGGCGCGCGGCCGAGCAAATTCTGCGATGCCGGGCTTGCGAAGCGGATGCGCCCGTCGGCCGTGTGGCGCGTGATGAGGTCCATCGCGTTGTCGGCGAGGAAACGGTACATGGCGGCGCCTTCCGCCGCGGCGCGGTCGGCTTTCGCCTGGCGGTCCTGTGCTGCTGCGGCGACGAAACCGGCCTGCACGATGGCGGCGAAGATCGAGCCCGCGTAAATCTCCCACAGCGGCAAAGCGAGATGCGAGTGCGGCAGCGCATGAAGCGCCTGCAAGCCCGCGACCGCGGCGAGCGATAGAGCGGCAGCCGCCGCGGCACGCGCGACCTGCGATCTTCCGCCGGCGAGTGCGGCTTCGGCGGGCACCAGCGCGAACCACACGATCAAGGGCGACGCGAGCCCGCCCGTGATGGCGGCGAGATAGCCCACCATCGCGGCGAACAGCACAAGCGAGGCCGTTTCCAGAATATCGAGCGGGATTTTGCCGAAGGCGGCGAGCGCCAGTCCCGCCGGCGCCACCAGCCAGATCATCGCAATGGCTTCGGCCGCATCGGGCAAGCCCAGAAGCGCGAGGAAAGCGGCGGACAGCGCAGCACCCAGCGCCGCCTTGGCCACCTGTATCGCGATGAAACGGCGGCGTTCGCCCGAGGGCGCGGAAAGTGCGGAAAATTTGCGTAAATTTGCCATTAATCCCGATTCTTCCGCATCCGCTCCCAAAGCCATCCTCGACCGCGCAGCCTTAACGAAAGTTGAATCAGACGGAACTTCGTTCGTTAATTTGCAAGATTTCCGGCCCTCGCATTCACCGCTTTTTAACAATGATGACGCGATTCCCCCGCCGCACCAATACGCCGCAAGACTTCGGAAAGCGCGATCTTCTAGGCTCCGCGCCAAAGGGTTGTGGGGAAGAATTCCGTGCGACTGGCCGAGCTTACTGTGGAGCGGGGCGGCGCTTGCGCCGATCCGGCGCTGGCGGCGCTTGACGCGCTGGATTGCCTGCGGGTGGCGGTGACCGTCTATGATTCGGCCGAGCGGCTGATCTACGCCAATGCCCATTACAACTATCTCTTCCGCGCATTGCCGCCGCACGGCCAATTGATCGGGCAGACCTATGCCGAACTCGTGGCGCTGGAGCTGGCGCGCGGCGAAATCGTTCCCGATTGCGCCACGAAGGACTACATCGCCAAGCGCCGCGCCCAATTGCATGCGCGCGATTACGCGCCGGTCGACATTGCGCTGTTCGGCGGACGCACCGTGGAAATCAAGACGCGCCGCACCAAGGACGGCGGCTGGATCGCGATCTGGACCGACGCGACGCAGGCCCGCGCGTTTGTGGAACGCGTGCAGAAGCGGCTCACCAAATCCGAAAGCGAGGCGAAGAAACAGGCCATGTATCTGGCCGATCTCACCAGGCGGCTGGACGAAGCCTCGAGCGAAGCCGACAGCGCCAAGACCACGCTTCTGCGCACCATGAGCCACGAGCTCAAAACGCCGCTCAACGCCATTCTGGGCTTCGCCGATCTGATGCAGAACGCGGCCGCCAGGTTGAAGCCCGCGCAAATCGCCGATTATTCGGCGCTGATCCATGCGGCGGGCGGAAACCTGCTTCGCCTCATCAACCAGATCCTCGATCTCACCAAGATGGCGGCGGGACGCTTTCCCATCAATCCCATCGCCTTGCCGGTGAGCACGCTTTTTCACGATGCGATGGAAGCATCGGCCGTGCGCGTCTGCGAGAAGCATCTGACGCTCGCGATCGAGGCTTGCGCAGACGATGCGGTGATAGAGGCCGATGAAGGGGCCGCCATCGGCATGGTGCGCAATCTTGTCGAGAATGCGGTCAGCTTCACGCAGGAAGGCGGCACGATCACGCTCTCGGCCGTGCGCGCGGGCGGCAAGGTGCGCATCCGCGTCGCCGACAACGGGCCGGGCGTTGCGGCGGGCGATCTTTCGCGCATCGTCGAGCCTTTCGAGCAGGCAAGCCGCGGCATGACGGACAAGCCGCAAGGCGCGGGCCTCGGATTGCCGCTGGTGAAGGCGCTGGCCGAGCTTCACGGCGGCAGGCTCGCGCTCGAAAGCGCGCCCGGGAAAGGCTTTGCCGCAACCGTCGAATTGCCCGCGGCGTCCTGAGATGTGGCCCAACGTGCAATCGCGGAATTTTTTACGAAAATTTGAATCAATCAAATGACAATTGCGCATTTCATTCGATGCGAATTTCGCCAAATGTCGCGGCAAATTTTTTAAGTTAAAGAGCCAAATGCGGCGAATTAACCGAGTTATATTCAAATTTAACGATCCGTTTGAGGACTCCGCAAAGTCCCCAGGCCCATTCTCTTCCGCGCCGACACGGAGACGCCCATGCTTTTCCGGGCCATTTTCTTCATCGCCGCCGTGGCGCTGCTTGCGCCGCACGAGCCCAACTCTGGCTTCGGATCGCGGGCCTCCGCAGACATGGCGGCGGCATGCAACGATGGTGCGTGCACCGTCGATCCCGCCATGCTGGAGGGAATGAAGGAGCAGGTTCTGGCGAAGCTTCAGCGCGTCAAGGCCGACATCGCCCAAGCGCAGCGCGAGCGCGGCGGTTGACAGAACATACGGCGCGGCCCTCTATCGCGGGCCATGGGCGAATTCGATCCGAAAGACCATCTCGTTGTGCCCGTGCGCGGCTTCGAAGGCTTGCGCGTGGGCGAGGTTTTCAAGGCGCCGTCGCGCACGATCACCGATGCCAATTTCGCGGCATTCCAGACGGTCAGCCTCGACAATCATCCGATCCATTACGACGAGGAATATTGCAAACGGCTCGGCTATAAAGCGCCGCTCGCGCACGGGCTTCAGGTGCTGGCGTTCACGGCGGCGGGCGCGGGGCTGTTTCCCCATGCCGTGGGCGAAAGCCTGATCGGCTTCATCGAAGTCAGCGCGAAATTCTTGAAGGGCGTCTATCCCGGCGACACGCTTTATCCGGCGCTGGAGATCACCGAGCTTCGCCCGCAGAAAAACACCGGCATCGTCACGATGCGCGCGACCGTGCACAATCAGCACGGCGAGCTGGTGCTGGACGGCGTGCACAAATATCTCTTGCGGCTGGGCCGCTGAGATTTCCGCGAAAATCGCTGCGCCGCGCGGACTTTTGCGCTTTCAAGGCACGCGCGGGTAGATGTGCCAGACGCCGCCCGGATCGCGCACGCGCCAATTCCCGCCGATTGATTCCACGTTGTCCGACAACAGCGAAATCTTTCCGAAGCCGCCGGGGATATCGAGCATGTAATCGGGCGCGGGCGCGATGCGCGTTTGGAGTTCGCGCATCAGCGCCTGGCCCGCTTCGATGGACATGCGGAAATGCGACGTTCCCGGCGCAAGATCGGGATGATGGATGTAATAGGGCTTGATGCCGGTTTCGAGGAACGCGCGGATCAATTCTTCAAGCGTATCGATATCGTCGTTGACGCCTTTGAGCAGCACGCTTTGGGATAGCAGTTCGATTCCGGCACCCAGCATTTTCTTGCAGGCGGCCCGCGCGGCGAAAGTGAGTTCGCGCGGATGATTGGCATGAATTGCGACGCGCGTTTGGCCAGTTTTTAGTTTGATGGATTGGACAAATTCATCGGTGACGCGCGCGGGTTCGACGATGGGAACGCGCGTGTGCCAGCGCAATTTTGCGACATGCTGGATGGCGCCGGCGCGCGCGGCGATATCCGCAGCGCGGCGCGCGGAGAGGATGAACGGATCGCCGCCGGTGACGATGATTTCGCGGATTTCGGGATGGGCCGCGACGTAAGCAAAGGCGGCGTCGATTTCGGTTTGCGACAGCGCGGGCTCTTTGCCCGACCCCACCATTTCGCGGCGGAAACAGAAGCGACAATAGACCGGACAGACATGCACCGGCTTGAACAGCACGCGGTCGGGGTAGCGATGCACGATGCCGGGAATGGGTTCGTGCGCCTTGTCTCCGATAGGATCGGTCAATTCTACCGGCATCGTGATGAGTTCGGATTCGTTGGGCACGAATTGGCGCGCAATCGGATCATTGGAATCGTTGCGGCCGATCAGATCGGCGATCTCTTGCGAAATCGAGATTGCATAGCGCGACGCGATTTTTTCGAGCGCAGCGGCGCGTTCGGGCGCGACGAGACTGGCTTCGGTCAATTCTTTGATCGTATGCAGCGTCATAGCGGCGTCCAGATCACATCGTTCACATTGCGCGCGCCCGTTGCCAGCATCGCGAGCCGGTCGAAACCGAGCGCCACGCCGCAGGCGGGCGGCATGTGTGCGAGAGCCGCGAGAAAATCCTCATCGATGGGATAACGTTCGCCATAGATGCGTTCCTTCTCGTCCATTTCGGCCACGAAACGGCGGCGCTGCTCATCCGCATCCGTCAATTCACCGAAGCCATTGGCAAGCTCCACGCCGCAGATATAAAGCTCGAAGCGTTCGGCCACGCGCGGATCGTGCGAGGTGGCGCGGGCAAGGGCTGCTTCGCAAGCCGGATATTCATAGAGGATTGTAGGGCGGCCACGACCCAGTTGCGGCTCGACGCGCGCAACCAGAATCTTGCTAAAGATGTCAGCCCAATTGTCGTTGCTGGCCACTTCGATGGATGAACGAGACGCCAGCGCATCGCGATTGCCCTCGCCTTTTTCGTTCAGCGTCGAAAGCAAATCCACATCGGCGAATTTCTTGAAAGCTTCAGCCACCGTGATGCGCTCGGCTTCGGCATAAGGATCGCAAGCGGCATTGCGGTATGAAAAAGTTTTCAAACCCGTCATATCGGCGGCGATGCGCAGGAATTCCAAAGCATCCGCGATCACCGCTTCGTATGGCTCGTTCGCGCGATACCATTCCAGCATAGTGAATTCGGGAGCATGCAACGCACCCTGCTCGCGATTGCGGAACACCCGCGCGAATTCGAAGATGCGCGTCTCGCCAGCGGCCAGCAATTTCTTGGCGGCGAATTCGGGAGACGTGTGCAGATAAAGCGGGCGCATCTCGCCGCCCACATCCCATTGCGTCTTGAACGCGTGCAGATGCGCCTCGTTGCCGGGCGACGCGGCCAGAATGCCGCATTCGACTTCGGTGAAGCCCTGCGCCTCGAGCGTGCCGCGGATCGCCGCCTTGATCCGGCCCCGCGCCACGAGCCGCTCGCGCCGGCCGGCATGGGTTTCGGGCGTCCAGAACGGGCTCATTTCCGCACCCCTTGGCCGGACGCCCCGCCCCTGCTATGAGCCAGCGCGCTCAACGCAGATGAGGCTTTCGTGGTTTCGGTCATCGCCAGCAATGTCCGCAAGGGCAACGTCATCGAGAAGGACGGCAAACTCTATGTCGTCCTCACAGCAGAAAACATCCATCCCGGCAAGGGCACGCCCGTCACCCAGCTCGAAATGCGCCGCATTTCCGACGGGGTGAAGGTCAACGAGCGCTACAAGACCACCGACAGCCTGGAAAAAGCCTTCATCGACGAGCGCACGCATACCTATCTCTATCAGGATGGCGATCACTACGTGTTCATGGACCCGGAGACGTTCGACCAGATCCATGTCGGCGCCGATGTGGTGGGCGATTTCGCGCCCTATCTGATCGAGAATATGGAGGTGCGGCTGTCGAGTTATAACGGCGTGCCGATCTCCATCGAATTGCCCGCGCGCGCCACCTTCGAAGTGGTGGAGACCGAGCCCGTGGTGAAGGGCCAGACGGCGTCGGGCTCCTTCAAGCCCGCCATTCTGTCAAACGGCGTGCGCACGATGGTGCCGACCCACATCGTGGCCGGCACCCGCGTGGTCGTGCTGACGGAAGATGGCTCTTACGTTGAGCGCGCGAAAGACTAAGCCCCGAACAGCAAAATCGCCGCGTAGATCGCAACGATTGCGCACATGCTGGCGCCGAGCACGTAACGCATGTGCCCAAGCATGATGCCCTGGCGCGCTTCCTCTTCCGTCAGGTCGTGGCCCGACGCTTCGTGATTTTCAACGATCGCGTCCATGTCAGTGCGGCCGTTTCGCTTCCCGATTCGTCGTGTCGGCGGCGCGCTCGAATTCGCGCACCTGACGTTCGGCTTCGTCCTTGGCGATGCCGTAGGATTGCTGGATCTTGCCGATGAGCAGATCGCGATGGCCCGCGATCCTCTCGAAATCATTGTCGGTCAGCCGACCCCATTTTTCGCGCATTTTGCCGGAATACTGCTTCCAGTTTCCTTGGACTTCCTGCCAGTTCATGGCCTTTTCTCCTTGCTGGATTGGCAAGGAGAAGAACGGCAAAACCTTGCGCCGGTTCCGTCACCGCCGCCGCAAAAAAACCGTTGTCGGGGAGAGTTGAGCGGACACCCGATGCGGGGTGTCGAAGGGGCTGGGGGCGTACCGGACCGGACGTCCGCTCGGAAGACAAAACGTGGGACGTAAAAAATAGTTCCCGAATTTTTTCAGGCCGCAGCCTGGCGCTTGAAGGGGTGGAAGAAGAGCGCCTGCCCCACCGTCGCCTGCACCGTTTCCGGAAGGAAAGGCTTGGCGATCAGATAGGTGGGCTCGGGCCGCTCGCCGGTCAGAAGTTTTTCCGGATAGGCCGTCACGAAAATCACCGGGATATCGAAACCGTCCAGGATTTCGGCCACCGCATCGATGCCCGAGCCGCCTTCGCCGAGATTGATGTCGGCGAGCACGAGGCCCGGATGCTTCTGCTTGGCTTCGCGCACCGCGGCTTCGCGGGTTGCGGCGGTGGCCACCACTTCATGACCGAGCTCGGTGACGAGGTTCTCCAGATCGAGTGCGATGATGGGTTCGTCCTCGATGATGAGCACGCGCGAAACCAGTTCGTCCTCGATGCGTTTCTGCACGTCGATGATGGAGCGTTCGACTTCGGCCGCGGATTCGCCGATGATGATGCCAGCTTCCGTGGGCGTGAAGGATTCCACCGCGGTCAATAGAAGTGCCGCGCGCCCCGGCGACGGCAGCTTTTGCAGCCGTCCTTCCGGCGTGGCATCGCCGATCTGAATCAGGTCGTCGCGTATCGCCGTGCTCGCCCAGATGCGGTGGAAAATGCGGTAAAGCACCACCCGCGGCGAAAGCTCCTCGTCGAGCAGCTTCTTCTCTTCCGCAAGGGCCGTGAGTGCGGCGCGCACATAGGCGTCGCCGCTTTCCTGCGAGCCCGTCAGCGCGCGCGCATAGCGCCGCAAATAGGGCAGATGCGGGCTTAGAACCTCGGTCATGCTCATTGGGCCGCCTCCTCCGAAAACCGCTAAATGAAACACCCGGAAGCACAACGATTACCAGCACTAAATGTTTCCATTTTTAGGGAACCTTTTGTAATTGCAGGCGTTTGCAAGCAGCATGACCGTCCCATCGAAGGACGGCGATATGGTAGGCTGGTACGGCCAGGAAGGAACGCCGTGACACAAACAATCGAACGGCAGGGCTGGGAATTGGTGACTGACGATCCGAAATCCGAACGCGACAAGCACAAGGTCTTGCGGGCGCGGCAGCGGGCGCTGGGCCGCGAATTGCGCCGCATGTACGACGACGTAGCCAAGGAGCCGGTACCCGAGGAATTCATCGAACTCCTGCGCCGGATCGACCGGCGCGGCGGCTCCGGCGGGCAGCACGACTCGTGACGGCGCGGCCCACAGAGCACGCCCCCTTGCGGCCGCAGGATACCCTCGACGGCGGCGACCGCTTCAAGCGCGATCTTCTGGACCTGATACCGTTTCTGCGCGCCTTCGCCCGCTCGCTCTGCGGCAGCCCCGAAACCGCCGACGATCTGGCGCAGGAAACGCTCGTCAAGGCGTGGCAATCGCGGGCGAGCTTCGAGGCGGGCACCAATCTGAAAGCCTGGCTTTTTACCATCCTGCGCAACCAGTTCTATTCCGACCGCAGGCGCGCCTGGCGCCAGACCGCCTGGGATCAGGACGCCGCCGAGCGCATTCCGGCTTCCGACGGCGATCAGAATTGGGCCGTTGACCTTTCCGATACCGCGCGCGCGCTAACCTGCCTGTCGGACGAGCAGCGCGAGGCCCTCATCCTCGTGGGCGCGGGCGGCTTTTCCTATGAAGACGCGGCCTTGATCTGCAATTGCGCCGTGGGCACGGTGAAGAGCCGGGTGGCGCGGGCGCGCAAGACGCTCATCGCGATCCTGTCGGGCGAGGAGCCTTTGCCGCCGGCCGCGCAGTCCTCCGAGGGAGACGCCGCAGATGACATTATGGCGCAGCTCGACAGACTGGCTCCGTCCGCGCCCCACAAGCGGCGCGACAAAACCCGTTCCCCCCGCTAAAGGCGCCACGCTCCGGCGGCGGCTGATGCTGACCGTCACGATTGCGCTGACGCCGATCGTGGCGGCGAGCGTCATCCAGGGCATGGAGCGCGCCAAGTCCGACACAGCCGAAGTGCATGCACGCCTGATCGAAACGGCGCACACCGCCGGCAACAGCGAAGAAAACATGCTGGCCGCCGCCGAGCAGATTTCGCGCGCGCTCGCCAATCTGCCTTCCGTGCGCGACGCGGACAAGGATTGCAACCGCGCGCTTTCCGATGCGCTGAAGGGACTGAGCTTTTTCACCAACATCGCGCGCATCGACGCGAAGGGCCGCGTCGTCTGCGCCGCCAATCCGCTCGCCATGGACCGCGACGTGAGCCATTACGCGGTGTGGAAACAGGCGATGGCGGGCCGCGATTTCGTGCTCAGCGAGCGCATGGTGAGCCCGCTCACCGACCAGCCCGTCATCACCGGCATGCTGCCGCTTCTGAAAGACGGCGCGGCGGCGGGCGCGATCGCGCTCGGCATCGACGTGCGCTGGCTCGATTACATGGTGCATACGAGCCTGCTGCCGGAAGGATCGGTGGTGGCGATCTTCGACCGCAACGGCGCCATGATCGCCGCCAACAATTCCCCAATCGCCTACAGCGTGTTCGCAAAGCCGGTGCTGGGCGGCAATGCCGTGGAATCCGCAACCGACGCGCAGGGCCATGTGTGGACCTATGCCACCGCGCCGCTGCTGGGCAAGGACGTGTTCGTGGGCTTCGCCATGCGCCAGTCGAGCCTGTTCGGCGCGACCTATATCCATGTGGGCACCGATTTCGTGCTGCCCATCCTGATGATCGTGCTGACATGGCTTGCCATCTGGATCGGCACCGAGCGGCAGGTGACGCGCTGGATCGTGCAGCTCAGGCGCATTTCGATGGCCTATCGCAGCGGCCATTATGCGATCCGGCCCTCGCTCGACGACGCGCCGCTGGAATTCGGCCAATTGGGCGAAGCGCTATCGGCGATGGCGGATTCCATTCAGGAGCGCGACCGGAACTTGCGCGAGGCCGTGGCGCAGAAGACCGTACTCGTGCGCGAAGTGCATCACCGCGTGAAGAACAATCTTCAGATCGTGATGAGCCTGCTCAACCTGCAATCGGGGCGCCTGCGCGATCCATCCGCGCAATCCGCGCTCAGGCAGGCGCAGTCGCGCATCAATGCGCTGGCGCTGGTGCATCGCACGCTGCACGAGATCGAGGATCAGAGCCTGGTGCAGCTCGACCGGCTGCTCACCGATCTGACGCAAAAGACCTGCGAAGGCTTCGGCGGCGAGCGGCCGGGATTGCAGGTGGAAACCGCGATGGTGCCGCGGCTGGTGGAAAGCCACATCGCCGTGCCGCTCGCGCTTTTTGCGACCGAGGCGCTCACCAATATCTTCAAGCACGCTTATCCCGGCGCGCGCGGCGGACGCATCCGCGTGATGCTGAAGCCTGCGGGCGACAACGAACTCAGCCTGAGCGTTGAAGACGACGGCGTGGGCTTCGACACCGGCAGCGCCAAGGCCGAGACCAGCATCGGCGTGCAATTGATCTCGACCTTCGCCCAGCAGGTGGGCGGCCGCGTCATCACGCGCTCGACGCGCGGCATCGGCACGATTGTGGAATTGCGCTTTCCCGATCCTGCGGCGGCACCCGCAGCCGAAGCGAGCGCCGGTTAGACCGGCGGCGGGCGGCCGCGAAGCGCCGCACCCACAAGGCTCAACAGGAACAATATCAGGAATACGACGAAGATGATCTTGGCGATCTCGGCCGAGGCGACGGCAACGCCGCCGAAGCCGAGGATGCCTGCGATCAGCGCAATGATGAAAAACGTAACCGCCCATCCGAGCATGGCATGCCTCCTGTCGAATTACCGCCCGCAAACGGACCCGGGCTTTTCGGATCCGTTCGCGGAGGGCCTCGCAAATCAGTATGTCTTGCTGACGGGCGGCAGATTTTCGATCTGCGGCTTCGTCATGTCGGTGACGATGAGATTGCGGTCCTTGAGATAAACGAGATTGCGCGCATCGAGCGAAACCTCGCGTTCGCCGACGCCGAGGAATCCGCCGACATCGGCCTTGACCGCCTTGACCTTGCCATCGGTTGCGACATCGACCGCTTTCACTTCGCCGAGCGCCTGACCCTTGCGGTTCTTGATTTCGGCGGTGGCGAGCGTGGCCTTCGGATTGCTCACCTCGCTGAGCGCGACGGCCTTGCGCATTTCGGCGCCGGTCACCGGCTCGTCGGGACCGACGGCTTTGTCGACCTCGTTGCCGACAGTGGCGGCTGCGCGATCGGCGGTCGAGGGCGTGCTCGCGGCATTGCTTCCGTTATCGCTGCCCTGTGCCATTTGATCGCCGGAACCTTGATCGCCGGAATTCGCCGTCGCCGCGACATCGCCGGGATGCTGCAATTGCTGCTGGTTGAGCTGCTCCGTGATCGCGTGTTCCTGCTTGTTTTCCTGTGCGGTCGAAGCGGAATGCGCCGGAAAGGCAAAGCCTGCTGCTGCGCCAAGCGCGATTGCGGCAGAGCCTGCCAGCGCCATGGTCTTGAACGTCATGGGCTCGTCTCCTTTGTTACGGCCGGCCCCTGTACATCAAAACGTGCGGCGGGAAGCGTGGTTCCGGTCAGTGGCCGCGCCGTTTGCGCGTGGCCGCGGCTTTCCTGGCCGAACGCGAACGCGCCGCAGCGGGACGCGCGGCCGATGCCGCGCCGCCCTTCTTTCCGCCCTTGCGCGAGGCTGCGTGATTTTCCTTCTTGCCGCGGCCGGAACCGCTTTTCTTGCCGCCATGGGTTTCGGCGTTCACCGTGGCCCAGGCCCTGCGCGCGGCTTCTTTCGCCCCTGTGCCGCGGCTTTCATAGCCTTCCTCGATGTGCTCGGCCATGCGCTTTTGCCGGTTGGTATATTTCGATTTGTCGCCGCGAGGCATGTGGGTTCCTCCTCTTACCGGGGCTTTCGAAGAACGCGCGAAACCGGGCCAAGTTGCGGAGGCGCGCCAGCCAAGGCACCATGGCGCCATGAGCGAACAGCAGAACCTTCTGGGCGAAACCGCCGCGCGCGTTTTTGCCGAAAAAGATCCGTGGCAGGCGGCGCTTGCCGCGGGATTGCCAAATGTGATGGTGCGCGAGGAGGCAGGCGGATTCGGCGGCGGATACGAAGATGCGGCCATCGTGCTGATGGCGGCAGGCCGGGCTGCGGCGGCCTTGCCGATTGGCGAAGCGATTATCGCGGAAAAGCTTTTATCGGATGCGGGAATCGGGAGCGGCGGCAAAGTTTCGCTGGCCACGAAATGCGAGGGCGATGCGCAAACACGCGGCAGTGAAATCGTTTTCACCGGCGCGTTGCGAAAGGTGGCGTTCGGACGCAATGCGGAGAATGTGGCGGCGCTGATCGAAAGCGGCGGGAAGAATCTGATCTGCCGCTTTGCGCGCGCCGATGCCAAACAAATCGAAGAACGCGCCAATCCGGCGGAAGAGCCGCGCGACGATCTTCATTTCGAAAACGCCAAAGGGCAATGCGCTGCAACGGATTGGGACACGGCGAAACTTTTCCGCACGCTTGCATGGGCGCGCGCCTGCCAGATGAGCGGGGCGATGGACGCGGCACTCGCGCTTGCCGCGCGCCATGTGCGCGACCGCCAGCAATTCGGCAAACCGCTCGCGAGCTTTCAGGCGATCCAGCAGCAGCTCGCGCTGTTCGTGGAAGAAGCGGCGGCCGCGCGCACGGCCTGCGTGACCGCGGCGCGCGCGGCGGATCGTGCGCATGGCGCGTTCGAACTCGCGGCGGCGAAACTTCGCGCCAATCAGGCGAGCGCTACCGCCACCTCCGCCGCCCATCAGGTGCACGGCGCCATCGGCTTCACGCGCGAATACGATCTGCAACGCTTCACGCGGCGTTTGTGGGCGTGGAAGAGCGAATATGGCAACGACCGGCACTGGGCGCTCGAAATCGGCGCGCGCGTGGTGCGCGAAGGTAGCGACGGATATTGGCCGGGACTGGTGAACGGATTTACGCGCTCACCGTCGCTGTGAACGCGGTTTCGCGATTGGCGTTGAGCGCCCAGAGATCGTTGCCCGCCATGCAGAGATCGAACGGCGCTGTGTCGAACAGCGGGCGCTGCGCGCGGAAGGTGAAGGACGAAATGCGCGCGGCGGGATGAGCGCGCAGATAATGATCCACCAAGAGCATCGCGATCAGCGGGCCCTGCACGACAAGGCCGGGATAGGATTCCGCATTGCGCGCATAATCGCGGTCGTAATGGATACGGTGCGCATTGAAGGTGAGCGCCGAGAAGCGGAACAGCAGCATAGGATCCGGCACGATGCGGCGCGTGGCGCGTGCGGTGCGCGCTTCGGCAGCGCCGGGTGGCGGCGGCGCTTTCGGCATGTCGCGAAATACGATGTCCTGCTCTTCGCTGATGACGAGGCCGGTGCCGGCGAAAATCTTGTGGCTCACCGTGACGAACACCATGTCGCCGCTGGCGCCGGTTTTCGCGCTGACGTCCTTGATCGTGGAGCGCCGTTCGATGGAGGCGCCGATGGCGATTGCGCCATGAAACTCGATGCGCCCGCCCGCCCACATGCGGCGCGGCAATTCGATCGGAGGCAGAAATCCGCCGCGTCTGGGATGGCCATCTTCGCCCAGTTCCGATTGCCGCGCGTGGCCCAGAAAATAAAGCCAATGCGCAAGCGGGGGCAATTCGCCCGCGATCCATGGCGGTGTTTCGTGATCGAGAATTGCTGCGAGACCCGCAAGCTGACCGGCTGCGGCGACATCGTTGGCGCTTTCGCTGCGCCCGATCCAGCTTTTCAGATGCGCGATATCCATCGTCAGAAGGATTTCGGCAGGCCCAGCACATGCGTCGCCACATGGCTGAGGATGAGGTTGGTGGAGATCGGCGCCACCTGATAAAGCCGCGTCTCGCGGAATTTGCGCTCGATATCGAATTCTTCCGCGAAGCCGAAGCCACCATGCGTCTGGATGCACATGTCGGCTGCGAACCAGGAGGCTTCGGAGGCGAGCAGCTTCGACATATTGGCTTCGGTGCCGCACGGTTCGCCCGCGTCGAACATCGATGCCGCCTTCGCCACCATTTCGGCGGCGGCGGAAACCTGCACGTAAGCGCGCGCGATGGGGAATTGTATGCCCTGATTTTCGCCGATGGGTTTGCCGAAAACGATGCGCTCTTTCGCATAGGCGCTTGCCTTGTCGATGAAGAAGCGCCCATCGCCGATACATTCGGCGGCGATCAGGATGCGCTCGGCATTCATGCCGTCGATGATGTAGCGGAAGCCCTTGCCTTCCTCGCCGATCAGGTTCTCGGCCGGCACTTCCAGATCGTCGAAGAACAATTCGGTCGTGGCGTGGTTTATCATCGTGCGGATCGGCCGGATGGTGAGGCCCTTCTTCACCGCCTCGCGCAAATCGACCAGCAGCACGCTCATGCCGTCGGTGGGCTTGGTGGAATCCTCGCGCGCCGATGTACGCACCAGAAGAACCATCAGATCGGAATGTTCCGCACGGCTGATCCAGATCTTCTGTCCGTTGACGATATATTTGTTGCCGCTGCGTTTGGCGAATGTGGAAATGCGCGTGGTATCGGTGCCGCTGGTGGGTTCGGTGACGCCGAAGGCCTGCAAGCGCAATTCGCCGCTCGCGATCTTCGGCAGATATTTCTTTTTCTGTTCGCGGCTTCCATGGCGCAGGATCGTGCCCATCGTGTACATCTGCGCGTGGCAGGCCCCGCCATTGCAACCGGAGCGGTGGATTTCTTCGAGCACGGCAGTTGCCGCGCCGAGACCGAGGCCCGAGCCGCCATATTCTTCAGGGATCAATACAGAGAGAAATCCCTCGCGCGTGAGCGTCTGCACAAATTCTGTGGGATATTCGCGTGCGCGGTCGAGCGCCCGCCAATATTCGCCGGGAAAGCGCGCTGAGAGCTTGCGCACATTCTCGCGGATTTCAGGAAATGTCTCACCCATCCGCCAAGCCTATAGCCAAGGCCGGGGCCGCCGCAAAGCCCCTAATCCATGAACAGCATGGCCGGATGCTCCAGACGCGCCTTGACGCGGCGGATAAAGGCGGCGGCGTCATAGCCATCGACCACGCGATGATCGAAGGAGGAGGACAGATTCATCATCTTGCGCACGACGATCTGGCCATCGCGCACCACCGGGCGCTCGATGACGGCATTCGGCCCGATGACCGCGACTTCCGGGTAGTTGATGACCGGCGTGGTCGCGAGCCCGCCCAGCGCACCGAGACTGGTGATGGTGATGGTGGAGCCGGTGAGGTCTTCCTTGGCCGCTTTGTTCTCACGCGCAAGCGTGGCGAGCCGCGCGATTTCCGCCGACGCCTGCCAGATGTCCAGCGTTTCGGCATGGCGGATCACAGGCACGAGCAACCCGTTCGCCGTTTGCGTGGCGATGCCGATGTGAACCGCCGCGTAGCGATGCACGATGCCGGCGTCATCGTCGAAATGCGCATTGATTTGTGGAAATTCCGGCAGCACGGCAATCAGCGCACGCATCAGGAACGGCAGCAGCGTAAGCCGCGGCTGGCCGGAGCGGCGATTGCCATTCAGATGTTCGCGCAAGGCTTCCAGCTCCGTCATGTCGATTTCCTCGACATAGGCGAAGTGCGGAATGTGGCGCTTGGAGATTTGCATCTTCTCCGCGATCTTGCGGCGCAGGCCGATGATTTTGATGTCTTCGATCCCTTCGCGAGGAGCGTTCGCAGCGCGCGCGAAACTTCCGCCGGACGAAATCAGCGCGTCGAGATCGGCATGGGTGATGCGGCCATCGGAACCGGAACCCGTCACCGATTGCAGATCGATTCCCAGTTCCTTTGCGCGTTTGCGCACTGCGGGAGATACAAGCGGTGCGGTGCCGGACTTTGGTGTAATCGGCGTAGAGGCTTTGGGTTTCGGCTCTGCTTTTTTGGGTTCTTCTTTTGTCGCGACGGCGAATTTCGGCGGTTCCGCCTTTTTCGCTTCCGCCTTCGCGCGGTCGTGGCCGTTGGCTTTGACGTTGCCCTCGCCTGCGATTTCGAGTTCGACCAATGGAGCACCGACCGCGGCCATTTCGCCGGGCGCGCCGTGGAGCGACACCACGCGGCCGGAAACGGGCGACGTCATTTCGACCGTCGCTTTGTCGGTCATCACATCGACGAGATTCTGGTCTTCGTGGATGTCGTCGCCCACCTTCACATGCCAGGCGACGATTTCGGCTTCGGCGGTGCCTTCGCCGACATCGGGCAGCTTGAAAACGTAACGGCCCATCTAGCCCTCCATCGCACGGCGCATGGCGGCGGCGACGCGCTTCGGCCCCGGAAAGTAATCCCATTCGAAGGCATGCGGATAGGGCGTATCCCAGCCGGCCACGCGCTCGATGGGCGCTTCGAGATGCCAGAAGCAATTCTCCTGCACGAGCGCCGACAGTTCCGCGCCGTAACCGGAAGTGCGCGTGGCTTCATGCACGATCACGCAGCGGCCGGTTTTCTCGACGGACTTCACGATGGTTTCGATATCGACGGGCACCAGCGTGCGCAGATCGATGATCTCGGCGTCGATGCCGGCTTCGGTTGCGGCGGCAAGTGCTACATGCACCATGGTGCCATAAGCCAGAACGGTCAGATCACTTCCCTCGCGCACAATCGCCGCCTTGCCGAGCGGCACATTGTAATAGCCTTCGGGCACTTCGCTCAAAGGATGCTTCGACCAGGGCTGCACCGCGCGCTCGTGATGGCCGTCGAACGGGCCGTTATAGATGCGCTTGGGCTCGAGGAAGATCACCGGATCGTCGTCTTCGATTGCCGAGATCAGCAAACCTTTTGCATCATACGGGTTCGACGGCACCACCGTTTTCAATCCCGAGACATGCGTGAACAAAGCTTCCGGGCTTTGGCTGTGCGTTTGTCCACCGAAAATGCCGCCGCCATAAGGCGTGCGCACGGTCATGGGCGCGTGAAAATCGCCAGCCGAGCGATAGCGCAAGCGTGCCGCTTCCGACACCAATTGATCGAAAGCCGGATAAATGTAATCGGCGAATTGAATCTCGACCACCGGACGCAATCCATAAGCGCCCATGCCGATCGCGGCCGCGACGATGCCGCCTTCGCCGATGGGCGTGTCGAAGCAGCGCGTGAGGCCGTGTTTTTTCTGCAGGCCTTCGGTGGCGCGGAACACGCCTCCGAAATATCCCACATCCTCGCCGAAGATCAGCACATCCGGATCGCGCGCGAGCATCACATCCATGGCCGAATTGAGCGCCTGAATCATGTTCATCGCCATGTCACGCCTCCAATTCGCCGCGCTGGCGCGCGAGGTGCCACGGCATGTCCTTGAACACGTCCTCGAACATGGTGGCGACGGGCGGCGGCTGGCCGGTGCCGAGCGTGCCGATGCTTTCGGCCTGCTTGTTGGCGGCGCGGACGTCCTCGACCAGTTCCTTGTGCAGCGCTTCCTGCTGCGCATCGCTCCAGGCGCCGAGGCCGATGATATGCCGGTTCAAACGTTCGATGGGATCGCCGAGCGGCCAGGCTTTCGCTTCATCGGTGGGGCGATAGCGCGAAGGATCGTCGCTCGTGGAATGGCCTTCGGCGCGGTAGGTGTAGAGTTCGATCAGGGTTGCGCCGAGATTGGCGCGCGCGCGTTCCGCGGCCCATTGCGTCACCGCATAGACCGCGAGAAAATCGTTGCCGTCCACGCGCAGGCCCGGCAATCCATAGCCGATGGCGCGCGATGCGAAGGTCGCCTCGTCGGCGCCCGCGATGCCCGAGAACGTCGAGATCGCCCATTGATTGTTGACGACGTTGAGGATCACGGGCGCGCGATAGACGCTGGCAAAATTGAGCGCGTGATGGAAATCGCCTTCGGCGGTCGTGCCCTCGCCGATCCAGCTCGCGGCGATGCGGTCGTCGCCCTTGTAGGCGCTCGCCATCGCCCAGCCCACGGCCTGCGGGAATTGCGTGCCGACATTTCCGGAGATCGAAAAGAATCCGTGCTCGCGCGAGGAATACATGATCGGCAATTGGCGGCCCTTCAGCGGATCCTTCACGTTGGAATAGACCTGACACATCATCTCGAACAGCGGATAACCGCGCGTGATGAGGATGCCCTGCTGGCGGTATGACGGAAAACACATATCGCCAGGTTCGAGCGCGAGCGCGGCGGCGACCGACACCGCTTCCTCGCCCGTCGATTTCATGTAGAACGACGTCTTGCCCTGGCGCTGCGCGCGATACATGCGCTCGTCATAGGCGCGTGTCAGCATCATGGCGCGAAGGCCGCGCTTGAGCGTTTCGGGATCGAGCTTCGGATTCCACGGGCCCACCGCTTTCTGCCCGTTGTCCATCACGCGGATGAGCGCGTAAGCCAGATCGGTGATCTCGTGCGGGCGCACATCGATTGGCGGCTTCTTCACCGTGCCCGCATCGGGCACCACGACATTGCCAAAATCGGGCTTGTCGCCGGGGCGATGTTCGGGCACCGGAACATGCAAGCTGAGCGGTTTCCTGTTCTTCATGGCCATGCCTTTTGGCTTCTTTTCCGGCACGGCAATCATCGGACGCAACCGCGAAAACGGCAATCCGGATACGCGCAATAAAACAATCCGCTCAGGCTTGTCGCGGAACGAAGCGTTCGTTTGGCGGGTTCTTTGCGCATCGTTTCCATGCGCTCATCGAAAGGCTCAATGCACCATGAAAAGGGGCATGGCGCGTGCGCGGGTCAGATGCACCGTTGTGCCGCCGAACACCGATTCGAGCACGCGGCTGTGGCCGTAGCCGCCGATGACAAGCAGGCTGGCGCCGCTCTTGGCGGCGGCGGCGAGCAAGGCTTCGCCGGCGCTCAGCTCGCCCTTGGCGATGATGTGCGTCCTGGCGGAAACGCCGTGCAATGCGAGATATTCCACCGCTTCGTCGAGGCTCCTGCTATCGATCGGCGTTTCCTGCACCGCGATGAGCTCGACTTCGCCGGCCAGCGCCAGAAACGGCAGGGCGGCGCTGATCGCATGCGAGGCGGCGACGCTTCTGTCATAGCCGATGACGATTTTCTTCGTGAGCGAATGGGGCATGCCTTCGCTTGCAAGCAGCACCGGGCGCTCGGCATGCGTCAGCGTTTCCACGAATGCGCCGCTGACATCGGGTCCGCTGTCGAGCGTGGAAGGTCCGAAAACGACGAGATCGCAAAGCCGTGCGGCTTCGCCAACGCGCGTGACGAAATGGCCTTCGACCTCGCGCAAACAGGCGGTAACGAATCCCTTGCCGGTCATGGGATGATCGACCAGCTTGGCGCCGGCATGTTCGGCCGCCTTGGCAAGTATGGTGTGCGCGGTTTTGGCGGCCTTGCGCGAAATTTCCATCGCGCTGTCGACGATGGTTTGAATCACTTCCGGCGAGACCGGCATGCCGACATAGGGCACCGCCTCGCGCGGATCGGGATGCACGAAGAGCGCCTCGACATGGGCATCGAACGGCTTCGCCGCCGTGAAAGCGGCGGCCAGTGCTATGCCATCCTGCTTGGCGCCGATGACGGGAACGAGAATCTTGCGAAATTCCATGTCACACCCCGTCAAGGGTTTCGGTTCACTCGTCGCATTCGGCGATGGTTTCGAGCGCCGAAAGATTGCGCATCTGGATCTGATGCCGGTTGGGAATGCCGATGATGCGGTCGCGCTTCAGATCGCTGAGCGCGCGGCACACCGTTTCGATGGTCAGGCCGAGATAATCGGCGATGTCCTGGCGGCTCATGGGAAGGTCGATCAGGTCGCCGTCCTCGGCGCCGGCGCGTTCCGTCAAAAGCACGAGGAACGAGGACACGCGCTCTTTCGCCGTCTGGCGGCCGAGCATCACGAGATGGGTCTGCGCCGAAGAAAGTTCGCGGCGCAGATGGGTCATCAATTGCTTGCGGATCGCGGGCTGCTCGTCGCTCATCCGCTCCATCTGCGAGCGCGCACAGCGCATGACGACCACGTCGCCCAGCGCTTCGGCGGTCAGCGAATGCTCTTCGCCGAGCTCGAAACCGAAGATGTCGCCCTGCAGCATGAATTCCGCGATCTGGCGCCGGCCATCGGGCATGAGCTTGCACAACCGCACGCCGCCCTCGACGATCTTGTAGGAATAGCGCGCGTCGTCGCCTTCGTTGAAGATCGTCTGATTGCGGCCAAAGCGCGAGACCGTGCCGCAATTGTGCAGCGCTGCGAGCGCTTCGCCGTCGCGCTCGGGCAGGTTGGAGATATGCATTTCGCTGGGCGCGAAATGGGTAGCGCTATGCGTTGGCGCGTATGTATCGGTCATTTGTTTAGCCCCATTGAACCTTTGACAGGCTATAAATTGATCGTTTCCGGGCCCCTCCGTAATTGGGGAAATCCCGTAAGGGTTAGTACGTATGCGCTAAAATGGGATTCAGGCCGAACGCGAGGCGGATTGCGGCTTGTCCGCTTTTTTTCCCTGCGCGAAGGCGCGCTCGATATAGGCCATGAGATCGTCATCGCCTACCGGCTTGTGCAGAAGGGCGAGAACGCCGGTGCGCTCAATTCTATCGGCGAGCGCGGGATCGCTGCGGCCCGTGATCATGATCGCGGGTGTATCGATGTGGCGGCGGCGCAGAAGCTCGAGCAGTTCCAGCCCGCTCATGCCGGGCATGTGCAGATCGAGCAGGATGCAAGCGCTGCCGCTGGGCGGCATGTCGTTCAGATAGGCGGTGGCGGAGGGATATTCGCGCACGCCCATGCCGTAGGACTCGATGAGCAGCCGCATCGAATCCCGGATGGCCTCGTCGTCGTCCACAATACATACGATGCGCATAGGCTTTTCCTGCACCAACGCTCCGGCCCGGGCGCGGCGTTCAATCGAGAAACTCTCCATGTTTGAAAAGATAAACCCCGGGCGCACCTGTCAAAATACGTAATTGTGCTTAGCGGAGCCTTAGTGGTCCTTGGCCCCCACGACCATGCGGACCAGCTCGGCCAGCGACTTGGCCTTCATCTTCTCCATCACCCGGGCGCGGTGGATTTCGACGGTTCTGGGTGAAATATCAAGCTCATAGGCGATGATCTTGTTGGGCCGGCCGGCCGCCATGAGGTCCATGACCTGCCGCTCCCGGTCGGTCAATTCCGCAATGCGGGATAGGACTTCCTGCACCTCGGCCGAAGCGCTGGCCGAGGTCTGGGCGCTATCGAGCGCGCGGCGGATGCTTTCGACCAGAAGCCCGTCATCCACCGGCTTTTCGAGGAAATCGATGGCCCCCGCCTTCATGGCCCGCACGGCGAGCGGCACATCGCCGTGACCGGTCATGATGATGACGGGCAGCACCGCTTTTCGCCGGACAAGCTCCTCCTGAAGCTCGAGCCCGTCCATATCGGGCATGCGCACATCGGCGATCAGGCAGCCGGTGCGGCCTTCCCAGGCGCTTGCGAGAAAATTTCCGGCCGATGCGAACGCTTCCGCCGCGAAGCCGGACGCCTCGAGCAACGTGCGCATCGATTCGCGGACGTCGTCATCGTCATCGACCACAAAAATCACGGGCGCGCTCATTCAAGCCTCCACCGTTTCGGAGACGGGCAGCACGAATGCGAACAACGTGCCGCCGCCCGGATTGGGCTCGGCCCACAGCCGCCCGCCATGCGCTTCCACAATCGTGCGGCAGATCGCGAGACCCATGCCGAGGCCTTGCGATTTGGTGGTGACGAAAGGCTGGAAGAGGCGCTGGGCCACATCGTCGGGCATGCCGGGGCCGGTGTCGGCCACACTGACGGAAGCGTAATCGCCGTCGAGGCGCGTGGAGATCTTGAGTTCGCGGCGTTTCGATTGCTGCACGGCTTCGGCCGCATTGCGCAAGAGATTGATCATCACCTGCTGAATCTGGATCTTGTCGATGGGCAATTGCGGAATGCCGGGCTGAAGCTCGATCTTCACGTCGATATCGGAATCGGCCGCGCCCACAAGGCCCAGCGCCACCGCCTCGCCGATCACGCCGTTCAAATCCTCGGCCACGCGGTTTGGCTCTTTCTTCTCGATGAATTCGCGCATGCGCCGGATGATCTGGCCCGCGCGGCCCGTCTGGTTTGCGGCCTTGTCGAGCATTTCCAGCACGCGTTCGGGCGCGCCGCCGCCTTCGAGCGTGCGCCGCGCGGCGTTCATGTAATTCATGATGGCGGCCAGCGGCTGGTTCAGCTCATGCGCCAACGTGCTCGACAACTGACCCATCGCGTTGATCCGGAGCGCATGGAACAGCTCGTTCTGCAATTGCTGGATGCGCAGATTGTGCAATTTGCGCTCGGAGACGTCGTGGATGATGCCGACGAAGATACGGTCGTTGCCGATCCGCCCTTCGCCCACCGAGAGATACATCGGAAAGGTGGAACCATCCTTCCTGCGGCCCACCACTTCGCGGCCGACGCCGATGATGCGTTTCTCGCCGGTTTTCTTGTAGCGCGCGATATAGCCGTCATGCTCGGCGCGATAGGGCTCTGGCATCAGCATCTTGACGTTCTGGCCGATGACTTCGTCCGGCATGTAGCCGAACAGGGTTTCGCACGCCTTGCTGTAAACGCGCACGCGGCCGACCTCGTCGATGACCATGATGCCATCGACGGCGGTGCCGATCAGAGTCTGAAACAAAGCGTCCTGATTCGCCCTGTTTGCGATGTCTTCGACTTTTCCGGTCATCAATCTCTAATCGCGCGTTGTGCGCTATTCTCGGCCAGCAGCACTCTTTTACTATACCTAGTCTGTCGCGGGCAATTCGATTTCCATAAATTGAGCTAGATCAGGGCCCCGCCGCGTACCCGTGGCATAGCATTCGCGGTGGGCGGGCAGACCGGCGGCCAGTGCGATGAGTCTCAAAATCCGATTTCTCGGCGGTGTGGGCACAGTGACCGGCTCCAAATATCTTGTCACGGCAGGCGAGACGCGCCTGCTCGTCGATTGCGGGCTCTTCCAGGGCTATAAGCAGCTTCGCCTGCGCAACTGGGCGCCCCTGCCGGTGAACCCGGCCGAGATCGATTCGGTGCTTCTGACGCACGCCCATCTCGACCACTCGGGCGCGCTGCCGCTTCTGGTGCGGAACGGCTATTCGCGGGCGATCCATGCGACCGGCGCCACGCGCGATTTGTGCGCGATCCTGCTTCCCGACAGCGGCTATCTGCAGGAGCAGGATGCCGCCTTTGCCAACCGCCACGGATTTTCCAAGCATCATCCCGCGCTGCCGCTCTACACGCAGGACGACGCCGAACGCGCGATGACGAATTTTTCGCCCGTAGACTTCCACCAGCGGCTCGACCTGCCTGGCGGCGCGAGCGCGCGATTCCTGCGCGCAGGCCATATCCTCGGCGCGGCGATGATCGAGCTTCAATGGCAGGGCACGAAGATCGTCTTCTCCGGCGACATGGGACGGCCCAACGATCCCACCATGTTCCCGCCCGAGCGCGTGGAGGAGGCCGATTATCTCCTGATCGAATCCACCTACGGCAACCGCAAGCACGATTCCGTGTCGCCGGAAGATGCGCTGGCCGATGCCATCGGGCGAACGGCCGCGCGCGGCGGAACCGTAGTCATTCCATCCTTCACGGTGGGGCGCTCGCAAAATCTGCTGGTTTATCTTTCGCGGCTGAAGCGCGACAGGCGCATTCCCGATCTGCCGATCTTCCTCGACAGCCCGATGGCGATCGATGCAAGCGACATCTATTGCGCGCATCCGGACGATCACAAGATGACGGAGGCGGAAACGCGCGCGGCCTTCGCGGTGGCGAAATACATTCACACCGCCGATGAATCCAAGGCGCTCGATCAGTCGCCGATGCCGAAGGTGATTATCTCGGCAAGCGGCATGGCGACGGGCGGGCGCGTGCTGCATCACCTGAAATCCTATGCGCCCGACCGGCGCAGCCTTATTCTCTTCGCCGGTTATCAGGCGGGCGGCACGCGCGGAGCTGCGATGCTGGCGGGCGCGCCGAACATAAAAATCCACGGCCAATATATCCCCGTGCACGCCGAGATCGCCGAGCTTGGGATGCTCTCGGCGCATGCCGATGCCGGCGAGATCATGGCGTGGCTGAAAAATTTCCGCCGCGCGCCCAAGATGACCTTCGTCACCCATGGCGAACCCGCCGCAGCCGATGCGCTGCGCCACCGCATCGCCGAGGAACTCGGCTGGCCCGCTCTTGCGCCCGAGCATCAGGGGGAGTTCGATCTGGCATGAGCGACGGCATCCCGTTCGGACATCACGCGCTGAAGGCGCGCCGCCTCGGCATCGAGACGCTGCACGAAGCGCATATCTTCATGCGCAAGGATTGCCCGGTGTGCAGATCGGAAGGTTTCGCCTCGCACAACCGCGTGCTGGTGTGCCACGGCGAGAAATCGGTTGTGGCGACGCTTTATCAGGTGGCGCCCGATTTTCTGGGCATCGATGAAGCAGGTCTTTCCGAATGGGCGTGGCAGGCGCTGGAGCTTGCGCCCGGCGCGCGCGTGACCGTGAGCCATCCTGCGCCGCTCGAATCCATGAGCCAGGTGCGGAGCAAAATCTATGGCCACCGCATGAGCGCGCATGCCTTCGACGCCATCATCGCCGATGTGGAAGCGCGGCGCTATTCCAACATCCAGCTTGCCGCCTTCATCACGGCCTGCGCCTCGCAGGCGCTCGATCACACCGAAATGCGAGGGCTTACGGCGGCGATGGTCAATGCGGGCGACACGCTTTCCTGGGATAAAAAGCCCATCGTCGACAAACATTCCGTCGGCGGATTGCCGGGCAATCGCACCACGCCGATCGTGGTGGCGATCGTGGCGGCGGCGGGATTGACGATTCCCAAAACATCGTCGCGCGCCATCACGTCTCCGTCGGGCACCGCCGACATGATGGAGACGCTGGCGCCGGTCGAACTCGACATTCAATCTATGCGCCGCGTGGTGGAACAGGAAGGCGGCTGCATCGTGTGGGGCGGGGCCGTGCGGCTTTCGCCCACCGACGACATCCTGATCGGTGTGGAGCGCGTGCTCGATCTGGATGCGGAGGGCCAATTGGTGGCCTCGATCCTTTCGAAGAAAATCGCGGCGGGCTCGACGCATCTGGTGCTCGATCTGCCGGTGGGACCGACGGCGAAAATCAGAAGCCACGAAACCGCGAGATCGCTGTCGCACAATCTTGTGCGCGTGGCGCATGAATTCGGGATCGAGGCGCGCGCCATCGTGACCGACGGTACACAACCCGTGGGCCGCGGCATTGGACCAGCGCTCGAAGCACGCGATGTGCTCTCCGTTCTGAAAGGCGATGCGAATGCGCCCGACGATCTGCGCGAACACGCATTGGCGCTCGCCGGAAATCTTCTGGAACTCGGCGGCATCGCGAACGGACGCATGATGGCGGCCGAAATTCTCGGCAGCGGCAAGGCGTGGGCGAAATTCCAGCGCATCTGCGAGGCGCAAGGCGGCATGCACGAGCCGCCAATGGCGCCCTACACCCATGCCGTCAATGCCGACCGCACGGGGATTGTCGACCGCATCGACAATCGCAGGCTTTCCAAGGTCGCCAAGCTCGCGGGCGCGCCCGACGACAAGGCCGCCGGCCTCGAAATCCATGTGCGCCTCGGCGCGCGCGTGGCCGAAGGCGAGCCGGTCTACACCATTCACGCGCAATCGCCGGGCGAGTTGAATTATGCCTTGGGCTTTGCGCGCGACAACAAGGACATCGTCGGGATCGCTATCGGATGAGCAAATCGCTTGTCATCGCCTTGCCGGGCAACGTCCTGATGGCTGCGAAACTCGCGGAGGAAACGGGCGCGGAAATCGGCAGACTCGATCTGCGCCATTTTCCCGATGAGGAAACCCATCTGCGCTTCGAATCCGATTTGCGCGGACGCCGCGTGATTTTCGTGTGCACGCTCGACCGGCCGGACGCAAAATTTCTGCCGCTGATCTTCGCCGCCGCGACTGCGCGCGAGCTGGGTGCCGCGCGCGTGGGCCTTGTCGCGCCCTATCTCTGCTACATGCGGCAGGACAAGCGCTTTGCGGATGGCGAAGCGGTGAGCGCGCCGATTTTCGCGGGCGAAATCTCGCGCCATTTCGACTGGCTCATCACCGTCGATCCGCATCTGCACCGGCTGCACACATTGTCCGCGATCTACAAAATCCCGGCGCAGGCGCTGCATGCGGCGCCGCTGATTTCGGCATGGATCAAGCGCGAAGTGCCCCTGCCCGTCGTCATTGGACCAGACCGGGAAAGCGCGCAATGGGCGGCGCAGGTGGCCGAAGATGCAAATGCGCCGTTTACGATCCTCGAAAAAATCCGCCGCGGCGACCGCGACGTGAGCGTGCGCCTCACCGATGCCGCGCGCTTCGAAGGCCATACGCCCGTTCTGGTGGACGACATCATCTCCACCGGGCGCACGATGGCCGAAACGGTGTCGCATTTGCGCGGCCAAGGCCTTGACGCGCCGGTCTGTATCGGCGTGCATGGCGTGTTCGCAGCGGGCGCGCTGGAAGGGCTGAAAGCGGCGGGCGCGGGCCGCATCGTCACCACCAACACGATTTCGCATGTCACAAATGCCATCGATATTTCCGGCCTGATCGCCGACAATATGAGGACCATGCCATGAAACACGCCGTCATCCTTGCCCACCCGAACCCCGAAAGTTTCAACGCGACCATCGCGAAAGCCTATTGCAAGGCGGCCGAAGCACGCGGCCACAAAGCGCATCTGCGCGATCTTTATGCGATGGATTTCGATCCGCGCCTCAAGGCGGGCGAAATTCCGGGGCCGAAGGGTTTTGCTCCGGCCAAGGATGTGGAAGCCGAGCGCGCGCTTTTGAAAGACGCCGATGTCTTCGCCTTTGTTTATCCCTTCTGGATCAATTCCGCGCCCGCGATCCTCAAAGGCTATATGGAGCGCGTGTTCGGCATGGGCTTTGCCTATCGGCCCGGCAAAGGCGGCATCGAGCCGATGCTGACGGGAAAGAAGATGATCTCGTTCACCTCCTCCGGCGCGCCCCTCGAATGGGTGAAGAAAACCGGCGCCTGGGACGCGGAGAAGAAACTCTTCGACGAACATGCGAGCCTGATCACGGGGCTTTCGGTCGTCGATCACATTCATTTCGGAAACGTGGTTCCCGGCATGCGTCCCGATGTGGTAGAGCGTCATGTGGCCGACGCCGGAAAGGCTATCGCCAAATATTTCTGAACCGGACGGGGATGGCGCATGTCGATCCGCAATCTCGATGCGATCTTCCATCCCAAATCGGTGGCGCTGATCGGCGCGAGCCCAAGGCCCCATTCGGTGGGGCTGGTGGCGGCCCATAATCTCCTCGAAGGCGGATTTTCCGGCGCGATCATGCCGGTGACGCCGAGCCACGACGCGGTGGCGGGCATGCTCGCTTATCATGACGTTGCGAGCTTGCCGATGGTTCCCGATCTGGCCGTGATCTGCACGCCGCCCGAGACCGTGCCCGGATTGATCGCCGATCTGGCGCAGCGCGGAACCAAGGCCGCCATCGTCATCACCGCGGGCTTCACCGAACTTGGCACGGCGCATGGCAAGGCGTTGCAGCAGCAGATGCTGGATGCCGCGCGCCCCGCTCTCCTGCGCATCGTGGGGCCCAATTGCCTGGGCGTGCTTTCGACGCCATCGGGATTGAACGCATCCTTTGCGCCGGTCGCGGCGAAGAAAGGCGGCGTGGCGTTTGTCGCGCAATCAGGCGCGATGCTGACGACGGTGCTCGATTGGGCGAGCGCGCGGGGAATCGGATTTTCGCATCTCGTATCGCTCGGCGACATGATGGATGTCGATTTCGGCGACATGCTCGATTATCTGGCGAACGATACGGCCACCACATCGATCCTGCTTTACATCGAAACCATCACCCAGGCGCGCAAATTCATGTCGGCGGCGCGGGCGGCGGCACGGCTGAAGCCCGTCATCGCCATCAAGGCGGGACGTCACGCCGCAGCGGCGAAAGCGGCCACCTCGCACACCGGCGCAATGGCCGGCGTGGACGCGGTGTACGACGCCGCCTTCCAGCGCGCGGGCATTTTGCGCGTGCAGGACCTCGACGAGATTTTCGATGCGGTGGAAACGTTGGCCCAGCCGGTGAAGCTTTCCGGCGACGGCCTCGTCATCGTCACCAATGGCGGCGGGCTCGGCGTGCTGGCGACGGATGCGCTGCTCGACCGCGGCGGCAGGATGGCCGATCTGCCGCCGGATATCCGCGCGCAACTGGATAAAATCCTGCCGCCCACCTGGAGCCACGGAAATCCCGTGGACATCATCGGTGACGCCTCGCCCGAGCGATACGCCGATACGATGAAGGTTTTGCTCGGCACGCCCGCGGAAGATTCCATTCTCGTCCTGAATTGTCCCGTGGCGGTAGCCTCGAGCGAAGATGCGGCAGGGGCCGTGGCCGATGCGATGCGCGGCAAAGGCAAACCGGTTTTCGCAAGCTGGCTTGGCTCCGATAGCGCCGAAGCCGCGCGCAAATCTTTCGCCAGCGCGGGCATTCCCGCCTACGACACGCCCGACAAGGCGATCAGCGGCTTCATGCATCTGGTGCGCTACAATCGCGGCCAGCGCACGCTGATGGAAGTTCCGCCGTCGCAGAATTTCGCGTGCGACGAAGCCCGCGCGCGCGCGGCCATTGAAGACGCCGATGGCTGGCTCGACGATTCCGCCATCCACAAATTGTTCGCCGCTTACGAGATTCCTTCCGTGCGGTCGGAGATTGCCCGCGATGCGGCTGATGCGGAAGCTGTCGCGCGCAAGTTCGGCAGCCGCGTAGCGTTGAAAATCTTTTCGCCCGACATCACCCACAAATCCGATGTGGGCGGCGTGATGCTCGGCCTCGATGCGGGCGAAGTGCGCGCCGCAGCCGAAACGATGAACGTGCATGTGTCGAAGGTCGTACCCAAAGCGCGGCTTGCCGGTTTCGTCGTGCAGGAGATGATCGTTCGCAAAAATGCACACGAGTTGATCCTGGGCATGACGGTGGACGCACAATTCGGGCCCGTGCTGCTGTTCGGCCATGGCGGCACGGCGGCCGAAGTAATCGGCGACCGCACGCTGGCGCTGCCGCCGCTCAATCTCAATCTCGCGCGCGAGATGATGGCGCGCACGCGTGTGTTCAAAGAGTTGCAGGGCTATCGCGACCGGCCGAAAGCCGATCTCGATGCCATCGCGCTGACGCTGGTGAAGCTCTCCCAGCTTGTCTGCGATCTGGGCGAGATCGCCGAACTGGACATCAATCCGCTGCTGGCGGACGAGACCGGCGTGATCGCGCTCGATGCGCGCGTGCGCGTTGCGCCCGCCGCGGTTTCGGGTGCTGCACGGCTTTCGATTTCGCCTTATCCGAAGGAATTGGAACACACGGAAAATGTCCGCGGGTTCGGCGCCATGTTCCTGCGTCCCATCCGGCCCGACGATGCGCCCGCGATCGTGGAATTCTTCTCTCATCTCACGGCCGAGGACGTGCGCCTGCGCTTCTTCACGCCGATGGTGGAAATGCCGAAGCGGCTGCTCGCGCGGCTGACGCAGATCGATTACGACCGGGAAATGGCGTTTCTGCTGTTCAACGACAAGAAAGAGATTCTCGGCATCGGCCGCCTCGCCGCCGATCCGGACAATGCGCGCGCCGAATTCGCCGTCGCCGTGCGCAGCGACCTGAAAGACAAAGGCCTCGGCACGCTTCTGATGCAGCGGCTGATTGCCTTTGCGAAGGCGCGCGGCACGGGCGAATTGTTCGGAGACGTGCTGGAAGACAATACGCGGATGCTTTCGCTTGCCCGCGAACTGGGCTTTTCCGTGAGCGCGCTGGGGCAAGCGCCGGGAATTCTGCGCGTGTCGCTCGATTTGCAGGGGAAATAACGGCGGAGCCCGGAAACGAGGGAGGGGCTGGCTGGAGTCTCCTGGGTCTCCGCCGCTTCGAACCAGTGCCATAGCACCAGTTCAATTGTGAGGTTAATCGCGGGCCGGGCCGCACGCTTTGATTTGAAACAAAAAGGCGGGAGGAAATTTTTTGGGCGTTCCCGCGTTTTCAGCAAGAGTTGCGCTGGATCAAGCGCGAAAGGCCTTTTGCCGATAAATTCGGATCGAACGCAAGGGAGGATGCTCATGGCCGCACAACCCACCCTCACCATCTCACCCGAAAAGGTGAGCTACATCATCATGATGGCGCATGAATTCGACGCCAAGGAAGCCGATTCCGATCCCGACGAGGGCTCCAACGCCAGCGACGACAAGATGATCGACGTGCTGGAAGACACCGGCGACGACGCCACCGAAGACGAACTCATCAGCTTCATCAACGATCTGAACGACGACGAACAGATCGATCTGGTGGCGCTGGCCTGGCTCGGCCGCGAGGACAATACGCTCGCCGATTGGCCCGAGCTGCGCGCCGAAGCCGCGCGCGCCCACAACAAGCGCACGGCCGCCTATCTGCTCGGCATGCCGCTTTTGGGCGATTATCTGGCAAGCGGGCTCGAGCAATTCGGCATTTCCTTCGAGGAATTCGAGCGCGAGAATTTCTGATGCCGTATGCCGAAAACAGCGATCTGCCCGCGCCCGTGCGCCATCATCTGCCGGGCAATGCGCAGACGATCTATCGCGAGGCGTTCAACCACGCCTATGCCGCGCATGCGGACGATCCGCGGCAGGAGGAAATCGCGCACCGCACCGCCTGGTACGCCGTCAAGAAGAAATACGTGAAATCCGACGGCATGTGGGTGCCGCGCTGAGGCCATCATGAGCGCCGACATGACGGGACGCGACCTGAACGAAATGTTCCGCATCGGCCGCCTGTCGCTTGCCATCGGCATCGCCGTGCTGGCGGCCGATCGAGATTCTGCTTTATGACTGGTGGCCGCTGGTGCGCAGGCGCAATCTTTATCTCAGGCTCGCCGCCGCCGGTATCGAACTGAAGCCGCAGGCCTAGCCGCGCGCGCGCGTGGGCGCTTCTTCGCCGCCGGGCTCCGGCGTTTCGTGCCAGAAAGCGAAGGTACCTTCGGCGGCGCCCGCGAGCTTGGCGAGGCGATCGGCATCGATAATGCGCACCGAGCCCGGCTGCACATCGACAAGGCCTTCTTCGCGCAGCGTGCGCAGCATGCGGTTCACATGCACGCCCGTCAGCCCGAGCATGTCGCCGATTTCGGTTTGGGTGAGCGGCAATTGCGCGCTCTCGCCGCTCGCCAGCGGATAATGCCGCTTCACGCGCGCCACGATCTCCATCAACAGATGCGCGATGCGTTCCAGCGCCGAGCGCCGGCCGATGCTGGTGATGTGCTCGATGGCGAGTGCATATTCGCGCTCGACGAAGGAGAGATAGGTTTCGCCATAAGCCGGAAAGCGCGCGCGCAAATCGGCGGCGCGCTCGCGCGGGATGACGCAGATGGATGCGGAAGTCAGCGCTTCGGCCGAACACGTCATGGCGGAAAGGCCGTCCGGCTCGATGCCGAAAACATCGCCGGGCAGAAGCAGCGCCACGATCTGACGCCGGCCGTCGGCAAGCGTCTGGTAAAGCGCGACCCAGCCGGAAAGCACATTATAGACATCGCCAACCGGCTGGCCCTGACGGAACAGCGTTTCATGCGGGCGCACGACGATGGTGCCCGAGCGCGCGGCTTCGAGCGCGGCAAGCTCGTGCGGCTCGCGCATCGCGCGGCAGATGTTGCGTTGGCGCACCTGGCAGAACCGGCAGACTTGCGATGACATGAACGGCCTCCTCCACCAATAGGAGATAACAAGTCCCTTCCGCCCATCTTGATGTGCATCAATGGGCGGTGGTGGCGCGATAAGGAGATATCCATAGTGCGAATCGATAAAAGCCCGGTTTTTCAGGCTTTTTTGGCGGTTTCGGCGGATATGCGCGAGCCTAGCGCGGCAGAACGCTTTCACCCATCAGGAATTCATCGACGGCGCGCGCGCATTGGCGCCCTTCGAGGATCGCCCAGACAACCAGCGACTGGCCGCGGCGCATATCGCCGCAGGAGAAAATCTTGTCCACGGAGGTTTTGTAATCCTTCATCGTGGCTTTCACATTGCTGCGCGGATCGAGCGCCACGCGCGATTGCTCGACGAGCCCGGCCTTGCGGGGGCCGAGAAAGCCCATGGCCAGCAACACCAGATCGGCTTTGAGTTCAAACGTGCTGCCTTCGATTTCCTTCATCTGCACGCGGCCATCCGCGCCCTTCACCCATTCCACGCGCACGCATTCGAGCGCGCGGACCTTGCCGTTCTCGCCCACCGCGCGCTTGGTCAACACCGACCAATCGCGCTCGCAGCCTTCTTCCTGCGAGGAAGACGTGCGCAGTTTCAGCGGCCAATCGGGCCAGGTGAGCGCCTTGTTCTCGTGATCCGGCGGGCGCGCGAGAATTTCCAGTTGCGTGACCGAAGCCGCACCCTGACGGTTCGACGTGCCGATGCAGTCCGAGCCCGTATCGCCGCCACCGATAACGATGACATGTTTGCCCTTCGCGCTGATTGCGCCCGCAGGCGCCGCGCGTTGCTCAGGATCGCCCGCCACGCGCTTGTTCTGCTGCGTGAGAAATTCCATCGCATAATGGATGCCGGAAAGCTCGCGGCCGGGCACTTCCAGATCGCGCGGGGCTTCCGCGCCGCCCGACATCACCACCGCATCGTAATCGGCAAGCAGCATGGACACCGAAATGCCGACGCCCACTTCAACGCCGGTGCGGAAGGTGACGCCCTCGGCCTCCATCTGGCGCATGCGCCGGTCGATCAGATGTTTTTCCATCTTGAAATCGGGAATGCCGTAACGCAGCAGACCGCCGATGCGGTCGTTCTTCTCGAATAATGTGACCGCATGGCCCGCGCGCGCCAATTGCTGCGCGCAAGCAAGACCGGCAGGCCCGGAGCCCACGACCGCAATGTTTTTGCCCGTTTTGTTTTTGGCGATCTGCGGCTGGATCCAGCCTTCTTTCCAGCCGCGATCCACGATTTCGCATTCGATGGTTTTGATGGTGACGGGATTTTCGTCGATGTTGAGCGTGCACGACGCCTCGCACGGCGCGGGGCACACACGTCCCGTGAATTCCGGGAAATTGTTGGTCGAGTGCAGCGTTTCGAGTGCGGCGCGCCAATGATCGCGATAGACGAGATTGTTCCAGTCCGGAATCAGATTGTTGACCGGGCAACCCTGATGACAGAAGGGAATGCCGCAATCCATGCAGCGCGCGGCCTGCTCGCTCACCTCGGCATAAGGCAACGGCTTTACGAATTCCTTCCAATTGTGGATGCGCTCCGCGGGCTTTTCATAGCCGCGGTCGTGGCGCTCGATCTCAAGAAAGCCGGTGGGTTTTCCCATCGTCTATGCTCCAGGCGATAAAGATTACTCGGCGGCGATGGCGCGCGCGCGTTCGGCCTTTTGTTCGGCGAGCGCACGCGCAAAATCGAGCGGCAGGACTTTCACGAATTTCGCGAGGCTCGCATCCCAATTGTCGAGGAGCGCCTTGGCGCGCGCGCTGCCGGTGAGCCGCAAATGCCGCTCCACCAGAATGCGCAAGCGTTCCGCATCGAAGCGCAGCGGATCGCCCATGCCGCTGTTTTCGACGCTGGGGGATTCCGCAAGCGGGGCTTCGGGGTCTTCGACGTTCTCAGCGCGCGCGATTTTCTCGAGCCGCACCATCGATTGATTGCAGAGCTCGCCGAAATTGCCGTGTTCGTCGTAAACATAGGCTACCCCGCCCGACATGCCGGCGGCGAAATTGCGCCCGGTTTTGCCGAGCACGACCACAACACCCCCCGTCATATATTCGCAGCCGTGATCGCCGGTGCCTTCGACCACCGCGACCGCGCCCGAATTCCTCACGGCGAAGCGCTCGCCAGCCACACCCTGGAAATGCGCTTCGCCCGCGATCGCGCCATAAAGCACCGTATTGCCGATGATGATGTTTTCGGTCGGCTCGAGATGGGTGTTCTTCGGCTGGCGCACGACGACGCGCCCGCCCGACAATCCCTTGCCGACATAATCGTTGGCGTCGCCCCACAGCTCGAAGCTGACGCCGCGCGCCAGAAACGCGCCGAAGCTCTGGCCCGCCGTTCCCTCGAAGCGGACATGGATCGTGTCTTCGCGCAGGCCCGCATGGCCATAGCGCTTGGCGATTTCGCCCGAGAGCATCGCGCCCACCGTGCGGTCGACATTGCGGATCGTGCGGTTGAGCGTGATCGCCTGGCCGGTTTCGATGGCGGGCTTGGCAGCCGCGATCAGTTCGTGATCGAGCGCTTCGTCGACCTTGTGATGCTGCTTCTCGCAATTGTAGATCGCGACGCCCGGTTTTGCCGGAACCTGATGCAGAATCTTCGTGAGGTCCACGCCTTTGGCCTTCCAGTGATGGATGGCCTTGCGCATGTCGAGCCGGTCCACGCGGCCGATCATTTCGTTCACGGTGCGGAAGCCGAGCTTCGCCATGATCTCGCGCAGCTCTTCGGCCACGAAGAAGAAATAATTGATGACGTGTTCGGGCTTGCCCGTGAAGCGCGCACGCAACACCGGGTCTTGCGTTGCGACGCCCACCGGGCAGGTGTTCAGATGGCATTTGCGCATCATGATGCAGCCGGACGCGATCAGCGGCGCGGTGGAGAATCCGAATTCGTCGGCGCCGAGCAGAATGCCGATGGCGACGTCGCGACCCGTGCGGAATCCGCCATCGGCCTGAACGGCGATGCGTCCGCGCAGGCCATTCAACACCAGTGTTTGCTGCGTTTCGGCGAGGCCGATTTCCCACGGGCTGCCGGCATGCGTGAGCGAAGTCAGTGGCGACGCACCCGTGCCGCCTTCATAGCCAGAAATCGTGACGTGATCGGCGCGCGCCTTGGAAACGCCGGCGGCCACCGTTCCCACGCCCACTTCGGAAACGAGCTTCACCGAAATGCGCGCGGCCGGGTTCACGCTTTTCAGATCGTAGATGAGCTGCGCCAGATCTTCGATGGAGTAGATGTCGTGATGCGGCGGCGGCGAAATCAGGCCGACGCCCGGCGTGGAATGGCGCACGCGCGCGATATTCATGTCGACCTTGTGGCCGGGCAATTGCCCGCCCTCGCCGGGCTTGGCACCTTGCGCCATCTTGATCTGCAGATCGTCGGCATTGACGAGATATTCGGTGGTCACGCCGAAGCGGCCCGATGCCACCTGCTTGATCGCCGAGCGCATGGAATCGCCGTTCGGCAGCGGCTTGAAGCGGTCGGATTCCTCGCCGCCCTCGCCCGTGTTGGAGCGCCCGCCGATGCGGTTCATCGCAATCGCAAGCGTGGTGTGCGCCTCACGCGAAATCGAGCCGAAGCTCATCGCGCCGGTGGAGAAACGCTTGACGATTTCCTTGGCCGGCTCCACAGAATCGAGCGGAATTTCTTTTCCTTCGCGATTGAATTCCATCAATCCGCGGATGGTAAGCAAACGCTCGTTCTGCTCGTTGATCGCCGCGGCAAAGGCGCGATATTCCTCCGGCAGATTGCCGCGCACGGCATGCTGAAGCCGCGACACCGTGTTGGGCGTCCAGGCGTGATCCTCGCCGCGGATGCGGAAGGCGTAATCGCCGCCGACATCGAGCATGTGGCGGTAGATCGGATTGTCGCCGTAAGCGCATTGATGGCGACGCACGCATTCCTCGGCGATTTCCTTGATCCCTGCGCCTTCGATGGTCGTCGCCGTGCCGGTGAAATATTTCTCGACGAATTCGGTCGAAAGGCCCACCGCATCGAAAATCTGCGCGCCGCAATAGGATTGATAGGTGGAAATGCCCATCTTGGACATCACCTTCAGCACGCCCTTGTTCACGGCCTTGATGTAATTCTTGCGCACGTCATAGGGCGTGAGCTTGAGGTCCTGTTCGCTGCGGATTTCCTCGAGCGTCTCGAATGCGAGATAGGGATTGATGGCTTCGGCGCCATAACCCGCCAGCACGCAGAAATGATGCACCTGGCGGGCCTCGCCGGTTTCCACCACAAGGCCCGTCTGCATGCGAAGGCCCTGACGGATCAGGTGATGATGGATCGCGGCCGTGGCGAGCGCGGCGGGAATGGGAATGCGTTCCGCCGAAACCGCACGATCCGACAGAACGAGAATGTTGTAATCGGCCAGCACCGCATCGGTCGCGTCCTGACAGATGCGCTTGACCGCGGTTTCGAGACCGGCGGCGCCTTCGACCGCAGGCCATGTGCAATCGATGGTTACGGTGCGGAACGCGCCATCCACCAATTGCTCGATGGAGCGGATTTTTTCGAGGTCCGCATTGGTGAGAATGGGCTGGGCCACTTCCAGCCGCTTGTGCGCGCCGGCTTGCCGCCCGAGCAGATTGGGGCGCGGCCCGATCATCGACACCAGCGACATCACCAATTCCTCGCGGATCGGATCGATGGGCGGGTTCGTGACCTGCGCGAAATTCTGCTTGAAATAATTGTAGAGCAGCTTCGCCTTCTGCGAGAGCACGGCAAGCGGCGTGTCGGTGCCCATGGAACCGACGGGATCGTCGCCTTCCTTCGCCATCGGCTCGAGGAAGAATTGCATGTCTTCCTGCGTGTAGCCGAAGGCCTGCTGGCGATTGAGGAACTCCGCGGGATCGTTCGACAGCGCCGCATGGCTTTCCGGAAGATCGGGAAGCTCTTCGAGCTTGTATTGCGTATCCTTCAGCCATTCTTCGTAAGGCTCGGCTTCGGCGAGCGCGCGCTTGATGTCTTCGTCTTCGACGATGCGGCCCTGTTCCAGATCGATCAGCAGCATCTTGCCGGGCTGCAAGCGCCATTTGCGCACGATCTTTTCTTCCGGAATGGGCAGCACGCCCGCTTCCGACGCCATGATGACGAGATCGTCGCTGGTGATGATGTAGCGCGCGGGGCGCAATCCGTTGCGGTCCAGCGTGGCGCCGATCTGGCGGCCATCGGTGAAGGCAATGGCCGCGGGGCCGTCCCACGGTTCGAGAAGTGCGGCGTGATATTCGTAGAACGCCTTTCTCTTGCCATCCATCAGTCTGTTGCCGGACCACGCTTCGGGAATGAGCATCATCACGGCATGCGCCAGCGGATAGCCGCCCGCGAGCAAGAGTTCGAGCGCGTTGTCCAGGCACGCGGTATCGGATTGGCCGTGCGGAATCAGCGGCCACATTTTATCCAGATCGGGCCCGAGCAGATCGGATTCGAGCGTGCGCCGGCGCGCATTCATCCAGTTGACGTTGCCGCGGACCGTATTGATTTCGCCATTGTGAGCGATGAAGCGATAGGGGTGCGCGAGCTTCCACGAGGGAAACGTGTTCGTGGAAAAACGCTGATGCACCATGGCGAGTGCGGATTGCGTCAGCGGATTGCGTAAATCGTCGTAGAATTTGCCGACATCGGGCGCGAGCAGAAGTCCCTTGTAAACCACCGTGCGCGACGAGAACGACGGCATATAGAAATCGGTGATCGGAAGCTTGTGCTTCTTCTCCAGCGCGATCAGCGGGTTCTGCGTCTGCTTGCGGATGGCGAGCAGCTTGCGCTCGAAGGCGTCCTGATCCTTGATCTTGCGGTTGCGCCCGATGATCGCCTGGCGGATGACGGGGGCGCTTTCCAGCACCGTCTTGCCGAGCCCCGTGGTGGTGACCGGCACGTCGCGCCAGCCGATCAGGCTCTGACCCTCCACTTTAATAAAGTGCTCGAAGCGCGAGACGATGACATCGCGCGCCTTGGTATCGCGCGGCAGGAAGCACATGGCGACGGCGTAGAACCCCGGCTCGGGCAGGGTCACCCCCGTCTTCGCCGCCCAGTCGCGCAAGAGCGCATCGGGAATCTGGATCAGACAGCCCGCGCCATCGCCCACCAGCGGGTCGGCGCCGACCGCGCCCCGGTGGTCGAGGTTGATGAGGAGCTGCAGCCCCTGAGCGATGATCTCATGGGACTTGGCGCCCTTAATGTTGGCCACGAACCCAACGCCGCACGAATCGTGCTCGTTTCTGGGGTCGTAAAGTCCCGTTACCGCCGTCACGCCTGTCCGTTCCTTCCGGAATTCCAAATTGGCTTTCTAAGATAGTATGTTGCGTGGGGCCAGCAAGGACCAGCCCCGAAGCGCTGCGGCGGATTGCGCGCAGGGCCGGAATGCACAGATGCGCGCTGTCAATCCACAGAATTATCGCTGTGGTTGTGGCGATCTCCTTTTTGCGCTCGCTCAAGGACCTGCATTTCGTCTCGGGCGTAGTAACTGGGCCACTTCAGCACAGGAGACGAACATGCTCGAGCCGGTCAGCGGATTGCCGGACAATGTGGTGGGCTTCAATGCCAGGGGGCGCGTGACGCGCCGGGACTACGAGACGGTACTCATTCCCGCCGTCGAGGCGGCGGTGAAGCGCCACGACAAGATCAGGCTCTATTACGAGCTGGGACGCGAATTTGAAGGCATCGATCCGGGCGCCGTCCTGGACGATTTCGAGATCGGCATCCGCCGCCTTCCCCATTGGGAGAAGCTGGCCGTGGTGACCGACGTGGAATGGATCCGCATGGCTGTGGGCGCGTTCGCCTTCATGATCCACGGCAAGGTGAAAATATTTCCCGCTTCGCAGGCCCGCGCCGCGCGCGAATGGATCGCGCAAGCATAGGGCGCAGCGAAGACTGGCGCCCCCAAGGGGAATCGAACCCCTGTTTCAGCCTTGAGAGGGCCGCGTCCTGACCGCTAGACGATGGGGGCGAGCGGGACGAGCCGCTTATACCTTTGCCGCCTTCGCGCGGGCAAGGCGCCCGACAAGATGGATGGACGCAAACGTCCCAGCCGCATAGACGAAAGCCGAAAGCTTGGGCTTCTTGTCCGCGCTCGCGGCGGCGATGATCCAGAGGAAATCCTCATCGCTGGCATTGGCGCGGTCGGCGTCGGACGGCTCGCCTTTGCCATTGGGATGGGAGTGGTAGCAGCCGATAATGGTACGGTCTTTTTCGCGCGCCGCACGGAGCAGACGGATATATTCGGCCGGATCGATCTCGAAGCGGTCCGGCGTTTGCGCCACATTGCGCGTGGGATGAACGGCGGTGGCGCGCAAATTATCGAATTCACGCGTGCCTTCGACCAGCCCGCAGCACTCGCCGGGGAAAGCCTTCACCGCTTCGTCGGCGATGCGCTTGCGCAAGGCAGCCGAAATGGCGAGCGACGAAATCATTTCGCTTTATTCGTGCTCGACGGCTTCACCTGGCCCACGAGCCGGCCGGTTTCCGTATCTATAATGTCGATCTCCTCGCCCGCCGGGCTCTTGACGCGCAGGATGAGGCGGTTGCCGGAAACATCGGTCGAGACGATCTTCGCCCCCGGCGCGAGCGTGAACTGGACGGGACTGTTGGAAGACCCATGGCCCGTCACCTTCATGGCGAAGCCCACGATCAGAAGGATGAAAGCGATCAGCAGAAGCGCGCCAAGCAGGATGACGGCGGCCCTGGCGCCGCGGTAGCTTGCGCTGGCTTTATAATTGTCGGCGGGGCCGGGCGTGACGTCTGACACAAAATCCTCCGTAGATGGACATTCACGCGATGCCCGCGTGGATGAAGAGCATGAAGGCCATCGCCTCGACCGCTTTCTTGCGGCGGCCCTGCCCGAACTCAGCCGCTCGCGCTTGCAAGCCCTGATCGCGTCGGGCGCGGTGACGCGAAACGGCGCGACGATAAAAGACGGGAATTTGCGGGTCAAACCGGGGGAAACCTATCGCGTGGAAATCCCGCCGCCCGCGCCCGCGCGGCCCGAGGCGCAGGCCATTCCGCTGAATGTCGTTTATGAGGACAAGGACCTCATCGTCATCGACAAGCAGGCGGGGCTTGTGGTGCATCCCGCTGCCGGAAATCCCGACGGCACGCTGGTCAATGCACTCATCGCCCATTGCGGATCGTCTTTGCAAGGCGTGGGCGGCGAAGCGCGGCCGGGCATCGTGCATCGTCTCGACAAGGACACCAGCGGGCTTCTGGTGGCGGCGAAAAACGAGCGCGCCATGACGAGCCTTGGCAAGCAGTTCGCCAAACACACGATCGAGCGCGCCTATCATGCCATCGTCTGGGGGAGCCCGCGCGCCGGCGAGGGCATCATCGAAACGCAGATCGGGCGCAATCCGTTCGACCGAAAGCGCATGGGCGTGCTGCGCGGCGGCGGCAAGGAGGCCAAAACGCGCTATCGCGTAATCGAGCGCTTCGGCGCGCGGCCATTCGCGAGCCTCGTGGAGTGCCGCCTCGAAACCGGGCGCACGCACCAGATCCGCGTGCATCTGGCGCATATTGGCCATCCGCTGATCGGCGATCCCTCCTATGGCGGATCGCGCCGGGCCCCGCGCGCCAAGACGCCCGGCGAAGAGGCCGCCTATCAGGCCGCGGAGAATTTTCCGCGCCAGGCGCTTCACGCCTATGTGCTGGGCTTTCAGCATCCCACCACGCACAAGACCATGCGCTTCGAAGCGCCTTGGCCCGCCGATTTCGCCGCGCTGGTGGCGGCTTTGCGCAAGCTTTCGTGAATTTACCAAGCCGCGCTTGTGCATCTCGCCATTAAAATTGCGACATTTCCGGCGTTATCCCCGCGAGGCCGCCTTGCAGAATGCCTTATCGCACCTACGTTTCACCCGTATTTTGCCTTATTCCGCGTCGAGACTTATCCAACAGCGGTTTGGTGCGTTGTAGATTAGGGGCTTGGGACGATATCCGTCCGTTTCAGGGGTAAACGACATGAGCAGCCGGGGACTTCCAGCACTGACGGGCGAAGGCGGACTTTCGCGCTATCTTTCCGAAATCCGCAAATTCCCGCTTCTGCAACCCGAAGAGGAATACATGCTCGCCAAGCGCTGGCGCGAGCATGAAGATCCCGACGCGGCCAAGAAACTCGTGACCTCGCATTTGCGGCTGGTGGCGAAAATCGCCATGGGCTATCGCGGCTATGGCTTGCCGATTTCGGAGATCGTGGCCGAAGGCAATGTGGGACTGATGCAGGCGGTGAAGCGCTTTGAGCCCGACCGCGGATTCCGCCTTGCCACTTACGCGATGTGGTGGATACGCGCAGCAATTCAGGAATACATCCTGCGCTCGTGGAGCCTTGTGAAGATCGGCACCACGGCGGCGCAGAAGAAATTGTTCTTCAATCTGCGGAAGGCCAAAACCAATATCAATGCGCTGGAGGAAGGCGATCTGACGCCGGAACATCTGGCCGATCTCGCCGACAAGCTGGGCGTGAGCGAGCAGGAAGTGGTGAACATGAACCGCCGGCTCTCCGCGCCCGATTCCTCGCTGAACGCGCCGCTGAAATCGGACGGCGAATCGGAATGGCAGGATTGGCTCGCCGACGACACGCTCGATCAGGAAACCCGCATGGCGGAAAGCGAGGAGCTGGACGAGCGCAAGGGATTGCTCGCCGCAGCACTCGGCGAACTGACCGAGCGCGAGCGCGAAATCCTGCAGGCCCGCCGCCTGCGCGACGATCCGGCGACGCTGGAGGAACTTTCGCAGAAATATGGCGTGAGCCGCGAGCGCGTGCGCCAGATCGAAGTGCGCGCCTTCGACAAGCTGCAGGCGCAGATGAAGCGCGCGCTTTCCGACAAGCGCAGCCACATGGCCGCACCGGCAGAGTAACGCCTTTTCATAACCGTTATGCACAAACGCGCGTTCTTCCCGCGCAGCGTTCGATTATCGTCGTGCCATTGAATTCGGGGAACGGCGATGAAACTCAATCTCTGGCAGGTCGATGCGTTTGCGGCAAAGCCGCTGGAAGGAAATCCGGCGGCGCTGGTGCCGCTGGAACAATGGCTTCCTGACGATCTGATGCAGAAGATCGCCAACGAGAACAATCTCGCCGAGACCGCCTTTTTCGTGCGCAAGGACGCCGCGCATTTCGATCTGCGCTGGTTCACGCCGGAATCCGAAGTCGATCTTTGCGGCCATGCGACGCTGGCGAGCGGCTGGCTCGTGTTCGCGGAACTGGCGCCGGAATTGAAACGTGTTTCCTTCGAGACGCGCTCGGGGGTTTTGAAAGTCGATCGCGGGAGCGACGGGCGCCATGCGATGTCCTTGCCTTCGGAAATGCCGCAGCCGCGCGACGATGCCGACAGGCTCGGCAAGGAGATCGCGCAGGCGCTTGGAACGTCCGTGCCCGCCGATGTTCTATCATCGCGCTATGTCGTGGCGGTGTGGAACGAGGCGCGCGACATTCGCGCCATCCGCGATTGCGGCGACATCGCGCGCGTGCTGCGCAAGATCGGCATCTGGGGCCTCGTCGTCACCGCACCCGGCGATGACGGATATGATTTCGTCTCGCGCTTTTTCGCGCCCGACAAGGGCGTGCCCGAAGATCCCGTGACGGGCTCGGCGCATTGCGCGCTGACACCCTATTGGGCGAAGCGGCTGGGAAAGAAGACGCTGAAAGCGCGGCAGGTTTCGCCGCGCGGCGGCGATCTGCTGTGCACCGATGATGGCGCGCGCACCATTCTTTCCGGGCCGTGTGCACTTTATATGAAAGGCGAGATTCACGTCTGATTTACCGGCGTCATTTCGCCGTCCTTGACGCGGGCGGGGCCAATCTCTATATCCGCCGTGGGCCACGCCGCCCCAACGCGGCGCGATCATTCTGAAAGGAATGAACATGACCGGGAACCGTCCGGCCGTGCGTCCCGCACGGCCTTTTTTTTCGTCCGGACCTTGCGCCAAACGGCCGGGTTGGACGCCTGAAGCGCTCAAGGGCGCATTGCTGGGGCGCTCGCATCGCGCCAAGCCCGGCAAGGCAAAGCTCAAAGACGCCATCGACCGCACGAAGAAAGTGCTGGGAATTCCCGCCGATTATCGCGTGGGGATTGTGCCGGCATCCGACACCGGCGCCGTCGAAATGGCGATGTGGACGATGCTGGGGCCGAAGCCCGTCGATTGCCTCGCCTGGGAAAGTTTCGGCGAGGATTGGGTGACCGATGCCGTCAAGCAATTGAAGCTGAAAGACTCGCGCGTGCTGAAGGCGGGTTACGGCGCGCTGCCGGATTTGTCTCAAGTCGATCCCACGCATGACGTTGTGTTCCTCTGGAACGGAACGACCAGCGGCGTGCGCGTGCCGAATGGCGACTGGATTTCGCCCAATCGCGAAGGCCTCACGATCTGCGACGCGACAAGCGCGGCATTTGCGATGGATCTGCCGTGGGACAAACTCGATGTCGTGACGTTCTCCTGGCAGAAGGTTCTCGGCGGCGAAGCGGCGCACGGAATGCTGGTGCTGAGCCCGCGCGCGGTTGCACGTCTCGAATCCTATTCCCCGCCTTGGCCGATGCCGAAAATTTTTCGCATGACCAAGGGCGGAAAGCTGAACGAAGGCATCTTCGAAGGCGAAACCATCAACACGCCCTCGATGCTGGCGCTGGAAGATTATCTCGATGCGCTGAATTGGGCCGAAAGCGTGGGCGGGCTGAAGGGTTTGATCGCGCGCGCCGATGCCAACACTGCCGTGCTCTCGCGCTGGGTGAAGGAATGCGGCTGGGCCGATTTTCTGGCGGAGAACGAAGCCGTCCGCTCCAACACCAGCGTGTGTCTGAAGATCGTCGATCCATGGTTTGCCGCACTCAATGATGATGCAAAAGCCGAAGCGGCGAAAAAGATTGCAAGCCTTCTGGATAAAGAAGGTGTGGCCTACGACATCGCCGCCTATCGCGCAGCACCTCCGGGCTTGCGCATCTGGTGCGGCGCGACCGTGGAGCGCGCCGATCTGGAAGCTCTCACGCCATGGCTCGATTGGGCCTGGGCGCAGGTGAAAGGTTGATCCGATGCCGAAGGTATTAATAGCCGACAAGCTCTCGCCCGCGGCGCTCGAAATCTTCAAGCAGCGCGGCGTCGAAGCCGATGTGAAGACCGGCTTGAGCAAGGAAGAACTGCTCAAGATCGTCGATCAATATGACGGTCTCGCGATCCGCTCCAACACCAAGGTCACGGCGGACGTCATCAAGGCGGCGAAGAAATTGAAGGTGGTGGGCCGCGCCGGCATTGGCGTCGATAACGTCGATATTCCTGCGGCCACCGCAGCCGGCGTGATCGTGATGAACACGCCCTTCGGCAATTCCATCACCACCGCCGAACACGCCGTCGCCATGATGATGGCGCTCGCCCGCGATTTGCCCGCCGCCAATGCCTCCACGCAAGCCGGCAAGTGGGAAAAAAACCGCTTCATGGGCACCGAACTTTACGGCAAGACGCTGGGGCTCATCGGCGCGGGAAACATCGGCTCCATCGTGGCGGACCGCGCCAAGGGCCTGAAGATGAAGGTCGTAGCGTTCGATCCCTATCTCTCCGCCGAACGCGCCGCCGATCTGGGCGTGGAGAAGGTGGAATTGAACGATCTGCTCGCGCGCGCCGATTTCATCACGCTGCATACGCCGCTCACCAATGACACACGCAACATCATCTCCGCCGATGCCATCGCCAAAATGAAAAAGGGCGTGCGCATCGTCAATTGCGCGCGCGGCGGATTGGTGGACGAGGCAGCTCTCAAGGCCGCGCTCGATTCCGGTCATGTCGCGGGCGCGGCATTGGACGTGTTCGAGGAAGAGCCTGCCAAATCGAATGTGCTGTTCGGCAATGAGAAGGTGATCGCAACCCCGCATCTGGGCGCCTCCACCGCCGAAGCGCAGGAAAACGTGGCGCTGCAGGTGGCCGAACAGATTTCGGATTATCTGCTGACGGGCGCCATCGTGAACGCGCTCAACATGCCCTCGATCAGCGCGGAAGAAGCGCAAAAAGTCCGCCCCTGGATCACGCTCTCCGAAAAGCTCGGCGCGTTCGTCGGCCAGCTCACCGAAACAAGCCTCGCATCCATCGATATCATTTATGAAGGCACGGCCTCCGAACTCAATCAGCGCGCGTTGACGCAAGCAGCCCTCATGGGCGTGCTCAAGCCCACGCTCACCGAAGTGAACATGGTCAATGCGCCCATCGTGGCGCGCGAGCGCGGAATCAAGGTGAGCGAAACGCGCCGCCCCCAGCAGGGCGCCTATGAAGGCTATATCAAGGTCACCGCCACGCTCGCCGACGGCACCACGCGCCGGGTGGCCGGCACCGTCTTCTCCGACGGCCGCCCTCGGCTGATCCAGGTGAAGGACATCAACCTCGATGCCGAATTCGCGCCGCACATGCTTTATGTGGTCAACGAGGACAAGCCCGGCTTCATCGGCAAGCTCGGCACCATCCTGGGCGACGCCAAGGTCAACATCGCCTCTTTTGCGCTGGGACGAAGCGCGCCCGGCGCCGACGCCATCGCGCTGGTGGAGGTGGATGGTGACGTACCCGACACGGTGCTCGCCGAAATCCGCAAATTGCCGGTGGTCAAACTCGCCAAGGCGCTTGCATTCTGACGCCATCTGCCCAAGTTAGAGGCGGCTGAATCGGGGCATCGGCATGGCGCCGCAGTTCGCCTTCTATCTTGCGTGGTTCCTGTTCTTCGCGTCCTGGATCGGGGCCGCCTTCTGGGCCAATGAGGTGGCGTCGCGGCCGGGCTTTTTGCGCGAGTTGCCCTACCGGCTGATCACGCTTGCCGGTTTCGTGCTGCTGTTCGACATCTACGATCCGCCCTTCTTTCCCGTGCGCCCGCTTTACGTTTTGGCGCGTGGCTGGCAATGGCTCTTTCTGCTGGTAGCGATCGCCGGGTTCGGCTTCTGCTGGTGGGCGCGCGTGCATCTGGGGCCGATGTGGTCGGGCTGGATCACCAAGAAGGAAGAACACCGCGTGATCGATAGCGGGCCTTATGGGCTGGTGCGCCATCCGATCTATACCGGCTTTATACTGGCTGCGCTGGCAACCGCGCTTTCCACCGGAACGGCCACGGCGATCGTAGGCGGAATCATCATCGCCATCGGCTATTGGCTGAAGGCCCGGCTGGAAGAGCGATTCCTCACCGATGAACTGGGCGACGAGGCCTATGCGGCCTACCGCGGCAAAGTGCCGATGCTGGTGCCGTTCTGGCCCAATTTCTCCTGACATCGCGCGCCTGAATCGCCTATAGTGCCTCACCGGCCTTCGCAGCGCAGCGGCGAAGGCCGCCACGCCGAAGCCGCCAGGCGAAGGCGGGCGTGCATTTCGCTGCTTCGGCCCGGCAAGCCGTGCCGCAGCTACCATCCGGGTACGGAATAATGTCGAACGTGGCCGTGATCGGCGCCCAATGGGGCGACGAAGGCAAAGGCAAGATCGTGGACTGGCTTTCGGCGCGCGCCGATGTGGTGGTGCGCTTTCAGGGCGGCCACAATGCCGGCCATACGCTGGTCATCGATGGCGTCACCTACAAATTGAGCCTGCTTCCGTCGAGCGTCGTGCGGCCGGGAAAACTTGCCGTGATCGGCAATGGCGTGGTCGTCGATCCCTGGGCGTTCATTTCGGAAATCGACAAGCTGAAAGCGCAGGGCGTGAGCATCGCGCCGGACAATCTACTGCTCGCGGAAAACGCCTGTCTCATTCTGCCGCTGCATCGCGAACTCGATGAAACGCGCGAGACCGCCAACAGCGTGACGCGGCTGGGCACGACCAAGCGCGGCATCGGGCCTGCCTACGAGGATAAAGCCGGGCGCCGCGCGCTGCGCGCCATCGATCTGAAAGACTTCGCCGGCCTGCCCGCGAAGATAGAAAGATTGCTCGCGCATCACAATGCGCTGCGCAGAGGGATGGGCGGCAATGAGATCGACGCGGATGCGCTGCTGAAACAATTGAAAGAGATCGCGCCGAAGGTTGTGCCCTTCATCGGTTCGGCATGGCGCAAACTCGATGCGGCGCGGCGCGAAGGCCAGCGCATCCTGTTCGAAGGCGCGCAAGCCGTGCTGCTCGATATCGATCACGGCACGTATCCTTATGTCACGTCGTCCAACACCGTTGCGGGACAGGCCGCAGCGGGCTCGGGCGTTTCGCCGCGCGATATCGGAACCGTGCTCGGCATCGTGAAGGCCTACACCACGCGCGTGGGCGAAGGCCCGTTCCCCACCGAACTCACCGATGACACCGGCGAGGAACTCAGCAAACGCGGCGCGGAATTCGGCGTCGTCACGGGGCGCAAGCGCCGCTGCGGCTGGTTCGATTCCGTGCTGGTGCGCCAGACCGCGATCACCGGCGGCATCGACGGCATCGCGCTCACCAAGCTCGACGTGCTCGATACGTTCAAGGAAATCAAGCTTTGCACCGGTTACAATCTCGACGGGCGCACAATCGATTATCTGCCCGCCGACGCCAACGAACAGGCGCGCTGCCAGCCGGTTTATGAAATCATCGAAGGCTGGGCCGAATCCACGCGCGGCGCGCGGCGCTGGGCCGATCTTCCCGCAGCCGCCGTGAAATATGTGCGCCGCGTCGAGGAATTGATCGGCGCGCCGGTTTACATGCTCTCCACCAGCCCGGAACGGGAAGACACGATCCTTGTACGCGATCCGTTCGTGGACCGCTGACGTTGCTTCCCCCTTGCGTTGCCGCGCGAAAGCCCGGCACCCTTCTCCCACCGCCATTCATGCGAAGGAACAGCCATGATCAAAACCCGTTTCACCGAAATGTTCGGCGTCGAAGCGCCCATCACCTGCGGCGGCATGACCCGCGTGGGCAAGGCCGAACTGATCGGCGCGGTGGCAAACGCCGGCGCGCTCGGCTTCATCACGGCGCATTCCGCCGGAAAACCCGAAGACCTCGCCAGAGAATTGAAGCGCTGCCGCGACATCACCGACAAGCCGTTCGGCGTGAACCTCACCATCCTGCCCTCGATCACGCCCATTCCTTACGACGAATATCGCGAGGCGATCATCGAAGGTGGCATCAAGATCGTGGAGACGGCGGGCAACAATCCGCAGCCGCATCTGCCGCGCTTCAAGGAGGCGGGCGTGAAGGTGATTCACAAATGCACCAGCGTGCGCCACGCGGTGAAGGCACAGTCGATTGGTGTCGATTGCGTCTCCATCGACGGCTTCGAATGCGCGGGCCATCCCGGCGAGGATGACGTGTGCGGCATGGTGCTGTTTCCGGCGACCGCCGACAAGCTTTCCATCCCGATCATCGCCTCGGGCGGGATTGCGGATGCGCGCGGGCTTGTGGCGGCACTCGCCTTGGGTTGCGACGGCGTCAATATGGGCACGCGCTTCATGGCGACCAAGGAAGCGCCGATCCACCAGCATGTGAAAGAGCAGATCGTGGCGAATGACGAGCGCGGCACGAACCTGATTTTCCGCACGCTGCACAACACCGCGCGCGTGGCGAAGAACGCGATCAGCGACGAAGTGGTCGCCATCGAAAAGCGCGGCAACGCCACCTTCGCCGATGTGAAGGATCTGGTGGCGGGCGTTCGCGGCGCGACCGTTCTCGACAAGGGCGAGATGGATGCGGGCATCTGGTCGGCCGGGCAGTCGCAAGGATTGATCCACGATATTCCGTCTTGCGCGGAGCTTGTGTCGCGCATCGTGAAAGAAGCCGAAGTGATTATCCGAAACAGGCTGGATAAGGCGCTGGCGTAAAGGCGAATAGCGAATAGCGAGTAGGGTTCTATTCGCTTTGCAGGAAATTCAACGGCCCCCGCCCTTTTCCCAATCCGGGCGCGGTTTCGATGGCCTTCTGCAAAAATTCCCGCGCGCGCGCGACAGCGACTGGCAGCGGTTCGCCTTTGGCGAGTCCGCAAGCAATCGCGGTTGAAAGCGTACAACCGGTGCCATGCGTGTGCCGCGTCTTGATGCGCGGAAATGCAAACACATCGACACCATGCTCCCAGACGAGAACATCATCGATGGTTTCTTTCGTCGAATGACCGCCCTTGATGAGCGCTGCCTTCGCGCCCAATTCGATCAGCTTGCGCGCGGCTTTTTCGGTAATTTTGATGCCGGTGAGCGCCTTCGTTTCCGGCCGATTGGGCGTGACGAGCGTTGCCAGCGGCAGAAGATATTTCTTCAGCGCGCCAATTGCGCTTTGAGGAAGCAATGTTTTTCCGCTGGTCGAAACCATCACCGGATCGAGCACGATGGGAATTTTGCGCGCGTGTTTTTCGAGTGCGGCGGCCACAGATTTGACGATGGCGGCAGAACCCAGCATCCCGATCTTGACGGCGTCCGCGCCGATGTCGCTCAAGCACGCGGAAATCTGCGCGGCGACAACTTCAGCCGGAACCAGATGAATCTTCGAGACCGTTTTGGTGTTCTGCGCGGTCACGGCCGTCACCGCCGTCATGGCATAGACGCCGAAGGCGCTTGCGGTCTTGATGTCGGCCTGGATGCCGGCGCCGCCGCTCGAGTCCGATCCGGCTATAATGAGAAGGCGTTTAGGCTGCGGCATCGCGGATCGCGCCCGCGATTTCGCGCACGACCTCGCGCACGATCTTCTCGTCTTCGCCTTCGGCCATGATGCGGATAACGGGCTCGGTGCCCGATTTGCGCACCAGCACGCGGCCCGCACCATTCAACCGCGCTTCGGAGAGCTTGATCTGCGATTGCACGCGCGCGTCTTGAAGCGGCGAGCCGTTCTTGAAGCGCACATTTTCCAGCACCTGCGGCATCGGATCGAAGAGATGCGCCGCTTCGCTCGCCGGTTTCTTTTCCTCCGCCAGCACGGCCAGCACCTGCAAAGCGGCGATCAATCCGTCGCCCGTGGTCGAGAAGTCGCTGAGTACGATATGGCCCGATTGCTCACCGCCGACATTGAAGCCGCCTTTGCGCATTTCCTCGATCACATAACGGTCGCCGACCGCCGCGCGCGCCAGCTTCATCTTCATGGACGCGAGATAACGCTCCAATCCCGCATTCGACATCACCGTACCGACCACGCCGCCGCCCTTGAGCTCGCCCTTGGCCGACCACGATTTCGCGATCAGCGCGAGAATCTGGTCGCCATCGATGATGCGGCCGTTCTCGTCGGCCATCACCACGCGGTCGGCATCGCCATCGAGCGCGATGCCGAAATCGGCGCGCACCTCGCGCACTTTGGCCGCCATCGCGGCGGGCGCCGTCGATCCGCATTCCAAATTGATGTTGAAGCCATCGGGCGAAACGCCGAGCGTGAAAATCTCCGCGCCCAGTTCCCACAACACGGCGGGCGCAACCTTATAGGCCGCGCCATTGGCGCAATCGATCACCACGCGCATGCCTTCGAGCCGAAGATTCTTCGGAAATGTGCGCTTGGCGAATTCGATATAGCGCGCCTGGCTGTCGTCCACGCGCTTGGCGCGGCCGAGCATGGACGCTTCGGCCAGGCCCTCTTCCAGCCCGCTTTCCATCAGCGCTTCGATTTCCTGCTCGCGCTCGTCGGAAAGTTTGTTGCCGTCCGGGCCGAACAGTTTGATTCCGTTGTCGTGATAGGGATTGTGCGAGGCCGAAATCATCACGCCGAGATCGGCACGAAGCGAGCGCGTCAGCATCGCAACCGCAGGCGTGGGCAGCGGGCCGAACTGGAACACGTCCATGCCGACGGCGGTGAAGCCCGCAACAAGCGCGGGCTCGATCATGTAGCCGGACAGCCGCGTGTCCTTGCCGATCACCACGCGGTGGCGATGATCGCCGCGCGTGAAGATGCGCCCCGCCGCCATGCCGACCTTCATGGCGATCTCCGGCGTCATGGGGAAGGTGTTGGCGCGCCCGCGCACGCCGTCTGTACCGAATAATTTTCGCGTCATAGCCCTAAGGTCTGATGCCTGCCCCGCCATTCAACGGGCCAAATGCCTAACGCGGGATTATAGCAAAATGTTGCCCAAACCCCGAAAGATTAAGGCGGTTCTAGGCGCCAGGGGTGCGGCTTGCAAGCGCGGCGGCGACGGCGAGCGCGTCCTTCAGGGCCCCCGGCTCGTGGGTGCGGATATAGTCCGCCCCCTGATGAACGGCGAAAAGCTCGGCGGAAAGCGAGGCGGGGCCGGATTCCACCGCGGTGCGGCCGGTAATTTTCCGCAAGAAAGATTTACGCGAGACCGAGACCAGAACCGGCAGGCCGTAGCGGGATTTGAGCTCCGGCAGACGGCGGAGCACCGTTAACGAGTTCTCCGGACCGGCGCCCAGGAAGAAGCCCATGCCGGGATCAAGGATCAGCCGCTCGCGCGCGATGCCTGCGCCGGTGAGTGCGGAAATGCGGCTGTCGAAAAACTCGCAAACGCGGGCGAAGATTTCCGAATGCGGGATATCGGCGCGTGTGGCAGGGCCACGGCCCGCAACCGAATGCATGACGATCAGTTTGGCGCGCGATGCGGTGAGCGCAGGGTATAGCGACGGATCGGGGAAGCCCTGAATGTCGTTCAGATAATCGACGTTCTGTTCCAGCGCCCAACGTTGCACTGGCGGCGAGAAAGTATCGACGGAAATTTTCACGCCTTCCTTTTTCAGCGCGGGGATGACGGATTGAAGCCGTGCAACCTCTACATCGGGCGCAACCGGCTTCGCATCGGGATGAGACGATGCCCCGCCTATGTCGAGAACATCGGCATCCTTCGCAAGTGTGCGCGCGCGCGCAAGCGCGGCATCGGGGGCGAGATATTTCCCGCCATCGGAAAATGAGTCTTCGGTGACGTTGAGGATTCCAAGGACAAGCATGTTGCACCGGGCTAATTTCTGGCCTATATTATTATCCTGGGGCGGATGGGCATCGCAAATGCCGACAGTTTACGTCGGTAATGGCTGGAAGATCACCATGTATTTCGGCGATCACAACCCTCCCCATTTTCACGTCGTCACCGCCGACGGTGAAGCGAAAATTCGCATCAGTGATCTGTCGCTGATGCGTGGGCGAATTTCGGCTCGGGTGCTGAAGGACGTTCGCAAATGGGCCGCCGGAAACAGGGCTCTTCTGGAAACCGCCTGGAAGGAGTGCAGCGAGTAATGCCGAAATGGGTCGAAATGGGTGAAGCATTGCCGAATGTGGAGAAGGTCAATGCCGGCCCGGATTACATGCTCAGGATCAAATTCAAAGGCAAGCCGTGGGTTTCCGTGCGGCTGGACGGGATGATCGCGCGCCATCGCGCGCTCGCGGCGCTTCGCGACAGGGCGGTGTTCGGCAAGGCTCAGGTGATCGACTGGGGCGCGGCCGTCGGCTGGCCGGGCGATATCGGCATTGGTGCCGAGACGCTTTTGCACATGGCCGAAGAGCAAAAGCCGTTCACATCGCGCGATTTCGATCATTGGCAGCGCGATGCCGGACTTTCCAATACCGAAGCCGCCGACGCGTTGGGCGTGAGCCTGGCGACCGTCAAGAATTATCGTGCGGGCGCAGACATTCCCGCAGCCGTTGCGATTGCCTGCCGTGCGATGGCGGCCGAGCCCACGACGCTAGCCGCGCATTTCCGTCCGCGGAAGGCGGGACGGCCAAAGGCGGCTTAAGTGAAAATCACCTCGGCTGCGGTTCCGGCGTGATGATGCCGGGGCGGCGGCCGGCGGCGGGGACGCTCGGTCCGGGGCCGCGTGTCGGCTCCGGGTCCTCATAGGGCGTGCGCACGGGCGCGATGCCCTTGATGAGCGCAATGATCTCGTCGCCCGTCAGCGTTTCGTATTCCAGAAGCCCGCGCGCGATGGTGTGCAGATCGTCGATGTGCGTGGTCAATATGTCGTGCGCGCGCTGATAGGCCGTATCGATGATGCGGCGGATTTCGGAATCGATCTTCTGCGCGGTCGCTTCGGAAATATTCTGCGTGCGCGAGACGCTGTGGCCGAGGAACACCTCTTCCTGGTTCTCCGCATACGCAATCGGCCCGAGCGCGTCGGACATGCCGTAGCGCGTGACCATGGCGCGCGCCATGCGCGTCGCCATTTCGATATCGCTGAGCGCGCCGGTCGTGACCTTGTCATGGCCGAAGATGAGTTCTTCCGCGATGCGCCCGCCGAAGGCGACCGCCAGATCGGCCTGCATCTTCTCGCGCGTGAGGGACAATTGATCGCGTTCGGGAAGGCGCATCACCATGCCGAGCGCGCGGCCGCGCGGAATGATCGTCGCCTTGTGGATCGGATCGGAGCCGATCACATTCAGCGCCACGAGTGCATGGCCGCCTTCGTGATAGGCGGTGAGCTTTTTCTCTTCCTCGCTCATCACCATCGAACGGCGCTCGGCGCCCATCATCACCTTGTCTTTGGCGTCTTCGAGTTCGCTCATGGTGACGACGCGCTTGCCGCGGCGCGCGGCGAGCAAGGCCGCTTCATTGACGAGATTGGCGAGATCGGCGCCGGAGAAACCGGGCGTGCCGCGCGCAATCACGCGCGGATCGACGTCGGGCGCCAGCGGAACCTTGCGCATGTGAACGCGCAAAATCTTTTCGCGGCCCGCGAGATCGGGATTGGGAACGACCACGTGCCGGTCGAAACGGCCGGGGCGCAGCAGCGCCGGATCGAGCACGTCGGGACGGTTGGTGGCGGCGATCAGGATCACGCCTTCATTCGCCTCGAAGCCATCCATCTCGACCAGCAACTGATTGAGCGTCTGCTCGCGTTCGTCATTGCCGCCGCCGAGACCGGCGCCGCGGTGCCGGCCGACCGCATCGATTTCATCGATGAACACGATGCAGGGCGCGTTCTTTTTCGCCTGCTCGAACATGTCGCGCACGCGCGACGCGCCCACGCCCACAAACATTTCCACGAAATCGGAACCCGAGATCGTGAAGAACGGCACATTCGCTTCACCCGCGATGGAGCGCGCGAGCAACGTCTTGCCGGTACCGGGCGGGCCGACGAGCAGCACACCTTTGGGGATGCGCCCGCCAAGGCGCTGGAATTTCTGCGGATCGCGCAGGAAATCCACGATCTCTTTCAATTCTTCCTTGGCTTCATCGACGCCGGCGACATCCTCAAATGTCACGCGGCCGGTTCGTTCGGTGAGCAGCTTCGCCCGGCTCTTGCCGAAGCCCATCGCCTTGCCGCCGCCCGACTGCATCTGGCGCAGGAAGAAAATCCACACGCCGATCAGAAGCAGCATCGGGAACCAGTTGATGAAGATGCCCATCAGCGTGGGCATGCCGCTGTCGTCCGGCACGGCGTTGAAATTCACATTGTGGTCGAGCAGCCGCGAAACCAGATTGGGATCGTCGGGCTTGTAGGTGGTGAAGGCCTGGCCGTTGGAAAGCGTGCCCTTGAGCTGGCTGCCCTGGATGGTGACCGATTTGACCTCGCCCTGCACCACATCCTGATTGAACTGGGTGTAGGTGATGGCGTTCGCATTCTGGTGGGTGCCGGTGCCCTGGAACATGTTGAAGAGCGCCACCAGCAAGAGGGCGATGATGATCCAAAGCGCGAGATTGCGAAGATTGTTCACGAGCGTTCTTTCCTGGGCTCCGCCTCAGGGCGGGCCTTCCAGCTAAGTATATGGGGACCTTCATACATCTTTGCCAGCCATTAAACCGTTAAGAAATGGGGTCGCGCAATGACACATCGCAAATCCCCTTAACAATTACCGGGCCAACCCCGGATTCGTTGTATTAGACCCGCACTTTGCGGGGATTTTCGGGCAGGATCTGGAGCGTTTTGCTCCCGAAACGGGCAGATTTGCGGGGCGCGGGCGCAATCCGGCAGCCATGGAGCGTGGCGGGCTGGCCATCAGCCAGAGAATCGAACAGGCGCTCCAGCCGTTCGAAACGAGGCCGATAGGTCCGCCCGCCCACGCGGCCAAGCAGGGCTGCAAGCGCCCGGAGACCGATTTCGCGAGGGCTGCGCGCGAGGGCTGCGCCATCGAGCAGCACTTTGCCGTCCTCGAAGCGGCAGGACGACGCGATCAGCGCCGCCGTCGCCTCTTCGAGCGCCTCGCGGGCGCGGGCGAGATGGCTTGCCGCCGCGGCGATGCGTGCGGGCGAAAGCCCAAGCTCTTCCAGTTGTGGCCACGCTTTGCGGATGCGCACGCGGGCAAAGCGCGGGTCTTCGTTCATCGGATCGTCGCGCCATTTAAGCCCCGCTTTTTTCAGAGTGGCGCGCAAGTTTGCCCGCGTTTCGCCCAGCAGAGGGCGCACCAGTTTCAATTCGCCGAAACCGGGCAAGGGATAGGGCGCGATCCTCTGCATCGCGCAAAGCCCGTCGAGCCCGCTGCCGCGCGCAAGGCGCAACAGGAACGTTTCGGCCTGATCTTCCAGCGTATGCGCGAGATAGAGATTTTCGATTTTGTGCTTCAGGCACCATTCGCCCATCAAACGGTAGCGGGCTTCGCGGGCGGCGGCTTCGATATCGGATTTGGGCTTGGCGCCTTTCCACGATAGAAGATGCGCATCGAGGCCCAGTTTCTTTGCTGTGCGCAGAACCGATTTCGCGTCTTTCGCAGAATCGGGCCTGAGGCCGTGATCGACGGTGAGTACAATGGGCGCTGGCTTTTTCTTCGCGCGCGCCAGCATCAGCATCAGCGCGAGCGAATCCCCGCCGCCCGACACCGCGACCGTGCAAGGCCACGGCATTGCGTCAATGGCAGGAATCTTTTCGCGCGGCTTTGGCCTGCTCGATTTCGACCTTGGCGGACGGATATTTGCCCGGGAGCGCGGCAAGGGTGGTGCAGCCTTCTTTCTTCTGGTCCATCGCGATCAGCGATTGACCTAATTTCAGCATGCTATCGGGGCCGCGCGGCGATGTGGGATATTTCTTGATCTCTTCGGCGAAGGCGCGCGCCGCACCCTGATAATCCTTCTGCACATAGGCTATGTCGCCCACCCAATAAACGGCCTGCGAGGCCAGATCGTCGTCCGGATAGGTGTCGGCGAAACTGCGGAAGGCCGCGCCCGCCTCGTCATATTGGGCGCGCGCGAGCAGGTTCATGGCGGCGTCGAATTTCTTGCGCGTATCGGCGGGCGGCGGTTCCGTGCCGACGGTGGCTGTGCCGGGAGCGGCATTGGCCGGCAGCGTGCCCAGAATGCCAGGCGGCGGCGACAGATGGATCGGCGCGTTGAGATTGCTGCCGTCGGTGGCGGCGCTTGGCTGCGCGGATGCCGTGCTCTGGCCGCTGCAGGGCAACGCATTGGGATCGTTCGCATCGGTCGTGGCGCCGAGCTGCTGGGCCGCCATGGTGCAAATCTTGTAATCGAAATCCTTCTGCATCTTGGCGATGTGGTCGTTGACGACGTCCATGCGGTGCTCGATCTCTTCCATCTGCCCCGTCAATTGGCGCAACGTGTTTTCCAGATCGGTGACGCGCTGGTTGAGCTGCGTGATCTGGCCGTCCTGATTGTCCTCGTGCTGCTGGCGGGCGGCCTTTTCCTCGTCGCTTTCGCCGAACAATTGCGCGACCTGAACCCCGCGCATGCTGGCCACTTTCTGCTCCAGCACTTTGGCTTGCGCCTGATCGGCGTCTAGGCGCCGTTCGAGGCCCGCCGGCGTATCGGATGCGAAGGCTGCCACGGCCGAAAGCCCGAGGATGGCGGCTGCCGCGCTCAATCTGCGCAAGGGCGCTTTTGCGAATTGGCTCATGATCGTCACCGTTTTCGGGCATTCACGCCGAATATCTAGCCGAAAATGAGGCTTAAGCCATTACCGAAAGGAAAAGGGCGCCCGAAAAGAGCGCCCTTTGCCTTAAATCGATGCCACGAAAGCTCAGGAATTGGCCCCGGCCGTGATGGTGGTCACGCCGCGGCGATTCTGCGCCCAGCAATCTTCCGTCGATTCCGTGCAGACCGGACGCTCCTTGCCGTAGGAGATCGTGTCCACGCGGGCGGCCGAGACGCCGAGGCTGACGAGATATTCCTTCACCGCGTTGGCGCGGCGCGCACCCAGCGCGAGGTTGTATTCGCGCGTGCCGCGCTCGTCGCAATGACCCTCGATGGTCACGCGCACGGAGGGATATTGCTGCAGCCACGCGGCCTGCTTCTGCAGGATCGTGCGGTCGGAATCGTGCAGGTCGTATTTGTCGTAGTCGAAGTGGACCGTGTCGCCGACATTGACGCGCAAATCTTCCGCGCTTCCGGGCACGATCGAGGGCGCCTGCTGGACCGGGGCCGGTGCTGCCGGAGGCGGCGTCGTTGCAACCGCTTGCGGCTTGGTCGTGCAACCAGCCAGAACGAAAACGGCCGCAACGGCCGCCAGTTTGAAACCCGTCGATAATCTCATCATGGAAGTCGCTCCATCTGGCGCAGTCCCCGAGTGCGCAAGGACCGCGCAAGAACTACCTGCGCGCACCGCTTACATAACGTCCGAAGGGTCCGAAAGACCCGCACACAATTGTGCCAATTGTAGAAAGCTCTCCTTACTGGATCAAGGGCGACCAGGCCGGATCGGATGCGTCACCTGGTGTCAGGACGCGTCTTTCGTTGCGACCTGTGACATCTACGGACCAGATCTGGCTGCCGCGGCCGCCGCGCAGCGTTCTGGTAAACATTAATACGCGCCCGTTCGGCGCCCAGGTGGGACCTTCATCCTCCCACCCGTCGGAGATGATGCGCTCGCCGCTACCATCGGTGCGCATGACGCCAATGCGAAACGATCCCTCGGCTTGTTTGGTAAACGCGATGAGATCGCCGCGCGGACTCCAGACCGGCGTGCCCGATTTTCCCTCTCCGAAGCTGATGCGATGGGGGTTCGAGCCGTCGGCATTCATGATGTAAACCTGCTGGCTGCCGCCGCGGTCGGATTCGAAGGCGATCTGCTTGCCATCCGGCGAATAGCACGGCGAAGTGTCGATGGCCGGATCGTATGTCAGCCGCGTGACGGCGCGCGTGCGCAAATCCATCGTGTAAATGTCGGAATTGCCGTTGGTTTCCAGCGACATGACGACCTTGTTGCCGTCCGGCGAGAAGCGCGGCGAAAACGTCATGTTCGGGAAGCTGCCCAGCATCTGCTGATGGCCCGTCTCCAGATCGAAGAGATAGACCCTGGGCTTGCCGCTAACATAGGACATATAGGCGATCATCTGCGCGGTAGGGTTGAATCGCGGCGTCAGCACAAGATAACTGCCATCGGTGAGGAAGCTCGGATTGGCGCCGTCTTCGTCCATGATGGCGAGCCGCTTCTTGCGGTTGAGCGCAGGCCCCGATTCCGAAATGAACACGATGCGCGTATCGAAATAGCCCTTCTCGCCCGTGATGCGCTGATAGATCGCATCCGAGATCAGATGCGCGATGCGCCGCCAGTTTTCGGGTGCCGCGTAATATTGCAGGCCCAGCATCTGCTGTTCGCCGTAAATATCCCACAGGCGGAAATCGACGCGCAGGCGCCCGTCGGCTTGCACCGCGGCCTGTCCGGTCACGAGGCCTTGCGCATTGATGACGCGCCAATTGGCGTATTGCGGCGGCGTATTGATGTCCTTGATGTGGTCGATGAAGGATTTGGGATCGAGCGTCTTGAAAAGTCCGGAGCGGTCGAGGTCGGCGCGCACGACGCCTGCGATGTTGGCGGCGGCCGTCTGATCGCCGGGTGCGGGCGCCACGAAATCCGGAATCGCGATCGGCATGGGCTGGATATTGCCTTGCGTGACATCGACGTGAAGCTGCGCGAACGCCGGCGCAGATGCGAACAGGCACGCGAAGAGAGCCAGAATTGCGAGCCGGAAATTCTTCATGCCGTGTCTCCTCATTGGCCCATCATTTGACGCGGATCGAAGTGGAACGGATTGATCTCGCGCCATTGGCTGTAACGGTCCGCAGGCAATTTATACGGCTGGCATTCATAAATCGCGCGCCTTGCGGCGTCGGCTGCGGCGCGCGCATACGGATTGCCCGCGCCGCCAGAACTGCCAATCAATTGTGGCGGCTGTGCGACCGAACCGTCCGGATTAAGAAAAAGATCGAAATCGACGACCAGATCGGTAGCGCTGGGCGCGCCGACGGGTGGGCTCCAGCAGCGCGCGATCTGGCTTCTCAGCGAATCCACGAGATCGGCCGTCATCGCATCCTGCGCGCCGAAACCTTTGACGTTGCGCGGGCCGGTCTTGGCGCTCGACGGCGCGCGCTTGGCCGCGTTCTTGTCGAGCAGCGCCATGATGGAATTGATGTCGAATTTCTCGTTCTTCTCGGGCTTGGGCGGCGGAGGTTTCAGCGTCGGCACGATATGCGGCACGGATTTCTGCTTCACCAGAGGCTGCGAGGGTGCGGTTTCGGGGAGTGGCGCGGCTTCGGCTTGTTCCTGCGGCGGCTGAACCTTCGGCTGCTCGGTCACGAGTGCCGGCGGGGTGATGTCTTCGGTCTTCAGAGTCTGTGGCTCGAGTTTCTGCATCGGCGCGATGTTGGTCTTGTCGGCAATTGTCACGAGATCGACCGGGACGACGGGCGGCGATTGATCGGCGATGTCGAGCGTGTGCGCAAAGGAAAACATCGTGGCCGCGATGATGCCCGCATGCAGCAGCACCGCGCCGATAAGACCGAAGGGCGAGCTTCGGTCTCCGGCGAGCGAGGCCGCCGAGATCCTATTCCTGCCTATGTTTAGGCTTTGCGACATCGGTGACGAGCCCGATATGGGTAAAACCCGCGGCGCTGATCTCGGCCATCACTTCCATGACGCGGCCGTAATCGACGGATTTATCGCCGCGCACGAAAATGCGCTGGTCGTAGCCATTGGCGGAAATGGCCTGAAGCTTGGCGACCAGATCCTCTTCGGCGATGGGCGTGTTCTGCAGATAGATGCGCCCGTTGCGCGCGACGGTGACGGATAGCGGCTCGCGATCCTGGCCGAGCGCCTGCGCCTTCATCTTCGGCAGATCGACGGGCACGCCGACGGTGAGAAGCGGCGCCGTCACCATGAACACGATGAGCAGCACCAGCATCACGTCCACGAAGGGCGTAACGTTGATCTCCGACATCGGGCGGATGCGCCCGCGCCGTCCGGGATCGCGCTTGACGGCGGCGACCATCAGCGCGTCGCCTTCTCATCGAGCTGGCGCGAAAGGATGGCGGAGAATTCGTCCGCAAATCCTTCGAGGCGGCCAGTGTAGCGCGAAATGTCATTGACGAACTTGTTGTAGAAGATCACCGCCGGGATCGCGGCGAGCAGGCCCATTGCGGTGGCGAACAGCGCTTCGGCGATGCCCGGCGCCACGACGGCCAGCGTCGTGTCGTGCCGCGCGGCGATGGCCGAAAACGAATTCATGATGCCCCACACCGTGCCGAACAGGCCGACGAAGGGCGCGGTGGCGCCGACTGTCGCCAGAAATCCCAATTGGCGTTCGATGCCCATGGTCTCGCGCAGGATCGTGACCGACATGGCCTTTTCGATGCGGTCCTTGATGCCGGCCAAAAGAGATTCGCGCGGAGGCCCACCTTCGAAAGCCCTGCGCCATTCGCGCAGCGCCGAGACGAACACCGCCGCCATCGGATGATCGGCGGTCTTGCCGAATTGCGCGTAAAGCTCGTCCAGCGATTGCCCCGACCAGAAGATTTTCTCGAATTTCGTGGCGCGGCGCGACAGCGCACCCAGCGCGAACCATTTGTTCAGAATGATCGCCCACGACCACAGCGAGGCGAGCAAGAGGATCGCCATCACCGTTTTCACCAGCGGATCGGCGCGCATGAACAGCGAGACGACCGAAATGCCGTTGACCTCCGGCCCCATGCTTCCGCCCGTCTGGGTGATTTCGACGGGCGTTGTGGGGGCGGCCGCGGGCGCGCCCAGTTCCTGCGTCTGGGCCGGTGCGGCGAGCGGTGCGGATTTGGGCGCGGTTTGCGCCATTGCGGGCATCGCGCCCAGAGAAATCGCCAGCGCCAAGCCCGCGATAACACGCCTGAGAACCATAAACGGACCTTTCCGCGCCTTAATGAAACCGGCCGCGACTGCCCCTCGCTGGCCCGAAGCCGGAGGATGCGCATTCGAACGTGGCCGAATTTGGGCGTCTGATGTTAAGCGTCTGTTTCCAATAGCAAAGGTGAGAGTTTGTCGCGCAGGCCTTGCGGAATGCGCCGAGGCTTGCCCGCCAGTGTGATGATGCACGCTTCCACCTGTCCATGCACCAGAAGTGTTGCGCCACAGTAAATCTTTTGATCGGCAGTCATGCGTGCGCCGGTCAGCGCGGTCGCAACCGTGCGGACCTCGATCAGATCGTCCACGCGGGCGGGGCGGAAATATTCGAGGCTCGCCCGGCGCAAGGTCCAGGCGGTAGGCTCGTCGTCCTCCAGCATGGCGAGCCGCTCGATACCGGCGCAGCGGAAGAATTCCGAGCGCCCACGCTCCATGAAGCGCAGGTAATTGGCGTGATAGACGACGCCCGAAAGATCGGTGTCTTCATAATAAATTCGCAAAGGCAGGATGTGCGTCTTGCCTTCGAAGCGGCCGAAACCGTTCATGCGGCAGCAGCCCGTGCGTCGCGAAGGCTCGCATAGGCGAGCGTGAGGCCGACCGTCCACAACAGCCACGCGCCGCCTGCCGCCAGCAGCGAAGGATTGGCAGTGTAAAGCTTGGACGCCCAAACAAAGGCGATGCCGTCGAGCAGAAGGCCTACGATGCAGATCGGTGCGGCCGTGTGCATGAGATGGCCGCGCGCGCCTTTCACCAAACGATGGGCAAATTCGATCGAACTCGCTGCAACAGGAAGGCTCGCCGCGAAAATCGCGAACGTCACCGCACCGCCGTCGAGCCAGCCTTGCGGCAAAGCCAAGCGGATAAACATCGCGGCCATGAACCATGTGATCGCGCCCATGACGATGAGAAACATTTGACGCTGCGACATTATTCGTCCTCCTCGAAGAGAAGCGGTTGCACGGATGATTGCGGCGGCACTTGCATGCCAAGATGACCGAAGGCAGCGCCCGTGAGAATACGCCCGCGCGGCGTGCGCTGCACGAAGCCTTGCTGCAACAAAAATGGCTCCACGATTTCCTCAATGGCGTCGCGCGCTTCACCAAGTGCTGCTGCGATGGTCTCGATCCCGACCGGCCCGCCGCCGAAGGCCTCCGCGATCAGGCGCAGATAGCGCGCATCGAAGGCATCGAGCCCGCGGGCATCGACTTCGAGGCGGGTGAGTGCGGCGTCCGCGATCTTCGCATCGACGCGCGAATGGTTTGCGACGGAGGCAAAATCGCGCACGCGCTTGAGCAATCGCCCCGCGATACGCGGCGTGCCGCGGGCGCGGCCAGCGATTTCACGTGCGCCATCTTTCGTGAGATCGAGGCTCAGAACGCGCGCGCCGCGCTCCACAATCGAAAGCAGTTCATCGGCCGAATAGAAATTCAGCCGCACCGGAATGCCGAAACGGTCGCGCAAAGGCGTGGTGATAAGACCGGAGCGTGTGGTCGCGCCCACCAGCGTGAAGGGCGCGAGCGTGATCTTCACCGAACGCGCCGATGGCCCCTCGCCGATCACGAGATCGAGCTCGAAATCCTCCATCGCCGGATAAAGGATTTCCTCCACCGCCGGATTGAGGCGATGGATTTCATCGATGAACAAAACATCGCGTGGCTCGAGATTGGTGAGAATGGCGGCGAGATCGCCCGCCCGCGCCAGCACCGGCCCCGATGTCGAGCGGAAATTCACGCCCAGCTCGCGCGCCACGATCTGCGCCAGCGTCGTCTTTCCCAAACCCGGCGGACCGGAGAACAGCACATGATCGAGCGCTTCTTCGCGCGCGCACGCCGCCTTGATGAACACCGAAAGATTTTCGCGCGCCTGTTGCTGGCCCACGAATTCGTCGAGCCGCTTGGGGCGCAAGCTCGCTTCCAGCGAATCCTCTTCGCTGCGCTCGGGGGCGACGACACGGTCGGGCATGGAAGCGGGTTTCGCCATCTATCGTCCCAAAGATTTAAGCGACTCTCTTATCAATGCATCGACCGGGGCCGCGCCCAGATCGCGCGCGGCGCGCGCCACCATCTCTGCCGCCTGGCCCTGAGAATAGCCGAGCTTGACCAGCGCCGCGACCGCATCGGATTCCGGGCCTTTCGGCGCTGCCGGCGCGCCATCTTCGGCATGGCCGCGCAGCATCATTGACGGCGCCTTGTCCTTCAACTCGGTGACGATGCGCAGCGCGAGTTTCGGTCCCACGCCCTGCGCGCGGCCCACTGCGGCCTTGTCGGAGAGTGCAATCGCACGTTCGAGTTCGCGGGGGGAGAGCGCGAAAAGCACATGCAGCGCCACGCGCGCGCCCACGCTCTGCACGGTCTGCAACAGGCGGAACCATTCGCGTTCCTCGGCGCTGGAAAAACCGTAGAGCTTGATCGTTTCGTCGGTGATCGCGGTTTCGATGATGAGCGAGACATGCGCGCCCGGCTGCAGCTTCGACAGCGTGGAAGCCGGGCAATGCACGAGATAGCCCACACCGTTCACATCGAGGATGACATGATCCTCGGCGACGGAATCCACCAGCCCGGAAAGTTTGCCGATCATGCAAGCGCAGCCATAATTTTCGCCCGCGTCGAGGCGTAATGCGCATGCGCAATCGCCGCCGCGAGCGCATCGGCCGCATCTTCCTGATCGACGCGCGCGGTGGGGAGCAACCGCTTGACCATCGCCTGTACCTGTTCTTTGCCGGCATGGCCCGCGCCGACCACGCATTTCTTGATGTGATTGGGCGCGTATTCGGCGGTGTCGAGCCCTGCCTGCGCCGCCGCCAGAAGCGCAATCGCGCGCGCGTGACCTAGTTTCAACGCGGCCGAAGGATCCTTGTGCACGAACGCTTGCTCCACCGCGATGGAAGCGGGCCGCCACTCAGCAATCACATCGCACAGTGCGCCATGCAGCGCCAGCAACCGCGCGCCAAGATCATCCTTCGCACCGCTCGTCAGCACGCCATGGGCGACGTGGCCGAGCTTGGAGCCGGATACGTCGATCACCCCCCAGCCCATGCGGGCCAGGCCGGGATCGAGGCCGAGAATGCGCATCGCCATTGCCGCTTCCGAACGAATCGCAAACGGGAGTGTCAACGATGCCGAGGTATCTAAGCAACCTCACCTGTCATCCCGGCCGAGCGACGCGAGAGCCGGGACCCACCGAGACAGCCTCACCGTGGGTCCCGGATAGCCGCGATTCTCGCGGCTTCCGGGATGACAGTATTATTGGGATAATTTCGCCATCAACTGATCGGACAATTCGTAATTCCCATAGACGTTCTGCACATCGTCATGGTCGTCCAGCACGTCGAGCAGCTTGACGAGGCTTTCGCCCGCCTCATCGGAGACCGGCGTGGTGTTCTGCGGCCGGAAGACGATGGAAGCGGATTTGGGCGCGCCAAGCTTGGCCTCAAGCGCGTCGCGGACGCTGCCGAAATCCTCGATCCGGCAGAGGAATTCGTGGGCCTCGGCGGTCGAGACGCATTCATCGGCCCCCGCCTCGATGGCGGCTTCCAGCATGGCATCGTCGCTGCCCTTGTCCTTCGGGTAGACGATCGAGCCCACGCGCGAGAACATGAACGCCACCGAATTGGGCTCGCCGAGGCTGCCGCCATATTTGGAGAAGGCCGCGCGAATATCGGCGGAGGTGCGGTTGCGGTTGTCCGTTTGGGCTTCCACGATCAGCGCGACCCCGCCCGGGCCATAGCCCTCATAGCGGACTTCCTCGATATTCTCGGCCTCGCCGCCCTGCCCCTTTTTGATGGCGCGCTCGATATTGTCCTTGGGCATGTTCTCTTCGCGGGCCGCCAGAATGGCCGCGCGCAGGCGGGGATTGTGCGCCGGGTCCGGCAAGCCGAATTTCGAGGCCACCGTGATTTCGCGGGCAAGCTTGGAGAAGAGCTTGGAGCGCTCCTTATCCTGCCGCCCCTTGCGGAACATGATGTTCTTGTACTGGGAATGACCGGCCATGGCTCACCTTTCGGGGCCGTGAGATAGCCGGGCGAAATCGGGCGTTCAAGCCCCTCACAATTCGGGGACTGTCTCTTTGAGCCGCCCGCCGACGCGCACGGGCTCGATGCGCGCGGCCAAGCCCTTCGCGTTCGTCTCCACGAACACGCCGCAGAGCGTGGCGGGACCGAGCGCGGGCGTGAAGCGCCCTTGTGAGATTTTTGTCGTAAACCGATTGAGCGGCTCGCTCTTCTCCATGCCGATGACGGAATCGTAATCGGCGCAGGCGCCCGCATCGGTCTGATAGGCCGTGCCGCCGGGCAGGATTTGCGCATCCGCCGTCGGCACATGGCTGTGCGAACCGACGACCAGGCTCGCGCGGCCGTCGCAGAAATGGCCCATCGCCATTTTCTCGGATGTCGCTTCGGCATGGACGTCGACGATGACAGCGTCCGCGCCTTCGCCCAGCGGACAGGCAATCAACTCGCGCTCGACGGCGGCGAACGGATCGTCCTGCGGCTCCATGAAGACGCGCCCCAGCGGATTTATCACGAGAACATGCGCGCCGTTCCTCGCCTGAAAAAGTCCGGCGCCGCAGCCGGGTGTGCCGTGAGGAAGATTGCAGGGGCGCAGGATGCGGTCTTCGTCATTGATGAACGAAAGAATTTCCTTCTGGTCGAGCCAATGATTGCCGGTGGTGATGCAATCGACACCGAGCGCGAACATCTCGTTGGCTACGCTGCGCGTGACGCCGAAGCCGCCCGCGAGATTTTCGCCGTTCACCACAATGAAATCGAGCTTGAGCAGATCTTTCAGCCGCGGCAATTCGGCCGCCACCACTTCGCGGCCCGCGCGGCCAACAATGTCGCCGATGAAGAGAAGACGCATCTATCCGAACTTTTTCAGACCCGTTTCGGTCAATACCATATCGAGCCGCTGATCGTTGACATCATGAGGCACGCTGTCAACTTCCTGCCCCGCAAACGCGATGCCGATCGCGGTGATTTCGCCATTCGCGCGAAGACCCGCAAGCGTGCGGTCGTAATAGCCGCCGCCATAGCCGATGCGATAGCCCTCTTTATCGAATGCGAGCAGCGGCACGAGCAGCACGCGGGGGTTCGCAATTGGCCAATCGGCAGATGGCTCGGGAACGCCGAATGCGCCAGGCTTGAATTGCTGGCCGTCGCGCCAGAGATGAAACGAAAGCGCTTCGTCTTTCGCCGCGACGCGCGGGAATGCAATCGCATGGCCCTTTGCGGCGAGACCCTTCAAAAGCAGATTCGGATCGGCTTCGCCGGGCAAGGCGACATAGGCGCCGACGATGCATTTGTCCGGCAATGCCAACGCATCCGCATGGGCCGCGATGCGTCCGGCAAAATCGGGCAATGCGGACGCAAGCGCCACGCGCTTGCCGCGCGCCGCCGTTCGCAATGTTCGTTTTTCGGAATCGCTGGTCATCAGATAAGCGGACGGGACCGCCTCCGCCGTTGGATTTGGATCCTCACGGGCCTGCAAGTGCAGGTGGGCTCCATATGACCGAGACCACGATCTCGGTCAGGGACAGATCCCGGTGAGTACCATTAAGGCCCCTGGGCATCGCATTCCTGACGCGCGGGGCAGTACCCGTCCGCCAACGACACTAGGCTTGCGCGAGGCGGCTCGCAATGTCTTCGATGCGGCGGGCGGCGGCTTCCAGCGTTTCGGCGGCGATCTCTTCGGCGCGGCCGAGCTTTTCGGCGATTTCGGAGTTGGAGCCGGAAAGCTCGCCCATCTCTTTCGCGCGCGCTTCGAGGCGGCCCACCGCATCGAAATAATCGTCGGTGATGAGCAATGCCGCCATCAGCACGAGGCGTAGATCGCCCACCTGTCCCACTTCTTCGAGAAGCTCGCGCACCTTGCCGTCCACGTGGGTTGCCAACTCGCGTAAATGATCTTCCTCGCCTTCGTCGCAGGCGATGGTGTAAGCGCGGTTGTTCACCATGACGTTGACGAGGGGCATGAGAATCTCCTAGCGGCCGAGTGCTGTGCGGATTTCCGCAATCGCCGTATCGAGCCGGTCTTCCACTTCTTCGGTGATGCCGGCAAGCGAACGGGTTTCGTCTTCCAGTTCGGCGACGCGCGCCAAGAGGTTGTCGCGTTCGGCGACCAGTTCGGCGTTGCGCTCCGATACGCCGCGCACGTCCGCCAAAGGCATCGCGGCGGCCTCCAGCGCATCCACGGCCGCCATGAGTTTCGCCGCCGCCGCGTCCAACCTGCTCATGGGCTCCTCCGCTGTCATGGCAAGACCTTAGGCCCGCAAGCGAATTTCGGTCAACGCGCACATGGCTGATACGCACAACGCGGCGACCCCTCGCCCCTTGACGGGCAAGCCTCCCGCTCGCTAAGGCCACTCACCCACCAGAGGGCCGAATTTATGGGCCGGTTTCGCACATGACAGCTCTTTCACCCGCGGAGAACCGGCGCCTCGCCAACGCGATCCGCGCACTCTCCATGGACGCGGTGCAGGCTGCCAATTCCGGCCATCCCGGCATGCCCATGGGCATGGCCGATGTGGCGACGGTGCTGTTCTCCCAATTCCTGAAATTCGATCCGGCCGATCCGGCCTGGCCCGACCGCGACCGCTTCGTGCTGTCGGCGGGCCATGGCTCGATGCTGCTTTATTCGCTTCTCTATCTGACGGGTTACGGCAGCCTTTCGCTGGATGACATCAAGCGCTTCCGCCAGCTGGGCAGCCCTTGCGCGGGCCATCCCGAATACGGCCACCCGGCAGGGGTCGAAACTACTACCGGACCCTTGGGCCAAGGCATCGCCACGGCCATCGGCATGGCGCTGGCCGAGCGGATGCTGAACGCCCGTTTCGGCGATGGGCTGGTCGATCACAAGACATATGTCATCGCCAGCGACGGCGATTTGATGGAAGGCGTGAGCCACGAGGCCATCGGGCTTGCCGGGCATCTGAAGCTGAACCGTCTGATCGTTCTCTTCGACGACAACCACATCTCTATCGACGGGCCGACATCGCTTTCGGAATCGGGTGACGTGAAGAAACGTTTCGAGGCGGCGGGCTGGAATGTGCTTGCCTGCGACGGACAGGACGCCGCCGATGTGGCGCGCGCGTTGAGCGCGGCGCAGACGTCCGGCAAGCCCGTGTTGATCGCCTGCCGCACGACCATCGGCTTCGGCGCACCGACACGCGCGGGCACGGCGAAAGCGCATGGCGAGGCCCTCGGCGCAGAGGAAGTGGCCGGCGCGCGCAAGGCGCTCGAATGGCCTTACGAGCCCTTCGTCATTCCCAACGACATTCTTTCGGCCTGGCGCGAAATCGGTGCGCGGGGCAAATCTGCGCGTGAAGCCTGGATTGCGCGTCACAAAGCCGATGCGCGCAAGGGCGAATTCGATGCAGCGATTGCGGGTGAAATTCCGGCATCGCTCAGCGCTGCACTCAATGAACACAGGAAGAAGCTGAGCGCCGAAAAACCTTCCGTCGCCACGCGCAAGGCGTCGGAGATGGCGCTGGAAGTCATTAACGCGATCGTGCCCACCACCATCGGCGGTTCGGCCGATCTTACCGGCTCCGTCAACACGCGCACCAAGGGCATGGTGGAGATCGGGCCGGATAAATTCGCCGGGCGCTTTATCCATTACGGTATCCGCGAGCACGGCATGGCGGCGGCCATGAACGGCATGGCGCTGCATGGCGGGCTCATTCCCTATTCGGGCACGTTTCTCGTGTTCAGCGATTATTGCCGCCCGGCGATCAGGCTTGCGGCATTGATGGGCGTGCGCGTGATCCATGTGATGACGCACGATTCCATCGGGCTCGGCGAAGACGGGCCGACGCATCAGCCCGTTGAGCATCTGGCGAGCTTGCGCGCCATGCCGAATCTGCTGGTGTTCCGGCCTGCCGACGCGGTGGAAACGGCAGAGTGCTGGGAGCTGGCGCTGCGCCACGTGAAATCGCCGAGCATCCTCGCGCTTACACGCCAATCGCTGCCGACGCTGCACACCGCGCATACCGATGAGAACCTGTCTGCCAAAGGCGCTTACGAGCTTGCGGGCGCAACGGCGGCAAAAGTCACATTCCTTGCCACAGGCTCGGAAGTCGAAATCGCGATGAAGGCGCGCGATCTGCTGGCGGCACAGAACATTCCGGCCCGTGTCGTTTCCATGCCGTGCTGGGAATTGTTCGAGCAACAAAGCGAAAGCTATCGTGAAGCGACGCTGGGGCCCGGCACCGTTAAAATCGCCATCGAGGCGGCGGCGGGTTTCGGATGGGACCGCTATATCGGGCCGAATGGCCGCTTCGTCGGCATGCATTCCTTCGGGGCGAGCGCGCCCTACAAGGAACTGTACAAGCATTTCGGCATCACCGCCGAGGCTGCGGCGGACGCCGCGCGTTCGGCGCTATCGGAACAGCGTTAGGAGGCAGAGATGGCCATTCGCGTCGCGATCAACGGGTTCGGCCGCATCGGGCGGCTGGTGCTGCGTGCGATCGCGGAATCGGGCCGCGACGATATCGTCGTGGTGGGCGTGAACGATCTGGGGCCGGTCGAGACCAACGCGCATCTCTTGCGCTACGACAGCGTGCATGGCCGCTATCCGGGCGTTGTGAAGGTCGATGGCGATCAGATGATTGTCGACGGCAGGAAGATCAAGGTCACCGCGATCAAGAATCCCGCCGAACTGCCGCACAAGGAACTGGGCGTGGATATCGCGCTCGAATGCACTGGCATCTTCACGTCAAAAGAAAAGGCGTCGGCGCATTTACAGGCCGGCGCCAAGCGCGTGCTCGTTTCCGCGCCGGGGGACGGCGTGGACCTGACGGTCGTTTACGGCGTGAACCACAAGAAACTCACCAAGGATCACGTCATCGTTTCGAATGCGTCCTGCACGACCAATTGCCTGGCGCCTGTCGCCAAGGTGCTGCACGAAACATTCGGCATCGAAAAAGGCTTCATGACCACGGTGCACGCCTACACCAACGATCAGCCGACGCTGGACCAATTGCACAAGGATCTTTATCGTGGCCGCGCCGCAGCGGTGTCGATGATCCCGACATCCACGGGTGCGGCCAAAGCCGTCGGCCTCGTCATGCCCGAACTGAAAGGCAGGCTCGATGGCGTATCCATTCGCGTGCCGGTGCCGAATGTGTCGGTGATCGATCTCAAGGTGGTGACGAAGCGCGCCACAACCGTGGACGAGGTCAACAACGCGATGAAAGCGGCGGCGGCCGGTGAGTTGAAAGGCATTCTCGACATCGTGGACGCACCGCTCGTCAGCCACGATTTCAATCATTGCGCTTTCTCGTCGTCCTTCTGCCTCGACCAGACCAAGGTGATCGAGGGTAATCTCGTGCGCGCGATGAGTTGGTACGACAATGAATGGGGCTTCTCCAACCGCATGGCCGACACTGCGGTTGCGATGGGAAAGCTGATCTGAATTCCATGGACGCGTTCCGCACGCTGGACGATATCGATGTGAAGGGCAAGCGCGTGCTCGTGCGCGCCGATCTCAACGTGCCGATGAAGGACGGGCGCGTTTCCGACATGCTGCGCATCGAGCGGCAGGCGCCGACCATCCGCGAGCTTTCGGATAAAGGCGCGCGCGTGATCGTGCTCTCCCATTTCGAGCGGCCGAAGGGCAAAATCGTGCCATCGATGTCGCTGAAGCCGGTGAGTTTTGCGCTTGCCTACGCGCTCGGCCGTCATGTGGCGTTTGCAAGCGATTGCGTAGGACCCGTGGCCGAAGAAGCTGTGTCCAAGCTGAAAGACGGCGACGTTCTGCTGCTCGAAAACACCCGCTTCCACAAAGGCGAGGAAACGAACGATCCGGAATTCGTCAAGCAGATCGCAAGGCTCGGCGACATTTTCGTCAACGATGCATTCTCCGCCGCCCACCGTGCGCACGCCACCACCGAAGGCATCGCGCATGTTTTGCCGTCTGTCGCGGGACGTGCGATGGAAGCCGAGCTTTCGCATCTTCACAAGGCGCTCGACGATCCCAAACGCCCCGTGATGGCGGTGGTGGGCGGCGCGAAAGTTTCGACAAAGATCGCGCTGCTCGAACATCTCATCGCCAGGGTCGATATGCTCGCCATCGGTGGGGCGATGGCGAACACGTTTCTGGCGGCGGAGGATATTTTCGTCGGCCGCTCGCTCTACGAAGCCGACCAGATGACGACGGCGCGGCGCATCGTCTCGCTCGCCAACGATACGGGAACGGTGCTGCTCTTGCCGGTGGATGTGGTGGTGGCGACCGAATTCAGGGCGAACGCGCATCACCGCACCGTGCCCGTGCGCGAGGTGGGCGAGAACGAAATGATCCTCGATGTCGGCCCCGACACGATCGACGAATTCGAGCGCCGGTTGCACGCCACCGAGACGCTGGTGTGGAACGGACCGTTCGGCGCCTTCGAGACGCGGCCCTTCGACCGGGGAACCGTGGCCGCGGCGAAGCTGGTGGCGGCGCGCACGAGGGCGGGAAAACTTTTGTCGGTGGCGGGCGGCGGCGATACAGTGGCGGCGCTCAACCACGCCGGCGTTGCGGGCGATTTCTCTTACGTCTCCACCGCCGGCGGCGCGTTTCTGGAATGGCTGGAGGGACAGGAATTGCCCGGCGTGGCCGCGCTTACTCAATCCTTGGCGCAATCCAAGAGGGAAACAAAATGAATCTCGCGGAACTGAACAGAATCGCGAACGCGATGGTGGCAAAGGGCAAGGGCTTGCTTGCGGCCGACGAATCCACCGGCACGATCAAGAAGCGTTTCGACAGAATCGGCGTTGAGAACATCGAGGCCAACCGCCGCGATTATCGCGAGCTTCTGTTCCGCGCGAACGACGCGATGAAGAATTATATCTCCGGCGTGATCCTTTACGACGAAACCATCCGCCAGAGCGCGAAGGACGGAACGCCGCTGGTGAAACTGATCGAGGCGGCGGGTGCTGTTCCCGGCATCAAGGTCGATGCGGGCGCGAAGAAGCTGGCGCTGTCGAAAGACGAAACCATCACCGAAGGTCTCGACGGTTTGCGCGAGCGGCTGATCGAATATCACAAGCTGGGCGCGCGCTTCGCCAAATGGCGCGCGACTTACGATCCGACCGAAGGCCGGCCCTCCTACAATTGCATCAATGCGAACGCGCAAGGCTTGGCGCGCTATGCGGCGCTCTGTCAGGAGAACGGCATCGTTCCCATCGTCGAGCCCGAAGTGCTGATGGACGGCGACAACACTATCGAAACCTGCGAAGCCGTGACCGAACGGGTGCTGCGCGAAACCTTCCAGCAGCTTTATTATTCCAACATCGCGCTCGAAGGCATGATCCTGAAGCCCAATATGGTGATCTCCGGCATGAAGGCGCCTAGGCGCGCCGGTGTCGAGGAAGTCGCTGAACGCACAGTGAAGCTTCTGAAGCGTTGCGTGCCATCCGCCGTTCCGGGCATCGCGTTCCTCTCGGGCGGACAATCCGACGAAGAAGCGACCGCGCATCTGAACGCGATGAACGCGGGCTTCGATCTTCCCTGGGCGCTGACATTCTCCTATGGCCGCGCGTTGCAGGCCGCCCCGCAAAAGGCGTGGAGCGGAAAGGCGGAGAATGTCGCCGCCGCACAAGCAGCCTTTGCCCATCGCGCGCGCATGAACAGCCTTGCGGCGCAGGGCCAGTGGAAACCCGATCTGGAGAAGAAGGCGGCGTGAGCGCCTGCCGCCTCTATCTGATAACGCCGCCGAAATTCGAGCCGCGCGGGTTTGCGGATGAACTGAAGCGCGCGCTCGCCGGCGGCGATGTCGCCTCCCTGCAATTGCGGCTGAAAGATGTGGGCGACGACGAGATCAAACGCGCCGCCGAAATCCTCATGCCGGTTGCGCAACGCGCGGGCGCAGCGTTCATCGTCAACGACCGGCTCGATCTTGCGCGCGCGCTGGGCGCCGATGGCGTGCATATCGGGCAGGAAGATTGTTCCTATTCCGAAGCGCGCACGATCGTGGGCGCGAACGCGATCGTCGGCGTGACGTGTCACGATTCCCGCCATCTTGCCATCGAGGCAGCGGAAGCCGGCGCCGACTATGTCGCGTTCGGCGCGTTTTATCCCACCGCCACCAAGGACGCGAAAACCCGTGCCGAGCCGGAATTGCTGCGCTGGTGGAGCGAGGTGATGGTCGTGCCTTGCGTCGCCATTGGCGGGATTACGGTTGCCAATGCCTCACCGCTGATCGAAGCGGGCGCGGATTTCATCGCGGTGTCTTCCGGCGTTTGGGATTACGAACAAGGACCGGAAGCTGCGGTAAAAGCGTTCAATCTCCTCTTCAAACAATAATTGTCATCCCGGCCGAGCGCAGCGAGAGCCGGGACCCACTGAGCCGTTGGCGCGATGGGTCCCGGATAACGCTTACGCGTTTCCGGGATGACAATAGGGTTTGTCCCTGCTATCACCCGCCCGCTCTTTGAATTCGACCAATGAAAACCCCGCCCGAAGGAGGGCGTCCGCGCCATGTCCAAAATTGCAGGCAATGAAATCCGCCCCGGCACCATGATCGAGCATCAGGGCGGGCTCTGGATGGCGGTGAAGACCCAGGCTGTGAAGCCCGGCAAGGGCGGCGCCTACAACCAGGTCGAACTCAAGAACGTCATCACCGGCACCAAGCTGAACGAGCGCTTCCGCGCCGACGAAAGCGTGGAAGAAGTCTATCTCGAAAAGCGCGATTACCAGTTCCTGTTCCGTGCGGGCGGCATGCTCACCTTCATGGATATGGAAAGCTACGACCAGATCGAGCTTTCGATCGAATTCGTGGGCGAGGATCAGGCGCAATTCCTGCAGGACGGCATGAAGGTGCTGGTGCAGACCTATGAGAGCAAACCCATCGGCATCAAACTGCCCGTGCAGGTGACGCTGGAAGTGGTCGAAGCCGATGCGGTGATGAAGGGCGGCACCGCGGCGCCGTCCTACAAAGGTGCGGTGCTCGAAAACGGCATGAAGATCCAGGTTCCTCCTTTCATCAATGCCGGCACGAAAGTGATCGTCTCCACCGAAGACGGCTCTTATGTCAGGCGCGCGGAATAATGCCTTATCTGTCCCCCGCCCTGAATGTGATGATCGCGGCTGCGCGCAAGGCGGGGCGCAAGCTCATCCGCGATTTCGGCGAGATCGAGAATCTGCAGATCTCGCTCAAGGGGCCTGCCGATTTCGTCACCGTCGCCGATCAGCGCACCGAAAAAATTCTGATCGAGGAACTTTCGCGCGCGCGGCCCGGCTACAGTTTCCTGGTCGAAGAATCCGGCCTCATCGAAGGCCCCGACAAAACCCACCGCTTCATCATCGATCCGCTCGACGGCACCACCAATTTCCTCCATGGCATTCCGCACTTCGCCATTTCCATCGGGCTGGAGCGCGAGGGACAATTCGTTTCGGCGGTCGTGTTCAATCCTGTCACCGATGAAATGTATGTCGCCGAAAAGGGCCACGGCGCTTACCTGAATGACAAGCGCCTGCGCGTGGCCGCCCGCAAGCAGATGAGGGAAGCGCTGCTCGCCACCGGCATTCCCTTTCTGGGGCGCGAGGGGCACGAAAAGTTCCTCAAGGAACTGGAAAGCGTAATGGCGGTTTCCTCGGGCGTGCGGCGTTTCGGCTCGGCCGCGCTCGACCTCGCTTATGTGGCCGCCGGCCGGTTCGACGCCTTCTGGGAGCGCGGGCTGAAACCCTGGGACATGGCGGCCGGCGTCCTTCTGGTGCGCGAGGCGGGCGGAATCGTCAGCGATCTTGATGGCGGTCAAACCATGCTCGAGGCAGGCCATATTCTCGCCGCGAACGAGTCGCTCCATCCCCAAATCCTGAAACTTCTGAAAGGGGCCGCGTGACGCGGTTGAGGCGCCCGCCCCAGATGTCTATTGTGCGCCCCCCGGGATCAAAAACATCAGGCTAATGAAGGCTTCGCGCATTTTCCTGTCTGCCGCCTCGCTGCTGGCGCTTGCCTCTCCGGCCTGGGCCCAGATGTATCCGGGCCAGGGCATCGCCGTGAATCAGGCGGCGGTGCCGCCGAGCGGCCAGACCGTGGTCTATCGCGGAAGCACCTATGTGCGGCTGCCCCCGCTGCTGCAACCCGGCCAGCCCTATCCGGGCGAACCGGCCGTGCCGATCCAGCTGCACATGCCCACGGAACATCCCCATCATGTGGCGCGCAGGCAGAAGGCGCCGGACGAAGATGTCGCAACCGCGCCTGCGCCCGTTGCGACGCCCGAGCCCACTGTTGCGCCCGCACCGGCGGCAGCGCCGATCAGGCCCGTCGCGACAGCCCCGTTGCCGCCGCCGAGACCGGTGAGCCATGTGGTGCGGCAGGAAAGCCCGCCGCCGGCGGCGGATACCGCCGCCGTAAGCGCCGATACCAATTCCTCCGGCGACGCCGCGACCGCCGTTCCGTTCAGCTTCGGCGGACCGGCGGTGGGGCCGCAGCAAGGGCCCGCGCGCCAACCCGCGCTGCAGCCTTTGCCGCCGCACGCCGAGACGGCGCATCCCGCGGTTGCTGCCGCACCTCGAGAAACGCCGCGTCCGGCGCGCGCGGTTGCGACGGCAGCACCCGTGCAAACGCAGCATCCTTCGCAAGCGGTTGCGGCCGAAGAAACGATGGACACCGAAACCGTCACGCATGCGCCGATGAGCCCGAGCGAGGAACCGCCCAATCTTTCCAAGCAGAGCGAAATCGCCTTCCCGCACAACGCCACCGATCCGACGCCGGCTGCGCTTTCCGAATTGAAGCAGCTCGCAAGCACGCTCAATTCCGCGCTGAATGCGGGGGCGCGGCGCGTGCAGCTCGACGCCTTCGGCGGTGCGCCTGGCGACAAATCCTCGGACGCGCGGCGCGTCAGCCTCAAGCGCGCGCTCGTCATCCGCCAATTGCTCATCAATGACGGCGTGCCCGCCAGCCGCATCGACGTGCGCGCCATGGGCGGCATCGACGACAACGGCAATGCCGACCGCGTGGACGTTTACGTGCGCGCCGGGTAAGCGCAATCAGGCGAAGTGGGAACCGGTTCGCCGCCCGGATTGCGCGACATAAATTAAACATGGACCTTGGTGCTCGCCGCCATATCGACGTCTTTTGCTTCCTGACCGGTGAGCGCGAGCGCGGCAATCGCAATCGCGGCCACGCCCGCAACCAGCGCCAGCGCCGCGCCGTAACTTCCATAACGCAGCGTCATATCGGCCTGAAGCGTGGCGTTATACGATGCGAGAAAATTTCCCAATTGATAGACGACGCCGGGGAATGTTCCGCGCGCTTCGCGGGGCGACAATTCGTTCAAGTGCGCCGGGATGATGCCCCAGCAGCCCTGCACCATGAATTGCATCGCAAACGCCGCAGCGCCCAACAGCCACACGCTCTGCGAAAATGCCCAGAGCGGAATGACCGGCAATGCGAGCAGCGCGCCCAATATGAGCGCGCGCCTGCGGCCAATGCGCTGCGACAGCGCGCCGAACGTAAGCCCGCCCACGATCGCGCCGATGGCGGCAACGATATTGATGAGGCTGACGATGTGCGGTTCGAGTGCGTGATCGACCTTCAGCATCGTGGGATAAAGATCCTGCGTGCCGTGGCTGAAGAAATTCATCGCCATCATGAAGATCATCGCATAGATCGCGAGCCGCCAATGCCGGCGCAGCACCACGAGCGTGCGCCCCTCATGATGGGCATGATGCGGCGCAAAGCCCGGCGATTCATGCACGCTCCGCCTGATGTAGAACACGAGCAGCGCGGGCGCGAAGCCGACGACAAACATCCAGCGCCAGCCGATCAGCGGATAAAGAATGCCGTAGACCGCCGATGCCAGCAGCAATCCGCTCGGATAGCCGGCCTGCAGCAATCCCGACACGAGCCCGCGCGAACGCGCCGGAATCGTTTCCATGGTGAGCGATGCACCCACGCCCCATTCGCCGCCCATCGCGATGCCGAAAAGCGCGCGGATGATGAGAAACACCGTCAGGTTTGGCGATGCGGCGGTGAGCGCGCCGAGCCCCGCATAAAGCAGCACGTCGATCATCATCACGGGCTTGCGGCCGTAGCGGTCGGCGAGCCTGCCGAACAGGAATGCGCCGAGCGGGCGGAACGCCAGCGTCAGCGTGATCGCAATCGTGACGGCCTTGACCGAGATGTCGAATTCCTTCGCCACATCGGTGACGAGAAAGATCAAGAGAAAGAAATCGAACGCATCGAGCGTCCATCCCAGATAGGACGCGATGACGGCGTTCTTCTGTTCTTTCGTCCAGCCCTTGAGCGGTTCGAGAAACATCGGCTCCCCTCGCATTTTGCGGCCATATTGCACGGGATTCCCGGGTCCCGGCCAGGCTCGTTATACAGGATTCGCGAAAGATGACACCGCGTAACTAACCCGCCGGTCAGATACGATTCAATTTTGTGGTCCGTTTCGGACAGACTCCTCCCGTGGTTCATTTGCGCCTTTTTCAAAAAGGCAAACAGCTCTCCCGTTCCGGCCTTTCAAGGCCGGGCGTTGCAATACGCAATGGGAGGGATATAGGCGAAGTGGGGATTCGACCGTGACGGTTCAAGGGGGTGCGCGGAAAATTTTTGCGCGCGTCTAAACCACCAGTGCTGCTTCCGTTTTGGCCTTGATCTCATCGGCGCTCACGCCCGGCGCGAGTTCTACCAGTTTCAGCCATTCCTCCACCACATCGAAGACGCCGAGATTGGTGATGATGCGCTCCACGCATTCCACGCCCGTGAGCGGCAGCGTGCAGCGCTTGAGCAGCTTGGAATTTCCCGCCTTGTCGGTGTGATCCATCGTGACCACGCAGCGCTTGACGCCGGCGACCAGATCCATAGCCCCGCCCATGCCCTTCACCAGCTTTCCCGGCACCATCCAATTGGCAAGATCGCCGCGCTCGGACACTTCCATCGCGCCCAAGATGGAAAGATCGATGTGCCCGCCGCGGATCATGGCGAAGCTGTCGGCGGAAGAGAAAAATGACGTGCGCGGCAGCGCGGTCACCGTCTGCTTGCCCGCATTGATGAGATCGGCATCGACTTCGTTTTCGCGCGGGAACGGTCCCATGCCGAGCATGCCGTTTTCCGATTGCAGCGTCACGTCCATGCCTTCGGGAATGTAGTTCGCCACCAGGGTCGGGATTCCGATGCCGAGATTGACATAAAACCCGTCGCGCAATTCCTGCGCGGCGCGCTTGGCCATGTCGTCGCGCGTCCAGGGCATCTTAAGCCTCCCTAACCGTGCGTTTTTCGATGCGCTTCTCGTAGCGCGCGCCCTGCACGATGCGCTGCACGAAGATGCCGGGCGTGTGGATCGCGTCCGCATCGAGCGCGCCGACGGGCACGAGTTCCTCCACTTCGGCGACCGTAACCTTGCCCGCCGTCGCCATCATCGGATTGAAATTGCGCGCGGTGAGGCGATAGACGAGATTGCCTTCGGCGTCGCCTTTCCACGCTTTGACGATCGTCAGATCGGCCTTCAACCCACGCTCGAGAATATAGGTCTCGCCGTCGAACACCTTCTCTTCCTTGCCTTCGGCGATCATCGTGCCGACGCCGGTCTTGGTGTAAAAACCGGGAATGCCCGCCCCGCCAGCGCGGATGCGCTCGGCCAGCGTTCCTTGCGGATTGAATTCGAGTTCCAGTTCGCCGGAGAGATATTGCTTCTCGAAGGTCGCGTTCTCGCCCACATAGGACGAGATCATCTTCTTGATCTGGCGCGTCTGGAGCAGCAGCCCGAGCCCGAAATCGTCCACGCCGGCATTGTTGGACACGACGGTGAGATTCTTCACGCCGCTATCGCGCAACGCTGCAATCAAATTTTCCGGGATTCCGCAAAGCCCGAAGCCGCCCGACATGATCGTCATGCCGTCGAACAGCAAACCATCGAGCGCGGATTTGGCGTCTTTGTAAACTTTTTTCATCGTCCGCCGGTCAGCCCTTCTCGGTTGCCATCGGCGCGATGCGGGCGAGGAAATCTTCCGTCGTGTTGGTGCGCGGGAATTCGGCCGCGGGCACCTTCACGCCCAGATATTTGCACAGCGGCTCCCAGCCCTGTTTCACATCGTAGACGAGCAACTGATTGCCGAACGCGCGTTTCACCGCATCGTTGTGCGCCTTGTAGACCTCGATGACGTGATCCTTCTCGAAATTCCCGCCGAAGGTCAGATCGCTGATGAGATAGCGCGCCATCTTGCCATGAGCCAGCCGCATCGGATCGGTCACGCCCGTTGGATCGATCTGAAGCACGGCCTGGATCGTCTGCGAGAAACTCTTGTACCAGGCTTCCGGATCGCGCTCGGTAAGCAGGAATTTCGCCTGCGGAAACACCGCGCGCAGCTCGCGCCAGAAATGGCAGACGGGCCAGTCCACCGCCGCGCGGTAGTCCCCGAAGAAATCCTTCCAGTTCACGGGCTTGCCATGGGCCGCATCGTCCCACACTTGAATATGATCGGGATGCGCGAACACTTCCATCATGTGATAGCACGGCGCAAAACCCAGCATCTCCAGCGCCGCCTTGAGCGACAGCGTTCCCGTGCGCCCAAATCCCGCGCCGATCACTTGCATTGACATGGGCTGCCCCCGATGATGATCCGCCGCTAAACTGACCCATATCAATGGAGGCCGCAAGCACGCCTGATATTTTCCGAAGGGAGAAACGCATGAAACGGATTGTCATTCTCGCAGCTTTCCTGCTGGCATCGCATGAGGCTCTGGCCATGAACATCTCAAGCCCCGATATCGCCAATGGCGCGACGATCGCGAAGGCGCAAGTCTTCCGCGATTGCAAAGGTTCCAACATTTCGCCCGCGCTCAATTGGAGCGGCGTGCCGAAGGATGCCAAGAGTCTCGTCGTGACGGTTTACGACCGCGATGTCTCGGGCGGCTTCTGGCACTGGATCGTGTACGACATTCCGCCCGATGCCACGGGCCTTCCGCAAGGCGCGGGCTCCAAGCGCGGCAAGGGGATGCCGGCGGGCGCACAGCAAGGCGCCAATTCCTTCGGCAATCACGAATATGACGGGCCCTGCCCGCCCGAAGGCCAGAAGCCGCATCATTATCAGTTCACGGTGTGGGGCATGAGCGTGAAGAACGCCGATCCGACATTCGTCGGCAACGCGATCTGGTTTGCGTCCTATCTGCACCAGCACGCGATGGCGAAGGCGATGTTCGAAGGGCAGTACGGGCGCTAGGCGGAAACACCGGCGCGAATTCGCTCAAGCCTGCGAGGCCAAGCGCATGAGTTAAGCGCGCATCAAGCGCGGCGCGCCTTCCATTCTTCGCGGGTGATGCTCCAGATGTCGACGGGGAATGTCTCGCCCGCAATCGTCAGTTCGGAGCGCGGGCCTTTCGTCTCGCCGATACGCGCGGCCACGGCCTGCGAAGCCTTGTTCTCCGGATTGATGACCGAAATCAGCCTGTCGATGTTCTGCGTGAGGAAACCGTAATCCATCGAGGCGCGCGCGGCCTCGCTGGCATAGCCGTGGCCCCAATAGGGCCGGCCCAGCGTCCAGCCCACTTCCAGCCCCGGCCATCCTTCGGGAAAATGAAGCCCGATGCGGCCGACCAGCGCGCCGTCGCTTTTGCGCTCCACCGCCCACATGCCGTAGCCGCGCAGATGCCAATGGCCGACGAGCCCGGCAAAACTGCGCCAGGCGTCGCCGCGCGCCATCGGCGTGCCGTTCAGATAACGCACCACATCGGCGTCGGCGAGGAATTGGGCCAGCGCGTCGAAATCCTGGTTGCGCCATTCGCGCAGGATCAATCGCTCGGTTTCAAGGCGCGGAATCATGGCTTTTTCCCGGTATTTGGCAGCCGAGTTTCGCCGCTTCCGATGCGCGCGACAAGTCGCGACAAAGATCACGGCTTTGCGCATGCCGCATGGCTTGCAGGCGCGCCTTGCCGATCAAACGTCAGACACGGGCCGGAATGGTCCCAGACTTAGGAGACGACAATGAAACGTTCGATGAAAATCGTAAGTGCACTGGCGGCGGCTTTGACGATGGCCGCGCCGTTGGCGCTCACGCCCACCGCGAGCTTCGCGGCCACGACGCAGCATGGCGATCGCTACGACGCCGGAAAAAGCTTCGGCGGCAAGCAGGTCGCGATGTACGGCAAATTCCGCGACGGCAAGGCCGGCGAGCATCACCGCTACACCGACCGCATGCATCGCCCTGCGCCGCGCTTCGAGAAGATCGCTTTCGAGAAGCACCCGGGCTTCGTGTTCTTCGCCGGACACTGGACCTGGCAGATGAACCACTGGCACTGGATCGCGGGTTCTTGGCGGCATCGCTAAGCCCGCGTGAACGAAGCCTCCGCCGGGTAACGCCCCTCCCCCGGCGGGGGTTTTCGTTTTAATTCAACTTCGGTTCCAGCTTCTTGCAGGCGTCGATCAGGCCCTTCACCGAATCCGCAGATTTGGCGAGTGCGGCGCGTTCGTCCGCCGTCAATTCCAGTTCGACGATGCGCTCCACACCCTTTTCGCCGATCACCGCCGGCACACCGACATAAAGATCCTTGATGCCGTAAGGCCCGTTGACATAACAGGCGCAAGGCAGCACGCGCTTCTTGTCGCGCAAATAGGATTGCGCCATCTCGATCGCCGCGGTCGCGGGCGCATAGAAGGCCGAACCGGTTTTCAAGAGGCCCACGATCTCCGCGCCGCCGTCACGCGTGCGCTGGATGATCTGGTCGAGACGTTCCTGCTTGATCCATCCCATCTTGACGAGCTCAGGCAACGGTACGCCCGCGATGGTGGAGAAGCGCGGCATCGGCACCATCGTGTCGCCATGACCGCCAAGCACGAAGGCGCTGACATCCTCCACGCTCACATTCATCTCGGCGGCGAGGAAATGGCGGAAGCGCGCGCTATCCAGCACGCCTGCCATGCCGATCACCTTCTCGTGCGGCAGGCCGGAGAACTGGCGCAGCGCCCACACCATCGCATCGAGCGGATTGGTGATGCAGATGACGAAGGCTTTGGGCGCATGGGCCTTGATGCCTTCGCCGACGGCCGCCATCACCTTGAGATTGATGCCGAGCAGATCGTCGCGGCTCATGCCGGGCTTTCGCGGCACGCCCGCCGTCACGATCACCACATCGGCGCCCGCGATATCGGCATAGGAATTGGTGCCCGACAGTTTCGCATCGAAACCCTCGATGGGGCCGGATTGCGAAATATCCAGCGTCTTTCCTTGCGGCAGCCCCTCCACGATATCGAACATCACGACATCGCCGAGTTCCTTGAGCGCAGCCAGATGGGCGAGCGTGCCGCCGATCTGTCCGCCGCCGATCAGCGCGATCTTCCTGCGGGGCATGGGGAGCGTCCTTTCAAAATTGCTTGTTCAAAAAGCTGTGGGGGGTTGTTAACCCGCGAAGCCGGGTCGTGCAATATGACGCGATCGACCCAAGGAGCCGGACATGAAAGCATGGATTTTCGCCGCGGCATGCGCGCTTGTGCTTGCGCCTGCGTCAGCCTCCGCCGAGCGCATGGGCATCACGATCTACGGGCCGGGCACGACGAAATGCCACCTCTGGCTCAGCGATCAGGCCGTGGGCGGCGGCCCCGCCTATATGGAAAAGATATGGGTTCTGGGATTTCTGACCGCCTATAACAATTACATGGTCAAGGACCGCCCCGGCCTTTCGACCGACGACACGCCCACATTCTTCGACTGGATCAGCGATTATTGCGCGGCGCATACCGAAGAGACGCTGGCGGTCGCCACCGCCAAGCTCATCGAGCATTTGAAAAGCGAATAAACAACAAGCCGGACAGACGCTGAACCGCGTCCGCCCGGCTTGGCCGTACTTGATGACTTGAGATCGCGCCGATCAGATCGACTGCTTCAATTCCTTGGCAGCGCGGAAGGCGACTTTCTTCGACGCCTTGATCTTGATCGCTTCGCCGGTTGCCGGATTGCGGCCCATGCGGGCGGCGCGCTTGCGCACCTGCAGGATGCCGAGCCCGTTCAAGCGAATGCGAACGCCCTTCTTGAGCTGCTTGGTGATGACGCCGATCATGTCTTCAAGGAACGCGTTGGCGGCCTTGTTGGACATCTCGTTCTTTTCCGCAAGCGCCGCAGCCAATTGGCGCGTGCTCATGGTTTCAGTCTTTGCCTTGGCGGCGGGTGCGGTAGCGGCTTTAGCCATTGGTGGTCCCTCTAGCGAATCAAGATGATGCCTGATTTTACTGGTTTTCCAGCGCGCGGAAACCGGGCGAATGCCGAAAAGCACTTATTTCTGGGGATTTTTTGGGCGTTTTGGACGAATAAGGGCTTTTACGCTTCGGCGCTCTCGCTCTCGCCGCGGTCCTGGCGCTCGGTGATGCGCGCCGATTTGCCCTGGCGGCCGCGCAGATAATAAAGCTTCGCGCGGCGAACCTTGCCCTTGCGCACGACCTGCACCGAATCCACCAGCGGGCTATAGAGCGGGAAAACGCGCTCCACGCCTTCGCCATAGGAGATCTTGCGCACGGTGAAGCTCTCGTTGAGCCCTTCGCCCTGACGGCCGATGCACACGCCTTCGAAGGCCTGAAGACGCTCGCGGGTCTTCTGCTGCTTGGTCTTCTCGTCGAAGGTGACGTCGA
>Ga0335085_10000528_pt1 | contig 105851 bp, 100 predicted proteins | sample Lox_Sample_45_FD_206712 | JGI IMG/M metagenome (GOLD analysis project Ga0335085, IMG submission 206712) | Soil microbial communities from Loxahatchee National Wildlife Refuge, Florida, United States - Lox_Sample_4.5 | ecosystem: Environmental > Terrestrial > Soil > Wetlands | place: USA...
TTTGCAGCTCACGAGCACGCTCACGGAGCTTCGTCTTCAGGTCTGGCTCCAGGTCCATCCGGTGCCGTTCCTGTTGCTCCTGTTGCTCCGGTACTGCTACCTCTACTTCTCCCATGGTCATCCCCCTCCTCTTTGGGGTTATTGGCACTCACACCCTTACCCAGCGCGTGAATTTGAGTCCTAAAGGGCGGACTTCAATAGCCGCGTTGGATTTGGCTATGCCAAACATTTTTGCGAGTTTCCTCGTCGAAAACCTTCCAGTTGCGTATAAGTCTCTCAATTCTTGGCGCTGTTCCGGTGTCAACTTATGGCGGTCTACAGGGTGTTCACGCATTCGACGCCTCGTTTGGGCTGTTCGGTGCGGAGGCCAGTGATAGCGGCGGTCGCACACCCTACAAGTTTCCCAGAACATTTTCGCGGACTTGAACGCCTTCTCTCTCTTGACAATTAGGAATGGGAAGAGCCTACGGATTAGTACTGCTGCTTCATAACCATGCAAATCAAGGGCGTGGCATGAACTAGGTACCGATTTGCGGTAGACTCTTCCACCAGTCCGAGCCTGAATCCAGTCTAGTACCGAACGGTCCTTCTGTGAGATAGAAATAGTAAGAGACATCCCGCTGCCTCCCCAGCAACGACCACACCCAACGTACCCCTCACCATCCATGAATCCAGCTATATATGCACGCTCCTCAATCGACAATGGTCGTATCGCTACCTTCCTCAAGTTTTTCATCTGTGCCCACCTCTTGCGGATGGTTCGGTTTTCTATACTTAAACCCTGATTCTAAAGGGTTTAGACTAGCCGAACCCCAACACAGATTATAGCACATACATTTACCGGGGCGTAAGCAGTTACCTGAAGCGGTGTGCATTGGAAATTTGTAATCCAATGTCTGTGAGAATGTCGCCGGGTCGCCTGGCTCAACAGGCTCGTCTATCTTAGACGCTCGTACAAACTGCATGAGGCGAGACTCGCCAGCAATCTTCACTTCGCGCCCTAACACCTGACGCTTCCACCTCTCAATGTGATACTCACTCCTCATAATCGGAGGAAGCTCAATGAGCTGCTCCTCTAGCAACGCACGGTCATTCTCATAGAGAAAGTCAATCCATCCGATGATGCCACCAGGGTAGCGCTTCTCGACACTTTCCTTGACGACACCACTCAGCTTGTGAGTGCGCCCACCGTCACACTTTCGCCCATTCCCTAGCTTATGCGGCCTGGTGCAGCTCCACTCGTATCGCTGATACCACTCATCCTCGCTTACTGGAGGGTCGCCACCCCGAAACCACGCATAGAGCAACGGTGTATTGTGGTAGAAATGCCCACTCCCCTTTGGATACTCCAGCACCTCACCAGTGATGAGTCCATCGATACAGACCCCAGCGCACCTATCTCGCCCCAGCCATCTATCAACAGCGAGAGGCTCAGAGAGCGTGCTCATGTCGAGCGCCCACTGTTCGCGCCATGTGGTGTTTGGGCTCCGTACCGTCTTGATATTCCTCACAAACACCGATTCGTCGAACTTACGCTTCACGATGACATCGGCGCGGGTCATCATCCTGACGGTCTCAGTCCCAACAGGGAAGTCCACGTCAAGCTCCTGCTCGATAGCGAGGATGTCGTTATCAGCGAGGAGTGACTCTCCCCGCACCCGGCACCATGCATACACGAGAGCCTTAACAATCTCGCCACCCTCGGTGATGCGAAACTTCCCCTCGTCGTCGAGTTGGGTCCAGTCAACGATGGATTTGCACTCATCGAGGAATGACTCGGCTGCGACTATCGCAGCGGCCCTAGGAGTGGTACCGAGTGCGCGAACACCGGACAGCCACGCTTCGATACCCTCATGAACCCACGTACCAATCCGCGCATCGAGCTTCAGGTCTTGGCGACCTTCCAGGCCACGGCCCTCATACTCATAACGCCAAAACCTCAAAGCTGGACACTTCTCATAATCCGCAATCCTAGACCTGTCGGTCTTGATAATCACTTTCCCCCCAGTACCCTATCCATGACTTCCATGTCTATGGCGTGCGCCCGCTTCAGGCCCGCGCCATAACCTCCAAGGAAAGCCCGTTGCAGTATCAACCGTATCTCTTCGGGATTGCCCTTGGCGATTAGCAGCCCATAGCACTCCATCAGCTCTAGAGCTGCCCTACGCGCTTCCTCTTGTATATCCGATTTCTCTAACGGCATAGCATCTCCCCTTTGTAGTAGCACAACATAGTGCTACACCCTTGTCAAGAACTAGTACCTCAGTTTTGTACAGCAAACGTAAAGTGCAACCGCAACCAACAACAACACGAACCCGATATATTTCCCTAGGATAACCGCCGAGATGAACACCAATGCGGCTATCCTAGCTAGTAACTTTACCACTTGTAATATGCTTCCGGGTACCGCCTATGACACTCAACGAGCCCCTTCTCAACGTCGCCACCCATCTCTTTGATGACGACCTGTTCGACTCGGAGCCTCACATTCGCGTCGAGCGCCATATTCATCGCACACTGAAGCCTCGCGGATTCCGTCACCGTCCCATACGGCCCTACTAGAACAGGCGGCGGCTCCTTGATGCCGAGCATTTTACGGATTTTGTCCCCTAGGCTCACTAGCTCCTCCCGACCATGGCGTCATAGTCCATGCTATCCGTCAATGCCTGAGTCGCGTCCATGAAACGGTTGGCGCTAAACTCCGGCTCATTTACTAGCAAGGCTATAAACGCATCTCTTACTAGGTTAATGCCAGCCCTTTCGCTAGGTGCCTCATGGCCAAAGCCCGTGCGTTGGTACGCTTGTGTTAGGGCTTCTGCTACCAGACCAATGTGCTCCTGTGTCCAGACTGGCTTGTTACTACTGCTACTTCTACTACCTGACTTCCCCCTTCGTTTTTGCATCACTACCTCCAAACCTTTAGGCTCAGGGCTGCGGCCCACCGCTCGCTCATCCCCTCGCTCCCTTCCCGGCTCCCGGCTGGCGGGGCTTCGGCCAACACTTGCCGCTCCATTCGACTCGCGCCGTCTAGCCTTCCAATCGCGGTGGCGGAATCTGATGGTCAGTCATCTTGCAGAAATACGTGTTACTCGCTGTGAAAATCCACCAGCCGCGCAGCAATGGCTGCACCCTCTTCCGCTTCGCGCTCCCGGTCATGGGCGGCGCTCCATCACAGTCTTTAACTCCGCGAAGGTGCAGCCCAAAATTCTCGCTGCCTTCCTGATTCGCTCACGCGGAATCGCCTTGCGTTCCCGTCTGCAATCCGCACAGCCTGCTATGTACCGCTTTTTAGCTTTCGCCATCCCCCTTCTCCTTTCGCGCCGCGTGGCGCTCGCTTTGGGGCAAACCGGGTGTCGGTCGTGCTGACACCCAGCTACCGCTCACTTCCCCTCGACCGCCCCCACAATCGCGTTCAAGGCTTCGCAAACAGGCTTGAATCTTGGGTCAGTCTCGACTTGTTCCTTGCTCATCTTTTTCATTTCGGCCATCGTCTTGACGAATTTCTCATGCACGGTCTCAGGCTTCTCTCCGGTAGAAAGCGCCTTTACCAGTTCGGTGTATTCAGTCGGCACGGAAAAGTTTACGTAAGCATACGTGCAATCAAAATCGTCATCCTCGTCTGAGAGATAGTTGGGGTGCTTTGGCAAGTGGTACTGGATTGTGCAGCCAGTGCAATCACAATCTGGGCCAGCTTCCTTCTCATCGTTCCAATGCTCCCGATTTCCACCACCATTGCGTGTGTAGAGAATTATCTTGGTGCCATCCTCGTTCGCGTAGATGTCTCGGAATCGTCCGCTATGCCACTTTCCTTCAGGTTGGTCAATGTCGAGCACCTTCAAGAAAATTGCCGACAGCGGATTGCGTCCGTGCAGTAGATTGTACAAACTCATCAGCCCCTCCCAAACAACTGTGCGGTAGCTCGGCTGCTCCCCTGCACAAATCCGGTTTACCCCTCGAAACTCTCTACTCTTTCTCGCGCTCTGGCGGGGTGCCGCGCTGCAACAGCGTAAATCCACGCGCCGTCAGATAATCCTGGATGTTGTGCCAGCAATACTCACAGACATACCACGTTCCTACGCACAAGTCCGGGAATGCTTCAGCATCCATGATTTCATGGCAAATGGAACAGCGTACAGTTCGGCTCACCTCTTCCCCTCCCCCTCCTGCTGTGGCTGGATGGCAGCGCGGGCCTCGCGCAGTTCGTCAGCGCAGGTAGCAGCGACCTGCCACGTAAATGAACCATTCGCTAACTCGCGCCACTTCTCTTCCAGCCCATCCAACGCCTCGTTGAGTCTGCGGTTCTCGGCCTTGAGACGGTCGCGCTCGGCCAGCAGGTCGGGAGCAGAAGCGATGAGTTTGGCATTGGCCTCGTCGTCGCCAAATACGAACGCCACCCCTTTTGCCTCTGGACCCCCTCCCACTTCCCAGAATTTCCTTTTGAGCACAAAATTCCTTCCAGCACCATCATGTTCGATTAACTTCCACGGCCCCGGTGTATGCTCACTCATTCGCTCCTCCCCTCGGCGGGACGCTCCCGTTGTCCGCAACGGACGCAAAAACCGCCCTCGAACTTGTGCTCCGGCCAGACAATAAATTTGCCCATGACCTTGCTGCCCCCCGTTCTCTGCGACTCGAAGCAAAACACGACCCAGCACTCTTTCATGGCTCGGCGGGACGCTCCAGCGCACGAATTTTATTTGCCAACTCCTGCGCTTCGCTTGCGCTTTCAACTGCTTGGAACCATTCGTGATGGTCGGAGATGCGCCTGTAGATTAGATGTGCCGCTTCCTCCAGCGCCTCCACCCGCGCTTGCTGGACGGCGGCGGTGAGTTCTTTGATATGTGCTTTTTCCGCTTCGAACAACCCTTGCTGATTGTGACGGTGCATTATTCGGATGGCATCGCCCAGAGCCTTATCGAAAACCTTGTAGGCATCGGGGTATTTTTCTCGTAGCGACTCCAGGGACAGCGCCTCGCTCGGCTCCTCCCCGGCTGGGGCGGGCACATCCTCGTAATAATCTCCGTAGCCGTCGTTCACGAGGACTCGCTTCGTCGCAGGCGCACCCGGCTGCTCCGCTGGGGATGCGGCGAGCAGGGCATCTATGAGAATCGGAACTTCGCACTGACCGTCACAACAGGCAGATTTCAGTTTCAAAAGTTGCTTCATCAGCGGGCTTGGCGCTGGTGCGGCGGCCTTTGACGTTTTGTATCCTGCTTTCCGCAGGGCTTCCATTGTTATTGCTACTTGCTCCGCCCCTTCTACCACAATGCTGATTGGGCCAGTGGGCGCGGCGGATAGGGCTTGCTCCACGTGCTCCTCAATCTGCCGCGTGTAAAACTCGATGCGTGGCTGGGACGGAACAGCATCCAACTCAATCGCCATCCGATGCTGCAAATTGTTGATTGCCCGCAAGTGCCCCCGCAACCGTTCCTCTTGTGTCATCTAATACCTCCCTAAATATCCACCTGTGGGTCAGTCCAGCAACACCCTAAGTAGTAGTGCTGATAATGCTCAATCGCTCTCTGTTGGTCCTGTAGCAGCTCCCAGTCCCTGAGCATGTCCTGAAGCAGCACATCATCTTTGCAGGTCCGATGCGCCGTGGCTCCCCCAACCAGAAGCATCAGCACCAAGGTAGCTACAATCCTCACCATCCTATATCCCATATACCCCTTCCCCTTGGAAGTCAAGCACAATTATGTGTAGCAGTAGTACCATTACTACCCATAAGAGTCCATGAGCATCCTCAAAACCCTTGACACCAATGCTACACTCTCTACCGGGTGCAGGCCAGCACTCCCCGCGTTGCCGAAACCGGGAATCAACTGGGTAGGGGTGGGGACCTCTGACTCGCCCCTGCACCAGTTTTCAGAGGACGCATACTATGACGGGTCAGCCTAGTCCGTATCTCATTGAAAAGATACTACCTTCAGGGCGAATTCACTTACTAGCAGGAATCAGTAGCGCAGGGAAAACACGCTGGATACTTCCGACCCTGTTGCTGTGGCAAACAGGCGCTCCGGTACTCGGCCTACGCTCCTTCCCCGAACCTTGGGGTATGGTCTGCGGCGACCGCCCACTGATTGACGCGCACGATAGCCTAAGAACGATGAACTTCTCCCCAGAAGCCGTCCCCATCATCCCCTGCTTCGGTAAATATAACAAGCCCCTCGGTACGGTCCTTCGAGAGATAGAGAAAGCAGGCTGGAAGCTCATCTTCTGGGAGGGCTTCGATATGTTCGTGAGGAATCCGAATAACCCTAGTGAAGTCAGAGAGTTACTTAGCACCGTAGGGGCCTGCTGCGAGGAGCTAGGTTGGACCGTTCTCGGTACTGTTGGAGTGCCGAAGCTCAAACCCTCAGAGACCTACCTCAACCCTCGCCAGTTAGTAGGGGGCACAACGCTCTGGGAGCGCGCTACAAGCACGAACTTCATCATCCAGCCTACCAACCCTCGCAACGTCGGCGATGGGAGCCGTATGCTCCACGTATGCCTCAAGAATGCCCCTTCCTTCGCGGTCACAGGATGCTTCGACCACAACGGCGCGCTAATTTTCAATAGCTGGGACCACCGCTTGGAAGACGAAGAATTGCAAAAACTCCTCACCGATTTGAAGAAGCGCCCCAAGTCTGCCGAAGAGTAGTAGTACTAGTACCCTTAGCGTAACTCACTCAACCTTAGTAGCACCTAAGTCCTTTGTTTTGGCACCTGCCTCCCTGAGTGCGCGCACTCGTCCCCCCATTAATTTTCTTATACTCACATTCACTATCGCAAACAAAGGACTTATTTGTTTGCTCAGTGAAGGGGAAGAGAAGAGGTTTCGCCGTATATTCGCTTTTGAAGTGTTACTTTAGGAGTAGAAATGGTCCTGCTCGGCAAGGATTTTCTCCCTGGCTGAAACGAGGTCGGGATTGGGCAGGTCGCGCTCGGGCGCATCTACGACCACCGAAGGGGCGATAGCGCGCAAAAGCGCGTTGACCTCCTGCGGGGTTAGCTCTACGGTAATCGTCGGGTTCATGTCTATCAAGATTCGCTCTCTCATGGTGCCTCCTGCCCGTAGTGTACCCCGCTTCCGCTCCTTAGACCACTTCCCCCTGATTGATATTCGACCCCGCAATCGGGTCCTCCATCGAGGTGGTCTCGAACTCCTACTGGCAGGGTTGCTCCTTGCCGTTCATCATATCCTCAAGAGCCTGAGCAGTTACGCGAAGGGACGCAATCACGTTCTCGCAGACCTCACGATGCTCGGGCTTTGCTAGGAGCTTCTCGACCACGCGACCCAGCACGACCTCGGTGCCGTTCTCGCTCCCGAAGATACACCCGACCAGGAACATACGCTTCTTCTGGAGTGCCTCTTCGAGATTGCTCAACTCCTCAGTCGGCACATCCTGAGCCTTAGCCGACACCTTCCCACGCATCATGATGTGCTTCTCGCCAACTTTCAACATTGAATCCCCCTTTGAGCCGTAAGCGACTCTCCCTACCCACCGTGATGAGCAGGGAGCGTGGCTTATCTGGTTCTCTTGATTTGCGCTGCCTTGACGGCATGTGGCTGGATGCGCCACACCTTCACATCCTCAGCGCGCACACCGACAGTCTCGCTGGCACCACTATCAGTGAAGACGAGGAAGCCGAACTTCTGCTTCATGTCCAGAGCCGTGATGGTCATCGTTGTGCCATCGCTCATCTCAAGCACATAGTCCTGCACCATGTGTCCCCCTTCTGGAGCCCCGTGACACCCTCATTTCGCTCATGGGTAGCCCTCGCATCGGAGCGAGAGTCACTCAACCGAAGCCAAGCTATGCCTCTAGGCACTACCCTGAGCGCAGGAGGAACACCACGTAGTGCTCCATTTAGCACTCAAATGAGTACTAGATGCAGCATTCGTGATGATGTAGCATTATTATATAATTGATATACTATCTATATATTGTATATAAATAGTAACAATATGATACAGAATGATGCGGATTCCTCTTTGTGTATCCCTTGAGTATCGGATAGGTAATCCCAGACAGAGCAACTGCTACCACTACAACTCCCAGTAACATCACATCCCCCTGGAGCGAGTGTTTCATTCGGCTCACTCTCGCGAATGAGCCTATGCAACACTAGCTGACGGGCTGGGTTGGTCGAGCGGCCTTCTCGACCATGAACTTACTCAGTTCATAGCCGAAGATGGTCGCTACCTCCGCGCCAATCTGCGAGAAGGTGCAATCGTGCTTCTGCCCCAGCTCAACGATGGCATGGCCAATCACGTGAAACATCTGGTCGGCCCGCTTGTTCTGATTGAACAGCTTCAACAACGGCTTCCAATCCTCTGGCACCGTTGTCGTCTCAGCAGAGTGCTTCACCTTCTCGTACATGCCCTTGACGAACTCATCAAGCTCATCGTTTGTGAGATTCGACGCATCGAGCCCTACGGCATTGGTAATAGCTGACATAATTCCCCCTTTCGTGGCCTCCTTAGTGGAAGCTACGAACTCTTTGGCTTTTGGGCCGCTGGCGCACCTAGAGCACAGCAACTCCCCAGCCTCAACTCCTTCACAATCTGCTCCCCGGTGCCACCTCTATCGTCAGTGTGCTCCACACCCCCGCCACGCTTGAAGGTATTCGCATCCCTTCTGCGTGGGAACGTGTGAACCTGTGTCGCCACAGTCACGAAGTGAGCCTTCTCCAGCGGCCTAGTCTGCCTACCGCATTTCTCGCACTTAAACATCGCCCCTCCTTAGGGTGCTACATGAGCTAATGGCTCATAGACAATGAGACACGCCCCTAAAACCACCAGCACCGCAGCCAGTAGCGCGACATACGCTATCCCGATGACCACGGTATTCCAATTCCTATCCTTCTCGCCGGACACGGAGCACCCCCTTGACGTTAAGCTCAACAACAAAGGCCCTACACGCGGCACACTCAATCGTCACCACCTTACGCTTGGCGTCAAAATACACACTGACACCATCAAAAGGGTGGCAATTCGCAACCAGATACTTCCCTCGCTTGGCCATCAAATCTCCTTCCCCGCATGGCGCTCGTCGAAGGTACGCATCCAGTGATTGAGCACCTTCTTGGCTTCGTCGTCACTCAAACCAAATCTCCTCACCAGCCAAGGCCTTGCGCCATACATATTCGTCTGGCCACTGTCGCGCAGCCTATCGAGGTAGCGCATGTATTTCCCCATCTGCTTATCGGTCACAGCCCATCACCTCCCCTCAAGACATGCTCCAACCCTGGAATGCCAGATACGACAAAATCTGGCCAGCATAGGCCTCGGCCTGCTCACGATACGGGAAGGGCTTCGAAACGAAGTCGTAGCAGCTCTCGGTCATGACTTCGAACTCTGACTGGTTGCTGCTGAAAATGGCGAGCTTCGATTCGGAGGCAATCACCCCTACGTAGAAGCTATCTCTCACCAGTCCTCACCTCCTTTGAGGCCTAGGCGCACAGCCTCACAATCCCAGTGATACACCATGCCATCTGGCGCAACATACACCTCATCGCCAGTAGTGAACCTTCTATGGCACAGGTCGCATCTCCTCCCTACTAGCGGATGGTCCCACGTCAGGGGAGAGAACTTTCTCAAATCTCCATGCGTCACTTACCACCTCCATGGGATTAGGGTGCTGATAATCCCCGAAATCAGGCTAATCAACAAATTCACCTTCCACTGGGAGAAGAATGGAAGCTCCCTGGCCTTGTAATCCAGCCAGCAGAGCACAAAGAACGTCAGGGGAACACCTATAAGTGTGCCAACGTGATACGCGCTCAACTACCACCTCCACTCTCTGCCAACCGAGATGTGCCCACAGCGCCCCTTATGCACCGCGAGCGGTACCCGGCACGGCTCAACCCTCGCCTTCATGCCGCCGCAGGATTGTAGCACGGCCACGACTAGAAGTAGTAGCATCACCTTCGCAACCCTAGCTACCTTCATCACTCCCCTACCTTTCCCCCATTTCGCAGGATGTAAAACACTCCCGCTACCAAGAGAGCTTCTAACGCGATGAACAAGCCAATGACCTCTAGCACGTCGGCACCTCCCTGTACACCACCTCGCGGAGCCTACGGCTCAAAAAGCACCACTCAGCACCACCCCTCCGCCACGCCACCGTGGCGAGCGAGAGTAGCACCGAGCGCATACCGTACCGCCCCACCAGCTCACCTTCGAGCTTGACTAATTTCGCTGCCTCCTGTATGGTCACAATCTGTATCCCCCTTGTGTCGCCCCTCAATGAGCGACCCGGTGAGGGGCTGCTTCCCACAGCCCCTCATTGTCTCGCTCAGCAAGACCCCTACCATAAGCTCAAGGTGGTACTCACCTTAACCCTCAACCACTTCCTCTACTTCGAAAATAGCATCGGCCAGCGCCGCACCCGTAACTTCACCAATCTTCGCGAGTGCCAGCGCCCCTCCAAATGCCACCTCTCTGTGGACAAAGTGGATGAGAAACGCTCCAGCAATCAACCCCCCAACCATCGCGGTAGTCCTGATGATAAATGCAGTCATCCTCGGACCAATCGTGATGGTAATCGTGTGGTTCCTGAGTAGGCTTTTAGCCTTCCTCGCAGTCATCGCTCTCCGCCTCCGGCTCGAATGTGTCGGTCGGACCTTCGGCTTCAACTGCTGGCACCGCTCCACCGTCGTCCTCCCACTGAGCAACTTCACCTCGCAGGATTTCGTCGGCCTCAGGAACACAGCTTCCCACTGGCTCCATTCGTATCCCCCTTTCCAAGTTGCGCCTCTACCACCTTGAGCAACTCCTCGGCATGCCACTTTCGCAGCATGCCGGAGCGTTACTCAACGCTTGTTCGACGATGGAGACGATTAGAACGGCAAATCGTCGTCGCTCCCGTCGTCCTCACCCTCAACCGGAGGCAGGTCGTCCGCCGCGCCCAAGTCATTCGGCCCGGTCGGCGCATCGGCCAAGCCAATACCGAGCAACGCGGCCAACGCAGCCGCATCGGCATCGCTCATGCCCTTCAGCCCCGGCACCTTGGACTTCGCGCTCGCAACGATGCGGCGCGCAGCCTTCCGGTGATGCTTCTGGACCTTCGTGGTTGTAACAGCCATGGTATTCCCCTTTTCATTTTGTGAATTTGGAGCGTTACCTCGCTCCAGAGCAGCCATAAGCCACTCATGAGTGCCACTCACACTAGGCACTCAGGTGTAGCTCACTCGGCTTCAACCGGGTGATAACCCCCACACCTCGCGCACTTCATACCCACCTGCATGCCCATCATCCTGAGCATCGCAGGAGTCGGTAGAGTCTCGAATGGCGCTTTCTCAACTGCGACCTCATACGAGTGCAGGTCAGCTTTCACTTGCTTCTCATCAAGTGGAACCATCATCCTGGCAAAATCCCAAGCCTGACGTTCCTCAGCGAGCCTATCCTGCATCATGGAGCGCGAGAGGTGAATCGCCTCGTAACTCCCAAGGCGCGACTTCGCCTCGGTCGAGTTAGCCTCATCTCTCACCGTCGATGGTAGTTTGAGTATCCTACCAACCGCATGGCCCAACTCATGGGCCAGTGTGGTAGCATTCAATCCACCATGCTTCGGAGAGAGCCTGATACGGTATTGATTAGGCCGCATCTTGTTGGTATCGATGCAACCTCCACAGTCCATATCCTCATCGTCTTCGACGACGAATATCACTCCCATTACCTTCCCCATCGAATCCCCCTTAGGCACCACCTTTCCCCTTTCGAATAGTGCCCATTGGAGCGCCTCACTGAAGCGCCCCTAGCGCACCACTCTCAATTCACAGGCCCGTTGACCACCACCGCATTCACAGGCACCGCTGAGACAAAAGGCTTACAGTCACCTGTCTCAGCAAGCGACCTGATGATGTGATTCATCGAATCGCACATGGCGCTGGCCAGCTCGTCGCGTTCCACAAGCCCGCCCACCTTCGCGTTGATTCTATCCATCACCGCATCGGTGAGTATCTCGCTCTCGACCCGCTTGACGGCCTGCACCTTGTCGCCCTTGCATGAGACAACGATGTCCCTGAGCTTGTCCACCTCGCCGAAGTTAAACAAATCTCCAGCGAGTATCATCTTATGCTGTACCATCGAATCCCCCTTTGAGTGCCAAATAGCACCCCTGACACGGCCTGTCGCCAAGCCGTGCTAACGTGCTACTTCATGCACGGTGAGCTTAGATTATGTGAAGTCTCAACCGTGGCCACCTTCCCATCGGCGACCACTGAGACATTGACATCGCGAAACGGCCCATCTCCCACGACACTGTAGACCTCGGTTTGCACCGCTCTTCCGATGCATGCGAGGTCTTCCTGGTCGAGTTCATCGACAGGCCCGTTAACCGTCGCTGTTATTACTATCTGCTTCACTTTTGGTTGCCTCCTTTCTCAGGAGTTGAGCACTAATCAACATGAAGGCAGCCAACATGAACACACTAACCGCCTCGTGATGGCATACCACCTCTCCAGCACCCATACCTCCCAGAAAGTATCCAGCCCTCGTGAGCAGGCCCGCAGCCTTACGCACCACTCACCTCCCCTCGCTCGCTACGCAGCCCCGTAGAGTGAATATCGGCGAGTATTTTCGGCAAAGCCTGAGGCATGACGACAACACTTCCCAGACTCGCGAGAGGTTGATAGTCCACTCGCTTCTGGATATATCGCTTCGACCACACTTTTGCCGCATCAGTGAGTGGCTTCAGAACCACGACGCTGCCATAGTTAAACAGCACGAAGTCCATATCCGCTACTGTGAAGTCCAAGGTTCCCCCTTTGAGTGCCAAAAGCAGCACCCATTGAGGAGACTCTTGCGAATCTCCTCTAGCGTGCTACTTCAGGGCCTTAGGCCGCGACGGGCTGAGAGGCGCTTACAATCTGCACCTTCCAACCTTCGGAACGCAGCCCATCGGCCATGTCGTCTTCCGCGCCGATGTTGAGCGGTGCGGTGCGATTCTGAATCACCTCGGCGGGCACGTTCGCCGACATCTCCGCGAAGGCTTTGTCGTTGCAGGCCCTCACGGTCGGATTGCTGTCGTCGCGGGTGATGATGAAGTCATACTTCCCCACCACCTTCGTGCTTCCGGTGTGCTTCGCGAAGTGTGCTTTCGTTGACATGGTATTCCCCTTTGTGTGTGAGCTTGTGCTCACCGTGCCCCTTTGGCTAGGCGACACTCATCATGGAGCCTGTCTCCAAGCTCCATACTGCGTGTCACTCGCCTGTCTTGATGAAGTAGTCGATGCGCTTAGCCGTCACCTCAGCCCGAGCCTTCCGGTCATCTATGGCATCGGAATACTGTTGCCGATACGGCTCTGGCCAGTTGGCAACGTAGAACAGCTTATCCCGTTGGTCGGTGGTGATTTTGAGCAACTTCATACCCTCAACATCAGCCCTGCCTATCAGGTTGTTGAACTCATCCAGGCGCTTCTCGCTCAACCTCGCCCCGATAACCTCAGGGTGATTGAGCATCACCGCCCACCCCGCGATGCAGCCCACAGTCCCACAACGCGGGCCACCACTATATGGCTTCACCTTCATCCCGAAGAAGCCCATATCCAACCGCTTAGGCTCTTCGAGAATCTGCTTCTTGACCTTTCGCAGTAATGTCTTATTCATCGTTATCCCCCTTATGTGAGTGCCGCTTGTAGCAGCACCCATCTAGGACACTCGCTTTCCTTCGAATGCCCTAGCTGTGTGCTACTTACTTTCGCGCCGACTTGGCAGCATGGAGCGAAGAATCTCCAAATCGTGTGGCTCACCGATTATCGTGCCGTCTCCACGTATTGTGATTCTCAGCCTCAGCGCCTCAGCGACTCGCACAACCTTGTCGTGCTGAAAGACGACCACCTCCGCACCTCATTTCCTGGTCGCGTGCGCATCGTAACCCATACCGCGCAACCTCGCGGCACAGGCCAGCGCACTAGACCACAGAGCGAAGGGTAAGCCACTAATGCGCTTCCCTCCCACTGTTATGTGGTACATAGCATTCCCCCTTGAGCGTAAAGAACGCTCACGGTGGGCACTCTCGACGAATGCCCACTAGCGCGTCCCTTACTTCACCTTGACCACCACCCCATCTTTGACCTCAACCTGCGCGTACCAGCGATGGGGCTCAGGGTAGTGCGGGCCTTCTGCGAATTCGGTGCCGTTATCCTTCGGAGCACCAATCCCAGGAGCATAGAGCGTCACCCTGTCACCCTTCGCCACAGCATCCTTCAGAGCCTTTTTGGTCTTGAAGTTCGGTAGTGTGTACATCTCATTCCCCCTTAGAGCGCAATAGCGCCCATTGTGGAGCCTCTCTCGAAGCTCCACTAGCGCGCTACTACTTCAGCTCGTCGTCGCCAGCCTCATCGTCTCCGTGCTCTGGCAACTCGACATCGGTAGTGATTGGCGGGTCAGCCAACCCCATCAGCGGGTCGCGGCCCACATTGGGTTGGTTCGCGAGCCATTCCTGCACCCTGATAGCCTTCTCAGGAGCAGGATTGCCTTTCCGGTCGGCGAACGTGAGCTTGTCCCAGTTCGCAACCATGAACTCCGCGAGAGAGTCCTTGGCTTCGAGCACCGAAACGAGCTGGTCGGCATACAGCGTAACCGGGAAGCCTTGCAATCCCAGAATCATGATGCCACCCTTGGCACCGACCTGGAACCTCAAGCCCCGTTTCGGCGCTTCCTGAAGGCGCGCAACCTGAGCCCTGAGAGCCGCTATCTCCGCATCTCTCGGGTCCACCGATTTCGTCGTCTTCAGAGCCGCAACCTTCGTGGCATCGTAACCGACACCAACTGGCCGCTGAGCCGGATTCGTAACTTTCGACTGTCCGTTTGTCGTATCCATGATGTATCCCCCTTGTGAATTAGCTACTATGACGTAGCCTACGAGGTGCTCAACGCGAGGGTTACTCGCGTTACTACTACTTCCAGTGTCGTTGGTCTTCGACCGTATACTGCGTAATCCGCTTTAGCTTTTGCCACGCGAATTCATGGGCCATTGGTATCTCTAGCCCTTGCTTCGTATAGGCAAAGTCTATCTCGCGGAAACGCTCGATTGCCGGATAGAACGTCCGTACCACCTCGATTACTTCATGTCCTGATAGGTCAGTCATGGTGTAACCCTCCCACTGAGCACCCCCTAGGCTACGGGTTCGCTGCCAGCATCCTTCGAGCTACGATGCGAATTACCGCACGTCGCGCTCAGTGCCAGAGCGAACCCCATAACCTTTCACTAAGGGGGGAATCCGTTTCCCGGTACCTAGTGCTCATCAGCCTACGCTGTACTTGGCTCACCGCTCTTACGAGTCAGTATCGTCGCCTTGCCTTGTCGCCTGCCATGCCGCACCCTCTACGGGCTATACGCGTTGGGGAGTGTCCCGTGATGGAGTTCGTTCCATACTGCAAGCCAGTGACGCCAGCCAGTTCAACACAACACTGACGTATAGCCAAAGGATTATCGGCCTAGCAAGCTATCGCCTGCCTAGACTCTCCACTGTGGGGTAATTGCTGCCTGTCACTGAGATGTGACGCGGCACACCACCCAATCGTTTTGGGGACGTACAGACTACTTTCAGCATGGCTAAGGAGCTAGTGGTTTCCCGCACTCTCCGGCACTCGTTCCGTTGGGCTTACACCGCGTTTCCATGAGGAAACGTCTTACAGGGCCAACGTACTGTGATTAGCCGATAGCCTTTCCCGCACTACCAGCGGCACCGTACCATGGTTGCAGACTGCCTTACCGGGTATCTAGGATGGGCTATCATGGTGTCCCACCGTGCCCGGTTAACTTGCCACATCGGCGGCTCTGAAGTGTTCCCAGCCCGCTTGAAACTGGCCGGGGTGAACCGCCGCAACGGACTAGAGCAGTTTGGTACCCATTTCCAGCCCGCTGAAAACAAAGGGTTTAGCCAGCCACCATGGGAAAATAACTGGGCCAAACGGGAAATGAATTGCCATAAACGGGAAAACGCCTGGAGTGCTAGTATTGCTAGTACTAGAGCGATAGGGGTACGAGGTCGAGAGTGAGGTGCATAGGTCGCGATTCGCTTCCATGCGCCCTACTGCTACTCATAGTCCCAATGTGCGCCATTGTCCATGGTGTGGCAGCATGCGACCGGGACATATGAATGATGCGGTCACGAGCCACGACGCGTTGGGTCGTTCCAGTACTACTGCTACTGCTAGTACTCATGGCCGTCGTAGTACTGCCATAGTACCAGTACTGTCCCTAGTTGTCCGTCTCGGGGGGTGAGAAGTACAGGTACATGTCCCCGTGGCCCCAGCGTCGCGTGGACTATTTTTTATTTTTTAGTGGTGCTCATCAGGTGAGGGGGAAACTGCGGATGCGGGTTAGTCACGCGGCTCTCCCTACCCCGCCCTTGGGAGCCTCGCTAATCGTGGCCTTTCTTACCGCTTGTGGTGTTGTCTGATTCGGAGATGCAGACTGCGTTGTGGCTTGACTCTGGCTCGTTGTAGTAGTTGTAGTACTTTCCGTCGTAGTGGACATCGGCGTTTGGCACGCCATTGGACCCAAGATAAGTACCACTAACGAAACTAGACGTACTAACCGGATACGCGAGCCTGAAACCGTTATCGCACGTAACCTTGGTCTCCGTTGCAGGCACCTTGCTATAAGTGGCCGGAACGATTTTGATGTCAACTTTCCTCACCCCCTTTCGACTTCTACTTCTGCCCTTAGGTTATATTGCGCGCCTGAGGCAAATCCGGTTATCTATCACTCCCTCTCGTAACTGAGCTTGCTTGGCTCATGCACCTTGACGACCCCGCGCTGGTGCCGCTGCTCCTTGGGTAGCGTCAGGACCTTCAAACACACCTCCATGACCGCCATATCGAGCAGCGGCGGCCTCGGTCGGTGTCGGTAGCTGCGAATCTCACGCACCAGCCCTTGGTCACTCAGCCGGGAGATTCGCTCTCCATAGTCCTCAAGATTTTCATTCGATTGCATCATCTCATCCTCCTATTCGCATAGTTCACGAAGGTTAGGCAAGCCACACCTCACGCAGACCCTGCGGACGCTAACCCAGTGCATACCGCTTTCCTTATACCTACCCTCAGCGGTCTGCTCCCAGTTCGACCACTTATGGAGCCCGTGCCGACACCACCAAGAGGCCGGGCTGCTGGCGTGGAGCTTGGCTGCTTCCTCTTGAATGAGCTTCTTCAGCTCCGGCTCTAATTCGTCCATAGGCCCCGCACCATATCACCTCTTGACAAAACGCGCAAGACCCAGTACCTTTCCGAGCCATGGCCTTGCCAGATGAATCGTTGGTCCCGGACATTGACGGCCCAAAGCTCCATCGCTACATGCAACTCCTCAACCAGCGCAAGTCTATCGATAAGAAAATAAGCATCTTAATCAAAGATTGCGCCATGGTTCCCCGGCCAAAGTGGGGTCCATGTACGCGCTGTGGCCACTCTTGGTATGGAATGTACCCTAGGCGTAAGCCAGTCTGTTGTGCAGGCTGTGGGACGACTTATTGGCAAAAACCCTACGTCTCAAAGGCCACCAAGCAACAGGGCCAGCGCATCCGCGAGATTCGTAGCTCGACCGAACCGCCCCCCGTATCCGAGAAGACCAGTCTGGAAAACTGGCTCGAAGCCGTCTACCGCGAGACTGTCCGCCGCCCCCTCCAGACAGACGGCCCCCTCATCACCCCCTTCGACCGGGGGAGCATCAAAATGACCCCTCCTCCGCCCCCCGTGGAGCCCGTCATGGTACTGCCGCGCCGCGAAGCCCCTACGCCCGAGACCTTCGTAACCCGCAATCATGAGGAGGAAACTAGTGCTAAGCCCAAACCTGATGACGTACACTCTGAACAGCCGCCGCTGGCGGAGGAAGTCAGTGCGCCACCTGCGCTCCCTGATGACGGCTCTCGGTGTTGTGGCTCCCCACTCATCGTGGAAGGATTCTGCGTTTCCTGCGGTGCGGGCTTGGAAGTACCGCAAAAGGAGTTAGGCCATGGCGACGACACTCGGTGACTCTACCTACGCGCTTCTGCGTAACGAACCATCTATTAAGATTCACCACAAAATCGAAGCCACCATCGAGCGCCGCTGGCGCATGGCTTGGAGTGGCAAAGTCGCCTACTGGACCAAGCAATTCTCAGACAACCCCAACGCCGAGTACCAGTCCCTGCGCACCCTTCACCGGACTCGCATCCTGCACATGCTCCGCTTGGGCATCGAGTGGCCCGCCATCTACCGCTGCGACCTCGATGACCCCTTGGTCCTAGAGACCATCTGGCGCGACAGTGTAGCCCTCGCTCTCAAACGTCACCTCTCGGCTCGCCGCTCGCACCAGGAGCAGACCATCGGATTCCGCAAGGGGATTACCCAAAAAAGGAGAAAATCCAATGCCAACGCCCAGTGAAACAGTACCCAACAAGGCCCTTAGCGGCGCGGAACTTCGCACCATAATGACCGAGCGCTTCAAGCACCTCATCTCCCAGGACTGCATGCTCGCCGACCATCTCGCTTACGGTCGCATCAGTTACGACATCACCATTCGCTTACACGTAGACAACCCCTTCACAGTCGGCCCACTGGTCTCCTCGATAGCCTCGCAACCCGTTGGCCGTAATCTGCTCGACGCCATGCCAGAAATGGAAGCGGTCGAAGCTGGTCCCCCCTTGACCTCACCCTCTCCCGAGGCAGCTATTAGCGGCTCCCGGTTGACTCACCAGATAACCTCCCCTAACCGTGAGCGCCTAGCCGTTGGCCTACCCGTCCCGGCAGATGTTCGCCAGCGTGACGGCTCCATCATCACCGAGCAGCTTCGCTACCCCCCACAACCAAGTGACGAAGGCGTCCAAGTTGAGGACATCACCGCCGAAACCAAGCGCGAACTAGGTGGAAAATGAACATCACCATCGGCTGGCGCTTGCTGGCAACGCTCCGGCGCATCGCCCTGGCCCATGAGCGCTCCGCCACAGCCCTTGAAGAACTCGCACGCATCCAAACCTCCCGCTGGGAAGCCGAAACAGTTCGCCCAGTCGCGAGGAAGAAGATGGTCTTCGGCACACTGAGCATCGAAGAAGCGAACAAGGAGTGGGACCGCCGCCTGCGCCAGGAGATTGAAGAATGAGCACCCCCCGCATCGTCACGGCTCTAGAGCGTGTCGGCACCACCAAGGATGCCGTCAACGCGCAGCCACGCATCACCGAGCAGCTCTCTACCCTGAAGCAGCTCCTCATCAAGCACGCCCCGGAGGATGCGGCCTTCCAAGGCCCCTATTACTACCTTCATTGCAGTGACGCTCCAGAGGCTCGCGCTATTCTAGATAAGTACTATTCAGTCCCAAAAACCATCCGTAAGCTGCTACCCATCGAGGCCTTTTGTACAGCAGCAGGTGTCAGTACGCTCAAGGCCCTTGAAGTCATCTACGGCACCGCTGCCCGTATCGCCCAACAAGGCACCGTCGTCGCTCAAGCCCTCGCCTCAGCCAAGTCCCCCGATGTAGTCGAGATGAGTATGGGATTCGCCAACGACCCGATGGGCTTCAAAGACCGCGAAATGCTCGCCAAAATCAGCGGCCTCATCCAGCAACCGAAGGGCACAAACATCAAAATCACCCAGAACGCCAACGCCAGCGCGACTGCTGTGGCTGCCAGCGCCGCTCCCCCACCTGAGCAGACCATCCGCCGCATGGTGGACCGTTGGAACGACCGGAATCCCCCTGCCCTCGTAGTGGAAGGTGTAGTGGAAGATGACGATGATGTATCACAAAGTAACGTAATCGACCAATAGCCGCTACCCAACCGGGGTATAGTATGTACAGCAAGCGCAAAGTCCAAGAACGTCTCGACCTCGCCCGCGAGGAATTCGGTTTCAACCCCGCCGAATGGTACTACTCGACCGAGGAAATCGACAGTTTCAACGCTCAACTGGAGCGTCAGGGCAAGCTCGTCTACGATGACGTGGGCAAGCCCTCGGGCGTCATCAATCTCACCCCCGCCGACGCCGAATTCATCCGCCACAACCAAGTTCTCGTCATGTGCGATGCCGTCTACGCCCTCACACGTTTCTGCTACGTAAAAAACGAGGAGAACATCGTCCAGCGCTTTCGCTTTCGCATCCCCCAGCGCCTGCTTTTCGACATCATCTGCGACCTGGAAGAGCGCGACGCGGCGATAGAAATCATGATTTTGAAGGCCCGCCAGCTAGGGATGACAACCCTAGTTCAACTTCTCATCGCCCTGCGCATCATTTTCAGCTACGGCGTAACCGCCGTCACGGGAAGCGCCGACCAACAGAAAACGGGCGAAATGTCGCGCATGCTCCTGTTCTGCTACGACATGCTCCCTGTTTGGCTCCGCCCCACCTCGACCTCCCGTATCGAATCTGAGCGTGGCCGCTTGCTCTTCGGCCACCTCGCATCGGGCGTCAGCTTCCAGCACGGCACCCAGAAGCACGGTATCGCCACAGGTTCTACCCCAACCATCTACCACCTATCTGAAGTAGCACTCTATGACGACCCTGTGAAGCTCATCGACGAAGGCCTATGGAAAGCGGTACACGCCTCCGCATCCATTTTCGGCATCCTCGAATCGACCGGACGCGGCAACAAGGGCTGGTGGGCCGAAACGTGGTACTACAGCAAAGCCAACTGGCCACATGCCCGCATGTGCCCCCTTTTCCTACCCTGGTTCTGCGGCGTAGACATCTATCCCAAGGCCGCATGGCTGCGCATCCGCCCCATCCCGGACGGCTGGCTCCCGAATCGCGACACTCAGCTCCACGTTGCAAAGTGCAACCTCTACGTCGAATCGAACCCTGCCCTCCGCAAGCACCTTCGCGACTTCGAAGTGAAGCGTGGCAACCTGCGCCCCGGCGAACCATGGCGCATGCCCCGCGAGCAGCAGTGGTTCTGGGAGATTAATCACAATGAAGCGAAAGAAAAGGGCAACGAACCCTCCTTCCTGCAAGAAATGGCTGGAGACGATGAGGAAGCACTTCAGAGGTCCGTTGAGAACGTATTTGGCCATGAGGTCATTGAGTCAATCGACGTGCGCAGGGAGCGCAGCTACACCCTCTGGGGAATCACTGGCCAGTCCATCGAAGACCGCCAAGAGCCCCCTCCACACTACATCGACTACTCGAAGGAGCGCATCCCCGTCCGGTGGCAAGGCCGTAAGGAAGAGCAACGCTACTACTGGGAGCTAGTGCCACTGAAGATGTCTCCTCCTCCCCGTGAGCACGAACCAGAGGATGTCGCGAATAATCTCATCGTCTTCCACCCCCCTGAGCCCGGCATGGACTACTCCATCGGCGTTGATACCTCCGAGGGCAAGGGCCTAGACTCGACCGTCATCAGCGTCTGGAGCATTGGCAAGCGCGGCCAACCAGACCTGCAAGTCGCGGAATTCGCCTCCCCCTACGTGAATCACGTCGAAGTTTACGCCTTCGCATTCGCCATCGCCGCCTACTACGGCCAGTTCATGGGTCAAGGTCGCTCTCGCTGGCCCATGCCCTACCTGACCGTCGAACAAGTAGAAGCAGTAGGTGACGTGTGCCAAGGTCAGATGATGCGCATGGGCTACCCTTACGCAGCAGTTCACAAATTCGTGCGTCTCGACTCCAGCCCAAAGCGCATCGCCAAGCAGAAGCGCTCTCAATCCACCAAGCCCGGTTGGTACACGCACGGCTGGTCGCGCCCCATTCTTACAGGCAACTTCGTAGCCTTTGTCCAGAACAACTGGGCAGAAGTGAACTCACCATGGTTGCTGGAAGAGATGAAGGAATACGAGGTCCACTACACCGCCCGTGGCCGCGAGAAGATGGAGCACGCCGACGACGCCCATGACGACCGCATCATGGCCGCTGCGATGGCTGTGTTCTGCCCTCAGGACCTTCGCCTCCTCGCCGAGCGCGCCAAGGTCCGCCATGTCCATACCGAAGCGCTGCCCCCTATCGACATGGGCACCTACGGTGGCCACACCATCAACCTCAGCTCCCAGCGCCAAACCAGTTCCATCAATCTCGAAGACGTGTTATGGTACGGCCAGAACGACCTTGAGAGGTTCACCCGATGAACGGCAAACTCAGCTCCCTCAGCACGGTAATTTTTTTCGTCAACGGTAAGGACCCAAATTACCCAGTTGGCTACCACATGCTGGCCCCCTACAGCCAGTTCGAGACCCCGTGGGGATGGGACCGCCGTGAGGCCACCGACCTTCGCGAGGTAGACATGCTCCAAGCGGTGCTGCTCCGCCAGGAAAAGGAAAAGTGGGAAAAGGAGCTTCTCCACGACGAGGTAGTCTTCGGCAGGCTCCGGGACAAGGTTCGTGACAACCTCCAGCAGGCACTAACATCCGGCGCGAGCAGCGAGTTTGAGAAAGACTTCATCCGCGAATACCTGAAGCTGCGCATCGAAAAGCGCGAGAAGCACCGTGCCAACTTCGAGCATCGCTCTCTCTACCTCCACGCCCGTGAGTTCGACACTCCCAAGGGCCGCGAGATGAACGAAGAGAGCGTCAGTCTCGACCGTTTAGAGGTTAAACCATAATGGCCGACCAGCCTGAGTACCGCGAATGGCAAGTTCCAGCCTCAACCGCCGCCGAGGATAAGGTCATCGGCTGGGTCAATGAGGCCTGTGAAGAGGGCATGGCGTGGTGCCGTTCTCAGCGCGGCTACCCGGATTGGCGTCGCTCCCTGAACATCCTCGCCTCCCGGATGGACCTCTCGACAGACAGCAACGAATCCAACTACCGTTCGCGTGTCTCAACTAATCGCCTAAAGCGCAACATCCGCGAAATCACTGGCACTCTCGCAAAGCTACGGCCCATCTGGGGCTATTACAGCGACAACAAGCTATACTCCGACCGCGCCGAGATGCTCAACAAGGTGGTGCGCTTCTGGTACCTCAACCAGATGGTAGACCGCTCCGTGAAGCGCGCCTTAGACTTCAGTGCTGCAACAGGTCTCGGCTGGCTTCACCCAGTCTATCGCCGCTCCCGTTATGGCACCGGACGCGGCGACATCCAAGTCCAAGTCTACGGCGCACCATCGGTCCTGCCAGTGCAGCTCCCTGAATCCAACGACTGGCAGGAAGCCTACGCTGTGACCATCCTAAAAGAGCTACCCGTCGCAATGGCGCACGCGATGTTCCCTACGTTCCAGAATCGCCTCCGCCCTACTTCCTCTCGCTACTGGTACATGAATGATGGCGTCCGCAAAGCCACAACAGGCAACTGGATGGCCCGTGCTTTCGGTCGCGTGAAGCGCACCGCTGAGGATACCGCCCTTAGCGACCTGCTCATCCCCATTCGCTACACCTACATCCTCGACCTAGCCATCAACACGACAGGCACCCCGAACCCTAAAAGTGGCACAGAAATCCCCATGGGCGAATTCGGCGCGTCCTGGTCCTACAAAGTCCCTTATCTTGGCCAGCAAATCCAAGTGGGCCTTGACTCAGTATCCGGCAAGCCCCTTCACCGCACTGCGGACGAGAACGATGCGCGCCTTTACCCTTATCGCCGCCTCATCATCTCAACCGACACCGTAAAGCTCTACGACGGCCCATCGTTCGACTGGCACGGTATGTTCCCTGGTGTAGCATTCTGCCTCGACGCATGGCCATGGGAGCCTTTGGGCTTCAGCTTAATCCGCGACGGCTTCGAACTCCAGCAAGCCATCAACGAAATCGCACGCGGCAACATGGACAAAGTTCGCTCCCAGCTCAATATGTCCCTCGCCTACGACATCAACTCAACAACCAAAGGTGAAGCAGAGCGTTTCGACCCCATGCAGCCCCGTGGCCGCATCGGCTATGACGGAGCCGCCATCGAAGGCACCCCCTTCACTCCAGTCATCCCCCCAGAAGTGCTCAGAGTAGAGCCTGAATCCATGGCTCTCATGGATAAATTCGAATCGACCATGGACAGCCAGCAAGCCATCCACGATGTCATCGCCCTCGCGAAGCTCCGAGCTGTCGGCTCCATGGACGACATCGAGAAAATCGTCGAAGCCAACGGTCCCATCGTCGAAGATATGTCCCGCTCAATGGAGCCTCCGATGCGCGACCTTGGCGTGATGGTCAAGTACGACATCATGCAGTACTACACCACCCCTCGGGTGATGAATATCGTCGGCCCGGACAAGGTTGTCACCGAGACCTTCGACTACGACCCGGCCTCGCTCGTCCCATCTCACGTACCCGGAGAGGACCCTGAGAGGCCCTCGAACCACAATGCATCCCAGCGCGCCCGCATCCTCGCGGATAATCTAGATTTCTACATCATGCCGAACACTCTCCACGAGATTCACCAGATGACCATGAAGCTCGGCCTCATCCAGCTTCGCAAGGCTCAAGTGAAAATCGACTCTCAGACCATCGCCGAAGCGTGGAACGTCCCGAACTATGGCCAAATCGATGGAAACACAGTGCTTGAGCGCTTCAAGCAGGAGCAGGAGGATGACCTCATTTTCGGCGCACGCATGAAGGAAGTCGCCGAAGCCATCGGTCTCCTACAACCCGGCACACCTGGCCAAACCGCCCCCGGCAAAAAGCAAGAAGGTCGCCCTCCAACAGGCCAGAATGCCCCAGCGTTGAAGTCCAAAGATGGCGGGGCGCGCTCCACCGTCACTGAGTCAAAGTAGTACCACCCAGAAAAATCTTCGGTACTAGTACACTTTTCGCTTGACATAGTTCCGGTACTTATAGAACTATCCTATCGAACGGGCACCGTGCGAGTGCTGCGAGGCGGTGGTAGCACTTCAGGACGTATGAGCGACCCCGCGATGCCGACTCTTCGGGAATCCCCGAAAAGGAGCGTGACTCAATGTTCTCCACTATGGAAGTGAAGGGCCGCAGGAAGCGCCACAAGAAAAAGTAAGTCGTCCCTGCCCGGAAACGATTGCCCTTAACCGGGCGGTCTCCTCGCAGGAGCTAGGATAACCCGGAGTAGGGACGCTTCTCCGCCAACGTCCCCACCCCACTCAAGGAGCGCAAATGGCAGGATACGGTCGCAAAATGAAATCAGGTGGTTTCACAGGCAACCTCGCAAAGCTAGGTGGCCGCAAGAGCAAGTTGAAGCTGGCTGGCGATATGCGCCCGGAACACTTTTCCGGCAAGACAGCCCCTTCGTTCAAGAAAGCTCATAAGCAAGCGCACAAAAAGGTCTAAGGTGAATGGCTACTCCATCCATGATGACTCCTCCTCCCGGAGACAGTTCGGACGGCTCCTCACCCTCTCCGGGAACCCCGACGACGCCACCGGGTGCGTCGCCTTCTCCCGCGCAGCCTGCCCCGGTAATGCAGCAGACCACGCAGTCTCTCATCAGCGTAGTGAACACCCTACGCGGTATTGCCAAAGCCTTCCCCGAAGCCTCTCCGCATGTGCAGGAAGCGAACGAAGCCATCCGCAGAATCATGGCAGCAATCATGAAAAATTCACAGCAAGGCGAACCAGCGGCTCCGCCGACCAACGCCTAGGAGAGCGGTAAAATGAGCCAGACATACGCAGAATTTCTGAAGTCCCAGGGTGCAGGCGAGGAAGAAATCAAGCTCCTCGACACCCCCATTGGGCGTAAGGCCTACGAGAAGATGCTCGCCGATGCCGACCAAGCGCGCCTCGATGGCGAAGCTGCCAAGGCCGCAGCGAAGAAGGACCGCGAGCAACTCGAAGGTTGGTTTAGCACCACTGCCGTCCCGGAGTTTAAGGAGATGGAGCGCCGCGCCATCGCCGCCGAGGCCGAATCTGCCAAGGCCCGCGCCGCATGGAAAGCCGCCCAGGAGCGTGGACTCGTGGACCTAGAACAGTTGAAAGCTCTTGGCTACGACACCGGAGCCCCTACTACTCCTGCTGCCCCAGCAGCCCCAGCCCTCCCCGCAGGTTTCGACCCGGCAAAGTACATCACTACCGACTCGCTCAAAGGCCTCTCGGATGGCGTCGGTGACGGTCTCGCTGTTCTCCAAGACATCGTTATGGAGCATGCGCAGCTCTTCCCGGACAAGCCCCTTCGCGTCCGCGAACTCCGCAAGGAAGCCGTCGCTCACGGTAAGACCGTCGAGCAATACTGGTCTGAAAAGTACAACGTCATCGCCGCCCGCGAGAAGAAAGCTGCCGACGACAAGGCCGCGTGGGAAGCCAAGCTGCGTGAGGAAGGTGCCGCGAAGGCCCGCACGGAGCTGGCCGCCCAGTATGGCAATCCCGAGTTGCGCCCTGGAGTGCCCTCTACCAACGCTTTCACCAAGCGCGCCGAAACGGGCCGTGATAAGCAACCGTGGCAACGGGCCGACGATGCTTCAAACGACCGTGTGCAACGCGCAACCCAGAGAATTATAGAGCGTCAGAACGTGACGCACTAAGGAGAATAGTGGCCGTATTTGACAAACGCGATTGGAAGCAGCCCTTCTTCGATGGACTATGCCCAACCGCTACCGACTGGGCAATGATGGCTGCTTACATCGACGGTGAGGGAAGCATACTCATTAATCCTCGCCGTAAGAGAGTACGTGATGGTGTGGCTAAAGATATTGCTTGCACCTTCTACTTGAAGCTCACTGTAGCGAATACTGATGTTCGCTTAGTGGCTTGGTGCAAGGAAAGATTCGGGGGAACGTTCAAAGATGCGAATACGCGGTCATATTACGAAGGTCGTAATGTGAAGACCGCGTGGCATTGGAGTGCGTCCTCTAATCGGGCAGCTTGGATACTACATAATTGCTTACCTCACTTCGTGATTAAGGGTGAGCAGGCATTAATCGGTATCCAGTTGCAAGAAAGCATGCGATTGAGCATAGGCTCCCGTAGCCTCCCAAAAGAAGTGGTGGAGACTCGGCGGGGGCTTAAGCGCCAGTTGCTTGTGCTTAAGGCGAAGGGCCGCGCTTTAGACGCAGTAGAGCAGCGGCAGTTCGAAGAAGTAGCCTAAAGCAAAAGGAGAGACTCCAATCGCGGACCCACTTTTTGACCAACTCTCAGCGACAACGCTGGCAGAATTGAGGGACGACGTTCTCTACGATGAGTTCTTCGTGGACAGCGCGTGGATGCGTAAGATGCGCGTCAGCGGCGCTCTCGATGAATTCATGGGTGGCACTGGAATGCAGATTCCCTTCCAGTACGACCGCGTTATCGGCGGCGCTATTCAGCCCGGTACCGACGTGGTTGTCACCCAGAAGCAAATCATCGGCGCGATGCTGTTCCAGCCGAAGGAGTACTACGAGCAGATTCCTCTGAACCTGTTCCGCACCAACGTACTTCAGCATGGCGGTCCAGCCGTCAAGGTGAAGGAAGTAGACGCATACTTCACCAACGCCGTGCAGGCTCTCAACACCGACATCGGCATCGACTTCTACCACCACGGCCAGTCCATCTCCGGCTCGAACCGCATCATCAACATAAACGGCGTGTCGGAAGCCCTAAACGACGGCGTGAATCCCTCCTACGACGGCAACGTCTTCACGACCTACGGAGGTCAGCTCCGCAATGGCGTGGTCACGAACACTCTCAACAGCGTACCCATCTGGGTGGGCGACCAAGCGGGCAACACAGGGCAGATTAGCTACAAGGTCCTCGCTGAGGCCTACTTGAACGCCGTGCAGCGCCCGGACATCGGCCTCTGTAACAAGGCTCTCTACGCCTACCTGCTGGAGCGCCAGGAGCCGAAGCAGCGCGCAGACATGGAAATTCAGGACGTAAACATCGGCATGTCCGGCCTGAAGCTCCTCGATGCTATCATCTTCGAAGATAAGCTGGCACCCTCAACAAAGTACGGCACCTTGCTGCCTCCGAACCTGTCAGCCACTCCGGTAGCGCCTCTACCCACTGGGACGACAACTTTCACCACGCCAGCGTTGACGGCTACGCAGTCGGCCATCTCGAACTATCCAGCTTCGACGGCCTGCAAGCCCGGTGAGCCCTTCTTCTGGCTTCGCCTCAAAGGTTGGAAGCTGCGCCCGTCTGCGGACCCAGAATACAACTTTAACTTCACCCCGCCCATCCGCTCGAACACGAACCCCGACCTCATCACCGTGTTCTTGAAGGCGGCGCTAAATATCTACACGACTTCTCCCCGCGACAATATCCAACTTGTCGGAGCTGGGTTCTAAGGAGACCTAAAAATGGCATCAGGAATGCTGACGAAACAGAACGATTTCCTTACAGCGAGACTGCTGAATGACGTGAACGATACCGTCTCCGGTGGACTTGCCGTATCGCTGCCTGCGGGTGCCCCGCAACCCCCGGTGTCGCAAACCCAACCCGGCGACCGCATCGTTCTCGACGATGCGACTGCCGTTGGCCTCTCAGACACCACAGTCGGCACACTCTACGGCGGCATCTATATGTATGTCGGCACCCTGTCCAGCTCGACGGCCAACCCGGCTCGCGGGACCGGAGCCTTCTACCGCGCCGCTGACCTGCCTTCGGCTGTCACAGGACTCTATCAGGTGACTGCTGATGCTCAGCCGACCACAGCCATCCCGACCCTATTCGGCGGCGTATTCATCAACGCCGTCACTAAGGGCAACTGGGGATGGATTCAGATTGGCGGTGTCGCATCGTGCCTGTTCGACTCTGCCATCACCGCCGCTGTTGTTGGCAACCCGGTGAGCGTGAAAATCTCCGCCGCCGTCGCCTCAACCTTCGACGTTGGAGTCAACGTCGTGACCGCGACCATCCCCTTCTCGTATGCGGGTGGTTTCGTAGGGACCGCTATCGTGCTGCCCGTCATCTCAACCGTCACAGCAGTGTTGATGCAGCGCAATCCTTTCAGCCGCGTCTAAGGAGTAACGAATGGCGTTCACAGCAGGTGTGAAGATTCTTCCCGGATACCCGGTCCAAATGGGACCGAAGATGATTGTCGTATTCGACATCATCGGACCATCATCGTATTCGCGCACAACGGGTATCGTCCTTTCTGCTACTGCTGGAGGGCTCAACCTCGGGGGCTTCGACTTCGGCCAAGCTACAAGCGATACTCAGAACCTGTTCGACTTGCAGGTCCAGATGAACTTGGGAGGCTACGGTAATTCAGTGCCCTCTATCATCCTCCGACCTGTCTCCATTACAACTGGGTCAGTTGGAGGGCAGTCGCAAACAGCAGGTACCGAAGCGGCCACAAGCACGAACCTGTCCACCTTTAGCTGGCGGGTTCAAGTCGTAATGGTTTAAGGAGGAAGTGATGGCAAAAGCCGGAAACGCCCCCTACATGGGCTTCGAAAAGGAACCCCCCACGCGCTTCGGCCCAAAGGAGTCTGGGAGCCCGCTCGTCCATTCCCACTCGAAGCGTCCGAAGCGGAAGATTTCCGTCCGTGGCAAGCGCCATGGCCGCAAGCACTAAGGAGCCGGGTGTGAATGTCTCTCCAAAGCATGGCCGCAGAGTTGCGTGGGGCGCTGCCAAAGCTCCCTATTGCTTACGCCCCAACTCTAATCAATAGAGCATGGCGAGAGATTCGCGAGAGCGGCCTTTGGTCCTTTAACCTTTACGAGCAGAGCTGGATTACCCCACCCATCGTCACGGCTGGCACAGTCACCGTAACTCAGGGTCTCAATACCATCACTTTCGATGCGAACGCCATTGCGGCACTTCTGGCATCGCAGGTCGCGAATCCCTACTCACCTATCACCACTCGCCAGTTTCGCATCGCGGTCGGTGGAATCTACAACCTCGTGACCATGGATTTCGGCACAGGGGACGCGACACTCGACCGCATCTGGGGAGACCCGAGTGGAACAGGCACAGCTTATACGGTGTATCAGGTCTACTACGTCCCACAGTACAAGGACCATCTTCGTTGGATGAGCGTGCGGAACCCGATTATGTTTCTGGACCTAAATCTCAACACGACACGTCAGGACCTTGACTCACTCGACCCACAGCGTCTCTGGTATGCATGGCCAACCGATGTCGTACCTTGGGGCCGGGACCAGCGACCGGGGAGCGCCACAGCGGACTTCCCGCTCTACGAACTCTGGGGACAGCCTGTGAACCCCTTCACCTATCAGTGCTACGGGTTACGTAAAGGAGCCGACTTAGTAAATCCCACCGACACCCTCCCTTACAGCATCGGTGAAGAGTTCGTCCTCGCCCGAGCGCGTTGGTACGCCTACGAGTGGGCGGAAGCGAACAAGGATATGAGCCCGCGCAGTGCTGGCCCGGATTTTAGATTTCTGATGGAGAAGGCTGACAAGGATTACATCCGTCTGCGCACCATGTATCGGCGTGAAGACCGTGAACTGGTAGACAACTGGTTTAGCGTGCGCGGCTTGAATTACCCAATTTTCTCGCTCGGTCACTACAACACTATCGGTGGAGTGGCGGGTCCAGCATGAGACGCTTACTATTCATCATCGGATTGCTCCTATGTGCTGCTACATCAGCGATGGGTAACGAGGCTGCTCATGGATGGTGCGAGGTTGGAGCCCAAGTCGTTGTCACCTCAGGTCTCACCTCGACGACGCAGGTACAGCGCTCATTCCCGCAATGCACCATCACTGTCTACAATCGCGGCAGTTCTACACTTGCGACCATCTACGCCGACAATAGCGCTACCCCCTTGGCAAATCCCTTCACTGCCGGGACGAATGGCCAGTGGATATTCTACGCCGCGAATGGCCGTTACGACGTGCAGATGTCCGGCGCGGGGTTTCCTACCCCTGTCACCTATACTGACATCCTGCTTAATGATTTCGCGAACCAAGCACCCTCCATCGCCTGCACAACCGTAACCTATGCCCCCACGCTAGCATTCGACGCCACAAACAACGCCTGCTACACGGTGACGCTCACAGGGAATCTCACATTCAGCATCACGGGCACCCCTGCGAACGGCAACTTCCTGAAGCTGCAACTCTACGAGGATGGCGTTGGTGGACACTTAATCACTTTTCCACTCAACTTTAGTGTGCCCGCATCAGTCCCTGTGACCACGGCAAACTATCATAACGACCTGCTATTCAACTACGACACCCCAAATCTAGAATGGCAGCCAGCAGCGAACTTCGGCGGCAACGGAGCTGGTGGAGTGGTGAGCTTCAATGGCAGGACTGGTGCGGTTGTATCGGCTACGAATGATTACGCCTTCAACCAGATTTCTGGTGTGGCCCAGCCAAGCCAGGGTGGCACGGGTTCGGCGACACCAACGACGAATGGTGTGGCCGTCGCGCAGGGTGCGAGCACACCGTATCTGTTCGTGTTGCCTACGAACAATGCGCAGTGCTTCATGTCTGACCCGACGAATTACCTTCTAAATCCGCCGTCCTACCAGACTTGCCCCTCCTCCACGGGAGGAAGCTCTGTCGGCGCGCAGGGTACGGTGAACGCGGCGGGTGCGAGTGCTGGCAGCTTCGCGCAAACCTCCATCTGGGACATCAACGGGCCGGGTGGGACGTACTTTCGGGGTCTAAATCCGTACATCGATGTGACGCACCCGACATTTGGCGGATACATTGGGCCGCACTACAACGCCGCCGCGACGACCTGCACGATGTCAGCAAGCTCGACGACAGCTTCCTGCGCGTCAGCTTCAGACTTTCTTGGAGGTCAGGGCATCCTCATTGTCGGTGCTGGGCCAGCGCCCGTTATCGCTACGCCACAAGCGCCTACAGTGACGCCCCTGTTCCAAGTTGGCTCGACTACTCGTAGCTACTGCATCGCCGACCGTGACTGGTTCGGCGGCCTGACACCTTGCAGCCCTGTGGGCAGCACAGCCATTGCTCCATCCTCGATGGCACTCCAGAGCTACAGCATCGCCTCGTGGAGTTGGAACTCTTCGACCAACACCATGACGATTACGACTTCGGCAAACCACAACATGCCGACCACAGCCTCTGGCATCGCGAGCGAGCCCTATGCGCAAGTTGAGATTCAGGCGGGAACGTCAAGCAGCGGGCTTTGCGAAGGGTCGTTCTCACTGACGGCTGTACCTTCAGCCACACAGTTGCAGTTTCAGCGCAACGAATTGACTTCAAACCCGAGCTGCTCAGGCGGCACATTACGCATCGCCCCGAAAATCATTCTGAAGTGGGACTCACACTATACCTATAGCGTGACAGCAGCTTCCTGCTCGGCAGGAACAGCGACAATTTCAGTTTCCCCGGTACCGCTCGGGCCAGATGGGACATGGGTGATTCCCAGCAACGTAAAGGCCATCACTTCCGGGATTTCCGACTCTCATTACAACGGGACAGTTTCGGTTGCTCCTGCAACGGGAGCGTTCACGTTCGGATTGAATTGCTCTGGTGTCACAAACGTGGGCGCTGGAGGCACGCTTTCGCTCGTACCCGGTAAGGCGGTGAAGAACCATCTCGTCTATGCCTGCAACGGTGGCTCCTGCGCACTTCCAGCTAACGCTGCAAACTATTCGCTAGTCGGTGTGGCACAAGGCAACGATGGTTACTTCATCGACCGTGGCTGGGCCATTTCCTCATCGAGCGTAGACCTGGGAGCACCTTCGACAGCCCCAACGACGGCTATCAACGAATGGCTGGATACCACTATCACGGCGGGTGGTGGCACCACCACGCTGACACTGGCGAATCCTTCGACGAATGCTGTCACGAGCGCAGGGGCATGGCACGACAACTTTCCAAACATCCTCGCGGCGTGCGCGACACTCCCAGCGAACTCTTCGGCATCGAATGGTGGCCATATCATCGTTCCCGCGACAGGTTCGCTGTACAATTACTTCCCAATCATCGCGAACTTAGACCTCGTAGGTAACTTCGCGCAAGCCCCGAAGAACTGCCCAGGCAACACGACGATTGATTTCGGCTCCGAACCTTGGATGGACGGCTCAATCATGCTGGGTAAGGGAGATGCTATCCAAGGTGCAGCAGTACAGGGTGCGACGAACTGCCAGACGACATTCTACCAAATGGGTCCGGCACTCGGATGCGGCCAGGGTAACTCCTACCCGATGATTTATTTCGAGCCCGAGCAGGCCAGCTCGAATTTCCTAAAAGACTTCGCGCTCAACCCTCAGGGGGCGTACCAGTCCGGTGTGATGATTGACGAGCAGATGAACGGTGATGGCACCGTATCGCTCCGCACCGACAACTTCCACGTCAATGGAGGCATCCACAGCTATCCCATCATCGACCGCGCTGGATTCCAGCACTCGTTCAATTACGGCGGCTGGTCCAATGGAGGGGGAAATTTCTCGGAAAGCATCGTGTATCAGTTTCAGCCACTTTGCGGCATGCCGAACTACTATCCCTTTGTCGCCGCACCGCTACCCTATATCGTAAATACGAACCATACCTACAGTTTCGGGACTATGGAGATTGACAGTTGCGGTCAAGCCTCAGGGAACTTCGGCAACACGACGGTCTTTAACGACCTAATAACAGAAAGCAACGCAGGGCCGCCCATCAAGGCGAATCTGTACCCATACGGGGTCGCGCAACTCACCATCAACTATGCCAACAACGCAGACTTGATTGGTGGTTCATCTACCCCCTACCTCGATGTAACAAACGCCACCATTGGCAGTGCGGCATTCAACTTCATCGGCTGCGGCACCTCAACTCAGCCACTGTTTGAGACGAATAGCGCCAATCCCTACAGTGGAATTCACCTCACGATGGGCTTGGGCTGCAACGGTGGCATCGGCTATCCTCCACTCGCAGGTGTCGTCTACGAGAATCTCTACCGTAACCAGTGGAAGTGGAACGGCATGCAGTTCGCCATGACGAATGGTGGGAGACTCACCGCGGGGCAGATTACGACGCCAGCGGTCGCTCCAACGGTCACAGTCACGACTTCCTGCACAGGCTTCCCTCCTGCTGGCACCTATACCTACGGTGTTCTGGCATGGGACGCAACCTCGAATCCAGCGGCGGGCACGGGCGGCGCGACGACAGTTGGCCCGGCAAGCACGTCCGTCACGCTGAACGGCACTACCCAATGCGCCAGTATCGCGCAACCGACGCTGCCTACCGGAACAGCCTACTGGGGCACCGCTCGACTCTCCGGTCCTGGCTCCGTAGACCAAGTATTCATCTCCGGGGTGAGCAGCATCAATGCTTTCGTGCCCGTCACCACGACGACCATCGTGGACCAGACGACATTCACGGCGGGTAGCGTACCGAGCATCAATACCACAGGTCTACAATCGGTCAGCGCTGGGAATATCACTGGGAACATCCAGCCGATTACCATCGCACCGCTAACGGACAACACGGTACCCATTGGCACCAACTCGCTGCACTTCACAAATTTGTTCCTGAACACGCGTCAGGTCTCGACGTTGCCAACTGCTTCTACCAACTTGGGCGCGGTCTTTATCGTCACTGATGGTCAGAGCACAACGGATTGCACCTCGGGTGGCGGCTCATTCCAAGCGTGGTGCCGTTCGAATGGCACCTCATGGGGCTCCGTGAGCGGCGCGGTTGGGGGGTCGGTGACAGCGTTTACAGCACCTTCCGGTAGCTGGCCAACGTGGCTCGTACCTACCGTGACCAATGGTACGACAACCCCGCAACTGACCGTGGCAGCTTCGACTATTCCAGTCGGCGCTGGCGGTACAGGTGCGACAACTCTCAGCGGCGTCATCAAGGGTAATGCTACATCGCCATTCACCGTCGCGGCTGCGGCGGATATTTTTGGGCTATGGAGTGGGACTTGCAATCTAAGCACGAACTTCCTACGGAGTGATGGTGTATGCGCACCTCCTCCGGGTGGTATGGTCTATCCAAGTGGCTCGGGATTTGCCATCGTGGCGGGTGGCACTTCATGGGGAACGACACTAGCCGACCCCCTCACCCCAACTCATGGTGGCAGCGGCCTAAGCAACCCTGCACCTCACTCTCTCATGCTGGCTGAAGGCGCGAGCAACTATAACCTCGTCACGTCGCCATCGACCAATGGCTTCTATCAGTGCGGGTTCAACGTCACGGCGTCGGTGGCAGTGGACCTCACATGCGCGCCTGCTGGAGTTTCAGTAAATCTCTTGAGCGGCAACTACCCGCTCGTCTACAGCGACCGCGCCAGCTTTCAGCGTGAATCGAGCACTACGACTTCGACGTTGACGCTTCCTCAGGTGGCAGGTAACACCGCATCGAACTTCCCCTTCGTCACCGCAAACTTCAACTCCGCGAACGAGACGCTGCAAGCGAATGCGGCGGATAAAATCGATGGCGGCTCCTTAGGTGGTACACAGAACGTGCTTCCTGGTTGGGCGGCATTTGTCTACCAGGATTCCACATCAGCCCCCGGCAACTGGTGGAGCGTGATACTGCCAATGCTCAGCGCGTTGCCAACATCCTGCGCGGACAGTGGGGGCAACCACATCAACTTCACGGCTGCTGGAGGCTTTACCTGCGGCTCAACATCGAGTGGCGGCACACCCTCGTTCCCATTGACGGTTACAGGAACGGTGAACTCGGGTGGCATCCCCTACTTCAGTAGCACGACGCAGGAGTCTTCATCCGCAACGCTCGGGGCTGGAGCCATCGTATTCGGTGGCGGCGCGGGTGGGGCTCCAACGACGGGCGCTGGCGACTTCACTTATTCCTCGCATACACTTTCTGGTGGCGCGTCGGCAATCTTCGACCTGAGCGCGGCGGCTTCGTTTAAGATTCCGTCGAGTGCGGCCTGTGCTCCGACGACTGCGGCGCTGCTCTGCTATGATTCTACGAACAATCGATTCGTCGGTGGCAACGGGACGAACACTTCCTACCTCCCGTGGTTCCTTTCGGCTCCAGCCTCGCTTAATCTCGTGGAGTGGAACGGCACCCTCGGCAAGCAGGACGATACGGGCATCGCTACAGCGAACGTGACACAGACCGTCGCTACGCCCTCAGCCAATCAGATTTGCGTCTACGCCTCCACAGCCAAGACCTGTACACCAACCACGACACTCCCAACTCCTGCGGTCCCGGCATTCTCGGGTGACATGACCAATTCGTTGGGCTCGCTCGTTACTGCGGTCGGGAAAATCAACGGCGGTAGCTATCCTACCAACGCGCATGTCGTCGGTTCAAATGGTTCATCGCAGCCTACAACTTCTACCCGTACCGACATCGACGCTATTACCTATGCGGCAGGTGGCGGCTCGGCAAACGCGCAGACCGTGACACTCTCTCCTGCGGTGACTTCCTACACCACAGGGCTTACCGTCCGCTGGAAGCCCACGGCGGCGAACACGAACTCGACACCGACACTCGCGGTGAATGGCCTATCGGCTATCACCATCGTGAAAATCGGCGGCGCGACGCTCTCAAATAGCGACCTTACGACGACAGCGATAGCGACGGCTATCTATGATGGAACGAACTTTGAGCTTCAGAATCCGCAGACCGGGCAGCCTGCTACGGGCACGGCTGGCGGAGACTTAACAGGTTCTTACCCGAATCCTACCGTCGCGGCAAACGCTATCACGGGCGCGAAGATGGCCAACAACACCGTGACAGCCACGCAACTTGCCGCGCAGTATTCCAAGGGTTCCTGCACGGAAGCATGGGGCGGGTCGGGAACTTCGCACGCGCTCACTTCCGGCGACGATGCAGTGGTGAACAACACCTGCTACAACGACTCCGGCGTGACGCGCACGATTACGGCGGTGAAGTGCCGCAGCGACAACGGCTCCAACACCACGACAGTCAATCCCACATTCGGCTCGGCTGGAACGGGCACAACGATTCTCTCTGGGGCGCTGACCTGCGGAAACAGCTACGCGTACAGTTCCAGCGGGACGGTGTCGAACGCAAGCTGGACAACGGGCACGGGCATTGACCCGGCGATGGGCGGGACGCTCACGGGTACGAGCATTGCCGTAATTATCGAGTACACATTCTGATGAAGCGACTGATTCCAATTCTCCTGTGGGCTTCGGTAGTGATGGGCCAAAGCCAGACGATCACCGCGTCGTTTCCGATAGCCGCCGCTCCGTCCATCCCCACGCTCGTGCAGGTAAAAGCTACTCCCTCGGATGTGCAAAGTACGGGGCCGTTAATCAGTAATGGGGCTTTCATAGTCACCTGCTTTGCAAATACCACGCAGGTTAACAACACTGTGATCGTCCGGCTCACCACGCCATCAACTACGGGGAACGTCACTTCCGTAACCGATGATGGCTCCTCCTCGAATACCTATACCTTGCAGAAGAACGAAACGGCTGGAAGCGAAACACTAGCGATCTACAGTGCCCCAGTTGTCCATGCCTCACGGTGTGTCACTGTAACATTCACGCTCGGTACTGGAGCGACGGTGATTGGCAATCAGGTTAAGCTCTATGAGTTTGACAATCTCAGCACCGCGTCGGGCACAGGTTCGGTGGATGTTACCTGCTCAGGCACGGCCACAAGCGGGACGGCTCCGGCGTGCGGCTCCAGCATGACTCCCACTTTGTCGAATGATCTTGTGATGACATTCATGGATGTGGTGAGTTTCAGTTCTAAGCCCGCCACGTCAGTTACTTTCACCGCGCAGACCGGGACAGCGCCAACTTACAGTTTGGTGGACGCGGCGGGCACAGACTGGACCGCCAGCCAGTACGCCACCAACGCTGCCCTTTCCGCGATCACGCCATCCATCACCGTTTCGCAGGCAGTCACCCGCGCTAACGTGGTGGGAATCGCTTTCAAGGCTGCGAGCAATGGGGGAACCTATAGCGGCGTGCATGTCAATAATGTCACGTTCAACGCCCCGCAATACAGTCAATCCTCGTCGTTCACGGGGACGACTTTCGTGGTGCAGTTCCCATGTTTTGGAAACGATCTGTGGGTACTGATTGGGCAGGGAGCGAGCAGTTCCACTGACAACACAACCAGCATCGGATCGGACAGCAACAGCAACTCCTGGACAGGACTCACCAACGTCTATAGTTCTGGGGACGGTTACGCTGTTCGCTGGTGGCACGCCGATTCAGCTACCTGCAACGGCACGGAAAAGTTCACGATCAACTTCACTTCCAATCCATCGTATATGTTCCTTCTGACGGTGGATATAGGCAACTCCGGCGGTTACGATTCGACTGCTGGAAATGTCACTTTGAACAGCGGCAACTCCGCAACCAATCCGCCGACAACGGTTTCGGGCGGCTCCATCACTCCCAGCACGACCAATGGCGTGATTTTGAGCTATATCAACCAGGACTACGATACGGCCAGCGCCGTTTCGACCTCTGCTGCTGGCGGGATATGGGCTAGTGACAATATGAGTTGCCCGAATGCGACAGGTGGCACAGGATGTGCAGCCCTTGGTACTTCTGGATCATATTACGCCTACTCTGGCTCGGGTTTCGAGCAGGACGGCGGATTCATGGTGGACTATTACGGCAACTCCACTTCCTCGGTCTCGACAACCTGGACATGGGGCACGCTGGGCAACACGCAAAATCGTGCGATTGGGCCTTATTTCTACTCTAGCGTCGTGGTGAAACATAATTGAAAATACGCTGGCTCATCCCATTCCTGCTCCTCTGGCCCTGCTGCGTTTTCGGGCAAGCCACTTACAATGCCGCCGGATGCTCGCTCGCGCAGGTGCAGGCGGCCTATGCAACCGAACAGGCCAGCAAAGTGGATGGCGACATCATTGCGGTGCCTTCCTGCGGAACTACTACGTGGTCCTCATCGTGGAGCATTTCTCCAACGAACTCGCTGACGATTCAGGGCAATTCGACAACCAGCGGAACGTGCGCTCCCGGCGGCTCATGCACGGCTACCGATAACACCAACATCGCCCTCAGTTCTACTTTTTCCGTCACGACAGCAGCGGGGAAATCGTTCCGCTTTACTGGCTTTTCCATAACCGTCTCGGGGACTGCCCGTTATGGAGCAACAAATTTCACGGGGGCATCGACGGCAGTTCGCGTGGATCACAATCATTTTATCGAGAATGTTCCAGGCGACCATACGATCCAGGTTGACGGGATAAGAGGAGTATTCGATCACAACTATCTTGAGACTCCGGTAGGCGAAAATATCAACTTTTTCCAAATCTCCAACTATGGGACCGATGGCAATGCGAATATCATCTGGACGGTCGCTGAGAATTTTGGAAGCAGCGACTTTGTTTTTCTGGAAAATAATTACTTCACGGGATCGTTCATCTACGACTGCGACTACGGCGGAAAGATTGTCTTGCGCTACAACATCCTGTGGTACGGAACGCAACTTCAAACGCATGGCGTAGGCTCTGGAGCGCAGCGGCGCGGCTGCCGGGCGATGGAAACTTACGAGAATGCCTTCACCTATAGCAACAGCCCGAATACAAACAGCTTTTCTTTCCTGGTTGATTACGAAAGTGGTCCGATGATGTTCTGGGGCAACACGGTAACAGCCTTTGTGACCATGTTGCGCGAGCAGGAAGTGCGGGCCGACAATGCTACCTATGGGCAGACGGCGACCCCCAACGGCTGGGGATACTGCGGAACAGCATTCAACGGCACAGGCTCCAACTGGGACCAAAACAGCAATACCTCTAGCGGTTATGCGTGCATTGACCAAGTAGGACGCGGAGCGGGGCAGCTACTCACAGGCTCGTTTCCATCGCTCATCAACAGCAGCACGGGCACTATCGCATGGCCCAACCAGACCCTCGTACCCACCTACTCCTGGGGCAACACGCAGAACACCAACAGTTACGCCACGAACCACTTCTGGCAGACCTATGAAAGCCCTGCCCGCGTCACCGAGAACACAGAGTATTACAACCAATACCCGAATGTGGACCATGCGGGAGCGTTCACCGGAGCAGGCGGAACAGGATGCGGACCAACTACCGGAGTCGGCTGCCCAGCGAATGCGGTAGCTCGGCCAGCCACCTGCACGACTGGCGTTGTCTGGTGGGATGTTTCCAACCAGTACCTTGACAAATGCACCTCGACCAATACTTGGACGAATGCCTTTTACACACCCTACACCTACCCGCATCCGTTGACGCAGACCACACAGACCCCCGGCTTCGTCTCGGAATCCGGCAAGAACTCGACGCTGAGTGTGGCGCTGGGAGCGAGCGGTGGAGGCGGATTCATCCCGACGAGCACCTGCGCCAGTTATTCCTACTGCTTGCCGTTCGCGGAAAGCACACTCGCTGGCAACTTCGGGATTGCGGCATTCCAGTATGCGAACGGGACCGCTGTGACAACCACGGCCACCGACGACAAATCCGATACTTGGACGTGCCTGACCTCATCATCTGCAAGTTCGAGCAAGATGCTGGGTATCTGCTACGCGCCCAACCTCACCGCCGGGGCGAGCAAAGTAACGGTGACGTTCGGGACAACCGCTGTTACGCAAGTGCAGGCCGATGTCGCGCAGTTCTATAACATTGCGGCATCCTCCCCGCTCGTGACGAGCAACTCCGTCGTAGGGACAAGCTCCACAACCATGACCGGGCCATCGCTCACGACTTCAGCGAATGACCTTGTGTACGCCATGTTCTGCCGTACCGGCACGCCGCTGATGACCTCAGGCTCGTTCACTCCCGGCTCGGGCTTCACGCTGGGCCTGACGAAGTATCAAGACGGTTGCGCCACTGAATGGCAGGTGTCTACAGGTGGCTCCGTCACGCCCACCATGACGATGGGCAGTGCCTCCACCTACATCGTCTATGCAGCGGACTTTGCGGCTTCGACATCCCCACAAGGCAGCGCCCCGACCGCGCCGTACCTCCAGCGCGTGATGTCGTGGAGTTCGCAATCGGGTGTATCTGCCTCAACTACGAAGTTCCAGCTTCCCAACGGCAGCAATGACTTGCTCGTGATGACCGGAGCCGGAGCCGCCAACTACCTCGGCAATAGCATCACCGATTCCGGCTCGAATACCTGGACGCTTGCCGGGCAATGCCAGCAGAATAATACCGGAGCCGGGAACTGCACGAGCTCTGGCGGCTATTCCTATGAGTTCTACAAGACAGGTGCGGCGGCCAACACCACCAACACGCAGACCGTGAACTTCACAGGCTCCGGCGATGCGACGATTTTCTTCTACGATTTCGTCGGCTCGTTCACCTATAACACGCGCAGCCAGCAATCCTCGAACTCCAGTACGACGAACACACTCCCCGCATCAGCCTTCTCGTTCAATCCCGGAGCGACAAACGCGCTGACCATTGCCATCGGGCCGATTGCGTTCAACACGGCGGCTTCGGTGGCGCAACCATCGTCGAACGCCACGAACTACTTTGACGGCGGCTGGTTCGGCGGGGAAACCATCAACGGAGGAGGAACGCCGGAATCCATCATTGACCAGAACAACATCTTCAGCCACACCTATACGACAACCAGCGGCGCGAAGAACTGGCAATGGAATACGGCGGTGAATAGCAGCGAGGCGAACAACGTCGGCGTGGACTTCATCAGCTTCACGATAGGGGCAGGCGGCGGCAGTGTCTCCCTTGCGCCAACCTCGCAGAACTTCGGCTCTGTGAATGTCAATTCGTCCTCCTCGCCCACAACATTCACGCTGACCAACAATTCCAGCAGCAACGCGACATCGGTAGCAACGTCCATCACGGGAACAAATTCCGGGGACTTCACGAAGGGCAGCGATACCTGCAACGGGAGCAGTGTTTCGGCCTCGGGTGGAACTTGCAGCCTGACCGTCACATTCTCGCCAACGGCCAGCGGGTCGCGCTCGGCAACGCTCAGTATCTCCTACTCAGGAGCGGACGGAGCCTCACCAAAGACCGCAGTGCTCTCAGGCATTGGAATTGTGGCGGTTACGCCGACGTTCACTCCAAGCAGTGGGACATCTACGACGCCAATCGTCGTTACTGTCTCGACGACAGCGGGTACAGTTATCTGCCATGGAACCACGAATCCTCCAGTCACGAATGGTGCAGGGACCGGATGCTCGACAGGAACGGCCATCACCACCAACTCCGGCACGAATTGTGTGGCGAGTTCCACTGTCTGTGGAGACTTCACGGTGACAACCTCGCAGACGCAGTACGCCGTTGCTGGCCTGAACGCACAATCTGATTCGAGTGTGGCGAGCGCAGTATACACAGTAACTCCACCAGCAGTAGCACCTAAAGCAACGATTCTCGCGGGTACCATTATCCTAAATGGAGGAGAGGTGATAATCCCATGATTAGGTGGATAGTACTAATAGCAGTAGCATGTCTCTCAGGGTTCATCGGGAGTTCCTTGTCAAGAGTCCACGCACAGTCGGGCCAAGTTGTGTTTCTGGGCGCTGCTGCGGGAACGACGCTTGCAGCTAATTGCCCTGCGACTCCAACCACACCGAGCATCTGTGTTGTCGGCTCAGCTGTGTATATCTGGCAAAGTTCCACGACGGGGTGGTTCGCTCCACAGCCACCAGCGGCAGGGTCGAGTATCTCTTCTATTCAACTTTGCAACCTCGCTGGAGCAAACTGTGGCACCGCTCAAACTGGCCCAAACGTCGTTCTGAAAGTCCCTCAGTCAGTGGCCGTCACCGTAGGCAACCCGACTGTCACAGCCACGCAGGGGGCGGTGAGCGCGACGCTTCAGTGAGGAGGCAAAATAAGTGCTGGATACCCAACGAAATATGATGTATATAGGGTACCAGTACTGCTCGTCCGGGGAAGGAGTGTGATGAATCCGCAACTGAAAAATGTCTTGGTAATATCAGCGAAGCAAGGACTTAACGCCCTACTAGTGAACACTGCTGCCTCTCAGTTTTGGCCACAGATATTCACCATCCATACAAAAGCTGGGCTATTCAACTTTCTCTACCTCATTGGGGCTCAAGTTGGCGCAAGAGAGGTGGCCGTATGGCTTCCCGTACTACTCCGTTGGTCAACAACCAACGCGGACCCAACACTCTAGGGGGCCAACCCGTGACATTCGACGATAACTCGTTCGAAGGGCGAGTGTTGAAGAGCCTAACTCGCATCGAGGAACGGATGAGGGACCTGCCTGACCATGAGCGCAGGCTTAGATGGCTGGAGCGAGCCGCTTACATTCTAGTAGGCGCATGGACATTTCTCGCCGTTTGGTTGAAGGTGCATATTATGGGAGGAGGTAAGTGATGGCATACAGACCTAGACCCGCATGGAGCAGAATTCGAGACAAAGCGTACCCGAGTGAGATTGCCTCTCAGCGACCATTCCTCGCGCCGCGCATTCACTGTGAGGAGCCTTGGGAGGAGTTCGACGCCGAGGAGACCTTGCGAGGTGGTGGAAGGCGTCGGGCGATTATGCCACCGTCCAATGAAGAGTATGAGCCACTGGAGAATATGTGCGAGCGTTTCAATCATGCGCTACGCTCCGGCCATGGCTTCCGAAATGAGGGCGAGGAGTAACCATGCCATGGGGTGCGAGCGACGCTAAGCGCCATACGAAGAAGGCCAGCTCAGGTAAGGCTAGCCGTCAGTGGGCGCATGTCGCGAACTCGATGCTAGAGCGTGGAGAATCCGAAGGCGCAGCAGTTAGGGCTGCGAATGGCGTCGTCAAGAAGCGCGGTAAACGAGGGAAGAAGCGGAGCAGCAAGTGAATGGCCCCGTACAACTACATCAGCTACGTGCAAGCGCGGCAGGAGCTAGCGCAGAGACTCTACGACCCGACCGAGACTTTCTGGACGGACGCTGAGCTTGGGCAGTACATCCTTGAGGCCCTACGAACTTGGAATGCCCTAACTTCCTACTGGCGCGGGGACTTCACCTTCGTTGCGAGCGCTAGTAATCGCTGGTATGACCTCACAAACGCTACGCAGATGCCAAACACGCTGAGGCCTTACACGCTCACCGACGTATGGGTGTATCAGCAGATGGAGTATCACCTCTTAGAGCCATCGACAGGCATCAACCCATGGGCGGGCTCATCACAGTTTAGTGCGGCAGACTTCACCTCCGCTGTGTGGCGGCGTAGGGATGAGATTCTATCGACGACTGGATGCACCGTGGGTGAGCAGACTGTCCCAGCCTTGAGTGTCAGGACGCTCCTACCTGATTCGGTTATCGACATTCGCAGGGTCGCTTATCTGCCTGCGGCGAACGCCTCGCCAACGGTACTTTGGGATGAGGATGCTTGGTCGATGCAAGCGTTCACTGCTGGCTACCCGATGCTGCCTCCAGGACTCCCGGCGATGTACCTTAGGTCTACACAGCCGCCTATCAGTTTCGACACCGACAGAGCCCCTGGATATGGTGGGACTTATGAAGTGCTCACCATCAACGCTGGACCTACTGTATCTACTACAACACCTACTCAGTTGCTCATCCCTGATGACTGGGCTGATGTCGTCAAGTGGGGGGCGTTGTCTGATTTGCTATCCCGCGAGTCGAATGCGAAGGATATGACCCGAGCTACCTACTGTGAGCAACGCTACCGTATGGGGATGAAGCTGCTCCAGAAGGCTCCAGCCATGTTGGCCATACGGCTAGGCAGCACACTCCTGCAAATCGACTCTATCTACTCGGCTGATGCGTTCAATACGACGTGGGAGGCTCTGGCGAATGGCGCGCCTGCGAATGTGTACTACGCAGGGCTCAACCTGTTCGCTCTATCACCCACGCCAGATGCGAATGGTCCTTACTCGTTTCTGGTCACGGTAGTCCAGAATGCGCCGATGCCCACGAGCAATGGTGACTACCTTCAAGTCGGTAGAGATGACATGGATGCTATTCTGGACTACGCTCAACACCTTGCATCCTTCAAGATGGGTGGAGAGGAATTCACGCGGACGAATCAGTTGTTGCAGCACTTTTTGAGTCAGGCCTCGCTATATGGCCTGAAGCTAAGCGAGATTGGCGAGTTCACAGAGCCCATCTACGACCTCGCTCGGAGCGAGAAGCAGATGAAGCCGATTATGACACCTGATACCAACTCGCTCGGCGGGCCGGAGGAGTAACATGGATTTTGGTCGCCCAAGAGAGGGATTCCGATTCGTATTCAATGGTTGGAAGGTGAATACCCAACCTGATGCGATGTCTCAGGGGAAGTATGCGTTGGCCATCAATGTGAGGGCCTACTCCGATGTGAGCACACGTACCCGTCCGGGGATTGCCGCGCTCTACAGCCTCGGTGGACAGTATCCAACCGACATCAACACTTACCAGCCATTGGTGTTCGGGAGTCTCGCGACGGATAATCCGGTACGTACTCTATCCCGTGGAGCTGATGACACTATCTATCTAGATGGTAATGGTGCTACTACTGGAGTACTGGTGGGAACACTAGCTGGTGCTGGAGTCTCCTACGGGGCTTCCATGATTCCCTTTCGCCCCAATGAGTCCACCGTACCTTGGATGTACGTAGCGAATGGGTTTGATTACCAGAAATTCTCGGCTCCCGACCTTGGCGGCACGACTGTGATGCAGCAGAAGGTGGGAATTGCCGAGCCTCAGATTCAACCAGAAGCGATGCTGTGGGACAACGCCGGGCTTGGTTGCTCCCCGATGTATGAGCAGCATGGTACGCCTGCCTTAACTGCTGGAGGGACCGCAGGGACAATTACCTCAAGCAGCCGTATCAGCGACACGGTTGTTGCGTCTTTTACAGACCCAATTTACGCCTTGGCAGGAAGCCCAGCATTAGGAAATCCCGTACCTGTCACGCTGCAAGTCGGCTCATCTGTGGCGTATTCGAAGTACATGATGCTATTTGTAACTCACAGTGGCGATTCAACCCTTGCGCGTGTGATAGATGTCTTTCCCCCACTTTCAGGCTCCATCCCCATTGAGCAGATTTACTACTTCAGTGGCACCACAGGTCGGTGTGTGCTGTCACCCGCGCAAATCGGCAGCGACACTCTACCTGACCAGTCTATCTACTCGACGACGTTCATCTCCGGGCTGCGCAGGGGTGCGCTCATCAAGATTGGTACGGAAGTCTGTATGGTCTGGTCGGTCACAACGGGTCCGAATGGGGCGATTGCTATCGAGACCTCGACGACCAGCAATCACACAACGGCTGATGCGCTCACAGGTGTTTCGGCAATTCAGATGATGCTTTCGAGCGCTAACTATACGGGCTACACACTGACTTCGCCATCGGACTCCTTCGCGGTCACAACAGGCATCGGTACAGCCACGGGTGTACCAGTCATAACCTTCGCAAGTAGCGGGAATGCGTATCAGTCGGATGACTACCTACACCTATCGGTGTACATCGACAACCCTACGAACCTTGTGGAGATGAAGTTCCTTCTCGATGTGGGAGATGGCAGCTTCTCGCAGAACTTCTTCTACTACACCATCAGGCAAGCGGACTTGGCACAGGCCATCAACAATGCCGTGACTCAGCTAGCCATTGCTCAGACTGTCGCCCAGAGAGCCATCATTGATGAAGAAGAGGCTATTGCCGCCGCAAATGAGGGCGAGACCTTCTCAGGGGCGCAATCTGCAACAGGCTCTAACCAATGGACTGAGATTTTCTTCCCTATCAGTCAGCTAACTAGGGTCGGGAATGACGACACGAAATCGCTCCAGACGCTTACGAAGTTCCAACTGCTCATTAACTGCTCGGCTAACGTCAACGTACAGGTTGGAGGTATCTATATCTCAGGGGGGTCGCAGGTAGACGTGGGGGATGTCGGCGCGCCCCTAAGGTACCGATTCATTGGATATTCCAGCACCACAGGAGTACGCAGCAATCCATCACCCGAAACACGTTATGGGGTGAGCCCGCGCAGGGGGCAGGTACTTGTGTATATCCCGAATGGTGCTACACCTTATGACCCTCAGATTGATACATGGTGGATATACCGATATGGGGGCTCCATCACGACATGGCGTTTTGTCGGTCAAGTGTCGGTGAATCCGGTACTTGGGTCTATCCCATTGTTCTTCGACAACTTTGATGACGCGGCTATCAGCGCAGGGGATGAGTTGCAGTTCGATAACTTCGAGCCATGGCCCAGCGTTGACGACCCTAACAACAGCCTTCTAGTGTCTTTTGCTGGAACGGTGGCAGTTGTCAGTTCTCCTGACGAAGACATCACATCGTACCTTCCCGGCACACTTGTACGCTTCACAGCTAGCGAAAATGTGTACACACTACGTACTCGCCCGACATTAATTAGCGGTGCGAATTTCCTGCTGCAATTCGATGAGTGTATCCAACCTTCAGGGCCTAATTGCATCATCCAGGAGCCCCTAATTGCCAACCAGTTCTTGCCCTATATGTGGGGACCGGACGTGAATGGGACAGTCTTTGCTTGCGGTGACACTCTACGTCCTGGAAATATCTACTTCTCAAAGAGCAACGCTCCTGATGCAGCACCAGATACATACAATGAGGAGCTATGCCCGCCGTCTGAGCCGTTGCTCGGGGGTGAGATTATCGACGGTATCTCATTCGTCGCATCGAGCAGCCGCTGGTGGGGATTGTACTTCCAGCAGGGAAATGATGCGCAACGGTACGCCTTCGTGCAGCAACCGTTTCAGCGGGGACTCGCGGCACCGTTTGGTCACTGTAATGATGGCAAGAATATCTACTGGTGGGCACCGGATGGTATCTGGTCGAGCAGCGAAGGGTCGCTGACAGATGCGGACCTGTCAACGCTATTCCCCAAGGATGGTGTCATCGGTAAGGCTTATAGTTACAATGGAGTAACTATTAATCCACCTGATTACCAACAGTGTAGCAAGTTTAGATTGGAGTACTGCAACGGGTACCTGTATGCGCTCTACGCTCCCATCGGTGGCGGGCCTTATGTGACGCTGGTGTGCGACCTGAAGCGCAAGGCATGGAGCGTAGACATCTACGATAATATGTACATGGTATCGGCGCTGCACACCATCCCGCAGAAGGTTGCGGAGCCTGGGTTCATTACCATCCCTTACCAACCATCGGCGAAGTTGCTCGTTGGAGGGACGATAAATGTGGTGCTCGCGCAGGGGCAGATTTATCAGCAACAGGACCTGCACAATGACGACACAACCATGATACGGGGGATTCTAGCGACGAATGAGTTCGATGGCGGAGACATAAGGGCCGTGAAGCAGTGGGGGGACTTGTTCCTCGACGTGAGGCCGATTGCCTCGGCTATAGGGACGACTGGGATTACTGTCACTCCGCTCTCGAAGGGTGCGCCAATTCTTGGAGCGCCCATTCATGTCGCTTATAACGCATCTAGGGTCCGGCTACCGTATGACCTGAGCGGTGTCATCATCAGTGATTTCTTTGGGCTGTTTCTACGATGGTTCGATGATTTCACGCAGCAGACGGACTTCACGAATCTGTATGCGTGGCAGCCGAGCTGGGTGGTGCAGCCTGCCTATGATGCTGGATGGACGACATTCGGCTCTTCGTATGGGTTGGATGGGTTCTTTCATATTAGGCAGCTACTGGTCGCTTATGTCGCGACGGCTCCCATCACGCTGGCTATCACCACATACGATGGGATGAACCCTCCACCGATTATCCTGCCATCAACAGGTGGACAGTTCCAGAAGACGACTTTCCCAGTTGGTCCAAACAAGGGGATGCTATTCCAATTTCGTGGAACCTCTACGGCTCCATTCCAGATTTTTGAGGACCACTCTGAAGTCTGGGCTGGCCAGTGGGGGAGACCGGATGCGTACACGATATTCCGCAACCTAGGAGGCAAGCCCGTTGAGCAAGGTCCAATCTAGTCGGTGGTACCCGACAAGCAATCAAATCGACACACCCGAGAAGATGCAGAACACACTCCGCATCATGCTCGACCAGCATTACGCGCTACAGGATGCCCATGACAAGTTGATGGCCGCGACGAGTGCGCCTAGTGAGGAGCCATCCAGCCCTTATCCACCGGGCTCCGGGCCGACCGACACCATGATTTGCGGGCTCCGGGTACAACCTGTGGACACGACGACCCTCAGCAACGGGGCCACCGTCAAGTGGAATAAATCCACTGGAACATTCATCGTCAGCTAGGTTATAGTACGCCTAGGACTGGGAGGGTAAGATGGCGAACTCCGTATTGAATCTGCGGCAAGGGCCGATTTGGCCTCTTGGGATGATTGTCAACGTCACCCCTGGGACACCTGTGAATATCATGAGTCTCGTGGACCCATCGAGCGTGAACGACCCCAACGCCAAGACGGGCACGCAGTCCTATGAGTACACGGTGAGGGCCTACGAGATTCTCTTCCAAGCCGCGAAGGTCGGGGCGTCACACGGTACGCAGATTAACACTGGGAATATCTATATCCTCAAACGTGGCGGCACAGCGGGGTCGGGGAATCGTGACGACTACGGTGTGCTCATTGCCACTCTCTCACAGGGTACGACTGGGGTGTACCCGCCAGTGTTTAGGCTTACTGCTGCGGCGATGAACCGGAACATATTCAATCCTTATGACTTCCTGATTGATGCGGACAACACTGGAGATGGGTGTCAGGTGACACTGAATATCCAATGAGTAACATTACTTATAGATGGATAGATGGACCATTCGCGGATGACGCGGACTGGCAGAGGGTTGCCGACATCATCGCCATACGAGGATGGGCTCCGCTGGTGCGGGAGCTATCACGAGTGCTAGTCGCTGAGGCGGATGGGAAGCTCGTTGGATTCTTCCCCCTCAGATGGCTGCCACACGTCGATGGGCTCTGGGTGACGCCGAGTGCGCGAGGTAGCGAAGTGGCTGAGACTCTAGTGGATGTGATGAAGGAATTTCTTGATGAAGCGGGTGCTACTGGTTACATGGCGGTAGCTGAGAATCCACTCGCTGCAAAGATGTGCGAAGCGCGTGGCATGGTTAGGATTACTGACCCTGTGTACGTGATGCCTAACGAGAGGAGTAACTAGGCTATAGGGTGGCGGATATGGGATACACGACACCATGCTGGCTCTGGCAAGGAGGCCTAAATAAGTGGGGCTATGCCAAAATTGCACGAAATTGCAGAACCATAGGAGGGCATCGACTATTCTACAGAGCTTACATCGACCCAACTTTGAAAGACTCAACAGCGGGCAGTGACGGACTCGACCATCTATGTCGTATTCGCCACTGCGTCAATCCTAATCACCTAACCCCGACCACCTGCGTAGAGAACATCCGCAGAGGTCGAGTTACTAAACTATCTCCAGAGCAGGTTGGAATAATCCGCTTGCGTGCTATGTCTGGGGAGAACCAGCGAGTCATCGCACGAGAATTCGGCATTCAGCAAAGTCAGGTTAGCCGAATCAAGTGTGGCCTTCGCTGGTCGGCATCCATGATGGATTAGAGAGGAGGCACGCTTCATGGGCGGCTTTCTTTAGGAATCGGTGGTAGCGGTAGCAAGACCGACCGCACGGTGCAGTTGCAGTCGTTCGGCAACTTGAACAACGTCTTTAACTGGGCGTTGCCTTTTGCGCAGGGTCTAGGCACTTCAGGGCAGAACGTCACGAATGCTGGTGTCGGAGACTTGTCTCAAGCAGGCAATTACTATAAGAAGCTCCTCAGTGGGAATAGGAGCGACCTATTCCAAGCTGAAGCTCCAGCAGTGAATTCTGCTATTGGTGCCGGGGATGCGTCAAAACGCAACCTCGGGGCGTCAGGAACGGCGCGAGGTGGAGGAGTATCGGCGTCCAACCAGCAGATTGACGACAAGACCCGAGCGACTATCGACAATTTACTGTTCGGTGTGCGCCCTGGGGCTGCAAAGGAGCTTGGGGACATCGGGGCGAAGGAAGCGCAAATTGGTACACTCGAAGCGGCGTCGGCAATTCAAGGCGGGCAACTGGCTGAGTATGCTACATCGGATGCCGGGAAGCTCGCTACGCAGGCTAAAGACCAAACTGACGCTCAGCAACAGGCAGAAGGCTCAGCCGCCGCGAGCATCTTCATGGATGCTCTGGCGCTGGCGTAGGAGGTAGACGATGGGTGGATTCGCATCAGGGTTCTTTCCCGGTATCGCGGGCAAGCTCGACGAGAAGGTGAAGGAACACAAGGACAATGACCGCAGGATGCAGGATATTCAAGCGCAGATTTACCTGGATTCGCTGCACTCCGGCGAACTATCGCCTGCCGCGATACAGAAGTTCAAGCAGGAGAATGGGCGCGAGCCTACGCAGGACGAGAAGAATCAGATGTTGCAGCTCCAACATCAACAGGCGCTCACGCAGCTCCAGAAAATCTACGGCAACTCTAAGCCACTCAAGGACCTATTCCAGAAGTTCGGGACGGTGCTGACTCTCGGGCATCGCTTCAATCAGGCGCAAAGTCAAGGTGGCGGCCAGCCAATGAGCGAGCAGACTCCGATTGGAGGGTCTTCCACACAGCTACCACCGGGGGCCGCGTCGCTCTATCCGGCTGTGGGAGGGGGAAAAGGTGGACCAACACCGCCCCCCGCAGCTCAAGGAGCATCACCCCCAAAAGCACGGGGGACGGGGAAGCCTTCGGGTTCTAAGGCCGCACTCCCCTTCCCGGCAGGTGAAGCGGCCAGCGTGGCTTATCCCTCCACGGAGCGCAGGCAGGAACTCGCTGAGCAGGCTGCAAGGACCAAGGCTCTTGAGAAGGGTGCGAAGCCAGCGACGAGCGAGCTTGGCGCGTGGATGACTCAGTTTGAGAGTGAAAATGGACGCAAGCCGACTGCCAGCGAGATTACCAAGCACTGGCAGGATACGCACGGAACTGCGGACCCGCTCAAAAAGGAGCAAGCCCGCGCTCTTGAGCAGATGAATAATGGTGATGTCGAGGGAGCCAAGAAGACTCTCGATAACATCGAGGCCGTGGCCACCGCGAAGAAGGGTAAGGCTCCTACTGGCACGTCGCTGCTTGCGACTATCCGCACTTCCATCGACCCGAATGCTAAGGCCGGAGATAGAGACCTCGCGAAGAAGTCTATTGACGAGTATAATAAGATACAAAGTGGTATTCAGATGGCTCGTGGTAAGGGCTATGCGATGTACCGGGCTATGTACCAGCTTGGTAACTATCTCGATGCGGATAGTGGCGAGACCGTTACGATGTCTGCGTTCGATGCCACCAATGCCATCAAGAATGGCAAGAGCCTCACGCACATCGGGCAGCTCTCGACTCAGCAGATTGCTGCGGCGCAGAAGTTCGTGGCCGAGTCTACGCCTGCCATCAAGGAAGCGCGGGCGTACCTCAAGGCATTCGACAGCGACCAAGACAAGGCTGTGTTTGCACGCGTCATGGATGAGCTAGGGCCTCCACCTCCGGGTGAGGAAGTATCGTGGCTCGGGAACGTGCTCGACCAAGCGCTGCTTGATAAGGGGCTCGATGAGAATGGCCGGAAGCTCATCCCGAGGCTCATCCGTTTGAAAGAGACGGTCGGGTCGTTGCGGCAGTCGCTCGGCGCGCCCGCTACCGATAGCTCCATGGCCCTCATGCTGGCGCTCATTCCTGGACCGACGACACCGAACTCGGCCTTCGCCAGCGACCTGCTTGACCAGTTTGAGAATAATGCGAAGAACTCGGTGCAGGTGCCGATTCTCGCCCCAGCAGTGAAGTCGCAGATGGGTGGAAAGGGACCGACACCTCCACCGAAGGCTGGAGCGAAGCCTGACCTCTCACAGTTTGACCATCGGCCACATTAATGCCTCAGCAGAACAAATTCGACGTGGACGCCGCACGGAAGGCGGGCCACAGTGACGACGAGATTATCCAGTATCTCGCCGGGACTAACGGATTTGACGTTGCGGGCGCTCTGAAGGCGGGGCATTCGAAATCTGACATCATTGCCTACCTCTCAGGCACATCGCCTCAGGGCGGTGCCATTCCGGGCGCTCCAGAGGGTCTACCGGATGTGCCCTCGGCGCGCAGGCAGGCTCTCAAACAAGCTCCTCTAGGGGGACTACCGGATGACCGGGACAAGGGGCGAAATCCTCCACCACCAGATGACGTATTGCCGAAAATGGAGCCCTCCTTCTGGGGAGGAGCGGCCATGACGCCGCAACAGTCGAAGTTTGTGAGCGAGAAGGCTCCAGGTGCCATCAAGGAGATGAATAAGCTCCGTTGGGAAGGGGTCGGGGCTGCGGCTGGCGGCGAGGCTGGTGCCATGGCTGGTCTCGGCAGACTCGGCAGGGCCGTACTGGTCGGCGCAGGCACGACCGCAGGCAGCATGACTGGTGACATCACAAACAGGGAGAAGCCGAAGGTCAAGGAGGCTCTCGTGAAGGGGGCTGTCACCGGGGCCGGAGGATATGCTCTAGACCTCGGGATTGACGCGGCGGCGAATCTCATCCGGCCATTCCTACAGAAGGCTCCACTCGCTGCCAGCGAGGAGGCTATCGCCTCGCAGGTCTCCAAGCGAGCAAGCGACCTCACAAAGATGGCTGATGCCGAAGAGGGCATCCGACAGTCCATCGTTGCTGCACCAAAGGCCATCAGGGAGCAGGTCATCAACAAGGTCTACCCTCAGATTGAAGGTCCCGTAGATGTCGGTGCCACAGCCCAACGCACGCTTGAGACACAAGCGAGGCAGGTGGCTCACAGCAACCCTGGAGTGATGAACCGAACCATGGCGTTGGCGCGCAAAATCAACCGTGTTCAGAAGGCCGTCGATTCGATACTCGCTGAGGGAGGCGACTTCGGACTCGGGGCCGATGAGCAGGCGGCACTTGAGACTGGCATGGATAAACTATCGAAGCTACAATCCATGACCTTCATGCAGGCGAAGCAGCTTAGGAATGCTCTAGGGCGCATCAGGGCCGCTGGCGAGGGTTATAAGCTACCCGGTGAGACCATCCAAGCGGTAAAGGATGTCATGAGCACACTCGATGAGGCCATTGATGATACGGCGGCTCGCGAGGGGAAGCTAGACCAGTTGCGGATGGCCGATAAGGTCTACAAACAATTCATGGATGACTTCTATAACCATGGTGCGCCACTGAAGGGTGTAGGCAGGCTCAAGCCAGAGATGACTGGTAAGACGCTCGATACGCTACTCAAACCTGAGAACTCTCAACGAGCAGTAGCAGCACTGAAGCGCTGGGGAATGAGTGAGCAGGCAGATGCACTCCAGACCATTGCCGACCGCGCTGACAGGGCCGATGCCGTCAGCGAGATGAAGGACCTTTTCGTTTCGGAGTCGAGCTACCGTTCCAGGGCAGCAGGGGCGTTGAAGCAGCAGGAAGCTGCGCGGGTCGATGCGGCTGTGAAGGCTCTGAGGGAAGCTCGCGAGAAACGATTGAAGTACGCAGCCGGGGCTGTTGGCATTGGGAGTTCGATTGCCGCTCTCCAACGGTTGATGAACGCCGGAAAGCCTGGAGCACGAGGTTCACGCCAATAAGCGCTAAAACTTCCATCAACATGGATGCTACGATACTCACTTCGTGGCAGTCTTGCAAGAGGCAGGCGCTCCTCGCACACTGGAAGCCCCTAAGGTGGAGGGCGAAGGTGTTGTTTACCGCCACGCTGCGCAGGGCGATATTCCAGGTCTCCAATGGCACGCCAGTTGAGGACGCTGTGAATGATGCGAAGTCACGCTACATGCTGGAGGCGTCAAATCCAGGGCTCGACCTGCCTCCGGGGTCGAAGCCGTATACGATAGCGCGGGACTGGTGCGCCATGCTCGATACGGTGGTCAGGGGGGCGGCGCGCCTGACGTTGCTGACTGTCAAGGAGTCGAAACAGACGAAGCTCAGCGAGAACGTCAAGTGGCAGGTCCGCTCGTGGGCCGATGAGTCTGGACAGCTCCACAGGTGGATTATCGTCGATTCGTGGTCACAGGATGACCTCTACCGGGAACTCCATGGATGGCATACCTTCGGGGACATCGCTGTTACCCAGTGTCCACTGATGCTCCATGTCGTTGAGATTGGCTCGCAGCGAAATGGTCGAAGAGCTTCCTCATGGGCGAGGGCGTTTCAGCATCCGGCTATACCGCATTTGAAGCTACGCTTTCGCAAGTCCGATGGCTCGGCTCTCGATGGATGGAGGTCCTACTACCTCGCCGATGCGCAGAACCCCGACCCTGATGGCTGGGTCGAGCAGATGGCTCTAGAGGGTGAATGTGAGAGGTTGATGCGTCATATAACCATCAATGTGCCGCCCAAGCAGGTTTGCGAGGATACCGTCCAGCAGATTGTCTATGAGGCTCATCGTTACGATGAGGCTAGAAGCAGCACTCAATGGCACGACCAACCCATGTCACGGGGGGCATGCGATGGGTACTCGCCATGCGTATATCAACCTGTGTGCTATAGTGAGAAGCTGGTAAATATCGAGGAGTTGGGGCTCTATAAGGCTACTCAGTCCCTAGAGCAAATTCAGCGTCAGCCTGCTCAATAATGGGCTTTAGTTTCCAGAAGCGAAGCCTGCCGATGTTCAGCGTATTCACGTAATTCGCTTCATTCCCCCATGCTCTAGGCCACTGGATGCTGGTGTCGTAGTAGTATGTGGCTCCGTTGGTGTTATCGGGGTCGCTACCACTCATGACGCTCGTTGCTGCTACACAGCAATCATTAAAGCTAGGGTCGTCGCCTAGTGGCCACTTGTCAGCGTTAGGGTCGTTGGCATTGAAACTTGAGAATTGCTCCGGTTGAAGAATGACGCGTTTGAGACTGCCAGCTTGGTGACCATTCCACCAATTAGACTCGACTGAGCGATTGACGATGACGTGGGCCACACCACGCTTGCCGTCATAAGGCTCCCCTCGCGCTTCACGCCAGATGGCAAGCTGAAGTAGCGCTAGGTCCGACATCGAATTGTAGGGCATCGGTATCATAAAAAAGGGGCCATCCTTCGGGGTTATTGCATAGCCAGATGGACCGGGACGGCCCCGGAGGTATCACTTTGTACTTGCCGACCTCCCTGGGGCAAGCTCGTCAGCGGGGACTGGAAGCATTCCAGCCCTTGCAAATAGTTGCTCTGAAAGCTGGTCTGGCTTGTAAGACATCCCAGCGTGGCACTTCCAGCAGTTCAGGACTGGAGGCGCGCTCTCACCTGGGAATAGCTTGTAGGTATCCTCTGCGGAACAGTCGTCGTTCTGGCAACGGTACTTCACGTACTTTACCTTGGACATGGATTCTCCCCTTTGTGGTGCGGAACTTGGTTCGAGGGCAGCTTAGCGAAGCCAGTGGCAAACCTGCACCAGCCTCTCGACTGCCCCCGAACATGCGCGACGTGAGCCTTCAGCACTCTAGCAGCAGCTCATCCTCTAAGCGTGTCTAGCATAAGTGGGACCTGCGTTTCATATCGGTGCTTACTCACCCGCTACTTCTTCCCACGAACGCCGAACGCGCCCAGCCGGGATTACCTCGGCTTGGAGCTAGGTTTGAGGTGGCTCTGACTGCTCACCGACGAGCCACTTCGCGCAAACCCTGGTCGCCAACTTATAGCCCGCCGACGACCGAAGCGGTTCGCTCTGGCTGGAGCAAATTGGAGCCGGATGAGAGATTTGAACTCCCGACGCTCGCATTACAAATGCGACGCTCTGCCGCTGAGCTAATCCGGCTTGGTGACGCTAAACTTCTCGCGCTCTTCGCGGAACCTCATGTCGATGTCTTCGCGGTGGTGGAGAGAGAATGCATCCTTCGCTCCGCACCGTGGGCAGCCCTTCGTGGCGGGTTTGGCGTCTGCAAAGTCACCGCACTTGGGACAGTAGATGTCGAAGTACATCGCTCACCTTAGGCTGATTGTTCGATGTCGAATCCCGTCGCGGGTGCGGGCAGGATGGGCACCGTCACGGTTGTCGAGATGGATGCTCCGGCTGAGTTCACACCAGTCACCGTCAAGGGGAACGAAGGGTTCACATCCGCAGCGGCCACCGATACGACACATGAGGTGCCATCGCCCGAGGGGGCGAGAGTCACCGATGTATCGGTTGAGGACCACGCGGGTACCGAGCCAGCCTGTAGTGCGCCGTTCGGCTTCTCTGTGAAGGTTCCGCTCCCACCAAGTACTACACCTGTGATTGCCATACCTTTTGCTCCTTTTTGCTGGACTACGAAGCCGCAGGGTAGCTTAGTCGCGGCGAAGATGTAAAGTAAAATTATCGCGGATACTGCCGCTCCAATCCAGAATTGCACACCCTCAGCTCCCTTGGGCAGGCGGGTTGAGCGCGGCCATGAGCTGCATGTAGGCGCTGTCGTTGCCTTGAGTGACTGTGACTACCTGAGCTGCGAGCTGGTCGTCGGTCAGACCACCCTGGGCGCGAAGTTGCGCGATGTAGCTGAGCAGGATGTTGAGTAGGTACAGCGCGAGATTCACGTCGTTCACGATTGGATTTGGACTAGTAGCCATTCTAGTATTTCCTCCTTATATTCCGTGCGGGTTCTCATTTTCCGCCTAGAGCGGCAATCAGGCCAGTGAGGCCAGTTGTGAAGCCGTTAGCGATGACTTGGATGTCCTGCTGGGCGGTGGGGTTCGATACTTTGATGAGGGCCAGCTCGCTCGGGGTGGCGAGGGCGGCGGTGAAGGTCTGAGCACAGGCGGTGTAGGCTCCAGCTTTGCCGCCTGCATTGTGAGCTTGCTGGGCGCATACGCTGAAGGCTCCATTCGCGTCATTCACGAACTTCATGTACCCCAGGGCGCTTGTCTCTTCCTGCACGGTGATGAGCCCTTGGACGCGAAGCTGGTCCACGGTCTTCATGCCTGAGCCGACGCCGTTACCGATGTCTAGAGCTGCCTTCTCACAGGCTCCGTAGGGGTCTGAGCATCCGCCGAGCATGAGAGCAAGTGCTACTACTGCTATTCTAAGTTTCAATTATCCCTCCTTAGTTGACGAGTTCCGCTACCTTCCACTTCGAAGCCTCAACCATGCCGCTGGGGTTGTCGTCGCTCCATGGGGCGAGGTTTGAGCCAATCGAGACCTCCGCGCCGATGGATAAGCCACCTAGTTGCGAGATGGGGGCCGTGAGCGCCGCCTCTAACGCCTGAGCAGCCTCATGAGCCTGCCTGATGGGGACCTCCAGCACCACAGAGTCATGAATGATGGCCCGGAGTGAGCCAAGCCAACATTCTGCCACTCTGAATACCACATCACTCTGGATAAAGGAAGCGATACTTTGGGGCCGGAACGCGACCGCACGTTTGGCGTCGTCGCCGAACTCGAAGGCTTGACGGCGTGGGTTCCACTGGAACAGGGAGTAGAAGCGGTGACGCAGGCCGTAGAAGTTCTCAAGGTACTTGTTCCCGTGAGCTTCCTCAACCGTCGCACGCTGCCATGCCTTGATGTCGTCGCCGATTTCGGTGCCGAGGAGGAACTGTTGGAGCTTCCTAGCCTCAGCCTCGCTCTCGAAATCGTCAGGGTACTCTTCGTAGATTCTACGCGGCGTTCCCAAGTAACCAGTCAAATGGGTCACTCTCTTGCATTTCTCGTAGTCGTCGGGCCACTGCTTCTTGGCATTCCGGCATGCCTGGGCAAGCTCCGTGTCGGATAAAGACAGCTTGATAGGGTGGTTGTGCAGAGCTGAAGTTAACCACCCATGTACACCTGCCTTCGCGAGCCGTATGTATCGTTCGGAGTTTGCGAGGTGCCCCACTAGGACTGCTTCTATCGCCGAGCTGTCCCCCTCGACCAACACACATCCGGGGGCGGCTACGAGCATGCGACGGAATTTCTTTGCGAGGTCGCTTCGCTTCGGGATAGTCTGGATGTTGACGCTTCGGCATGATTTTCGCCATGTACTTGGGTGGAAGCCAAATTGGTAATGGACACGATTTTGCGCGTCCACGGGCCATGAGTACGCATTTATCAGCTTCGCACGCTTCCTCCATTCTAGAATATCATGGAACACCTTGCCACCACGTTGCTTGGCGGCGCGCTTGAGGGCCTTCTCATCGGTTGATGTGTCGTCTGGGTCATCGGACTGTTCCTTTTTGGGCATTTTGATGCCAAGGTGCCGCGCTAGCTCCTGTACCTGAGGGGGTGAGCCAGGATTGAACTCGTCCACTCGCATGAAGCGGTAGGGTAGGGTAGGTCGCACCTTCTTCGCCGCCTTGGTCGCAATGGCCCCAAGCTCAGGCTCACCGGACAGGTCGAGGGATGCCAGCAGGGATGCTGCTGATGATAACACTTCCCGTTTGGCCCGCTCATCAAGGGCCTGTTCACGCTCCCGAGGGCGCTCTGTGGGTGAGAGGCGCTTGTCATGCTCCTGAAGGCGCTCAAGAGCTGGTGAGAGGCGCTCAAGAGAGGCTTCGCCTCCTTTCGCACCACTGGGAGCGACATCCAACGCAACCACCCCCGTCATATCCTTCGGTGGCTTCTTCCAGAACTTACGAGGCTTGAGCGCATCCGGCACCTGAGCCTGAATCCTGACATTGATGTCATCCCGCTCGGTACGGATAGCCTCCATGAACTTGTCGCGATAGTTGGTATCAATGACGATACCTGCCCGGCCCATGGACTCCAGTATGGGAGTCATCCCGGAGCAGTACCTCATGAAGCTGTCCCAGCGCTTCTGGGCCACCAACGCATCACGAATCCCGATGTAGCAGTCCATCCCCACGGCATTATCCATGGCATTGTAGAAGGCAGGCTCAGCCTGTGAGAGGTGCTTCCATGGCCTGCCGCAGTAGTAGAAGGGAGCTACGAGATTCAAACCTTTTCTAAGGTCACTCTGTAACCAGTGCCAAGCCCACATTCCGCTAACGATTTGCTTACCATCAAAGCTAGCTCCCGCAACTGCAAGGCGGCGGGTATCAAATCTGTTGTCGGCCCATTCGACAATAGTGCGTGACTTGGCAATAGCTCCAAAGAGTATATCAGTGAAGGGCCTCTGGAATGGGAATGAGATACCAGTACCTTTACGAACGGAGGCCCCTGCTCGGATGATGGTGAACGACGGCCCCTTCTCTTCGAGTTCTTCTTCATCAAGTTTCCCGCTTTCTGGCGTTTCAATGTCGATAAACAGCGTTCCGCCTTCAGGTAGCTGTGCAAAATAGGCCACAGCTTCTTCGGGGGTAGGGTCAAGTAGCAGCTCATATTCACTCTCCCTATGCTCACCACTCGCGATACCCAGAGCCCGAGAGAGCGCCCACAGCACCACGGGTATCAGATTCTGCTTCCCCTTCATCAGGAAGGATGGGTGGTAGGTCGGGACCGCTGGTATGCCATACGGCGTCGGAAGAACGTAACCTGCGACAGCTTCGATTCCGCTCGTCCCACACACACGACGTAGAGCAACATTACCCATCGGGATAATGACGCGTGGCCGCCGCTCAGCAATAAGCTCATCCAGATGAGGCCGACAATGCTCAATGGCAACAGCCGCAGCAGGAAACCGTCTGGGATTGTCCATCCAACCAAGGTGTAGCGGCGAGCACTGAATGGTGTTCCAAATCGTAAGGTCTTCACGTCTCAGCCCCCCTCCCGGCATGAGCTTCAGGATACGGTCGAGCATGCGGCCCGCCGCGCCTGAGAACACTCTCCCAGCCTTCTGCTCGTCAATCCACGGAGAGTCACCTAGGAGTAGAATGCCGCTACTACCATACCCGTCAGGACCGATGAACTTCTGTCCCTCGCGAGCATGAGGGCAGTTGTAGCAGCATTCCCCCTGTGGAAGCATCACCCCACCTGTTCAATGAACGCCCACTCGTTGAAGGTTGCTATGACCGTATCCTCAGCGGAGCCTGTGCTCTCAAGGATGATTTCGAGATTCCCATTCTCAGTCACGTTGTAGTCGTTAGCATCGAACGGAAACACCGAATCCTCACCCTTCTCGTTGAAGATGTGTACGTTATACTTGTGCATCGGCACTGGACCCTTTAGCTGCTTCGGTACCTGAGACTCCGGTATCACCACTGGCAGCTCTGCGTACCCTTTTCTTTCGCGCCACAGCAACCCCATGTTTCACCTTCCCTCCGGCGATACGCTCGGCCATGATTTCCTGCACGAGCGTAAGCGCCACCCGGCACTCATCCTCGTCGCCTTCCTTGAAGAATCTTACTGCTCTGCTCAATGCTGAACCTTTTGGCATGTTTCACCCCTTTAATCTAAATGAAGGGGCTAGCCTCCCCCGAAGCAGCTCCGCAGTACTGCTACGTGATGACCAGCCCCCATCCCCCGCTGACTTGGGGAACTCGTTTATGTGGTGCTAGCTAGCCGACCCATTCTCACTAGCAGGACTATGGTAGTTCACAAACTCTTCCCTGCCATACTGCTTTGGGGAGTTCGCTCCACACTTCGGGCACTGCACCGCTAGCTGGAAGGTCCCATCCGCATTCCTCGGCCACGGCGTATCCTTCACACCTTTCCGCTTACGTGGAGAGGTGCAGATGGTCAGGCCATGAGCCTTGCAGTAGAACCTCCATGCCACCTCACCCCTGCCCTTCGCACGTCCAGACGCGCCCTGTAGCAGCTCCACAATCTCGCGATTGCTAGGGGGATTGCTCACGGGCCGCAAGCTGAGTGACCTCATCAACTCGCCCATGCTGGAGATGGCCATCTTCTCGTGCTTGTAGGTATTCACGCGCTGGTAAGTCACCTTCTTCGGGTCGCCTGAGTCCGTCACCTCAGCGTCAAAGATGGCGCTCAAATAAGGCTTACCACCTTCCTTCGGGATGGTCACGGTATCAAATGGGTCATCCTCGCGCAGGTGGAACACAAACTCGTGGCTCCCTGGTGCTACACCTGGAGGGAATGACCCCGCTTCTGGCGCATCCCAGTCTATCTCCGGCGTGGGCTCCTCTCCGAGTGTAGCCAACAGTTCATCCAGATTCTTCGTCATTGCAGCGTCTCCTTATCCTTAGTGATTGGTGCGATAAACTCAACCTGATTCGCCGAGACCCTACCCCAGCGCGCTTGGAATGCCTCAGCGGCAATCTGGAACTGTCTAAGCGACATTTCCACGAAGTACTCCTTGTTGTCGATGACCACATTCATTGCGATGGAAGGGTTCCCAGAAGTCATCCCGCGAGGCAGTACACCGATTGCTACTACTTCACCTCTGCCTTCGGGGGAGAAACCGTACCACGGCGCTTCATCCAAGTCAATAGTTATTGTGATTGCGGGCATTTTTATGCGGCTCCTTTTCGCTTAGCCTGCTGCTCTCTAATCATGGCCACAGCCCTCACAGTCTGCTCATCGAGCTTCTCGTAGAACTTACGAATGTTCGGCTCCATGACATCCTCCCACTCGTTCCAGAGCGACGAGGGGCCGCGAGGCTTCGCGATATACGGCGTCTTATACGGGTCATCTGGGTCGATGTGCTCTCTCAGCCACATCACAGGCTGCTTACGGATGACCTTAATCTTACGGGTGGGATTCGTCGGGTCTTTCGCCTCACCCTCGACGTTCATGGGCATCAGGTGTAGCATGGCACCAAACCACGCCCCGCACTGTCCCGTTAGCGCTTCCCCGATAATCATCGGCCCGTAGATTTGGCGCTTCTGATTATCCTTGGCATCAGTCTCATGAGCCGTCCAACCTACCTTATGCACAGGCAGGTGATTCGACATCGTTACTGCCTCGTAGATACGCTGCTGAATGAACCCATAGTGCGCCCTGCCACTGAATCCCCAGCGTAGCTCCATATCCTTGACGAAGCTCTCTTTCGGAGTCTCAGGGATGTGAATGTCTGTTCTACCGAGCAAATTGGACATAATGAGCGCGGAGAAGGTGCTCATGCCCTCAAACGCTATAGCCCCGACACCTTTGTAGTCGCTCTTCTCCAGCTTCGAGTTCGGGTCACTCGGATTCACTGGCCAGAAGCCTTGAGCCACTCTCGTGATTATCTCCAGCGGAAACTTCGACGCTAGGGATATATGGTAAGCCTCAATCAGTCCCGCATCCACGAGGTGCTCGATGGGCTTCCATCCTCCAGGGTCGGCGCTCAGCAGGCGCGTCTTCAGGCCGTATTTCGCATCTATATACTCAGCGAGGTGGCCTACTTGGCTCGTCTTGGTCGCGCCAGTACGCCCATACCAGCAATCACTCTTCGGCCCTAGGGTGATGGTCGTCATTAAGCTACCTTCCGCTTAAACTTACGCTCCCTGCGCGCCTTCACTACTCGCCTCTCAACAACCGCAGCGCGGGGTACCGACCACTCACCACTCTTACGTTTACGCGCTGGAATCTTCCCGGCCTTTAGGAGCCGATAGGTCGCATCAAGGGTGATACCTAGATACTTCGCAGCTTCAGCTACGCTGATTCTCGTTTTGCTCATGGATTCCCTTTCATGGAGTGCCCGCGCATGGTGCTACAGCAACGGGGAAATGTCAAGACCTAGTACTAAGATATTTAGGATGCAACCTTGGGCGAAGGAAGTCCCGCTTGCTAAAGCGGAACCTCCCCTCGCTGAAGGTGAATTCGCCATCCTTCGGGTCGGCGCTCACCCTCCGTAGTGGCACAACCATGGCCTTCCCTCCCGACCGCTTAACCAGGAAGGCCCGGTCGCCCATCGTACCCAGCTTCACTTGCTTGCGTCCCATCAGTCACCAACCGTGATGCCATCCGGCGCATGCTTCGAGCCGAGAGCCGTCCTGATACCCGTGGTGCGGTGGCGGAACTGGCGCTTCGCTCCCTTACCCGTACCTTTAGCGCCGTTCTTACCCCCACCGTAATGAGTACCGAGCAACTTGGCCTCACTTGGAGCCTTGAGCTGATACGTCCCCGGCGCAAACCCAGCCTCGCGGTCAAACGATACGACCTCACGGCTGGCGCTTTCCGCCAAGAAGTACCTCGTGGCTTCGTTCCCCTTGATGAGGTACACCACCTTGACCGCAACGATGACCCCTCGCAGCTCCAACTCGCGCTTGCACGCTACAGCCATGGCGCATGCGTTATGGTCTCTCACTCGTGAATTAGCGTTATCCTGAGCCGTAACTTCGATGCGGATGTCTTTCTCACCATCTTTCACCTTGGTTACGTTCGGGAAGTAGGTCTTCACGATTTTGAGAGCCCTGCTCTTCCTTTTATTATCTACCATTGCTTACTTGCCCCCTTTCCTGAGCAGTTCCGCAACATCTTCCCTAAGTGCTACTGCATCTAGGTTATGCCTCACGGCGTAACCTTCGAGCCAGCTACTCAGGTACCCCGCAGCGAAGCCGATGAGCTTCTGGTCTTTCGCTTCGGGAGCCCCAAGCACCGACACGATACCCTTCGGCTGGCGAGGAGTGAAGCTGGTCGTCACGGCCCCGCGCTCCTTCTCGCCACGAATGGCATAGTAGGCTACCTTCCCGATAGTCACCCCGAGCTTCTCGGAAATCTCCCGGTACGAGTAGTTCTCCTTCCGCAGCTCCTTGATGCGAGCTACGAGCAGAGCTGTCTCCTCGTTCTTGAGTGGCGCGCCTGCGCGCACCTGCCTACCGTTTCGATTGCCATACAGTAGATTACCCAACTGATTGTAGGTAATCCCCAACTGGACAGCAATATCCGCAAGCCTGAGCCCTTGGCTTTGCAGCTCACGAGCACGCTCACGGAGCTTCGTCTTCAGGTCTGGCTCCAGGTCCATCCGGTGCCGTTCCTGTTGCTCCTGTTGTTCCGATGCTGCTACCTCTACTTCTCCCATGGTCATCCCCCTCCTCTTGTGGGTGATTTGGAGTACGATACTTGTACCCCAAGTTCGTTGGGTCTGAGGCCGCGTTGCCCCAGCACAGGTCATAGGCCATGCACTTTCCAGGCCTCAAACAATTACCTGAAGCGGTGTGCATTGGAAATTTGTAATCCAATGTCTGTGAGAATGTCGCCGGGTCGCCTGGCTCAACAGGCTCGTCTATCTTAGACGCTCGTACAAACTGCATGAGGCGAGACTCGCCAGCAATCTTCACTTCGCGCCCTAACACCTGACGCTTCCACCTCTCAATGTGATACTCACTCCTCATAATCGGAGGAAGCTCAATGAGCTGCTCCTCTAGCAACGCACGGTCATTCTCATAGAGAAAGTCAATCCATCCGATGATGCCACCAGGGTAGCGCTTCTCGACACTTTCCTTGACGACACCACTCAGCTTGTGAGTGCGCCCACCGTCACACTTTCGCCCATTCCCTAGCTTATGCGGCCTGGTGCAGCTCCACTCGTATCGCTGATACCACTCATCCTCGCTTACTGGAGGGTCGCCACCCCGAAACCACGCATAGAGCAACGGTGTATTGTGGTAGAAATGCCCACTCCCCTTTGGATACTCCAGCACCTCACCAGTGATGAGTCCATCGATACAGACCCCAGCGCACCTATCTCGCCCCAGCCATCTATCAACAGCGAGAGGCTCAGAGAGCGTGCTCATGTCGAGCGCCCACTGTTCGCGCCATGTGGTGTTTGGGCTCCGTACCGTCTTGATATTCCTCACAAACACCGATTCGTCGAACTTACGCTTCACGATGACATCGGCGCGGGTCATCATCCTGACGGTCTCAGTCCCAACAGGGAAGTCCACGTCAAGCTCCTGCTCGATAGCGAGGATGTCGTTATCAGCGAGGAGTGACTCTCCCCGCACCCGGCACCATGCATACACGAGAGCCTTAACAATCTCGCCACCCTCGGTGATGCGAAACTTCCCCTCGTCGTCGAGTTGGGTCCAGTCAACGATGGATTTGCACTCATCGAGGAATGACTCGGCTGCGACTATCGCAGCGGCCCTAGGAGTGGTACCGAGTGCGCGAACACCGGACAGCCACGCTTCGATACCCTCATGAACCCACGTACCAATCCGCGCATCGAGCTTCAGGTCTTGGCGACCTTCCAGGCCACGGCCCTCATACTCATAACGCCAAAACCTCAAAGCTGGACACTTCTCATAATCCGCAATCCTAGACCTGTCGGTCTTGATAATCACTTTCCCCCCAGTACCCTATCCATGACTTCCATGTCTATGGCGTGCGCCCGCTTCAGGCCCGCGCCATAACCTCCAAGGAAAGCCCGTTGCAGTATCAACCGTATCTCTTCGGGATTGCCCTTGGCGATTAGCAGCCCATAGCACTCCATCAGCTCTAGAGCTGCCCTACGCGCTTCCTCTTGTATATCCGATTTCTCTAACGGCATAGCATCTCCCCTTTGTAGTAGCACAACATAGTGCTACACCCTTGTCAAGAACTAGTACCTCAGTTTTGTACAGCAAACGTAAAGTGCAACCGCAACCAACAACAACACGAACCCGATATATTTCCCTAGGATAACCGCCGAGATGAACACCAATGCGGCTATCCTAGCTAGTAACTTTACCACTTGTAATATGCTTCCGGGTACCGCCTATGACACTCAACGAGCCCCTTCTCAACGTCGCCACCCATCTCTTTGATGACGACCTGTTCGACTCGGAGCCTCACATTCGCGTCGAGCGCCATATTCATCGCACACTGAAGCCTCGCGGATTCCGTCACCGTCCCATACGGCCCTACTAGAACAGGCGGCGGCTCCTTGATGCCGAGCATTTTACGGATTTTGTCCCCTAGGCTCACTAGCTCCTCCCGACCATGGCGTCATAGTCCATGCTATCCGTCAATGCCTGAGTCGCGTCCATGAAACGGTTGGCGCTAAACTCCGGCTCATTTACTAGCAAGGCTATAAACGCATCTCTTACTAGGTTAATGCCAGCCCTTTCGCTAGGTGCCTCATGGCCAAAGCCCGTGCGTTGGTACGCTTGTGTTAGGGCTTCTGCTACCAGACCAATGTGCTCCTGTGTCCAGACTGGCTTGTTACTACTGCTACTTCTACTACCTGACTTCCCCCTTCGTTTTTGCATCACTACCTCCAAACCTTTAGGCTCAGGGCTGCGGCCCACCGCTCGCTCATCCCCTCGCTCCCTTCCCGGCTCCCGGCTGGCGGGGCTTCGGCCAACACTTGCCGCTCCATTCGACTCGCGCCGTCTAGCCTTCCAATCGCGGTGGCGGAATCTGATGGTCAGTCATCTTGCAGAAATACGTGTTACTCGCTGTGAAAATCCACCAGCCGCGCAGCAATGGCTGCACCCTCTTCCGCTTCGCGCTCCCGGTCATGGGCGGCGCTCCATCACAGTCTTTAACTCCGCGAAGGTGCAGCCCAAAATTCTCGCTGCCTTCCTGATTCGCTCACGCGGAATCGCCTTGCGTTCCCGTCTGCAATCCGCACAGCCTGCTATGTACCGCTTTTTAGCTTTCGCCATCCCCCTTCTCCTTTCGCGCCGCGTGGCGCTCGCTTTGGGGCAAACCGGGTGTCGGTCGTGCTGACACCCAGCTACCGCTCACTTCCCCTCGACCGCCCCCACAATCGCGTTCAAGGCTTCGCAAACAGGCTTGAATCTTGGGTCAGTCTCGACTTGTTCCTTGCTCATCTTTTTCATTTCGGCCATCGTCTTGACGAATTTCTCATGCACGGTCTCAGGCTTCTCTCCGGTAGAAAGCGCCTTTACCAGTTCGGTGTATTCAGTCGGCACGGAAAAGTTTACGTAAGCATACGTGCAATCAAAATCGTCATCCTCGTCTGAGAGATAGTTGGGGTGCTTTGGCAAGTGGTACTGGATTGTGCAGCCAGTGCAATCACAATCTGGGCCAGCTTCCTTCTCATCGTTCCAATGCTCCCGATTTCCACCACCATTGCGTGTGTAGAGAATTATCTTGGTGCCATCCTCGTTCGCGTAGATGTCTCGGAATCGTCCGCTATGCCACTTTCCTTCAGGTTGGTCAATGTCGAGCACCTTCAAGAAAATTGCCGACAGCGGATTGCGTCCGTGCAGTAGATTGTACAAACTCATCAGCCCCTCCCAAACAACTGTGCGGTAGCTCGGCTGCTCCCCTGCACAAATCCGGTTTACCCCTCGAAACTCTCTACTCTTTCTCGCGCTCTGGCGGGGTGCCGCGCTGCAACAGCGTAAATCCACGCGCCGTCAGATAATCCTGGATGTTGTGCCAGCAATACTCACAGACATACCACGTTCCTACGCACAAGTCCGGGAATGCTTCAGCATCCATGATTTCATGGCAAATGGAACAGCGTACAGTTCGGCTCACCTCTTCCCCTCCCCCTCCTGCTGTGGCTGGATGGCAGCGCGGGCCTCGCGCAGTTCGTCAGCGCAGGTAGCAGCGACCTGCCACGTAAATGAACCATTCGCTAACTCGCGCCACTTCTCTTCCAGCCCATCCAACGCCTCGTTGAGTCTGCGGTTCTCGGCCTTGAGACGGTCGCGCTCGGCCAGCAGGTCGGGAGCAGAAGCGATGAGTTTGGCATTGGCCTCGTCGTCGCCAAATACGAACGCCACCCCTTTTGCCTCTGGACCCCCTCCCACTTCCCAGAATTTCCTTTTGAGCACAAAATTCCTTCCAGCACCATCATGTTCGATTAACTTCCACGGCCCCGGTGTATGCTCACTCATTCGCTCCTCCCCTCGGCGGGACGCTCCCGTTGTCCGCAACGGACGCAAAAACCGCCCTCGAACTTGTGCTCCGGCCAGACAATAAATTTGCCCATGACCTTGCTGCCCCCCGTTCTCTGCGACTCGAAGCAAAACACGACCCAGCACTCTTTCATGGCTCGGCGGGACGCTCCAGCGCACGAATTTTATTTGCCAACTCCTGCGCTTCGCTTGCGCTTTCAACTGCTTGGAACCATTCGTGATGGTCGGAGATGCGCCTGTAGATTAGATGTGCCGCTTCCTCCAGCGCCTCCACCCGCGCTTGCTGGACGGCGGCGGTGAGTTCTTTGATATGTGCTTTTTCCGCTTCGAACAACCCTTGCTGATTGTGACGGTGCATTATTCGGATGGCATCGCCCAGAGCCTTATCGAAAACCTTGTAGGCATCGGGGTATTTTTCTCGTAGCGACTCCAGGGACAGCGCCTCGCTCGGCTCCTCCCCGGCTGGGGCGGGCACATCCTCGTAATAATCTCCGTAGCCGTCGTTCACGAGGACTCGCTTCGTCGCAGGCGCACCCGGCTGCTCCGCTGGGGATGCGGCGAGCAGGGCATCTATGAGAATCGGAACTTCGCACTGACCGTCACAACAGGCAGATTTCAGTTTCAAAAGTTGCTTCATCAGCGGGCTTGGCGCTGGTGCGGCGGCCTTTGACGTTTTGTATCCTGCTTTCCGCAGGGCTTCCATTGTTATTGCTACTTGCTCCGCCCCTTCTACCACAATGCTGATTGGGCCAGTGGGCGCGGCGGATAGGGCTTGCTCCACGTGCTCCTCAATCTGCCGCGTGTAAAACTCGATGCGTGGCTGGGACGGAACAGCATCCAACTCAATCGCCATCCGATGCTGCAAATTGTTGATTGCCCGCAAGTGCCCCCGCAACCGTTCCTCTTGTGTCATCTAATACCTCCCTAAATATCCACCTGTGGGTCAGTCCAGCAACACCCTAAGTAGTAGTGCTGATAATGCTCAATCGCTCTCTGTTGGTCCTGTAGCAGCTCCCAGTCCCTGAGCATGTCCTGAAGCAGCACATCATCTTTGCAGGTCCGATGCGCCGTGGCTCCCCCAACCAGAAGCATCAGCACCAAGGTAGCTACAATCCTCACCATCCTATATCCCATATACCCCTTCCCCTTGGAAGTCAAGCACAATTATGTGTAGCAGTAGTACCATTACTACCCATAAGAGTCCATGAGCATCCTCAAAACCCTTGACACCAATGCTACACTCTCTACCGGGTGCAGGCCAGCACTCCCCGCGTTGCCGAAACCGGGAATCAACTGGGTAGGGGTGGGGACCTCTGACTCGCCCCTGCACCAGTTTTCAGAGGACGCATACTATGACGGGTCAGCCTAGTCCGTATCTCATTGAAAAGATACTACCTTCAGGGCGAATTCACTTACTAGCAGGAATCAGTAGCGCAGGGAAAACACGCTGGATACTTCCGACCCTGTTGCTGTGGCAAACAGGCGCTCCGGTACTCGGCCTACGCTCCTTCCCCGAACCTTGGGGTATGGTCTGCGGCGACCGCCCACTGATTGACGCGCACGATAGCCTAAGAACGATGAACTTCTCCCCAGAAGCCGTCCCCATCATCCCCTGCTTCGGTAAATATAACAAGCCCCTCGGTACGGTCCTTCGAGAGATAGAGAAAGCAGGCTGGAAGCTCATCTTCTGGGAGGGCTTCGATATGTTCGTGAGGAATCCGAATAACCCTAGTGAAGTCAGAGAGTTACTTAGCACCGTAGGGGCCTGCTGCGAGGAGCTAGGTTGGACCGTTCTCGGTACTGTTGGAGTGCCGAAGCTCAAACCCTCAGAGACCTACCTCAACCCTCGCCAGTTAGTAGGGGGCACAACGCTCTGGGAGCGCGCTACAAGCACGAACTTCATCATCCAGCCTACCAACCCTCGCAACGTCGGCGATGGGAGCCGTATGCTCCACGTATGCCTCAAGAATGCCCCTTCCTTCGCGGTCACAGGATGCTTCGACCACAACGGCGCGCTAATTTTCAATAGCTGGGACCACCGCTTGGAAGACGAAGAATTGCAAAAACTCCTCACCGATTTGAAGAAGCGCCCCAAGTCTGCCGAAGAGTAGTAGTACTAGTACCCTTAGCGTAACTCACTCAACCTTAGTAGCACCTAAGTCCTTTGTTTTGGCACCTGCCTCCCTGAGTGCGCGCACTCGTCCCCCCATTAATTTTCTTATACTCACATTCACTATCGCAAACAAAGGACTTATTTGTTTGCTCAGTGAAGGGGAAGAGAAGAGGTTTCGCCGTATATTCGCTTTTGAAGTGTTACTTTAGGAGTAGAAATGGTCCTGCTCGGCAAGGATTTTCTCCCTGGCTGAAACGAGGTCGGGATTGGGCAGGTCGCGCTCGGGCGCATCTACGACCACCGAAGGGGCGATAGCGCGCAAAAGCGCGTTGACCTCCTGCGGGGTTAGCTCTACGGTAATCGTCGGGTTCATGTCTATCAAGATTCGCTCTCTCATGGTGCCTCCTGCCCGTAGTGTACCCCGCTTCCGCTCCTTAGACCACTTCCCCCTGATTGATATTCGACCCCGCAATCGGGTCCTCCATCGAGGTGGTCTCGAACTCCTACTGGCAGGGTTGCTCCTTGCCGTTCATCATATCCTCAAGAGCCTGAGCAGTTACGCGAAGGGACGCAATCACGTTCTCGCAGACCTCACGATGCTCGGGCTTTGCTAGGAGCTTCTCGACCACGCGACCCAGCACGACCTCGGTGCCGTTCTCGCTCCCGAAGATACACCCGACCAGGAACATACGCTTCTTCTGGAGTGCCTCTTCGAGATTGCTCAACTCCTCAGTCGGCACATCCTGAGCCTTAGCCGACACCTTCCCACGCATCATGATGTGCTTCTCGCCAACTTTCAACATTGAATCCCCCTTTGAGCCGTAAGCGACTCTCCCTACCCACCGTGATGAGCAGGGAGCGTGGCTTATCTGGTTCTCTTGATTTGCGCTGCCTTGACGGCATGTGGCTGGATGCGCCACACCTTCACATCCTCAGCGCGCACACCGACAGTCTCGCTGGCACCACTATCAGTGAAGACGAGGAAGCCGAACTTCTGCTTCATGTCCAGAGCCGTGATGGTCATCGTTGTGCCATCGCTCATCTCAAGCACATAGTCCTGCACCATGTGTCCCCCTTCTGGAGCCCCGTGACACCCTCATTTCGCTCATGGGTAGCCCTCGCATCGGAGCGAGAGTCACTCAACCGAAGCCAAGCTATGCCTCTAGGCACTACCCTGAGCGCAGGAGGAACACCACGTAGTGCTCCATTTAGCACTCAAATGAGTACTAGATGCAGCATTCGTGATGATGTAGCATTATTATATAATTGATATACTATCTATATATTGTATATAAATAGTAACAATATGATACAGAATGATGCGGATTCCTCTTTGTGTATCCCTTGAGTATCGGATAGGTAATCCCAGACAGAGCAACTGCTACCACTACAACTCCCAGTAACATCACATCCCCCTGGAGCGAGTGTTTCATTCGGCTCACTCTCGCGAATGAGCCTATGCAACACTAGCTGACGGGCTGGGTTGGTCGAGCGGCCTTCTCGACCATGAACTTACTCAGTTCATAGCCGAAGATGGTCGCTACCTCCGCGCCAATCTGCGAGAAGGTGCAATCGTGCTTCTGCCCCAGCTCAACGATGGCATGGCCAATCACGTGAAACATCTGGTCGGCCCGCTTGTTCTGATTGAACAGCTTCAACAACGGCTTCCAATCCTCTGGCACCGTTGTCGTCTCAGCAGAGTGCTTCACCTTCTCGTACATGCCCTTGACGAACTCATCAAGCTCATCGTTTGTGAGATTCGACGCATCGAGCCCTACGGCATTGGTAATAGCTGACATAATTCCCCCTTTCGTGGCCTCCTTAGTGGAAGCTACGAACTCTTTGGCTTTTGGGCCGCTGGCGCACCTAGAGCACAGCAACTCCCCAGCCTCAACTCCTTCACAATCTGCTCCCCGGTGCCACCTCTATCGTCAGTGTGCTCCACACCCCCGCCACGCTTGAAGGTATTCGCATCCCTTCTGCGTGGGAACGTGTGAACCTGTGTCGCCACAGTCACGAAGTGAGCCTTCTCCAGCGGCCTAGTCTGCCTACCGCATTTCTCGCACTTAAACATCGCCCCTCCTTAGGGTGCTACATGAGCTAATGGCTCATAGACAATGAGACACGCCCCTAAAACCACCAGCACCGCAGCCAGTAGCGCGACATACGCTATCCCGATGACCACGGTATTCCAATTCCTATCCTTCTCGCCGGACACGGAGCACCCCCTTGACGTTAAGCTCAACAACAAAGGCCCTACACGCGGCACACTCAATCGTCACCACCTTACGCTTGGCGTCAAAATACACACTGACACCATCAAAAGGGTGGCAATTCGCAACCAGATACTTCCCTCGCTTGGCCATCAAATCTCCTTCCCCGCATGGCGCTCGTCGAAGGTACGCATCCAGTGATTGAGCACCTTCTTGGCTTCGTCGTCACTCAAACCAAATCTCCTCACCAGCCAAGGCCTTGCGCCATACATATTCGTCTGGCCACTGTCGCGCAGCCTATCGAGGTAGCGCATGTATTTCCCCATCTGCTTATCGGTCACAGCCCATCACCTCCCCTCAAGACATGCTCCAACCCTGGAATGCCAGATACGACAAAATCTGGCCAGCATAGGCCTCGGCCTGCTCACGATACGGGAAGGGCTTCGAAACGAAGTCGTAGCAGCTCTCGGTCATGACTTCGAACTCTGACTGGTTGCTGCTGAAAATGGCGAGCTTCGATTCGGAGGCAATCACCCCTACGTAGAAGCTATCTCTCACCAGTCCTCACCTCCTTTGAGGCCTAGGCGCACAGCCTCACAATCCCAGTGATACACCATGCCATCTGGCGCAACATACACCTCATCGCCAGTAGTGAACCTTCTATGGCACAGGTCGCATCTCCTCCCTACTAGCGGATGGTCCCACGTCAGGGGAGAGAACTTTCTCAAATCTCCATGCGTCACTTACCACCTCCATGGGATTAGGGTGCTGATAATCCCCGAAATCAGGCTAATCAACAAATTCACCTTCCACTGGGAGAAGAATGGAAGCTCCCTGGCCTTGTAATCCAGCCAGCAGAGCACAAAGAACGTCAGGGGAACACCTATAAGTGTGCCAACGTGATACGCGCTCAACTACCACCTCCACTCTCTGCCAACCGAGATGTGCCCACAGCGCCCCTTATGCACCGCGAGCGGTACCCGGCACGGCTCAACCCTCGCCTTCATGCCGCCGCAGGATTGTAGCACGGCCACGACTAGAAGTAGTAGCATCACCTTCGCAACCCTAGCTACCTTCATCACTCCCCTACCTTTCCCCCATTTCGCAGGATGTAAAACACTCCCGCTACCAAGAGAGCTTCTAACGCGATGAACAAGCCAATGACCTCTAGCACGTCGGCACCTCCCTGTACACCACCTCGCGGAGCCTACGGCTCAAAAAGCACCACTCAGCACCACCCCTCCGCCACGCCACCGTGGCGAGCGAGAGTAGCACCGAGCGCATACCGTACCGCCCCACCAGCTCACCTTCGAGCTTGACTAATTTCGCTGCCTCCTGTATGGTCACAATCTGTATCCCCCTTGTGTCGCCCCTCAATGAGCGACCCGGTGAGGGGCTGCTTCCCACAGCCCCTCATTGTCTCGCTCAGCAAGACCCCTACCATAAGCTCAAGGTGGTACTCACCTTAACCCTCAACCACTTCCTCTACTTCGAAAATAGCATCGGCCAGCGCCGCACCCGTAACTTCACCAATCTTCGCGAGTGCCAGCGCCCCTCCAAATGCCACCTCTCTGTGGACAAAGTGGATGAGAAACGCTCCAGCAATCAACCCCCCAACCATCGCGGTAGTCCTGATGATAAATGCAGTCATCCTCGGACCAATCGTGATGGTAATCGTGTGGTTCCTGAGTAGGCTTTTAGCCTTCCTCGCAGTCATCGCTCTCCGCCTCCGGCTCGAATGTGTCGGTCGGACCTTCGGCTTCAACTGCTGGCACCGCTCCACCGTCGTCCTCCCACTGAGCAACTTCACCTCGCAGGATTTCGTCGGCCTCAGGAACACAGCTTCCCACTGGCTCCATTCGTATCCCCCTTTCCAAGTTGCGCCTCTACCACCTTGAGCAACTCCTCGGCATGCCACTTTCGCAGCATGCCGGAGCGTTACTCAACGCTTGTTCGACGATGGAGACGATTAGAACGGCAAATCGTCGTCGCTCCCGTCGTCCTCACCCTCAACCGGAGGCAGGTCGTCCGCCGCGCCCAAGTCATTCGGCCCGGTCGGCGCATCGGCCAAGCCAATACCGAGCAACGCGGCCAACGCAGCCGCATCGGCATCGCTCATGCCCTTCAGCCCCGGCACCTTGGACTTCGCGCTCGCAACGATGCGGCGCGCAGCCTTCCGGTGATGCTTCTGGACCTTCGTGGTTGTAACAGCCATGGTATTCCCCTTTTCATTTTGTGAATTTGGAGCGTTACCTCGCTCCAGAGCAGCCATAAGCCACTCATGAGTGCCACTCACACTAGGCACTCAGGTGTAGCTCACTCGGCTTCAACCGGGTGATAACCCCCACACCTCGCGCACTTCATACCCACCTGCATGCCCATCATCCTGAGCATCGCAGGAGTCGGTAGAGTCTCGAATGGCGCTTTCTCAACTGCGACCTCATACGAGTGCAGGTCAGCTTTCACTTGCTTCTCATCAAGTGGAACCATCATCCTGGCAAAATCCCAAGCCTGACGTTCCTCAGCGAGCCTATCCTGCATCATGGAGCGCGAGAGGTGAATCGCCTCGTAACTCCCAAGGCGCGACTTCGCCTCGGTCGAGTTAGCCTCATCTCTCACCGTCGATGGTAGTTTGAGTATCCTACCAACCGCATGGCCCAACTCATGGGCCAGTGTGGTAGCATTCAATCCACCATGCTTCGGAGAGAGCCTGATACGGTATTGATTAGGCCGCATCTTGTTGGTATCGATGCAACCTCCACAGTCCATATCCTCATCGTCTTCGACGACGAATATCACTCCCATTACCTTCCCCATCGAATCCCCCTTAGGCACCACCTTTCCCCTTTCGAATAGTGCCCATTGGAGCGCCTCACTGAAGCGCCCCTAGCGCACCACTCTCAATTCACAGGCCCGTTGACCACCACCGCATTCACAGGCACCGCTGAGACAAAAGGCTTACAGTCACCTGTCTCAGCAAGCGACCTGATGATGTGATTCATCGAATCGCACATGGCGCTGGCCAGCTCGTCGCGTTCCACAAGCCCGCCCACCTTCGCGTTGATTCTATCCATCACCGCATCGGTGAGTATCTCGCTCTCGACCCGCTTGACGGCCTGCACCTTGTCGCCCTTGCATGAGACAACGATGTCCCTGAGCTTGTCCACCTCGCCGAAGTTAAACAAATCTCCAGCGAGTATCATCTTATGCTGTACCATCGAATCCCCCTTTGAGTGCCAAATAGCACCCCTGACACGGCCTGTCGCCAAGCCGTGCTAACGTGCTACTTCATGCACGGTGAGCTTAGATTATGTGAAGTCTCAACCGTGGCCACCTTCCCATCGGCGACCACTGAGACATTGACATCGCGAAACGGCCCATCTCCCACGACACTGTAGACCTCGGTTTGCACCGCTCTTCCGATGCATGCGAGGTCTTCCTGGTCGAGTTCATCGACAGGCCCGTTAACCGTCGCTGTTATTACTATCTGCTTCACTTTTGGTTGCCTCCTTTCTCAGGAGTTGAGCACTAATCAACATGAAGGCAGCCAACATGAACACACTAACCGCCTCGTGATGGCATACCACCTCTCCAGCACCCATACCTCCCAGAAAGTATCCAGCCCTCGTGAGCAGGCCCGCAGCCTTACGCACCACTCACCTCCCCTCGCTCGCTACGCAGCCCCGTAGAGTGAATATCGGCGAGTATTTTCGGCAAAGCCTGAGGCATGACGACAACACTTCCCAGACTCGCGAGAGGTTGATAGTCCACTCGCTTCTGGATATATCGCTTCGACCACACTTTTGCCGCATCAGTGAGTGGCTTCAGAACCACGACGCTGCCATAGTTAAACAGCACGAAGTCCATATCCGCTACTGTGAAGTCCAAGGTTCCCCCTTTGAGTGCCAAAAGCAGCACCCATTGAGGAGACTCTTGCGAATCTCCTCTAGCGTGCTACTTCAGGGCCTTAGGCCGCGACGGGCTGAGAGGCGCTTACAATCTGCACCTTCCAACCTTCGGAACGCAGCCCATCGGCCATGTCGTCTTCCGCGCCGATGTTGAGCGGTGCGGTGCGATTCTGAATCACCTCGGCGGGCACGTTCGCCGACATCTCCGCGAAGGCTTTGTCGTTGCAGGCCCTCACGGTCGGATTGCTGTCGTCGCGGGTGATGATGAAGTCATACTTCCCCACCACCTTCGTGCTTCCGGTGTGCTTCGCGAAGTGTGCTTTCGTTGACATGGTATTCCCCTTTGTGTGTGAGCTTGTGCTCACCGTGCCCCTTTGGCTAGGCGACACTCATCATGGAGCCTGTCTCCAAGCTCCATACTGCGTGTCACTCGCCTGTCTTGATGAAGTAGTCGATGCGCTTAGCCGTCACCTCAGCCCGAGCCTTCCGGTCATCTATGGCATCGGAATACTGTTGCCGATACGGCTCTGGCCAGTTGGCAACGTAGAACAGCTTATCCCGTTGGTCGGTGGTGATTTTGAGCAACTTCATACCCTCAACATCAGCCCTGCCTATCAGGTTGTTGAACTCATCCAGGCGCTTCTCGCTCAACCTCGCCCCGATAACCTCAGGGTGATTGAGCATCACCGCCCACCCCGCGATGCAGCCCACAGTCCCACAACGCGGGCCACCACTATATGGCTTCACCTTCATCCCGAAGAAGCCCATATCCAACCGCTTAGGCTCTTCGAGAATCTGCTTCTTGACCTTTCGCAGTAATGTCTTATTCATCGTTATCCCCCTTATGTGAGTGCCGCTTGTAGCAGCACCCATCTAGGACACTCGCTTTCCTTCGAATGCCCTAGCTGTGTGCTACTTACTTTCGCGCCGACTTGGCAGCATGGAGCGAAGAATCTCCAAATCGTGTGGCTCACCGATTATCGTGCCGTCTCCACGTATTGTGATTCTCAGCCTCAGCGCCTCAGCGACTCGCACAACCTTGTCGTGCTGAAAGACGACCACCTCCGCACCTCATTTCCTGGTCGCGTGCGCATCGTAACCCATACCGCGCAACCTCGCGGCACAGGCCAGCGCACTAGACCACAGAGCGAAGGGTAAGCCACTAATGCGCTTCCCTCCCACTGTTATGTGGTACATAGCATTCCCCCTTGAGCGTAAAGAACGCTCACGGTGGGCACTCTCGACGAATGCCCACTAGCGCGTCCCTTACTTCACCTTGACCACCACCCCATCTTTGACCTCAACCTGCGCGTACCAGCGATGGGGCTCAGGGTAGTGCGGGCCTTCTGCGAATTCGGTGCCGTTATCCTTCGGAGCACCAATCCCAGGAGCATAGAGCGTCACCCTGTCACCCTTCGCCACAGCATCCTTCAGAGCCTTTTTGGTCTTGAAGTTCGGTAGTGTGTACATCTCATTCCCCCTTAGAGCGCAATAGCGCCCATTGTGGAGCCTCTCTCGAAGCTCCACTAGCGCGCTACTACTTCAGCTCGTCGTCGCCAGCCTCATCGTCTCCGTGCTCTGGCAACTCGACATCGGTAGTGATTGGCGGGTCAGCCAACCCCATCAGCGGGTCGCGGCCCACATTGGGTTGGTTCGCGAGCCATTCCTGCACCCTGATAGCCTTCTCAGGAGCAGGATTGCCTTTCCGGTCGGCGAACGTGAGCTTGTCCCAGTTCGCAACCATGAACTCCGCGAGAGAGTCCTTGGCTTCGAGCACCGAAACGAGCTGGTCGGCATACAGCGTAACCGGGAAGCCTTGCAATCCCAGAATCATGATGCCACCCTTGGCACCGACCTGGAACCTCAAGCCCCGTTTCGGCGCTTCCTGAAGGCGCGCAACCTGAGCCCTGAGAGCCGCTATCTCCGCATCTCTCGGGTCCACCGATTTCGTCGTCTTCAGAGCCGCAACCTTCGTGGCATCGTAACCGACACCAACTGGCCGCTGAGCCGGATTCGTAACTTTCGACTGTCCGTTTGTCGTATCCATGATGTATCCCCCTTGTGAATTAGCTACTATGACGTAGCCTACGAGGTGCTCAACGCGAGGGTTACTCGCGTTACTACTACTTCCAGTGTCGTTGGTCTTCGACCGTATACTGCGTAATCCGCTTTAGCTTTTGCCACGCGAATTCATGGGCCATTGGTATCTCTAGCCCTTGCTTCGTATAGGCAAAGTCTATCTCGCGGAAACGCTCGATTGCCGGATAGAACGTCCGTACCACCTCGATTACTTCATGTCCTGATAGGTCAGTCATGGTGTAACCCTCCCACTGAGCACCCCCTAGGCTACGGGTTCGCTGCCAGCATCCTTCGAGCTACGATGCGAATTACCGCACGTCGCGCTCAGTGCCAGAGCGAACCCCATAACCTTTCACTAAGGGGGGAATCCGTTTCCCGGTACCTAGTGCTCATCAGCCTACGCTGTACTTGGCTCACCGCTCTTACGAGTCAGTATCGTCGCCTTGCCTTGTCGCCTGCCATGCCGCACCCTCTACGGGCTATACGCGTTGGGGAGTGTCCCGTGATGGAGTTCGTTCCATACTGCAAGCCAGTGACGCCAGCCAGTTCAACACAACACTGACGTATAGCCAAAGGATTATCGGCCTAGCAAGCTATCGCCTGCCTAGACTCTCCACTGTGGGGTAATTGCTGCCTGTCACTGAGATGTGACGCGGCACACCACCCAATCGTTTTGGGGACGTACAGACTACTTTCAGCATGGCTAAGGAGCTAGTGGTTTCCCGCACTCTCCGGCACTCGTTCCGTTGGGCTTACACCGCGTTTCCATGAGGAAACGTCTTACAGGGCCAACGTACTGTGATTAGCCGATAGCCTTTCCCGCACTACCAGCGGCACCGTACCATGGTTGCAGACTGCCTTACCGGGTATCTAGGATGGGCTATCATGGTGTCCCACCGTGCCCGGTTAACTTGCCACATCGGCGGCTCTGAAGTGTTCCCAGCCCGCTTGAAACTGGCCGGGGTGAACCGCCGCAACGGACTAGAGCAGTTTGGTACCCATTTCCAGCCCGCTGAAAACAAAGGGTTTAGCCAGCCACCATGGGAAAATAACTGGGCCAAACGGGAAATGAATTGCCATAAACGGGAAAACGCCTGGAGTGCTAGTATTGCTAGTACTAGAGCGATAGGGGTACGAGGTCGAGAGTGAGGTGCATAGGTCGCGATTCGCTTCCATGCGCCCTACTGCTACTCATAGTCCCAATGTGCGCCATTGTCCATGGTGTGGCAGCATGCGACCGGGACATATGAATGATGCGGTCACGAGCCACGACGCGTTGGGTCGTTCCAGTACTACTGCTACTGCTAGTACTCATGGCCGTCGTAGTACTGCCATAGTACCAGTACTGTCCCTAGTTGTCCGTCTCGGGGGGTGAGAAGTACAGGTACATGTCCCCGTGGCCCCAGCGTCGCGTGGACTATTTTTTATTTTTTAGTGGTGCTCATCAGGTGAGGGGGAAACTGCGGATGCGGGTTAGTCACGCGGCTCTCCCTACCCCGCCCTTGGGAGCCTCGCTAATCGTGGCCTTTCTTACCGCTTGTGGTGTTGTCTGATTCGGAGATGCAGACTGCGTTGTGGCTTGACTCTGGCTCGTTGTAGTAGTTGTAGTACTTTCCGTCGTAGTGGACATCGGCGTTTGGCACGCCATTGGACCCAAGATAAGTACCACTAACGAAACTAGACGTACTAACCGGATACGCGAGCCTGAAACCGTTATCGCACGTAACCTTGGTCTCCGTTGCAGGCACCTTGCTATAAGTGGCCGGAACGATTTTGATGTCAACTTTCCTCACCCCCTTTCGACTTCTACTTCTGCCCTTAGGTTATATTGCGCGCCTGAGGCAAATCCGGTTATCTATCACTCCCTCTCGTAACTGAGCTTGCTTGGCTCATGCACCTTGACGACCCCGCGCTGGTGCCGCTGCTCCTTGGGTAGCGTCAGGACCTTCAAACACACCTCCATGACCGCCATATCGAGCAGCGGCGGCCTCGGTCGGTGTCGGTAGCTGCGAATCTCACGCACCAGCCCTTGGTCACTCAGCCGGGAGATTCGCTCTCCATAGTCCTCAAGATTTTCATTCGATTGCATCATCTCATCCTCCTATTCGCATAGTTCACGAAGGTTAGGCAAGCCACACCTCACGCAGACCCTGCGGACGCTAACCCAGTGCATACCGCTTTCCTTATACCTACCCTCAGCGGTCTGCTCCCAGTTCGACCACTTATGGAGCCCGTGCCGACACCACCAAGAGGCCGGGCTGCTGGCGTGGAGCTTGGCTGCTTCCTCTTGAATGAGCTTCTTCAGCTCCGGCTCTAATTCGTCCATAGGCCCCGCACCATATCACCTCTTGACAAAACGCGCAAGACCCAGTACCTTTCCGAGCCATGGCCTTGCCAGATGAATCGTTGGTCCCGGACATTGACGGCCCAAAGCTCCATCGCTACATGCAACTCCTCAACCAGCGCAAGTCTATCGATAAGAAAATAAGCATCTTAATCAAAGATTGCGCCATGGTTCCCCGGCCAAAGTGGGGTCCATGTACGCGCTGTGGCCACTCTTGGTATGGAATGTACCCTAGGCGTAAGCCAGTCTGTTGTGCAGGCTGTGGGACGACTTATTGGCAAAAACCCTACGTCTCAAAGGCCACCAAGCAACAGGGCCAGCGCATCCGCGAGATTCGTAGCTCGACCGAACCGCCCCCCGTATCCGAGAAGACCAGTCTGGAAAACTGGCTCGAAGCCGTCTACCGCGAGACTGTCCGCCGCCCCCTCCAGACAGACGGCCCCCTCATCACCCCCTTCGACCGGGGGAGCATCAAAATGACCCCTCCTCCGCCCCCCGTGGAGCCCGTCATGGTACTGCCGCGCCGCGAAGCCCCTACGCCCGAGACCTTCGTAACCCGCAATCATGAGGAGGAAACTAGTGCTAAGCCCAAACCTGATGACGTACACTCTGAACAGCCGCCGCTGGCGGAGGAAGTCAGTGCGCCACCTGCGCTCCCTGATGACGGCTCTCGGTGTTGTGGCTCCCCACTCATCGTGGAAGGATTCTGCGTTTCCTGCGGTGCGGGCTTGGAAGTACCGCAAAAGGAGTTAGGCCATGGCGACGACACTCGGTGACTCTACCTACGCGCTTCTGCGTAACGAACCATCTATTAAGATTCACCACAAAATCGAAGCCACCATCGAGCGCCGCTGGCGCATGGCTTGGAGTGGCAAAGTCGCCTACTGGACCAAGCAATTCTCAGACAACCCCAACGCCGAGTACCAGTCCCTGCGCACCCTTCACCGGACTCGCATCCTGCACATGCTCCGCTTGGGCATCGAGTGGCCCGCCATCTACCGCTGCGACCTCGATGACCCCTTGGTCCTAGAGACCATCTGGCGCGACAGTGTAGCCCTCGCTCTCAAACGTCACCTCTCGGCTCGCCGCTCGCACCAGGAGCAGACCATCGGATTCCGCAAGGGGATTACCCAAAAAAGGAGAAAATCCAATGCCAACGCCCAGTGAAACAGTACCCAACAAGGCCCTTAGCGGCGCGGAACTTCGCACCATAATGACCGAGCGCTTCAAGCACCTCATCTCCCAGGACTGCATGCTCGCCGACCATCTCGCTTACGGTCGCATCAGTTACGACATCACCATTCGCTTACACGTAGACAACCCCTTCACAGTCGGCCCACTGGTCTCCTCGATAGCCTCGCAACCCGTTGGCCGTAATCTGCTCGACGCCATGCCAGAAATGGAAGCGGTCGAAGCTGGTCCCCCCTTGACCTCACCCTCTCCCGAGGCAGCTATTAGCGGCTCCCGGTTGACTCACCAGATAACCTCCCCTAACCGTGAGCGCCTAGCCGTTGGCCTACCCGTCCCGGCAGATGTTCGCCAGCGTGACGGCTCCATCATCACCGAGCAGCTTCGCTACCCCCCACAACCAAGTGACGAAGGCGTCCAAGTTGAGGACATCACCGCCGAAACCAAGCGCGAACTAGGTGGAAAATGAACATCACCATCGGCTGGCGCTTGCTGGCAACGCTCCGGCGCATCGCCCTGGCCCATGAGCGCTCCGCCACAGCCCTTGAAGAACTCGCACGCATCCAAACCTCCCGCTGGGAAGCCGAAACAGTTCGCCCAGTCGCGAGGAAGAAGATGGTCTTCGGCACACTGAGCATCGAAGAAGCGAACAAGGAGTGGGACCGCCGCCTGCGCCAGGAGATTGAAGAATGAGCACCCCCCGCATCGTCACGGCTCTAGAGCGTGTCGGCACCACCAAGGATGCCGTCAACGCGCAGCCACGCATCACCGAGCAGCTCTCTACCCTGAAGCAGCTCCTCATCAAGCACGCCCCGGAGGATGCGGCCTTCCAAGGCCCCTATTACTACCTTCATTGCAGTGACGCTCCAGAGGCTCGCGCTATTCTAGATAAGTACTATTCAGTCCCAAAAACCATCCGTAAGCTGCTACCCATCGAGGCCTTTTGTACAGCAGCAGGTGTCAGTACGCTCAAGGCCCTTGAAGTCATCTACGGCACCGCTGCCCGTATCGCCCAACAAGGCACCGTCGTCGCTCAAGCCCTCGCCTCAGCCAAGTCCCCCGATGTAGTCGAGATGAGTATGGGATTCGCCAACGACCCGATGGGCTTCAAAGACCGCGAAATGCTCGCCAAAATCAGCGGCCTCATCCAGCAACCGAAGGGCACAAACATCAAAATCACCCAGAACGCCAACGCCAGCGCGACTGCTGTGGCTGCCAGCGCCGCTCCCCCACCTGAGCAGACCATCCGCCGCATGGTGGACCGTTGGAACGACCGGAATCCCCCTGCCCTCGTAGTGGAAGGTGTAGTGGAAGATGACGATGATGTATCACAAAGTAACGTAATCGACCAATAGCCGCTACCCAACCGGGGTATAGTATGTACAGCAAGCGCAAAGTCCAAGAACGTCTCGACCTCGCCCGCGAGGAATTCGGTTTCAACCCCGCCGAATGGTACTACTCGACCGAGGAAATCGACAGTTTCAACGCTCAACTGGAGCGTCAGGGCAAGCTCGTCTACGATGACGTGGGCAAGCCCTCGGGCGTCATCAATCTCACCCCCGCCGACGCCGAATTCATCCGCCACAACCAAGTTCTCGTCATGTGCGATGCCGTCTACGCCCTCACACGTTTCTGCTACGTAAAAAACGAGGAGAACATCGTCCAGCGCTTTCGCTTTCGCATCCCCCAGCGCCTGCTTTTCGACATCATCTGCGACCTGGAAGAGCGCGACGCGGCGATAGAAATCATGATTTTGAAGGCCCGCCAGCTAGGGATGACAACCCTAGTTCAACTTCTCATCGCCCTGCGCATCATTTTCAGCTACGGCGTAACCGCCGTCACGGGAAGCGCCGACCAACAGAAAACGGGCGAAATGTCGCGCATGCTCCTGTTCTGCTACGACATGCTCCCTGTTTGGCTCCGCCCCACCTCGACCTCCCGTATCGAATCTGAGCGTGGCCGCTTGCTCTTCGGCCACCTCGCATCGGGCGTCAGCTTCCAGCACGGCACCCAGAAGCACGGTATCGCCACAGGTTCTACCCCAACCATCTACCACCTATCTGAAGTAGCACTCTATGACGACCCTGTGAAGCTCATCGACGAAGGCCTATGGAAAGCGGTACACGCCTCCGCATCCATTTTCGGCATCCTCGAATCGACCGGACGCGGCAACAAGGGCTGGTGGGCCGAAACGTGGTACTACAGCAAAGCCAACTGGCCACATGCCCGCATGTGCCCCCTTTTCCTACCCTGGTTCTGCGGCGTAGACATCTATCCCAAGGCCGCATGGCTGCGCATCCGCCCCATCCCGGACGGCTGGCTCCCGAATCGCGACACTCAGCTCCACGTTGCAAAGTGCAACCTCTACGTCGAATCGAACCCTGCCCTCCGCAAGCACCTTCGCGACTTCGAAGTGAAGCGTGGCAACCTGCGCCCCGGCGAACCATGGCGCATGCCCCGCGAGCAGCAGTGGTTCTGGGAGATTAATCACAATGAAGCGAAAGAAAAGGGCAACGAACCCTCCTTCCTGCAAGAAATGGCTGGAGACGATGAGGAAGCACTTCAGAGGTCCGTTGAGAACGTATTTGGCCATGAGGTCATTGAGTCAATCGACGTGCGCAGGGAGCGCAGCTACACCCTCTGGGGAATCACTGGCCAGTCCATCGAAGACCGCCAAGAGCCCCCTCCACACTACATCGACTACTCGAAGGAGCGCATCCCCGTCCGGTGGCAAGGCCGTAAGGAAGAGCAACGCTACTACTGGGAGCTAGTGCCACTGAAGATGTCTCCTCCTCCCCGTGAGCACGAACCAGAGGATGTCGCGAATAATCTCATCGTCTTCCACCCCCCTGAGCCCGGCATGGACTACTCCATCGGCGTTGATACCTCCGAGGGCAAGGGCCTAGACTCGACCGTCATCAGCGTCTGGAGCATTGGCAAGCGCGGCCAACCAGACCTGCAAGTCGCGGAATTCGCCTCCCCCTACGTGAATCACGTCGAAGTTTACGCCTTCGCATTCGCCATCGCCGCCTACTACGGCCAGTTCATGGGTCAAGGTCGCTCTCGCTGGCCCATGCCCTACCTGACCGTCGAACAAGTAGAAGCAGTAGGTGACGTGTGCCAAGGTCAGATGATGCGCATGGGCTACCCTTACGCAGCAGTTCACAAATTCGTGCGTCTCGACTCCAGCCCAAAGCGCATCGCCAAGCAGAAGCGCTCTCAATCCACCAAGCCCGGTTGGTACACGCACGGCTGGTCGCGCCCCATTCTTACAGGCAACTTCGTAGCCTTTGTCCAGAACAACTGGGCAGAAGTGAACTCACCATGGTTGCTGGAAGAGATGAAGGAATACGAGGTCCACTACACCGCCCGTGGCCGCGAGAAGATGGAGCACGCCGACGACGCCCATGACGACCGCATCATGGCCGCTGCGATGGCTGTGTTCTGCCCTCAGGACCTTCGCCTCCTCGCCGAGCGCGCCAAGGTCCGCCATGTCCATACCGAAGCGCTGCCCCCTATCGACATGGGCACCTACGGTGGCCACACCATCAACCTCAGCTCCCAGCGCCAAACCAGTTCCATCAATCTCGAAGACGTGTTATGGTACGGCCAGAACGACCTTGAGAGGTTCACCCGATGAACGGCAAACTCAGCTCCCTCAGCACGGTAATTTTTTTCGTCAACGGTAAGGACCCAAATTACCCAGTTGGCTACCACATGCTGGCCCCCTACAGCCAGTTCGAGACCCCGTGGGGATGGGACCGCCGTGAGGCCACCGACCTTCGCGAGGTAGACATGCTCCAAGCGGTGCTGCTCCGCCAGGAAAAGGAAAAGTGGGAAAAGGAGCTTCTCCACGACGAGGTAGTCTTCGGCAGGCTCCGGGACAAGGTTCGTGACAACCTCCAGCAGGCACTAACATCCGGCGCGAGCAGCGAGTTTGAGAAAGACTTCATCCGCGAATACCTGAAGCTGCGCATCGAAAAGCGCGAGAAGCACCGTGCCAACTTCGAGCATCGCTCTCTCTACCTCCACGCCCGTGAGTTCGACACTCCCAAGGGCCGCGAGATGAACGAAGAGAGCGTCAGTCTCGACCGTTTAGAGGTTAAACCATAATGGCCGACCAGCCTGAGTACCGCGAATGGCAAGTTCCAGCCTCAACCGCCGCCGAGGATAAGGTCATCGGCTGGGTCAATGAGGCCTGTGAAGAGGGCATGGCGTGGTGCCGTTCTCAGCGCGGCTACCCGGATTGGCGTCGCTCCCTGAACATCCTCGCCTCCCGGATGGACCTCTCGACAGACAGCAACGAATCCAACTACCGTTCGCGTGTCTCAACTAATCGCCTAAAGCGCAACATCCGCGAAATCACTGGCACTCTCGCAAAGCTACGGCCCATCTGGGGCTATTACAGCGACAACAAGCTATACTCCGACCGCGCCGAGATGCTCAACAAGGTGGTGCGCTTCTGGTACCTCAACCAGATGGTAGACCGCTCCGTGAAGCGCGCCTTAGACTTCAGTGCTGCAACAGGTCTCGGCTGGCTTCACCCAGTCTATCGCCGCTCCCGTTATGGCACCGGACGCGGCGACATCCAAGTCCAAGTCTACGGCGCACCATCGGTCCTGCCAGTGCAGCTCCCTGAATCCAACGACTGGCAGGAAGCCTACGCTGTGACCATCCTAAAAGAGCTACCCGTCGCAATGGCGCACGCGATGTTCCCTACGTTCCAGAATCGCCTCCGCCCTACTTCCTCTCGCTACTGGTACATGAATGATGGCGTCCGCAAAGCCACAACAGGCAACTGGATGGCCCGTGCTTTCGGTCGCGTGAAGCGCACCGCTGAGGATACCGCCCTTAGCGACCTGCTCATCCCCATTCGCTACACCTACATCCTCGACCTAGCCATCAACACGACAGGCACCCCGAACCCTAAAAGTGGCACAGAAATCCCCATGGGCGAATTCGGCGCGTCCTGGTCCTACAAAGTCCCTTATCTTGGCCAGCAAATCCAAGTGGGCCTTGACTCAGTATCCGGCAAGCCCCTTCACCGCACTGCGGACGAGAACGATGCGCGCCTTTACCCTTATCGCCGCCTCATCATCTCAACCGACACCGTAAAGCTCTACGACGGCCCATCGTTCGACTGGCACGGTATGTTCCCTGGTGTAGCATTCTGCCTCGACGCATGGCCATGGGAGCCTTTGGGCTTCAGCTTAATCCGCGACGGCTTCGAACTCCAGCAAGCCATCAACGAAATCGCACGCGGCAACATGGACAAAGTTCGCTCCCAGCTCAATATGTCCCTCGCCTACGACATCAACTCAACAACCAAAGGTGAAGCAGAGCGTTTCGACCCCATGCAGCCCCGTGGCCGCATCGGCTATGACGGAGCCGCCATCGAAGGCACCCCCTTCACTCCAGTCATCCCCCCAGAAGTGCTCAGAGTAGAGCCTGAATCCATGGCTCTCATGGATAAATTCGAATCGACCATGGACAGCCAGCAAGCCATCCACGATGTCATCGCCCTCGCGAAGCTCCGAGCTGTCGGCTCCATGGACGACATCGAGAAAATCGTCGAAGCCAACGGTCCCATCGTCGAAGATATGTCCCGCTCAATGGAGCCTCCGATGCGCGACCTTGGCGTGATGGTCAAGTACGACATCATGCAGTACTACACCACCCCTCGGGTGATGAATATCGTCGGCCCGGACAAGGTTGTCACCGAGACCTTCGACTACGACCCGGCCTCGCTCGTCCCATCTCACGTACCCGGAGAGGACCCTGAGAGGCCCTCGAACCACAATGCATCCCAGCGCGCCCGCATCCTCGCGGATAATCTAGATTTCTACATCATGCCGAACACTCTCCACGAGATTCACCAGATGACCATGAAGCTCGGCCTCATCCAGCTTCGCAAGGCTCAAGTGAAAATCGACTCTCAGACCATCGCCGAAGCGTGGAACGTCCCGAACTATGGCCAAATCGATGGAAACACAGTGCTTGAGCGCTTCAAGCAGGAGCAGGAGGATGACCTCATTTTCGGCGCACGCATGAAGGAAGTCGCCGAAGCCATCGGTCTCCTACAACCCGGCACACCTGGCCAAACCGCCCCCGGCAAAAAGCAAGAAGGTCGCCCTCCAACAGGCCAGAATGCCCCAGCGTTGAAGTCCAAAGATGGCGGGGCGCGCTCCACCGTCACTGAGTCAAAGTAGTACCACCCAGAAAAATCTTCGGTACTAGTACACTTTTCGCTTGACATAGTTCCGGTACTTATAGAACTATCCTATCGAACGGGCACCGTGCGAGTGCTGCGAGGCGGTGGTAGCACTTCAGGACGTATGAGCGACCCCGCGATGCCGACTCTTCGGGAATCCCCGAAAAGGAGCGTGACTCAATGTTCTCCACTATGGAAGTGAAGGGCCGCAGGAAGCGCCACAAGAAAAAGTAAGTCGTCCCTGCCCGGAAACGATTGCCCTTAACCGGGCGGTCTCCTCGCAGGAGCTAGGATAACCCGGAGTAGGGACGCTTCTCCGCCAACGTCCCCACCCCACTCAAGGAGCGCAAATGGCAGGATACGGTCGCAAAATGAAATCAGGTGGTTTCACAGGCAACCTCGCAAAGCTAGGTGGCCGCAAGAGCAAGTTGAAGCTGGCTGGCGATATGCGCCCGGAACACTTTTCCGGCAAGACAGCCCCTTCGTTCAAGAAAGCTCATAAGCAAGCGCACAAAAAGGTCTAAGGTGAATGGCTACTCCATCCATGATGACTCCTCCTCCCGGAGACAGTTCGGACGGCTCCTCACCCTCTCCGGGAACCCCGACGACGCCACCGGGTGCGTCGCCTTCTCCCGCGCAGCCTGCCCCGGTAATGCAGCAGACCACGCAGTCTCTCATCAGCGTAGTGAACACCCTACGCGGTATTGCCAAAGCCTTCCCCGAAGCCTCTCCGCATGTGCAGGAAGCGAACGAAGCCATCCGCAGAATCATGGCAGCAATCATGAAAAATTCACAGCAAGGCGAACCAGCGGCTCCGCCGACCAACGCCTAGGAGAGCGGTAAAATGAGCCAGACATACGCAGAATTTCTGAAGTCCCAGGGTGCAGGCGAGGAAGAAATCAAGCTCCTCGACACCCCCATTGGGCGTAAGGCCTACGAGAAGATGCTCGCCGATGCCGACCAAGCGCGCCTCGATGGCGAAGCTGCCAAGGCCGCAGCGAAGAAGGACCGCGAGCAACTCGAAGGTTGGTTTAGCACCACTGCCGTCCCGGAGTTTAAGGAGATGGAGCGCCGCGCCATCGCCGCCGAGGCCGAATCTGCCAAGGCCCGCGCCGCATGGAAAGCCGCCCAGGAGCGTGGACTCGTGGACCTAGAACAGTTGAAAGCTCTTGGCTACGACACCGGAGCCCCTACTACTCCTGCTGCCCCAGCAGCCCCAGCCCTCCCCGCAGGTTTCGACCCGGCAAAGTACATCACTACCGACTCGCTCAAAGGCCTCTCGGATGGCGTCGGTGACGGTCTCGCTGTTCTCCAAGACATCGTTATGGAGCATGCGCAGCTCTTCCCGGACAAGCCCCTTCGCGTCCGCGAACTCCGCAAGGAAGCCGTCGCTCACGGTAAGACCGTCGAGCAATACTGGTCTGAAAAGTACAACGTCATCGCCGCCCGCGAGAAGAAAGCTGCCGACGACAAGGCCGCGTGGGAAGCCAAGCTGCGTGAGGAAGGTGCCGCGAAGGCCCGCACGGAGCTGGCCGCCCAGTATGGCAATCCCGAGTTGCGCCCTGGAGTGCCCTCTACCAACGCTTTCACCAAGCGCGCCGAAACGGGCCGTGATAAGCAACCGTGGCAACGGGCCGACGATGCTTCAAACGACCGTGTGCAACGCGCAACCCAGAGAATTATAGAGCGTCAGAACGTGACGCACTAAGGAGAATAGTGGCCGTATTTGACAAACGCGATTGGAAGCAGCCCTTCTTCGATGGACTATGCCCAACCGCTACCGACTGGGCAATGATGGCTGCTTACATCGACGGTGAGGGAAGCATACTCATTAATCCTCGCCGTAAGAGAGTACGTGATGGTGTGGCTAAAGATATTGCTTGCACCTTCTACTTGAAGCTCACTGTAGCGAATACTGATGTTCGCTTAGTGGCTTGGTGCAAGGAAAGATTCGGGGGAACGTTCAAAGATGCGAATACGCGGTCATATTACGAAGGTCGTAATGTGAAGACCGCGTGGCATTGGAGTGCGTCCTCTAATCGGGCAGCTTGGATACTACATAATTGCTTACCTCACTTCGTGATTAAGGGTGAGCAGGCATTAATCGGTATCCAGTTGCAAGAAAGCATGCGATTGAGCATAGGCTCCCGTAGCCTCCCAAAAGAAGTGGTGGAGACTCGGCGGGGGCTTAAGCGCCAGTTGCTTGTGCTTAAGGCGAAGGGCCGCGCTTTAGACGCAGTAGAGCAGCGGCAGTTCGAAGAAGTAGCCTAAAGCAAAAGGAGAGACTCCAATCGCGGACCCACTTTTTGACCAACTCTCAGCGACAACGCTGGCAGAATTGAGGGACGACGTTCTCTACGATGAGTTCTTCGTGGACAGCGCGTGGATGCGTAAGATGCGCGTCAGCGGCGCTCTCGATGAATTCATGGGTGGCACTGGAATGCAGATTCCCTTCCAGTACGACCGCGTTATCGGCGGCGCTATTCAGCCCGGTACCGACGTGGTTGTCACCCAGAAGCAAATCATCGGCGCGATGCTGTTCCAGCCGAAGGAGTACTACGAGCAGATTCCTCTGAACCTGTTCCGCACCAACGTACTTCAGCATGGCGGTCCAGCCGTCAAGGTGAAGGAAGTAGACGCATACTTCACCAACGCCGTGCAGGCTCTCAACACCGACATCGGCATCGACTTCTACCACCACGGCCAGTCCATCTCCGGCTCGAACCGCATCATCAACATAAACGGCGTGTCGGAAGCCCTAAACGACGGCGTGAATCCCTCCTACGACGGCAACGTCTTCACGACCTACGGAGGTCAGCTCCGCAATGGCGTGGTCACGAACACTCTCAACAGCGTACCCATCTGGGTGGGCGACCAAGCGGGCAACACAGGGCAGATTAGCTACAAGGTCCTCGCTGAGGCCTACTTGAACGCCGTGCAGCGCCCGGACATCGGCCTCTGTAACAAGGCTCTCTACGCCTACCTGCTGGAGCGCCAGGAGCCGAAGCAGCGCGCAGACATGGAAATTCAGGACGTAAACATCGGCATGTCCGGCCTGAAGCTCCTCGATGCTATCATCTTCGAAGATAAGCTGGCACCCTCAACAAAGTACGGCACCTTGCTGCCTCCGAACCTGTCAGCCACTCCGGTAGCGCCTCTACCCACTGGGACGACAACTTTCACCACGCCAGCGTTGACGGCTACGCAGTCGGCCATCTCGAACTATCCAGCTTCGACGGCCTGCAAGCCCGGTGAGCCCTTCTTCTGGCTTCGCCTCAAAGGTTGGAAGCTGCGCCCGTCTGCGGACCCAGAATACAACTTTAACTTCACCCCGCCCATCCGCTCGAACACGAACCCCGACCTCATCACCGTGTTCTTGAAGGCGGCGCTAAATATCTACACGACTTCTCCCCGCGACAATATCCAACTTGTCGGAGCTGGGTTCTAAGGAGACCTAAAAATGGCATCAGGAATGCTGACGAAACAGAACGATTTCCTTACAGCGAGACTGCTGAATGACGTGAACGATACCGTCTCCGGTGGACTTGCCGTATCGCTGCCTGCGGGTGCCCCGCAACCCCCGGTGTCGCAAACCCAACCCGGCGACCGCATCGTTCTCGACGATGCGACTGCCGTTGGCCTCTCAGACACCACAGTCGGCACACTCTACGGCGGCATCTATATGTATGTCGGCACCCTGTCCAGCTCGACGGCCAACCCGGCTCGCGGGACCGGAGCCTTCTACCGCGCCGCTGACCTGCCTTCGGCTGTCACAGGACTCTATCAGGTGACTGCTGATGCTCAGCCGACCACAGCCATCCCGACCCTATTCGGCGGCGTATTCATCAACGCCGTCACTAAGGGCAACTGGGGATGGATTCAGATTGGCGGTGTCGCATCGTGCCTGTTCGACTCTGCCATCACCGCCGCTGTTGTTGGCAACCCGGTGAGCGTGAAAATCTCCGCCGCCGTCGCCTCAACCTTCGACGTTGGAGTCAACGTCGTGACCGCGACCATCCCCTTCTCGTATGCGGGTGGTTTCGTAGGGACCGCTATCGTGCTGCCCGTCATCTCAACCGTCACAGCAGTGTTGATGCAGCGCAATCCTTTCAGCCGCGTCTAAGGAGTAACGAATGGCGTTCACAGCAGGTGTGAAGATTCTTCCCGGATACCCGGTCCAAATGGGACCGAAGATGATTGTCGTATTCGACATCATCGGACCATCATCGTATTCGCGCACAACGGGTATCGTCCTTTCTGCTACTGCTGGAGGGCTCAACCTCGGGGGCTTCGACTTCGGCCAAGCTACAAGCGATACTCAGAACCTGTTCGACTTGCAGGTCCAGATGAACTTGGGAGGCTACGGTAATTCAGTGCCCTCTATCATCCTCCGACCTGTCTCCATTACAACTGGGTCAGTTGGAGGGCAGTCGCAAACAGCAGGTACCGAAGCGGCCACAAGCACGAACCTGTCCACCTTTAGCTGGCGGGTTCAAGTCGTAATGGTTTAAGGAGGAAGTGATGGCAAAAGCCGGAAACGCCCCCTACATGGGCTTCGAAAAGGAACCCCCCACGCGCTTCGGCCCAAAGGAGTCTGGGAGCCCGCTCGTCCATTCCCACTCGAAGCGTCCGAAGCGGAAGATTTCCGTCCGTGGCAAGCGCCATGGCCGCAAGCACTAAGGAGCCGGGTGTGAATGTCTCTCCAAAGCATGGCCGCAGAGTTGCGTGGGGCGCTGCCAAAGCTCCCTATTGCTTACGCCCCAACTCTAATCAATAGAGCATGGCGAGAGATTCGCGAGAGCGGCCTTTGGTCCTTTAACCTTTACGAGCAGAGCTGGATTACCCCACCCATCGTCACGGCTGGCACAGTCACCGTAACTCAGGGTCTCAATACCATCACTTTCGATGCGAACGCCATTGCGGCACTTCTGGCATCGCAGGTCGCGAATCCCTACTCACCTATCACCACTCGCCAGTTTCGCATCGCGGTCGGTGGAATCTACAACCTCGTGACCATGGATTTCGGCACAGGGGACGCGACACTCGACCGCATCTGGGGAGACCCGAGTGGAACAGGCACAGCTTATACGGTGTATCAGGTCTACTACGTCCCACAGTACAAGGACCATCTTCGTTGGATGAGCGTGCGGAACCCGATTATGTTTCTGGACCTAAATCTCAACACGACACGTCAGGACCTTGACTCACTCGACCCACAGCGTCTCTGGTATGCATGGCCAACCGATGTCGTACCTTGGGGCCGGGACCAGCGACCGGGGAGCGCCACAGCGGACTTCCCGCTCTACGAACTCTGGGGACAGCCTGTGAACCCCTTCACCTATCAGTGCTACGGGTTACGTAAAGGAGCCGACTTAGTAAATCCCACCGACACCCTCCCTTACAGCATCGGTGAAGAGTTCGTCCTCGCCCGAGCGCGTTGGTACGCCTACGAGTGGGCGGAAGCGAACAAGGATATGAGCCCGCGCAGTGCTGGCCCGGATTTTAGATTTCTGATGGAGAAGGCTGACAAGGATTACATCCGTCTGCGCACCATGTATCGGCGTGAAGACCGTGAACTGGTAGACAACTGGTTTAGCGTGCGCGGCTTGAATTACCCAATTTTCTCGCTCGGTCACTACAACACTATCGGTGGAGTGGCGGGTCCAGCATGAGACGCTTACTATTCATCATCGGATTGCTCCTATGTGCTGCTACATCAGCGATGGGTAACGAGGCTGCTCATGGATGGTGCGAGGTTGGAGCCCAAGTCGTTGTCACCTCAGGTCTCACCTCGACGACGCAGGTACAGCGCTCATTCCCGCAATGCACCATCACTGTCTACAATCGCGGCAGTTCTACACTTGCGACCATCTACGCCGACAATAGCGCTACCCCCTTGGCAAATCCCTTCACTGCCGGGACGAATGGCCAGTGGATATTCTACGCCGCGAATGGCCGTTACGACGTGCAGATGTCCGGCGCGGGGTTTCCTACCCCTGTCACCTATACTGACATCCTGCTTAATGATTTCGCGAACCAAGCACCCTCCATCGCCTGCACAACCGTAACCTATGCCCCCACGCTAGCATTCGACGCCACAAACAACGCCTGCTACACGGTGACGCTCACAGGGAATCTCACATTCAGCATCACGGGCACCCCTGCGAACGGCAACTTCCTGAAGCTGCAACTCTACGAGGATGGCGTTGGTGGACACTTAATCACTTTTCCACTCAACTTTAGTGTGCCCGCATCAGTCCCTGTGACCACGGCAAACTATCATAACGACCTGCTATTCAACTACGACACCCCAAATCTAGAATGGCAGCCAGCAGCGAACTTCGGCGGCAACGGAGCTGGTGGAGTGGTGAGCTTCAATGGCAGGACTGGTGCGGTTGTATCGGCTACGAATGATTACGCCTTCAACCAGATTTCTGGTGTGGCCCAGCCAAGCCAGGGTGGCACGGGTTCGGCGACACCAACGACGAATGGTGTGGCCGTCGCGCAGGGTGCGAGCACACCGTATCTGTTCGTGTTGCCTACGAACAATGCGCAGTGCTTCATGTCTGACCCGACGAATTACCTTCTAAATCCGCCGTCCTACCAGACTTGCCCCTCCTCCACGGGAGGAAGCTCTGTCGGCGCGCAGGGTACGGTGAACGCGGCGGGTGCGAGTGCTGGCAGCTTCGCGCAAACCTCCATCTGGGACATCAACGGGCCGGGTGGGACGTACTTTCGGGGTCTAAATCCGTACATCGATGTGACGCACCCGACATTTGGCGGATACATTGGGCCGCACTACAACGCCGCCGCGACGACCTGCACGATGTCAGCAAGCTCGACGACAGCTTCCTGCGCGTCAGCTTCAGACTTTCTTGGAGGTCAGGGCATCCTCATTGTCGGTGCTGGGCCAGCGCCCGTTATCGCTACGCCACAAGCGCCTACAGTGACGCCCCTGTTCCAAGTTGGCTCGACTACTCGTAGCTACTGCATCGCCGACCGTGACTGGTTCGGCGGCCTGACACCTTGCAGCCCTGTGGGCAGCACAGCCATTGCTCCATCCTCGATGGCACTCCAGAGCTACAGCATCGCCTCGTGGAGTTGGAACTCTTCGACCAACACCATGACGATTACGACTTCGGCAAACCACAACATGCCGACCACAGCCTCTGGCATCGCGAGCGAGCCCTATGCGCAAGTTGAGATTCAGGCGGGAACGTCAAGCAGCGGGCTTTGCGAAGGGTCGTTCTCACTGACGGCTGTACCTTCAGCCACACAGTTGCAGTTTCAGCGCAACGAATTGACTTCAAACCCGAGCTGCTCAGGCGGCACATTACGCATCGCCCCGAAAATCATTCTGAAGTGGGACTCACACTATACCTATAGCGTGACAGCAGCTTCCTGCTCGGCAGGAACAGCGACAATTTCAGTTTCCCCGGTACCGCTCGGGCCAGATGGGACATGGGTGATTCCCAGCAACGTAAAGGCCATCACTTCCGGGATTTCCGACTCTCATTACAACGGGACAGTTTCGGTTGCTCCTGCAACGGGAGCGTTCACGTTCGGATTGAATTGCTCTGGTGTCACAAACGTGGGCGCTGGAGGCACGCTTTCGCTCGTACCCGGTAAGGCGGTGAAGAACCATCTCGTCTATGCCTGCAACGGTGGCTCCTGCGCACTTCCAGCTAACGCTGCAAACTATTCGCTAGTCGGTGTGGCACAAGGCAACGATGGTTACTTCATCGACCGTGGCTGGGCCATTTCCTCATCGAGCGTAGACCTGGGAGCACCTTCGACAGCCCCAACGACGGCTATCAACGAATGGCTGGATACCACTATCACGGCGGGTGGTGGCACCACCACGCTGACACTGGCGAATCCTTCGACGAATGCTGTCACGAGCGCAGGGGCATGGCACGACAACTTTCCAAACATCCTCGCGGCGTGCGCGACACTCCCAGCGAACTCTTCGGCATCGAATGGTGGCCATATCATCGTTCCCGCGACAGGTTCGCTGTACAATTACTTCCCAATCATCGCGAACTTAGACCTCGTAGGTAACTTCGCGCAAGCCCCGAAGAACTGCCCAGGCAACACGACGATTGATTTCGGCTCCGAACCTTGGATGGACGGCTCAATCATGCTGGGTAAGGGAGATGCTATCCAAGGTGCAGCAGTACAGGGTGCGACGAACTGCCAGACGACATTCTACCAAATGGGTCCGGCACTCGGATGCGGCCAGGGTAACTCCTACCCGATGATTTATTTCGAGCCCGAGCAGGCCAGCTCGAATTTCCTAAAAGACTTCGCGCTCAACCCTCAGGGGGCGTACCAGTCCGGTGTGATGATTGACGAGCAGATGAACGGTGATGGCACCGTATCGCTCCGCACCGACAACTTCCACGTCAATGGAGGCATCCACAGCTATCCCATCATCGACCGCGCTGGATTCCAGCACTCGTTCAATTACGGCGGCTGGTCCAATGGAGGGGGAAATTTCTCGGAAAGCATCGTGTATCAGTTTCAGCCACTTTGCGGCATGCCGAACTACTATCCCTTTGTCGCCGCACCGCTACCCTATATCGTAAATACGAACCATACCTACAGTTTCGGGACTATGGAGATTGACAGTTGCGGTCAAGCCTCAGGGAACTTCGGCAACACGACGGTCTTTAACGACCTAATAACAGAAAGCAACGCAGGGCCGCCCATCAAGGCGAATCTGTACCCATACGGGGTCGCGCAACTCACCATCAACTATGCCAACAACGCAGACTTGATTGGTGGTTCATCTACCCCCTACCTCGATGTAACAAACGCCACCATTGGCAGTGCGGCATTCAACTTCATCGGCTGCGGCACCTCAACTCAGCCACTGTTTGAGACGAATAGCGCCAATCCCTACAGTGGAATTCACCTCACGATGGGCTTGGGCTGCAACGGTGGCATCGGCTATCCTCCACTCGCAGGTGTCGTCTACGAGAATCTCTACCGTAACCAGTGGAAGTGGAACGGCATGCAGTTCGCCATGACGAATGGTGGGAGACTCACCGCGGGGCAGATTACGACGCCAGCGGTCGCTCCAACGGTCACAGTCACGACTTCCTGCACAGGCTTCCCTCCTGCTGGCACCTATACCTACGGTGTTCTGGCATGGGACGCAACCTCGAATCCAGCGGCGGGCACGGGCGGCGCGACGACAGTTGGCCCGGCAAGCACGTCCGTCACGCTGAACGGCACTACCCAATGCGCCAGTATCGCGCAACCGACGCTGCCTACCGGAACAGCCTACTGGGGCACCGCTCGACTCTCCGGTCCTGGCTCCGTAGACCAAGTATTCATCTCCGGGGTGAGCAGCATCAATGCTTTCGTGCCCGTCACCACGACGACCATCGTGGACCAGACGACATTCACGGCGGGTAGCGTACCGAGCATCAATACCACAGGTCTACAATCGGTCAGCGCTGGGAATATCACTGGGAACATCCAGCCGATTACCATCGCACCGCTAACGGACAACACGGTACCCATTGGCACCAACTCGCTGCACTTCACAAATTTGTTCCTGAACACGCGTCAGGTCTCGACGTTGCCAACTGCTTCTACCAACTTGGGCGCGGTCTTTATCGTCACTGATGGTCAGAGCACAACGGATTGCACCTCGGGTGGCGGCTCATTCCAAGCGTGGTGCCGTTCGAATGGCACCTCATGGGGCTCCGTGAGCGGCGCGGTTGGGGGGTCGGTGACAGCGTTTACAGCACCTTCCGGTAGCTGGCCAACGTGGCTCGTACCTACCGTGACCAATGGTACGACAACCCCGCAACTGACCGTGGCAGCTTCGACTATTCCAGTCGGCGCTGGCGGTACAGGTGCGACAACTCTCAGCGGCGTCATCAAGGGTAATGCTACATCGCCATTCACCGTCGCGGCTGCGGCGGATATTTTTGGGCTATGGAGTGGGACTTGCAATCTAAGCACGAACTTCCTACGGAGTGATGGTGTATGCGCACCTCCTCCGGGTGGTATGGTCTATCCAAGTGGCTCGGGATTTGCCATCGTGGCGGGTGGCACTTCATGGGGAACGACACTAGCCGACCCCCTCACCCCAACTCATGGTGGCAGCGGCCTAAGCAACCCTGCACCTCACTCTCTCATGCTGGCTGAAGGCGCGAGCAACTATAACCTCGTCACGTCGCCATCGACCAATGGCTTCTATCAGTGCGGGTTCAACGTCACGGCGTCGGTGGCAGTGGACCTCACATGCGCGCCTGCTGGAGTTTCAGTAAATCTCTTGAGCGGCAACTACCCGCTCGTCTACAGCGACCGCGCCAGCTTTCAGCGTGAATCGAGCACTACGACTTCGACGTTGACGCTTCCTCAGGTGGCAGGTAACACCGCATCGAACTTCCCCTTCGTCACCGCAAACTTCAACTCCGCGAACGAGACGCTGCAAGCGAATGCGGCGGATAAAATCGATGGCGGCTCCTTAGGTGGTACACAGAACGTGCTTCCTGGTTGGGCGGCATTTGTCTACCAGGATTCCACATCAGCCCCCGGCAACTGGTGGAGCGTGATACTGCCAATGCTCAGCGCGTTGCCAACATCCTGCGCGGACAGTGGGGGCAACCACATCAACTTCACGGCTGCTGGAGGCTTTACCTGCGGCTCAACATCGAGTGGCGGCACACCCTCGTTCCCATTGACGGTTACAGGAACGGTGAACTCGGGTGGCATCCCCTACTTCAGTAGCACGACGCAGGAGTCTTCATCCGCAACGCTCGGGGCTGGAGCCATCGTATTCGGTGGCGGCGCGGGTGGGGCTCCAACGACGGGCGCTGGCGACTTCACTTATTCCTCGCATACACTTTCTGGTGGCGCGTCGGCAATCTTCGACCTGAGCGCGGCGGCTTCGTTTAAGATTCCGTCGAGTGCGGCCTGTGCTCCGACGACTGCGGCGCTGCTCTGCTATGATTCTACGAACAATCGATTCGTCGGTGGCAACGGGACGAACACTTCCTACCTCCCGTGGTTCCTTTCGGCTCCAGCCTCGCTTAATCTCGTGGAGTGGAACGGCACCCTCGGCAAGCAGGACGATACGGGCATCGCTACAGCGAACGTGACACAGACCGTCGCTACGCCCTCAGCCAATCAGATTTGCGTCTACGCCTCCACAGCCAAGACCTGTACACCAACCACGACACTCCCAACTCCTGCGGTCCCGGCATTCTCGGGTGACATGACCAATTCGTTGGGCTCGCTCGTTACTGCGGTCGGGAAAATCAACGGCGGTAGCTATCCTACCAACGCGCATGTCGTCGGTTCAAATGGTTCATCGCAGCCTACAACTTCTACCCGTACCGACATCGACGCTATTACCTATGCGGCAGGTGGCGGCTCGGCAAACGCGCAGACCGTGACACTCTCTCCTGCGGTGACTTCCTACACCACAGGGCTTACCGTCCGCTGGAAGCCCACGGCGGCGAACACGAACTCGACACCGACACTCGCGGTGAATGGCCTATCGGCTATCACCATCGTGAAAATCGGCGGCGCGACGCTCTCAAATAGCGACCTTACGACGACAGCGATAGCGACGGCTATCTATGATGGAACGAACTTTGAGCTTCAGAATCCGCAGACCGGGCAGCCTGCTACGGGCACGGCTGGCGGAGACTTAACAGGTTCTTACCCGAATCCTACCGTCGCGGCAAACGCTATCACGGGCGCGAAGATGGCCAACAACACCGTGACAGCCACGCAACTTGCCGCGCAGTATTCCAAGGGTTCCTGCACGGAAGCATGGGGCGGGTCGGGAACTTCGCACGCGCTCACTTCCGGCGACGATGCAGTGGTGAACAACACCTGCTACAACGACTCCGGCGTGACGCGCACGATTACGGCGGTGAAGTGCCGCAGCGACAACGGCTCCAACACCACGACAGTCAATCCCACATTCGGCTCGGCTGGAACGGGCACAACGATTCTCTCTGGGGCGCTGACCTGCGGAAACAGTTACGCGTACAGTTCCAGTGGAACGGTATCGAATGCAAGCTGGACGACGGGCACGGGCATTGACCCGGCGATGGGCGGGACACTGACAGGAACGAGCATTGCCGTGATTATCGAGTACACATACTAATGAAACGCCTGATTCTAATTCTCCTATGGGCTTCGGTGGTGATGGGGCAAAGCCAGACCATCACTGCGTCGTTTCCGATTGTAGCGGTTGCCGCCACGCCCGCCCTCGTGCAGATGAAGGCCACGCCCTCTGACGTACAGTCCCTTTCCGGGCTAGGTGGAACAAATTCAACCATCATCGTTTCATTTCCCAATGTGACCAAAGTCAACAACACTATCATTGTCAAAGTACGCTCGGACATCGGTTCCGCATCGAACATCTCCATCACTGACAACGGTTCATCCTCTAACACATATACGCTGCAAGCCTCACAAACAAACGGAAGCCGGACAACGGCCATCTTCAGTGCGCCTGTAGTAAACACATCGCAAATCATCGCAGTGACGTTCGCTAGCGGTACTCTGACGGACGATGAAGTGGAACTTTACGAGTTCCAGAACATCAACACGTCCTCGGGAACCACGCCGGTAGATACTACCTGCACGGGAACGAATACGAGCGGAACCGCCCCCGCTTGTAGCGCAAGTATCAGCCCAACCTCGGGCGACCTGCTGATGACCTTCGAGGATGTCGTGACTTTCAGTTCCACGCCGACAGGCTCCATGACGTTCACCGCGCAATCGGGCAATACCCTGCTTCAGGCGGACGGAACAAGCTGGACCGCATCGCAGTGGAGGATTGCTCCGGGCGGCTCGGTCACTCCCTCGATAACACTTTCGCAAGCCACGACACGCTCCAATACCACAGCCGTCGCGTTCAAGGCTGCATCGGCGGGTTCAAGTTTCAGCGGCATCCACGTCAACAAGGTATCTTTCTTCGCGCCGGAATATGCCAATTCAACCGCCATCAGCGGAACCTCTCAAGTCATCCAATTCCCCTGCACAGGAAATAGCCTATGGGTGATGATTGGGCAAGGAGCTTCTGGTAGCACGAGCAATACAACTGGAGTGAATGATGGTAGCGCCTTCACTGCGCTGACGAACCTCTACAGCAGCGGAGACGGGTACGCCATCCAGTGGTGGCACAGAGACGGTGTGACGTGCAGCGGCACCGAATCGCTGACCATCAGCTTCACCTCGAATCCCAGTTACCTGATCGTCACTGTCGTTGATATTTCAGGAGCCACCGGGTATGACTCGTCGGCAACCTGCGGCGCGGGATCGACGCCGTGTCCCATCAACACAAGCAGCGCCAGCACGACGACGGTTGGCGGTGCAACCATCACACCCAGCACATCGAATGGCGTGATCCTCTCCTACCAGAACCAGGACTTCGACACCATCGCGGCAGTTTCACCCAATTACTTCGTGGCTGATAACGAAACTTGCCCCGGAATCTCTGGAGGTTGTGGAGGGAACGCGGTTGGCACTTATAGCCACTACAACTACCAAGGTAACGGCTTCGAGCAAGACGGTGCGTTGCTCGTGAACTACTATTCGAGCACCTCGGCGGTTTCGATTACATGGACGATTGCTAACACGCAGAACACGGGCATTGGACCGTACTTCAGCTCGACGGTGGCGGTGAAACAGTGAAGAAGTATCTTCCAATCCTACTGCTTCTATTCGCCATTCCGGTGAGTGCCACGACCCGGACAGCAGCCACCTGCCAGGGTTCGGCAGTGAATACAACAATCGGCCAGTCATCTCCGGGCGATACGGTGATAGTTCCTGCGGGGACGAGTTGTGATTGGACCGTGGGAGTGTCGTTCTCTGGCATTACGGTGAAAGGCGCGGGTAAATCAGCTACTACGGGAACTGTTGTCACTGGGGGCATGGCTACGCTAACCAAGCACGCCACTCAGCTAACCTTCCTGGATGGCTTTCGATTTACCGCCAATGATACACATTTCACAGTGAACGGTGCCGCAAGCTCACGCATGGCAGTCATTGGAGACAGTTACTTTGCAAACAATAACAGCGGCACAGTTGCTGCGATAAACGCGAATGGAGTATTGATATTCAACAGCGATTTTGTTGTTTCCGCCGGAGAAGGCGCTCCCGGAGCCGATATTTTGCCGCTTCATCCGAATGAAGATTGGTCGCAGCCACCGACGTTTGGCATTAATGACGTGCAGGGGCCTGTAGGTGGTGAGAGAAATATTTATTTTGAAGATGATACGTTTACAAATGTCTTTGAAACAGCACCGGATAGCGATGAAGGAGCACGTTTCGTTACCCGCCATAACACCTATACGGATTCCAGTATTGTGTTTCATGGTGGCACTGACCTGATCCCGGAAAATGACTCATCCGCTTACGGTCATCGTCACTATGAGATTTACAACAATATTTTCAGTCGGTCAGACATCAATCAGGACATTAACAAGTGGATTTGGTCTCGCGGTGGAACCGGTGTCATTGCCAACAACCAAATGGACCTTGCGGCTTCTTCTCAGTACCCCGGAAAACCAGAAATCAGGCTTGGAATAGGCTGCGACGGTTCACCCAGCACATACCCTATTCCTTTTCAGCAGGGCCAATCGAGTTATCCTCCCACGGTCAACCCGCCAACCCTTCCCGTGTTGATTTTTGGGAATACCGCGGGTCCGCACAGCAATGGTCCCGGAGACTCAAATTTCATATCTATTACCGAGAATGCTACAGGTTCACCAGTGCTATCGTGGACACAATGCAGTAATCCAACGAGTTATGTTCAGCTGAATCGAGACTATTATTTGAGTAACCAGTGGGGATGGACCCCGTTGGCCTATCCGCATCCCGTTCGGGCATTGTTGAACAGCACGGCCATTCCCGGCTTCGTCTCGGAATCCGGCAAGAACTCCACGCTGACTGTGGCGCTCGGAGCGAGCGGCGGGGGCGGATTCATCCCGACGAGCACCTGTGCGAGCTATTCCTACTGCCTGCCGTTCGCGGAAAGCACACCCGCTGGCAACTTCGGGATTGCAGCTTTCCAGTATGCGAACGGAACCGCTGTGACTTCAACGGCAACAGATGACCATTCCAATACGTGGACCTGCATCGGCTCATCGGCTGCCAGTTCCAGCAAGATGCTGAATCTCTGCTACGCTCCCAATCTGGCGGCTGGAACCAGGAAAGTGACCATCGGCTTTGGCACCACCGCCGTGACGCAGGTGCAGGCCGACGTAGCACAGTTCTACAACATCGCGGTATCCTCGCCGCTCGTCACCAGCAACTCCGTCGTGGGAACAAGCTCCACCACCATGACCGGGCCAACGCTCACAACTTCCGCGAATGACCTTGTGTATGCCATGTTCTGCCGTACCGGGACGCCGCTGATGACTTCCGGCTCGTTTACTCCCGGCTCAGGTTTCACGCTGGGCCTGACCAAGTATCAAGATGGTTGCGCCACTGAATGGCAGGTATCTACAGGCGGCTCCGTCACGCCCACAATGACAATGGGTAGCGCATCCACTTACATCGTCTACGCAGCGGACTTTGCGGCCTCGGCCTCAGCGCAAGGCAGCGCCCCCACAGCCCCTTACCTCCAGCGCGTGATGTCGTGGAGTTCGCAATCGAACATCTCCAACTCGTCCTTCAAATTCCAGTTCCCCAATAGCGCCGGGGATTTGCTGGCAATGACTGGAGCTGGAGCCGTCAACTACCTCGGCAACAGCATCACCGATTCCGGCACGAATACTTGGACGCTTGCCGGGCAATGCCAGCAGAGCGGGACCTGCTCCGGCTCTGGCGGCTACTCCTATGAGTTCTACAAGGTGGGCGCAGCAGCCAACACCACCAATACGCAGACCGTGAACTTCACAGGCTCGGGAGACACGACAGTTTTCTTCTATGACTTCGTGGGTTCGTTCACCTACAACTCCCGCAGCCAGCAATCTTCGAGCGCCAACACTACGAACCTGCTCCCAGCGACAGCCTTCTCCGTCAATCCCGGCGCGACCAACGCGCTGACCATCGCCATCGGGCCGATTGCGTTCAACACGGCAGTATCGGTGGCACAGCCATCGTCTAACGCCACGAACTACTTCGACGGCGGTTGGTTCGGCGGGGAGACGATTGATGGCGGAGGGACGCCAGAATCCATCATTGACCAGAACAATATCTTCAGCCACACCTATACGTCAACCAGCGGCGCAAAGAGCTGGCAATGGAACACGGCGGTAAGTAGCAGCGAGCAGAACAACGTCGGCGTGGACTTCATCAGCTTCACGGTGAATGCCAGCGGGACTGTCTCCCTTGCCCCAGCCTCGCAGAACTTCGGCTCTGTGAATGTCAATTCGTCCTCCTCGCCCACAACATTCACGCTGACCAACAATTCCAGCAGCAGCGCAACATCGGTAGTTACCTCTATAACAGGAACGAATGCCGGGGACTTCACGAAGGGCAGCGATACCTGCAACGGAAGCAGTGTTTCGGCCTCGGGTGGAACTTGCAGTCTAACCGTCACATTCTCGCCAACGGCCAGCGGGTCGCGCTCGGCAACGCTCAGTATCTCCTACTCAGGAGCGGACGGAGCCTCACCAAAGACCGCAGCGCTCTCAGGCATTGGAATTGTGGCGGTTACTACGCCCACATTCATTCCAAGCAGTGGGACATCTGCAACGCCAATCGTCGTTACTGTCTCGACGACAGCGGGTACGGTTATCTGCCATGGAACCACGAATCCTCCGGTCACGAATGGTATAGGGACCGGATGCTCGACAGGAACGGCCATCACCACCAATTCCGGGACGAACTGTGTAGCCAGTTCTACAGTCTGCGGAGACTTCACAGTGACAACTTCGCAGACGCAGTATGCCGTTGCTGGCCTGAACGCACAATCGGATTCAAGCGTGGCGAGCGCGGTGTACACAATCAATCCACCGGCAGTTGCACCAGGCGCCACGATCTTTGCGGGCATCGCCATCTTAAAGGGAGAGGTGATAGTTCCATGAAAAAATGGCTGGCACTAATAGCGGTAGCATGTCTCTCAGGGTTCATCGGGAGTTCCTTGTCGAGGGTCCACGCGCAGTCGGGGCAAGTTGTGTTCCTAGGAGCAGCGGCAGGAACGACACTCGCAGCCAACTGTCCTGCGGCTCCCGCCACGCCTAGTGTCTGCGTTGTCGGCTCGGCCGTGTACATTTGGCAAAGCTCCACGACGGGGTGGTTTGCCCCCCAGCCTCCCGCAGCGGGATCGAGCATCGCTTCCATTCAACTTTGTAACCTCGCTGGAGCGAATTGCGGCACCGCTCAGACTGGCCCGAACGTCGTCCTGAAAGTGCCCCAGTCGGTAGCCGTCACCGTAGGCAACCCGAGCGTCACAGCCACGCAGGGGGCAGTAAGCGCCACGCTTCAGTAACGGAATCTCGAATTTGGCGCACTTTATTTCAAACTGGTAGACTTCAGGTATGAAGCGTTTCTTACTTACTCTTGTTTTCCTCCTCTCACTGAGCGGCGGCCTCCACGCTCAGAACGCTTACTATTCCGACCATGCTTTCCGTTACAACACCGGCTTCCCAGCGTACCCCGCAGCGAGCGCAGTAATTAGCGTTTGCCAGTTCACGGCTATCGGTCTCCCTTGCACACCCCTCGCTCCAATTTGCTCCGGTCCCAACGACACTCTCTGCCAGAGTCCGAATCCCTTCAACGCCGACAACAACGGGAACTTCGGCTTCTGGGCTTCTCCTGGAAATTACATCGTTACGATCACTGGAGCCAATGTAAGTGGCTACACACTCACAGTATCGATTCCCATCG
>Ga0335085_10000529_pt1 | contig 105804 bp, 92 predicted proteins | sample Lox_Sample_45_FD_206712 | JGI IMG/M metagenome (GOLD analysis project Ga0335085, IMG submission 206712) | Soil microbial communities from Loxahatchee National Wildlife Refuge, Florida, United States - Lox_Sample_4.5 | ecosystem: Environmental > Terrestrial > Soil > Wetlands | place: USA...
CCGACAATCTCATCAAATCGCCGCTGTTCAATCTCCTTCTGTTTTTCCCTCTCAAATTTTTCGGAACACATTTGTTTGTTGCGCGGCTCACCATTTTAATTTCATTCCTGCTCATTCTGCTTCTGCTTTCTATGAATGAGAGCTTCGGAAAAATTATTCCCGCGCTTTTTATCACCACACTCATTCAGTATTACGTCTTCCAGTACAGTCACTTCAGCCTGGCTGAAATGCTTTGCGTTGCGCTCATCATCGCCGGAATATTTTTTCTCTTTCAATTCTTGAGGCAACAACAGTCATCGCAACTTTTGTTTGCAGCATTTTTCCTGAGCGCCACTTACTTCGCAAAGATTCAGTTTGCCTACGTCATCGTCTTAATTCCGCACGCGCTAATTCTCGCGCACTGCCTGAAACTCTCGTATCTCACCCTGCAAAACTTTGCTCTCTGCATTCTCTGGCTCACGGTTTTCTCCTTCATCTATTTTATCAATTGGTATCTGCCGCACTGGGCCATCTTCGATTACGTGATGAAGAATGAATCGGCGCAAAAGTTTGCTGCGTGGAGTGACATTCCGAAAACCGTTGCATTCAATGTCGTTCATGTTTTGTTCAACCCACAGAATTTCATTTTCAATTCTTTCGTCGTCGCTTCATTTCTTCTCGGAATTTTTTTGTGGAGAAAAAGTGATTCTTCATTCAAAATAATTTTTCTCCTCTCCATTCTGTGGACGATGATTGAACTGCATAAGCTGGCGATGATCTATCTCCCTTCCCGCTATCTCGTGAGTTATTATTTCGCAGCAGGATTCATGAGCAGCGTCGTACTGACACAAGCAATCCGAAAAAAATCCGCGACGACAAGATTTTCATTCTTCCGTTTTGCGGCAATTGTTCTTCTCGCTTTGTGCGGAATCAAAAATGGTTTCGATTATAAATCCCTCTATGAAAACCGGCAATATTCAGTCGAGAATATCAATAACTATTTTTCTTCCACGATAAAAAATCCTGACGCGCCGGTGATGGGTGTCTGGGCGACGAATGCCACGTGGGATTGCAAAGCGAGATGCATCCCCGTCTGGTACAATTTTCTGAACGATCAGAATTTGTTCGAGCGATTTCAGCCGCAGGCAATTTTATCAGAGCCAAATGAAGACGAATCGAACGGGGCATATTCAAATCAGGATATCGATTTGAAAGCGATGGCTGACTCCACAAGAAGTTTTCAAATCGGAAAATGGGCCGTGAATGTTTACTGGATTCATTGAAACAAATTGAATTTAAAAATTCAACGTTTGATGTTGTCGCTCTTCTTTCCCAATTCAATTACCTCCACATCAAAAATTCTATTGCCCTCAATTTTCAATCTTACCATCGTTCTCATCTGCTGAAATCCTGATCGTCCTGCTGCGCCGGGATTGATGCAAAGCATGTTGTTCAACTTGGGATCGCGAACAATTTTTAAAATGTGTGAATGTCCGCAGACGAAAAGATCGGGTTGAAGCTTCTGTAATTTTTCTTTCACACCACGCTCATAGCGCGGAGGATAACCGCCAATGTGGATTATGAAAACTTTCACATCCTCGCACTGAAAAAATATTTCTTCCGGAAACTGATTGCGAATGGAAGTGCCATCGATGTTTCCGTAAACGCCGCGAAGTTTTTTAAATGATTGAAGTTGCTCCGCAACTCCCGCTCCCCAATCACCGGCATGCCACACTTCATCGCAACCGGAGAAATATTCTTTCACTGTCGGATCGAGGAAACCATGTGTGTCAGAAATAATTCCGATGGAAGTCATAAAGAATTTGAATGCCTATTTCATTTTTCCCTCGATAAACCGAATGATTTCACTCGTTTGCTCCGGCGTAAACCAATTCATCTCCTTCTCTTTTTTAAACCAAGTCATTTGTCGTTTGGCGTAATGATGTGTGTTGAGTTTGATTTGCTTCACCGCTTCCTCCATCGAAATTTTTTCACTGAGAAAATCAAACAGCTCGCTGTATCCCACTGTTCGCAATGCATTCAAATGTTGAAACGGAAAAAGCTTTCTTGCTTCTTCAATCAATCCTTTCTCCATCATTTCTTCCACGCGTTGATCAATGCGATGATGCAATTCTTCCTTTTCAATTTGTAAACCTATTTTGATTGGAATGAAATCACGCGGTTTCGCTTTTTGTTTTCTGAAAGATGAATACGGTTTCCCTGAAGAAAGACAAACCGTGAGTGCGCGAATCAATCGTTGCGGATTACTGCGATCGACTTTTTCAAAGTAAACCGGATCGTGCTGCGCCAATAATTTTTGCAGCGGTTCAATTCCTTCTTCGAAAAATAATTTTTTCAGCTTATTAAAAATTTCTTCGTCAGCCGGCGGAAACAAATCGAAACCTTCAAGCACAGCTTTAATAAAAAGCCCTGAGCCACCTATCATCATAGCAAGATGCTGAGTGCGGAACAAACTGTCAAGAAACGGAACTACTTCGTGTTCATAATCCCCCGCGCTGTAGTTATCGTGAATGGAAAGATGATTGATGAAGTGATGCGGAACTTGAGAAAGATGCTCAATTGATGGCTTGGCAGTGCCTGCATTCATCTCGAGATAGAATTGTCTTGCATCTGCCGAAATAATATGAGAATTAAAATGACGGGCAACTTCAATGCTAAGCGGTGTTTTGCCTGATGCGGTCGGGCCCGCAATAACAAGAAGATATTTTTTCACCGATTATTTTGTCACAAGAAAAAATCAGCGCAGCTCTTCGTCATCGAAGTCATCGCCGCCTTCGCTGAGATCTTCAGGATTGAAATCGTCATCGGCTACCAAATCATCATCCGCTGATTCTTCATCGTCATCTGCTTCTTTTATAGCGTCTCCTTCCATCAGATCATGCTCTTCTCCTTCGATCACTTCCAGATCTTCTGCATCAGCTTCCTCATCACTGGCGGTAAATGCCGAAGCCGTTTCGGGTTCGTCATCATCTTCTATTTCTTCGTCTTCCTGTGCTACGGGAACGGGATGCTTGGCGAAATGAACGGCCACATCTTCCCGTTTATAAGGTGATGCGCCCTGCGAGCGAACGCATACAGGATAGTTTGTTTTTAAATCTTCCTTTCCGCCGACCGAAATCAGCTCAATGAGAAAAATAAATTCCTGCGTACCTCTGTATTCATAAATGAAATGCTGGTGGGGATCATCCAGGTACGAAACAATAGTGGGGATTACCTGTACACGTGCCTTGCCCTTCTTCTCCGGCACTTCCATTAACGGGTGAATATTTCTTCCGCGCTGCCAGCTATCGTTGCTCATGAAAAATTTACTGGCATCTGCCTCCGGCAAACTATAAGATGTGTTGATGACCGCCACAAGATCTCCGAGTGTATGGGCAGGCTTAATTTCAATGTCGCGAAAGACTGTTTCGTCTTCTTCATACATCACTCTGAATTTAAGCACCGACATTTTCTATTGGTTGAAGATTGGGTAATGATACTCAATTGAACGGCAAATAAAATTAATTATTGATTGAACATGCAAACATCTTTGTTAATTTTTTTTCAACGGATGCCAACCTAATTCTGTTGCCTTTTCTATCATAAAGTTAAACGCTTCTTCAAAATTATTCGCAATCTTCCCATCGAGTATTGCTTCGCGAATGGCATCTTTGATGATTCCGATTTCTTTTCCCGGCGCCTTGCCGAATGTTTCCATGATCAATTCTCCTGAGACCGGCGGCTGCCAATTGCGCAACTCATCCTTCTGTTCAACCTCCACAAGCTTCATGCGCACAAGTTGAAAATTTTCGAGATACCGCTTTACCTTCTTTTCATTTTTCGAAGTGATATCAGACTCGCAGAGCAGCATCAGCGAGTCAATGTCGTCACCCGCTTCAAACAGCAATCTTCGCACCGCAGAATCCGTTACTTCCTCTTTACTCAAAACAATCGGCCGTAAATGAAGCATCACCATTTTCTGCACGAACTTCATTTTTTCATTTATGGGCAGATGAAACTTTCGGAAGATGCGCTCGACTTTTCTTGAACCAACTACTTCATGCCCGTGAAACGTCCATCCTTTTCCTTTTTCAAATCTTTTTGTCTCCGGTTTTGCAATGTCATGCAGGATTGCCGCCCAGCGAAGCCACAAATCATTACTCTTTGCTGCAACATTGTCTAGCACTTGCAATGTGTGATAGAAATTATCCTTGTGACCTTTTCCTTCCAGGTTTTCTACTCCGAAGAGTTTTTCGAACTCAGGAAAAATAATTTTCAGCACTCCCGATTTAAAAAGAAGATCAAACCCGATTGACGGCTGCGGCGACAGAATAATCTTGTTCAGTTCATCAGCAATTCTCTCTGTGGAAATGATGTTGATCCGTTCCTTATTTCTCACAATTGATTGCCATGTTCCCACTTCAATTTTGAAATTAAGCTGTGAAGCGAACCGCATCGCCCGCATCATGCGAAGCGGATCGTCCGAGAACGTTACATCGGGATTAAGCGGTGTTCGTATAATTTTTTTATGCAGATCTCCCAACCCGTCGAAGGCATCAAGCAACATTCCATAATCGGAATCATTGAGACTGATGGCAAGTGTGTTTATGGTGAAATCGCGGCGGCTTAAATCGTCTTCGAGTGTTCCGTTTTCAACAATCGGCTTGCGCGAATCGGCCCGGTAAGATTCCTTTCTTGCCCCCACGAATTCCACGTTAAAATCTTCATGCTTAATCAGCGCCGTTCCAAAATTCTTGTATACAGCCAGCGATGCCTTCGGATGAAAATGTGCAACGACTTTTTCTGCAAGTGTAATTCCGCTGCCCAGCACAGTAATGTCAATGTCTGTTGATACGCGGTTCAGCAGCTTGTCACGCACGTACCCACCGATAAGGTAGGCTTCGGCTTTCATTTCACGGGCGCATTGCGCGACAACGCCGATAATTTCTTCTTCCGATTGTGAAAGATGAAAAGGAACCAGATGCTTGTGAATCGAGATTTTTTTTTTCAACGTTTCCGTATTTTAAAATAGAAATGACCCGGAGAAAACTCCGGGTCACTTCATCTTTCGGACTAAAATCTAACCGAAACCTCTTTTGTAGCGAGGGGGAGGCTCGAACTCCCGACCTCGGCATTATGAGTGCCGCGCTCTAGCCAGCTGAGCTACCTCGCCGTCGGAATTTTCAGGCGCAAATATAACCTGACGTGCCTAAACCTTCACGAAGTAAGCAGTGCCGGTTCAACCCGCTTAATCAATAATTAATTCATGAGAGTGCTCGAATTCTGTTACATTTGAGATCCGCAATCTGGGGTCAATGAAGCATTATATAACTATAATCATAGCTTCGGCTCTGCTCATTCCATCGCAACCGCTTCTTGCACAGAAAAGCGATCTCGGAATTGGCATTGGCCCTACATTTTTCTTTGGCGATCTTGGCGGAGCTAATGCAATCGGACGACCTCTGTTTTTTGATCTTGAGCGATCACTGATTCGTCCCGTGTTTATGGGCACATATCATTATCAGATCACAAAAAAATTTGCCTTCCGTTTGCAGGGAGCTTATACTCAGGTCGCCGGTGACGATAAGCTGATTCAACCACGTGCCGTTTTTTCTCCGGAATGGTATCGATGGTACCGCAACCTCAACTTTCACTCTCAGATCTGGGAAATTTCGGCGCAAGCCGAACTTTATTTAGTGCATTATGAACCGGGCTCAATGAATTGGCGATGGGGTCCGTACATTTTTGTTGGAGTAGGAATGTTTCATTTCAACCCTAAAGCAGAGTACAACGGAACGAATGTCGATTTGCGCCCGCTTCACACAGAAGGTGAAGGATTTCCCGGCTCCGGAGTCAAGGAATATTCATTGTATCAGCCCTGCATTCCCATCGGCGCAGGAATTCGTTACAATGTTACTTCCGATTTCACCATTGGATTTGAATACGGAGATCGCAAATGTTTTACAGATTACATCGATGACGTTAGCAGTAAATATGTTTCGCAAGCTGACTTCAACAGCTACTTCGCCAATGATCCGTCAAAAGCAGCGCTTGCCTATGACATTTCAAGAAGAAGTGATGAACTGGATCCGGATGGTGTTTATGGTTATGTTACAGCACCCGGTGAACAGCGAGGTCAGACGAATAACAAAGATCACTTTTCATTCATGCAGTTCTCATTCAATTACGTAATGGGAAATACGCATGTGCGTCCAAAAAATGAATTGAAATGCATGAAGTGGGGCGGATCTGCCGGCTCAAATCCCGGTGCCAAAAAGTATCACAAATACTAAATGCATTTTATTGAGCTTATCTTCAATCCTCAGCATCTTTGAAATACAATTTAGGATATTCGAAGAAGCGCACTTTCCCTGGTTTATTTTCTATTTCATTCCACGAAGAAATATCAAAATCAATCGCAGCAATGCCGCAAGTAGGAATGTCGTCAATCGATCCGTTGGTCAGCGTATTTGCAAGATGAGTGAATCCAGGATTATGACCGATCATCATCACTGACTTGTTTTCATCATCAATCCCCTTGATGTAGTCGATCAGTTCTTCCGCTTCAGCCAAATACAATTCCGCTACCCGCAAAATTTTACTCTTTTTGTAATCAATTTTCATGGCAAATTCTTTGGCTGTTTCCAAGGCACGAATGGCTGTGCTCGAAACCATCATATCCACCTTCAAATCTTTATCACGAAAAATTTTTGCCATGAAGGGTGCTTCACGTTCGCCGCGTTTTGAGAGCGGCCGTTCGTGGTCTTCCGTCTCAGGATCTTTCCAGCTTGATTTGGCATGGCGAACAAGAATAAGATGTTTCATGATCTGAAAGTTGAAGCATCAATAGCCGCTCGAATTCTGCAATGGATTTATCAATCCGCATTCCTTCAGGTACTCACAGTAATACCAAAAGCTGACAGCGTACGACGCTACGCTGATGATGATCCCGTACATAAAAATAGTGTAACTTATTCTCACCAATTTGTATTTCTTGCCAAGCACCTTTCCGAGGAAATACAAATCTTTAATCATGCTGCCATAAAGAAATTCCCGGTCGCCCATCATCTCGTTGAAGCCCCAGTTAAAATCTTCGAAACTCATTCTGTAAAAATTTCCGAAGAAGAGCAGATTCGTTCTCTTCTTCTGAATATCATCGCGCGTAAATTTTCCTTCGCTCACTTTAGGGCGAGTAGAAAGAATTGCGAAAACGATAGAAGCCAGGCAAACAATCATAAGAATAATGGTGGGAATAACCAGATAACGATTCATGTCAAGTTTGCTCAGCAGGTTTGCAATCGCAAATGACAGGATGATGCCGTTGATCGAAAGCAGAAAGTTCGCCTTGTCATCCGCCATCTTCGAAAGATTCATGTGGTTGTTCTCCGTTACTCTGAACATTGTTTCAATCCCTCGCTCCGGACGCTTTTCTTTTTCAGCTTTCTCCGCTTCTTTGTCTTTCTTTTTTCCGGCGTCTTTTGCTTCCTCACTTTCTATTTTGCTTAAATGGTCTCTAAGCTCAAGCACGTGAAGATTTTTTTTCTTGTCAAAGTTTAGATGAGCATAAGGTGTATGATACCGATGCTGTGCGAGAAATTCAACCTCGAACCTGTACCAATCGATGTCGGACATCACCTCATTCGAGACCAACTCACGTTCACGGCGCAGGAACATGGCCCGCTCCATATATTTTTTGCTTGAAATTCCGGCGAGATCCGCGTCACAGACAACTTCTTCCAAAAGATTTTTCGGATGCTGCGGATAATGGGTTGCATCGATGATGCCTAAAACTTTTTCGATTTTATCTTCCGGATACAGTTGCTCATGCAAAAATTTTGCAGCAATTTCTTTGCTATGCTCTTCATGTCCGGAATAGGCCTCTACAAATCCTGTATCATGAAACCAGGCACCGAGCAATGCTATTTCCGTGTCTTCTTTAGATAACTCGCTTCCTTCTGCAATTTCAAGTGTAGATTCCACCACATCAACTGTATGATTATAGTTGTGGTAAATATGATTCGCGGGTAATTTTTCGCGCAGAAGATTGAAAACGTATTCCGATGCTTTTTGGACGATGGGTGTTTGCTTCTTCATCAAACAGGATTCAAAACTTTCCGAAAAATAAAATATTCTTTGATGCAGACGGCGAAATTATGCTTCTAGATCAGCATTATTCATTTTACAATTTGAAATCTCATGATTGGTCTCGTTGGAGATCTTCGCTCCGCTTCAGCAAATCCTGCTTTCCTGAAGGCTGAATAAAATCCGGTGTATGCAAACGTCGCAGGATAATCATCTGAATCAACATCGAGCGGATAGCCTTCCACGATTGTTGCGCCTTTCTTTTTACAATAATCAATTACGAATTCAAGAAACGGAACAGTCAATCCTCTTCTTCGAAATTCCTTAGCAATGAAGAAACAAACGACTGACCAAACCTTCTTCTCGTCAATTCTTGTGAGCACTCTTGAATTCTGCAACTTCAGAAATTCTTCGCGTGGTGCCACTGAACACCACCCGGCAATTTCTTTTTCAACATAGAGCAACAGCCCCGGAACATTTCCTTTGACGACCAGCTTTTTCATTGATTTCTTGTTCCCTTCCCCTTTGTTGCGATCGAAATCTTCTCTGCCAAGTCTCCAATACATGCACCAGCAACCACCGCACGCACCTTTGGCGCCGAAAAGTTTTTCAAAATCTTTCCAGTTTGATTCAGTGAGCGGATGGCATGAAATTTTTCTCATCATGCTTTTCTTTTTGTCCCGCGGAAGACGATTGCTCATAGCGAAATTTCAGATTACTTAGGGAAAACTTGTTTCTTTTCGACCAAGATAAAAATTCACTCGACTAAGAAATCAGAACAAATTTGAATTGGATATTAGATTTGCGGCTTCAAAAATCCCGGCATGAAAAAATATCTTCTCATTACCTTTCTCTTTTTTCTTTCTCACATCGCGGCAAACGCTCAGAAGCAGCTTCCTTCCAATTGGTATTACACTACTCTGGACAACGGGCTTCAGCTTTTGGTGATTGAAGATAACAGCGTTCCTCTGGTCACCATTGAAATTGCAGTCCACAATGGCGCGTTCACTGAAGATTCCACCTACAACGGATTATCGCACCTCTACGAGCACATGTTCTTTAAAGCGAACAAGGACATTCCATCTCAGGAGGCATACCTGCAGCGGTTGAGTGAACTCGGAGTTTCACTTGGGCCGAGTGCTAACGGTACCACAGGCGATGAGCGCGTGAATTACTTCATCACGCTCAGCAGTTCTAAACTTAATGAAGGGTTGAGTTTCATGAACAGCGCCATACGTTACCCGCTCTTTCTCGAGAGTGAAATGAAGAAAGAAGACCCGGTGGTGGACGGCGAATTTCAGCGTGCAGAATCAGATCCGACATTCCGGCTTCTGCAGGATTGGAACAAAAACATGTGGGGCGATTTGGTGACCAGGAAAAACGCCATCGGCATCCATGAAGTGATCCTTTCAGCCACTCCGGAAAAGATGCACGCCATTCAAAACAAATATTATTGGCCGAATAATTCTCTTCTCGCTATTGCCGGTGATGTGAAGCGTGAAGATGTGTTGGCAAAAGTGAAAGCAATTTACGGTGACTGGAAGCCTTCAGACTTTGATCCGTTTCAGAAATGGCCGATTCCGGAATTCAAACCACTCACTGCCGATCAGACTTTCATTTCACTCAGCCCGAACGCACGCGTGCCGATTGTGCTCATGGGCTGGCGCGGACCTGACACACGTAACGATGTGAAGGCAACCTATTCAGCCGATGTTTTCTCCTTTATTCTCTCCCAGTCGTCATCGAAATTTCAACAGGAACTGGTTGACAGCGGCCTTGCACTGCAACTTCAGTTTAGTTACCAAACTGCAAAGTATGTGGGACCGATCCAAATGTTTGTGGTTCCGAATCCGCAGAAGCTAAAAGAGTGCATGAAAAAAGTGATGGATGAGATCGGCCAGTTTGCAAGTGATAGTTACTTCACCGATGATCAATTGCAAACTGCGAAGGATCAACTCGCGATTTCTGAGGAATATGATCGCGAGAAATCTTCACAATACATCCACACCGTCACCTTTTGGTGGGCATCGGCATCTCTCGATTACTATACCACCTACATCGATAATTTGCAGAAGGTGACCAGGCAGGACATCAAAGATTACGTGAACAAATACATTATCGGCAAACCTATGGTTGCAGGCATCTTGCTTTCACCTGACATGCAAAAGTCAATGGGCATTACCGATTTCAAACAGTTGTTTCAATAGTTAACTCACTGAAAAAATTTCAATTCATGAAAAATAAATTCTTCACCCTGTTCATTCTTCTCGCAGCAGGAATTGGTCTGCAATCACGCGCGCAAAACAGCGTGAAACAATTTAACGTAGACGGTCTCACTGTTTATTATCGTCAAACGCCAAAAGATGTGATCAGTGCGCGCTTGTTTCTTCTTGGCGGAACAGCAAACTATTCTCTTGATCAGGAAGGAATCGAATCGCTTGCCCTCACTGCAGCAATGAACGGCGGCACCACTTCAAAAACAAAAACAGAATTCAATACCGAAGCGGAAAAAATCGGAACGTCATTCGGCTCTTCTTCAACTCTTGATTACAGCGAGATGAACATGACCTGCCTCAAAGCCATGTGGGATAAATCATGGGCTTTGTTCGCCGATGCCATTATGAATCCCGGTTTCCGCAGTGAAGATTTCGATTTGTTCAAACAGCAGATGATATCTGATGCTAAACAGCGTGAATCAAATCCTGATGCATTCCTTCAGGAATCTGCTATGAGTTTTGTTTTCAAAGGACGAGGATATGAAAAACTTCCTGACGGCACTGCTGCCTCGCTCGACAAACTTTCTGCTGACATTACGAAGACGTATTACAAGAATACGCTTGGCAAAGCGAGATGCATTCTTGTAGTGGTTGGTAACATTTCGCAGGATGATTTGACGGCGAAAGTGAAAGCCACTCTTGCAAAACTTCCCGCAGGCAAAGCGCCGAACACAAATAATCCGGTGAAGATTACCGAAGGAAAAGAAAACATAGTTGACCGCGATATCGCCACCAATTATCTTGTTGGATTGATGTCAGCACCCACTTTGATTTCGAATGATGGCATCCCAATGATGCTTGCAATGGATTTGATTCGCGATAAACTTTTCATCGAAGTGCGCACCAAGCGCGGATTGTCTTATGCTCCTTCTGCTTACCTGAATTCATCAGCGATTACTTCACCCTATAGCGCCGTCTACGCATCTACCGATTCGCCAAAAAGAGTAATACAGGTGATGGTGGATTTGCTTAATAGCCTGAAGCAAAATGGTTTTACCGCTGATGAATTGACAAACAAGAAACAGCAATTTCTCACCACTTATTATCTTGGATTAGAGACATCCGCACAACAATCTCTTGCAATCGGCAGATGGGCTGCACGCGGAAACGCAAGTATCTATGAAGATTTTACCAACAGAGTGAATGCAGTTACTCTGAAGGATTTAAATCGCGTGGTGGATCAGAATACGAATGCGATTGTGTGGACTTACCTCGGACACAAATCCGATGTGCAGCCGAGTGATTTCATTCAAACCACCATCTATAAGAATAAACCCTATTGAATAGGTTTGATTTCAACACGGCGATTTTGTTTGCGGCCGGCTTCGGTTGAATTATCAGCAATCGGCAAGTCTTGACCGTAACCATTTACGAAAAGATTACCGGCTTTCACTCCCTGCTTCACAAAGTAATCTGCCACAGCCTGAGCACGATCCTCTGACAGAGTCATATTGCTTTGAGCGTCGCCGACATTGTCCGTATATCCGTCAATCGCCCAATAAGCGTTCGGATAATGCTTCATCAATTCAGCGAGCACATCGAGCATTTGAAAACTCTCTTGTTTAATGTCTGCCTTGCCCGTTTCAAATTCAATCGACTTGGCGCTCACGCTGATTTTTTCAAGATCTGTGGATTCAACCGCTTCACTTTTCTTCAACTCAGGCGCCTTCACAACAGCACCGGGGTCGGGGTTCAGAAAATCAGTGAAGAACAATCTCGCCTGGCGCTTGTAGGTAAGCATGAAAACAGCAGTCATGCCCATGTCAATTGAATAATTGATTTTGGTTTCTGCCTGCCTGTAAAAATTCTGATCCAATTTTCCGTAAACAACTGAGTGAGTTCCGTTTTCTCTCTCTAAATAGAGCGGTAGAACTATTGCGCCTTTCTTTACCATAATTTCTCCCTTTGCGCACGATGAATTACCATCGGCGTCTTTTACTGCGACGACTACATTTTGCATGCCGTCAGTAACGGCCTGCGCTCCGTTGGTTTTGAATTTTCCGGTGTATTCATCGTAGCATTTGGCTTGTGAAAATGCGGCAAACTTCGCGCTTACAACGATCAGAATAAGTAGCAGAATTTTTTTGGTGATCATAACTGATGAGGTTAGAGATTCGATTTAAAGATTGGATTTCATGACTCAAAATTGAGGAAAATTTTTTTGACCCCATAGTGAGAATGCTCATAATTGAGTGGCCTCTTGCCTCTCTACATCTCATTTGCGAGAAGAAATGTATCCTCTCCACTTCTCAATAATGCTCATCATGTCTTCCGGCAGTGATGAATCGAAAATCATTTCTTTTCTGGTCGATGGATGAATAAACCCGATCGAATTCGCATGCAATGCCTGCCTCGGACAAATCGCAAAACAATTCTCAACAAATTGCTTGTACTTCGTGTAAACTGTTCCCTTCACAATTTTATTTCCCCCGTACGTCTCATCGTTGAAGAGCGGATGCCCGATGTGTTGCATATGGGCGCGAATCTGGTGCGTGCGCCCGGTTTCGAGTGTGCACTCGACAAGAGTTACATAACTGAATCGTTCCATCACTTTGTAATGAGTGGTTGCTTCCTTGCCGTAATCACCTTCAGGAAAAACATCCATCACTTTTCTGTTCTTCAAACTCCTTCCGATATGACCACTGATAGTTCCCTCATCATTTTTGAAATCGCCCCATACGAGCGCGACATAAGTCCGCTTTATCGTGTGATCAGAAAATTGCTTGCCGAGAAAATTCAGTGCATGATCATTCTTCGCGATCACGAGAAGACCACTTGTGTTTTTATCAATACGATGAACAAGTCCGGGGCGAAATTCATTTTTCGGCATAGCAGGCAAGTGTTGGAAATGATAGAGTAACCCGTTCACGAGCGTACCCGTGAAATTTCCAGCTCCGGGATGCACGACCAATCCCGCCGGCTTATTCACAATCAGAATGTCTTCATCTTCATAAACAATGTTGAGAGGAATATTTTCCGGCTGAACTTCAAAATTCATCTTCGGCTCAGGAAGCATGACCACGATCTCATCGAGCGGTCGCACTTTGTAATTTGATTTCACGACTTTGCCATTCACCAAAATCATTTCTTCCTCGGCTGCAGTTTGAATTTTGTTTCTGGAAACTTCTTTGATTTTGCTGAGAAGAAATTTATCGATGCGCAACGGTTCCTGCCCTTTATCGACGGTGAAACGAAAATGCTCAAAGAGTTCATCGCCTTCTTCAGCGGAAGAGTTTTCATTTGTGAAGAATAAATCTTGCTCAGTCACGTGGTGAAATTCGGAAGAAAAATTTTTGGCCGTTAATGGATCCCTCCTTCGTCGGGATGACAAGCGCGACAAAATGAAAACAGTGAAGTGACGGCTAATTCATTTGATCATCACACCGCGCTTGCCGATGAGCGGCACTTCGGTGAAATTATCCCTGATGATGCTTTCGGTGACGAAGACATATCGCTTGTCGAACATAGTGCCGTGGTGCCAGAAGCTCACCCAAAATTCGTTGTTGATGCTGAACAATTTTTTGTCGATGTACTCAACCTGCACATAATTTTCACCTGGAATTTTTTCGAAGAATTGACGCAGCGTTGAGGTCTTCACATTCTTTCCTTCGATGTTACCATAACCTTTCGAGCTGATGAGTACCCCATCAATCGCATCAGGTTTCATGTTCACAAGATAGACACGCCACTCCTCCTCTCCTGCTTCATCAGCTTCAGGAACCACTGCCAGCACAATGTCTTCCACACGTTCAAAAGGAATATCCTTGATCATTTACGATTCAATATTTTCAAATGAAGCTTCACGAATCAATTCCCAACCGAACAACTCTCCGAAATGCGAGAGCAGTTTTTCTTTCACTTCATTCAGGTCTAATTCTCGTCCCAACTCTTTTTTCATCGACGTCACAGTCTTGTTCGTGATGCCGCAGGGAATAATAAAATTGAAATAATCCAGATCGGCATTCACATTGAACGCGAATCCATGCATCGTAACCCAGCGGCTGCAGCGAACACCGATCGCACAAATTTTTCTCGCGCGTGACGGCGATTGCGGATCAATCCATACACCCGTTTCTCCCGGTGAACGCGCTGCTTTGATCCCGTAATCACCAAGGGTCATAATCACTGCTTCTTCGATGTAACGAAGATATTTCCCGATGTCAGTGAAAAAATAATCGAGGTCAAGAATCGGATAACCGACAATTTGTCCCGGACCGTGATAGGTGATGTCGCCTCCTCGATTGATTTTGAAAAATGAAATCTGCTTTTCATTCAGCGTATCCTGATTGATGAGCAGATTCTTCATTGAACCACTTTTTCCCAGCGTGTAAACATGAGGATGCTCAACAAAGAGTAAATAATGTTTCTGCTCAAAATTATTACTGGGGTGATCACGCTGATCGAGCTTTCGCTGAATTACTTCCTGAAAAAGCTTTTCCTGGTAATCCCAGGCACTCTTGTAATCCATGAGTCCAAGATCCCGGAAAAAAACTTTCTGCTTTACTTCCACTTCGGCTTCTGCGATGGAATAGGAATCAGCCATAGGTATTTTCGGTTGCTTCAAATTAACGAAAATATTGCCAATTAAGTTTTGAAATAACAGTTGAAGCACAGTTAGTCAATAATTAACGGTATTGAATGACAGGCACACTCACCAATCCTTCACTCCTTTCCTCGCTGACGACCTGGAACTCTGCGCGAGATCCTGAATCGTTTTGTTTTCAAGATTGGCAAGATGGTTCAGCAACTGTTGCTTTTCCTCCTCTGTGAGGGGGCGGCTCTTCGGCATGTTTACTTTGCTATTTTGAGAAGAGGCAGATAAAGATTGCGGCGACGACATCCGAGAATGATTCATGGCAAGTGCAAGATTGTAGCGGGCATCTTCATCCTTCGGATTAATTCGAAGTGTTTCTTTATAGGCCTTGATTGCCGAGGGAAAATCTTGTTTTGCCGAATAAGAATTACCCGTGTTGTAGAATGCCTGTTCCTTTTTCAAATCGCTTATGTGCTGCCCGCTGAATAATTGAAATTCTTTTATCGCTTCATCATATTTTTTCTGCTCAAAGAGGGCGTTGCCCAAGTTGAACATTGCTTCGGGATTTTTCTTTTCACGATCCAGGGCAATTGATTGCTCGTATAAATTTTGAGCCTTCGCAAAGTCACCCGCTGAATAGGCCTTATTGCCTTCTTCAAATAACGATTGCGCCGATTGAGAAAATGCAAAATCAATTCCTTGCAAAAGAAGAACCATGATGACAATGCTGACTCTCATTTTATTTTACGGTTTCTGATGAACACTTCAATGAACAGCAAAAGCAATGCAGGAAACAGAAAGAATTGAAACTCGGATTCGTAACCTGATGCAATTTTCTGATTGTATTCATTGCTCCCGATCGAAGCAATTTGTTTGGTGATTTCGCCGGCTATTTCTGAATTGTTTTTATTGAAATGAAAATAGTCCCCTCCGGTTTTCATGGCGATTTCAGTGAGCAGTCCGGAATTCAGCTTCGTGATCACCTGATTGCCTTCCGCATCCTTCTTCACTGCCTCCGGAAATTCTGCGTTCGGTTGCGGAATGCGGCTGCCCTGTTCAGTGCCGAATCCTGCTGTGAAAATCACAATGCCGTTTCCTGCCGCGAAATCAACTGCCTCTGAAATTTTCCTTTCGTGATCTTCACCGTCAGTCATCAGCACAATGGCTTTGAAATGATTTTGATTATTCGGTAATGAGCGGATTCCTTCCATAATCGCAGCGCCGATGTCCGACCCCTGCTCCGGGATTGTTGCAGTATTGATTGAATTCAATACCATTTCCGCTGCGGCATGATCCGGCGTGAGCGGAACCATGGTGATAGCCGTTCTCGCAAAAGCAACCAGTGAAACACGATTATCGGAGGACTTATTCAGAATATCCGCCGCTAATACTTTCGCTGCTTCAATCCGGTTTGAATCCACGTCTCTTGCGAGCATACTTGTTGATGCATCGAGAACAATCGCCACATCCACGCCATGCCGTTTTTCGTTTTTTTCAGAGGAAGGAAACTGTAAGTTAGTAAGTGCAACAATGGTAAGAACCACTGCAAGAATCAAAGCAATGAACTTGATTTTCGGTCGCGCTGCTGAAATCCCGGGAGCAATTTTTTCAATCAATGGATAGCTTGCCCAGCTGCGGAGAGATGAACTCCGCCAATTCATGAATCGCCAAAAAATCCAAACCGCGACCGGTATCAGCAGCAGCAGGGAAAAATAATATGGCTCATCAATCCGCATCAGCTCATCGATTTGAAAATGGTATAACGCAAAAGCAATTCAAGCAACATGGCAATCATTGCAATCAATGCAAAAGGAAAAAATGCTTCCGTATTTTGCTGAAATGAAGCCACATCCACTTTTGTTTTCTCCATGCCGTCAACCTCTTTGTAAATCGCAGCAAGATTTTTTTCGTCCATTGCATGAAAATATTTTCCACCCGTCACGGCAGCGACTTGCTGCAAGAGCGCTTCCGCTGTCGGTCCGGAAATTGGCAATGAATCATTTTTCGCGTGAGCCATTTCGGAATACGGCTCCATTCCAATCGCGTAAATTTTTATACCGAGTGAAGCTGCAAGCTGTGCCGCATCCATCGGGCTCACATCGCCCGCATTGTTTTCTCCGTCAGTCATGAGAATAATCACGCGGCTGTTACTCTTCGTGTTTTGTAAGCGGTTCACTGCCGTTCCGATTCCAACTCCGATCGCTGTTCCCACTTCCAGCGTTCCGGCCTGAATTCCCGTGAGAATTGTTTTCAGCGATTCATGATCGATGGTAACCGGGCATGCGGAATAGGCCTGCGATGAAAAAACCACCAATCCAATTCTGTCATTCGGGCGATTGTCGATGAAATGTTTTGCTACGTTCTTGGATGCTTCCAGCCGGTTCGGAACAAAATCGCGGGTGAACATGCTTCCTGAAACATCGAGCACGAGCATGATGTCAATGCCTTCACTGCGAATCATTTTTTGCGAAACGACAAATTGAGGGCGGGCAAGGGCAACAATGAGCAATGCGCAAGCAATAAGTCGCAGCACAAACTGTGAGTGCCGCAGCATTATTTTCAGATTGGGTTTTGAGTTTCTGAATGCCGCGATGCTTGAGGTTCGCACGGGCATTTCCTGTTTTCCATGCTTCCACACATACCACAGCGCCAGCGGCGGAATCACCCCGAGCAAATACAGCAACTGCGGATTGGCAAATTGATACGAAGGAATCATGACACCACTTCAGGTTTTACTGCCGTCAATCCGGATTTTGTTTTCTCAATAAATTCTGAAACTGTTTTCATTACACGCTGATGTTCTTCCTGCGCCGGTTCCAGTTGAGCGAACTTTACAAAATCAGCCAAGAGCAAATCCTGCTTCAACTGATCGAGCATTGCATCATCGGAAATATTTTTTCGAAGCGCGCGCAGCATTTCTTTCGTAGTAATCTCAAGAGCAGGAATGCGCAACGTCTGTTCAATGTATTCGCGCAGTATGTGAGTCAGCCGCCGGTAGAATTCTTCTACTCTTCCGTTTTGCCACAATCGATCACTCTCCAATTGATTTAGTTTTTCACTTGCCAGTTCATACGGTGACTTCAATTTTTGAGGGCTAGCAAATCGTACTTTTCTCTTTCGAATCCATGCCCGGTTCCAAAAAAAGAAACTGATTCCTGCCATAAGAATGAACGCCGTTGCAATAAGCCATGTCCACTGAAATTTATTTTCACTGACCATGATTGGTTTAATCGGCTTCATTCCTTTCAATGCATCAACATTCACTGTTCCGACATAAACCGGCAGCGGATCGGATAGAGCGCTGTCCCATTTCCCTGCTGAACTTTTGTAAAACACAATCATGGGAGGAATGCTAAGCCAGCCGGTGTCAAAGGTTGTAATGAGATATTTTTTCTGCTCCGTCAAAAAATCCTTCTGCCTGATTGAATCATCAGCTACCTGGCGAATCACTTCGAATTCTTTTCCCAACCGCATACTCACACCCGCCCAACCTGTTTGCATGCCATAAGGATGGGAAATGGAAACAGTAAGTCCGAGATAATCGCCGATGAGGTAGCCGGCTGAATCAAGCTGGACAGAGATTGTGACCGGCTGCTGAGCAGAAACCCGCTGCAGTGCAAGTGACAAAATGATGTATGACAAGAATTTTTTCACTTGGAATAATCTAAGCGCGCTTTAACCGTCTCTCGAAAAACGCCATGAGCGCCTGCGTGTAATTGCTTGCTGTGGAAATATTCAGGACCTCTGCGCCGCTATGGAGGAATGCATTCTCAAAATATTCCTGCTTGGAATCAAAATATTTTGCGTGTGCATTTCTCACTCGTGAATCAGAGGTGTCGATGAAAACCGTTTCACCTGTTTCAGCATCCTGCATACGCATCAAACCAACATCCGGCAGCACTCTTTCGCGTTCATCATACACATGAATGCCGATCACGTCATGCCTGCGTGCAACAATGCGCAATTCAGTTTCATAATCCGAAGCAATGAAATCAGAGAGAATAAACACCACGCTTCGCTTCTTCAGCACATGATCTAAGAACAAAAGCGCCCGGGAAAGATCAGTGCCCGGTGAGGAAGGTGCAATGTCGATGAGTTCGCGAATCAGTTGAAGTGTTTGCGAGCGTCCTTTTTTCGGAGGAAGATATTTTTCAATTCTGTCAGTGAAGAAAATCGCTCCGGCTTTATCATTATTCTGCGTTGCTGAATAAGACAGCAATGCACCAATCTCCGTAATCAATTCCGATTTCAATTCCTGTTGTGATCCGAAAAAACCGGAACGGCTTGCATCGATCATCAGCACAATGTTGAGCTCACGGTCTTCTTCAAACTCTTTCACAAATGCTGTATTCATCCTTGCAGTCACATTCCAGTCGATGGAGCGAATATCATCGCCCCACTGATATTCGCGCACTTCAGCAAAAGCAATTCCCTGACCTTTGAACGCAGAATGATATTCGCCGGAAAAAAGCTGGCTGCACAGTCCGCGGGTTTTGATCTCGATCGCCCGGATCTTTTTCAATAATTCACTTGTCTCCATTGTTACTCTCTCTCTTTCATTTTCTCGTCGAAGTCCTTCTTCTTTTGAATAAGGATTAAGGATGAGGTTTTACGGCACTTCAACTTTTTTTATCACTTCACTGATGATTTGATCCGTGGTCACATTTTCCGCCTCAGCGACAAACGTGAGCCCGATACGGTGGCGCAGCACATCAGCGCAAACATCACGCACATCATCCGGAATCACGAACGCACGATGTTGCATGAATGCATTTCCCTTTGCTGCCAGTGCAAGATTGATGGTGCCGCGCGGCGAGCTTCCATGCGAAATAAAATTTTTCAGTTTGTCAAGTTTGAACTTCGCCGGGTCGCGCGTGGCAAAAACAATATCAAGAATGTACTGCTCCACTTTTTCATCAAGATAAATTTCGCGCATCACGTGGCGCGCTCTCAAAACATCGTCGGGATGGATGACGGGAAGAATTTCTGCTTCTTCATCAGCGATCTGTTGACGCATGATTTTCCTTTCATCATTCACTTCCGGATATGTGATGATCACTTTCAGCATGAAGCGATCCACTTGAGCTTCCGGCAGCGGGTATGTTCCCTCCTGCTCGATCGGATTCTGCGTGGCCAAAACAAGAAAGGGTTCTTCGAGCGTGTAAGTGTGATCACCAATCGTTACGAGCCGTTCCTGCATTGCCTGCAACAATGCGCTCTGCACTTTTGCCGATGCACGATTGATTTCATCAGCAAGAAGCAGATTGGTAAAGATGGGTCCTTTTCTCACCGTAAATTCATTCCTTGCCTGATTGTAAATCATTGTGCCGATCAGGTCGGCGGGCAGCAGATCAGGAGTGAACTGAATGCGGTTGAACTTTGCATCTATGGCTGATGAAAGAGTTTTTATCGCCAGTGTTTTCGCAAGTCCGGGCATTCCTTCGAGAAGAATGTGCCCGTTGCAGAGCAGAGCGAGAATAAGCCGGTCAATCATCGATTCCTGCCCTATGATCACTTTGTTGATCTCGGTTTCAAGCTTGTTTACGAATGAACTTTCATGAACAACTTTTTCCTTCAGGGCTTCAATTGAAATCATCAATTCTTTTTGCATAAAAATTCAAGCAGCATTTAGGATGCCGAAATTAGAAGGAATTCATTTCATGAATGTTGTCTCGAACCTGGCTAAATCCACCGTCGTGTTTTCCCGGAATATTCTTTGTAAGAAGCTCCAAATTTTTTTCGCAAGTGTGGTTCCTCAATAAAAATTACTGCGAGATGAAAAAGGATGAAGACGACGATGGCGTAAGCAAGGATGAAAAAATTTTCCCTGAAAATTCCAAGCCCGAGGATAAAAATGAAAACAGAGATGTACATGGGATTTCGTGAGTAACGATATAGCCCGGTGGTCACTTCTTTCGATGGCTCTTCTCCAATGAGAAAACTCAGTTGCTTCGTGAACCAAATGGCGGGCGTTCCTTTGCCTTGAATTAAAAATGAAATCACCGTCCAGAAATATCCAAGCGCTCCAACACTCATTATAAAAATGCCGGTGAAGTTGCTTCCGGTAAAATGAAACTGCCATTGCGTTGCCAAAACAAACACAGGAACGTAAACAGCGACCGTGCAGGGAATAAGAAGCGTAAACACAATTGCTCGAAGAAGAGTCATGCGAATTTCTTTGCGAAAAACTACTTCTTATCAATGAGCAATTGCCTGATCGAAGCAAGGTGAGAGAGCAACACTAACTGTATCACACAGCCGGGCAGCCAGGTAAACGGAAAATAAAGCACGGCAACATTGGGCTGATCAAAACCAAATTGCTGAAACGGGAAAGGCGCTGAAAGAAATCCATTCACAACAACGTTGACCAGAAGCGCCAGGCAAATGAAATTCCAGATTAGAAGAGCTGATTTGCTCAGCTTCATTTTGTTGTATCCGAAATAGGCAATGAACGGCGCAGAAATTCCTGAGAGGATATCGAAATTTCTTCCTTCAAACGTCATGAGCTTAGGGAGTTGTTTATGAATGAACAATAAATAAAGAACAAACTCAACCGGAATTCTCACTGTGTGGAGGTAGGTGAGAATTTTTGCGTCAAGCCCGTCAATAAATTTTTTTCCTGCAGGAAATATGAAAAGTGAAATGATGAACAACAACGGCGGCAGCACCAGCAGTGCGAACCTCGGCGGAATGGAATTCGTGAACGTGTAAAATCCTCTTAGAGAAAGTACTGATTGCAAAATCAACCAGCCGAGCAGAATCGTCGTTGCCCATTTTGAATTGCGCGCTGCCAAACTGAAAATGTAAACAGTGAGCAGCGTGGTAATTCCGAAGACAATGGCGATGTAGGATGGAATATTCTCTAACACGGGAGTGAGTTGAGTAAAGCGGGTTGGTAAATTTAGAGAGGAAGAAATTAAAGAACGACTCTTGATTCCGTTTGACAATTGTTACTGAGACATGTGTTACTGTACTACAATCATCTTTTTCGTTTCAAAATGATCACCAAATTGAAGCGAATAGAAATAAATTCCGAATGCAGGTTTTGAAATATTGAATTCAACAGACCTTATACCCGGAAATTCAAAAGCATCAACAAGCACGGCAACCTTTCTTCCGAATTGATCGAAAACGCTAAGTGAAACCTTAGATGAAAAAGGAAGGTGGTAAGTGATCACCGTATGACTCGTAAAAGGATTTGGAAAATTTTGTTCAAGTAGTGAAGTGAAGGAATTTCCAGAATTATTCTGTGGTATACCCACGTTTATATCATTGTTATATCTGACTAAGGTAAAGTCAGGATTAGCGCCCTGGGTGGAACTATAATTTCCTGTGAGTATAATTTTCTCGTCTGCCGCCAATACTGCATCAGTGCAGGCAATTGAGTAAGTTAATTCTGTAAGTATAATGCCGTCAGTCCCGAAAGTTGAATCAGGAGCACCTGAAGATTCATAGCGCACTAATAAAAGTTCAGTTCGATACGAATCAATGCTTTTAATTCCAGTCAAGATTATTTTATTGTCAGATTGTATGAGCACAGAAAAGCAGAAGGCATAGTCTGTAGAATTGAATTCTACTAAACCTGCATTGCCAAAAGCACTATCCAAAGAACCATCAGAATTGTAGCGAATGAGCGCACAGTTGGAATGATCAACATCCCAAAAGTTAGCTCCGATTACAATTTTATTATCCGGTTGAATTGCGATTGCACTACCATATCCATAACTCGAAGTAACTATTCCATTTGTTCCGAAAGTATTGTCAGGAGTTCCATCAGTCAAATACCTGATGATAAAACCAGCAGAGTTTTGACCTGTTACTAAAATTTTATTGTCCGGCTGCACTGCAATAGCAGTCGCCATACTATTTTCCGTTAACCCAACTTCAGTAAGAGCTAAACCTGAAAGTCCAAAAGTGTAATCGTATGTTCCGTTCTCATTCAATCTAATGACCGCAACCTTTCTCCCTCCTCCATCATAATTCGTAGAATAGCCACCAGCAATAAGAATTTTGCCATCGGGTTGAAGAGCAATGGCCTTTCCCCATTGATAACCGTTATCCATTATGTCAGTGGCGAACTTTCCATTGTTGCCGAAGGATTGATCAAGCGATCCGTCTGTGTTGAAACGAACAACAGCTACATCCCATAAATAATCTAGATTGTTCCATTGCATTGTCGATCCGACTACCAAAATTTTTCCATCCGTCTGAATAATGCATCCTGTCACCTCTGAAGATGTACTGATTGGATTCATGTCGTAAGAAACAAATCCGTTGCTGCCAAATGAACTATCAGGAGTTCCCGTATTTAGATACCGTAACAACGTACATTCTATATGACCATTATTATTTAAAGAACCTGCCACTACAATCTTCCCGTCGCTTTGAATTGCCAAAGCTTTTCCAATTTGGTTTGGATATCCTAAGTCCGTTAGAACAATTCCACTGTTGCCAAAAGAACTATCGAGCAATCCTGCTTGTGGCCTCGCATGAAGTGAGCACATAAAAAAAGCGAGAGTGTAAAAACTTTTTTTCGTGAATTTCATTCTTATTGTATCTAATGCAAACGAATTTGGCAACCGGCTATTGCATCTCGAAAATATCGGATCAGGATGCAGAAGTCGCGCCTTTATCCTACCCTCTTCTCTACCTGGTAATTGTTACGGTCGTGAGCGTTCCTTGAAACCAATTCCGCTAAAAAGCCCGCTGAGAAAAGCTGAACACCGATGATCATGCTTACGAGTCCGACGTAAAAAATCGGTCGGTCCGTCATGCGATATTCGAGGTAAGCAAATTTTTGCACGGCCAGAATGATGGAGATAATGAAGCCGATGAGAAAAGCGAGCAATCCAAGCGTTCCGAACAAATGCATCGGCCGTTTACCGAAACGCGTGACAAATGAAAGTGTGAGCAGATCAAGAAATCCGCGGATAAATCTTTCGAGTCCAAATTTTGTCACGCCGTATTTGCGCGGGTAATGCACCACTTCTTTCTCTGAGATTCGCGTGAAGCCGGCCCACTTTGCAATCACCGGAATGTAGCGATGCATCTCGCCGTACACCTCGATATTTTTCACCACATCATTCTTGTAGGCTTTCAGCCCGCAATTGAAATCGTGTAGCGGAATGCCACTGATCCATCGCGTGACGCGATTGAAAAGTTTGGAAGGAATTCGTTTTGAAAACGGATCGTGTCTTTTCTTTTTCCAGCCTGAAACCAAATCGAATCCATCATCGTTAATCATTTTATACAGATCCGGAATCTCATCAGGGCTATCCTGCAGATCGGCATCCAGGGTAATCACTACATCGCCGGTCGCTGCTTTGAATCCTTCATTGAGCGCCGCACTCTTTCCAAAATTTCTTCTGAACTTGATTCCGCGAATGCGCAAATCATCTTCGTGCATTTTCTGAATCAGGTTCCATGATTGATCACGACTTCCATCGTCAACAAAAATGATTTCATAGTCAAATTGATTTGCAGCGCACACCCGTTGAATCCACGAAGTGAGCTCAGGAAGTGATTGCTCTTCATTCAACAAAGGAACTATGATGGAAAGCTGCATGCTCGGTTAGGCCTGCGGCGGCAGAAGCGTTGTATTATTCTTTTTGAAAATGGCAGCCACAATCAATGACAGGATGCATCCGAAGAAGGCAGTTCCGATCAACACCCAAAGAGCCATCCATCCCGGTGTCAAAAATTTCTTTGTATAGCCCATGGCCATTTGAATCTGGTCATCGCTCATTCCTTTGTCCATCATTTTTTGCTGCGTCACTTTCAAAATCTGATCGATCATGTCAGGTGCGATGAATTGGATCATGATCAATGAAAAAATTACGCTGAAGATTCCGGTGATAATGCAGAACAAAAATCCCGCACCAAATGCCTCGCCGAAAGAAATGAATCCACCGAGGTCTTTATCGCGCCGGTCTTTCACTGTAAAAATCAATCCGGCCAACAGAATGGCATACGATAACCAGCTTACCCAACTCTGTGTGAAAACACCCAGCAAATAAACGATCAACGAATAAATAAATGAAGCGAGCGCCGTGATGATGGCGTACTTAAGCGCGATACTAAATGCGGATTTCTTTTTTTCCATGATTTAAAGTTTTTGGAGGTGATTATGATTGAAAATTGCCAGTGGTTTTCCTTTCAATTTTCTGTTTGCAAATGGTGTATTGATTGATTTTGAAAAGATTTTTTCCCGCGACAATTCCCATTCGGCTTCTGAATCAAAGATAGTGAAATTGGCTTGAGAATTTTCCGCTATCGAATGAAGATCGAGTCCAAGAATTTTTCGCGGAGCAACTGACATTCTATTTATGAGCTCTTCAGTCTTCATGATTCCGGAAAGCGCTTCATTCGCCAGAGCAAAACAAGTTTGCAGATTGATCATGCCCGAAGCCGCGTATTCGAATTCCACGTCTTTAAGCTCGATATTCTGAGGCTGATGCGCCGAGCAGATCACATCTATTGTCCCGTCAACCAACCCTTGCTTGAGTGCTTCAATATCTTCTTTCGTTCGCAGTGGCGGAAAAATTTTGTAGTTGCTGTCATATTCACTCAGCGATGAATCATCAAGAACAAGATGAACCGGATTCACTCCTGCAGTAACAGGAATTCCTTTTTTCTTCGCTTCACGAATGCGATCAACGGCTTCTTTTGTCGAGACGCAACTGAAGTGAACACGTGAGCCCGTGTATTCTGCAAGTTCGATGTCACGCACCACCATGAGGTCTTCGGCCAGAGTTGGAATTCCATTCATGCCAAGCAGCACACTTGATGCACCTTCATTCATTACACCTCCGGGTGCAATCGTTTCATCATGCGGATGACTGATGATTACGCCGTTTATTTTCTTCACATAAAGCAATCCGCGCATCATTAATCCCGCAATCATGATTGGCTTCGGCGCATCAGAGAAAGCAACCGCGCCTGCAGCATGCATGTCGTAAATTTCTGCAAGCTCCTTGCCTTCACAATTTTTTGTAACCGCTCCAACCGGAAAAATATCGACGATGTTTCCGCGCGATTTGTTCATGATGTACTCGACTTCAGCTTTCGAGTCGATCACGGGATTTGTATCGGGAAAAACAGCGACTCCGGTGAATCCACCGGCGGCGGCGGCCTTGGCTCCTGAAGAAATATCCTCTTTGTTTTCAAAACCGGGATCGCAGAAGAACGCCATCATATCGAACCAGCCAGGCGAAATAAATTTTCCGTTAGCATCAAACACTTCTGCATCCTTTGCATCTATGCGATGTTTGATCTGACGAATGATCCCTTCCTCGATAAGAATATCATTTGTTTGAAGATGAAAAGGAGAATGAGGGTCGAGGATTGTAGCAGCGCGAATTAGCAGCGTAGACACGGCGCGAAGATAACAAAGGAAACAGGAATGTAAGATCGGTGAACAATCGCCGCGGAATTGCCTTAACTTTCTCTCATCATTTTCCTTTGAATGTTTTTCTTATGAAGCAATTTTTTTTACTCACTGCTGCCGTTATTTCAATTCTGTCCACATTAAATGCGCAGCCAGGAATCCTCGATCCCGAGTTCAACATTCCGGGTTACAGTTTGTATCAGGATTCGATGCATTCGCTCATCATGCCCAAAGCGGCGATCCAAAGCGATGGAAAAATAATTGTGGAAGGTGCTCTCGAGTATGGTGGCGATTACTATTCTCTTCTCTTGATCCGCTACAATGTGAATGGCAGATTGGATCACACTTTCGGAAACAACGGACAAGTGAAAATAGATTCAGCTTACGATTACGCTTCGCTGGCCGTTCTCAGCGATGATAAAATTCTAATCGGCGGAACAAAAGTCAACAGCAGCAGCGATTTTATGCTTACCCGCCTCGATGCTAATGGAGGGTTGGATAACACGTTTGGAACAAATGGTTTTGCCACGTTAAATATTTATGAAGCAGACTTTATGTATGACATGGCTATTCAGCCCGATGGAAAAATTGTTCTTGTCGGAACTACACACGATACAACTTACGGTGGTTTCTTCGCTGCCATTGGAAGATTCAACGCGAATGGCACCGTGGATAACGGTTTTGCCAACAACGGTGCTGAGTTTTTCAATTTGACTTACAGTGATGCTTTCGTGTCTGTAGCCATTCAATCGGATGGAAAAATTGTGGCGGCAGGCCAGGAAAATTATTTGGATCTTTTCATGCGTTTAAATAGCAGCGGCGATCCCGATAGTTCTTTTAATGAGAATGGAATTTTAAGTACCGGTTACGTGCCCCCCTATGATTTGATAGCTCTTCCGGATGGAAAAATAATTGCTGCCGGCACAAACAACACGGGCGCATGGTTAGAATCGATTGATGCCAATGGAAACAATGCAACCGTTTCAGGATATCTCCCGGACCGAGCGAAAATTTTTTCATCACTTCATTTTGTTTCTGATACCGAATTTATAGCTGCAGGAATCCGCTCGATTCCAAATCATCCGAGCGAGCTATGCTTCACAAAATTCGACACTAACCTCAATTGCCATTGTTCAGCGTTTGATGATTCTACTCTTTATGCTGCTACCAGAGACAGGCACTTTGATGTAAATTCAAATAACGTTTCACCGGCTCACATAGCAGTTGATGCAGGTGGAAAAATTTTTCTTTCTGCTGAAATCACTTCGGTCTATCCTTATCCAATACTCACCTTAAAGCTCAACAGTGATGGCTCGTTTGATCATTCCTTCGGTTCCGGTATACCTGTAACCGATACCGTTGGAGTTGGTAATGATGAAGGCAATGCTTGCGTGATTCAGGATGATGGAAAAATTATTATCGCAGGTTCTGCATTCAACGGAACGGATGACGACTTTGCGTTGAGGCGATACGATAGCGACGGACATATTGATACCTCTTTCGGATATGAAGGGCAAGTGACAACAGCGGTCGGGGCTTACTACGATGATTGCTATGATGTGATGCTACAACCCGACGGAAAAATTGTTGCCGCAGGAAAATCAGACAACGGAACCAATGATGATTTTGCAGTGGTTCGATACAATAGTGATGGAACCGTGGATCAGAATTTCGGAATCTCCGGAATTGCAACAGCGGATTTTTTTGGAAACATTGATAATGCTCAAGCCGTGTTGCTTCAACCGGATGGAAAAATTATTGCAGCCGGAAATTCCATCGGCTTCAATCCCTACTTCGCTGTGGCACGCTTCAACTCAAACGGAACTCTTGATAATTCATTCGGGACCGGTGGCGAAGTCTTCACATTTCTCAGCGCGTATGGTGCATTCGCTGCCGATGCTGCATTGCAAAGCGATGGGAAAATTGTGGTTGCCGGATCTGCTTCAAATGGAGATAACGATGACATTGCTCTCGTGCGTTATGAGAGTGATGGATCGCTCGACAACACGTTTGGCATAAATGGTATCGTGACTACTAACATTGGTGTTGCGAATGATGATGCATACACCTTACTCATTCAATCTGACGGGAAAATTTTAGTGGCAGGAAGTTCTGACAGCTCATCCGGCACATTGCATACGATTGCGTTGCTGCGCTACAATTCCGATGGAACACTCGACAATACTTTTTCGAATGGAGGGATTTATTCCGTTTCGCTCAGTTCAGGAAGCAACGTGATCAATTCAATTGCATTAACTAACGATGATAAAATTGTTGTAGCCGGGACCGTAAATGAATATTCCCTTTACAAATTCATGATCGGAAGATTTTCTTCCAATGGAAATCCTGATTCAACTTTCGGCGATAATGGATTTGTTTTTACTTTAATCGGCGAAGACGCTTATGCAAATGATCTGAAAATTCAGAGTGATGGAAAAATGATTGCGGCAGGAAGTTCTTTTAACGGAATTAGTGATGACTTTGCAGTATCCCGCTACCTTACTGATTTTGCGGTGTCGTCTTCAAACACCGTGGTGCAATCTCAATACCTGAAAGTTTATCCGAATCCAATAGAGGGAGATGAAGTGACAATTCAATTTTCATTGACAAAAAATGAAAGCGTAAGAATTTCTCTTCTGAATTTGAATGGGCAAGTGATTGGAAATTTTTCCTTTCAAGATCAAAGCTGCGGGTACGATCAACAACGACTTGAACTTCCATCAAATCTTGAGTCGGGAATTTATTTCATCAGAGTTCAAACGGAAGACGGAATAAGCATTGCTAAAATGGTTAAGGAATAATTACTCTCGTTGAGAATAACTTTATGCACCGCTTTCCGCTACCCTTTGGGAGGGTTTTTATTTCCACAATCTAAGCAACGCAATTTCAAATGCAATAAATAACAACGCCAGCATCACCGCAACCTTCCACAGCGGCAATCCAAGTTTTTGCCCTGTGATGACTGCGCCGAGGTCGCGATCGGCATTGGCAATCACTTTTGCCTTAAGCGGCGATGAGAGTTTTTGTAAATCATTATTGGAGTAAAATGTAAGGTCAGACTCCCTGCGGTTGTAATTCATGGCAAACCATGCATGCGTTTGCGAAGCGGCATCCGTGAGCTGATAGAAACCGGATTGCACTATGTTGTTGTCAAGAAAAACATTTACGCTGTTTCCGATTTTCCTTTGTGCAGGAATGAATTCAGCATTCACTCCTTTAAGCTGAAGAACCTGCTCACTGCCGGTTGAATCAACATTCACTGTTGCCATGTTTTGATTGCCGATCACATATGAATTTGCAGAGGCATAGGCGCGAACAATGGCCATGTTGTAAAGCATCGGCGCGAACACAGGACTCAGCGGAAGGTCAGATGCATCCTTGTTCAGAGGAACAGATGCAACATACAGAAGTCCTTTCCCGACAGAATATTTTGTGAGCAGCGAAGATCCATCATTGCAATTGAGCAACGGCTCTGCATTTGTCATTGTTTTTTCAGTGAAGGAATAGCTTGCTGTTGATTTCGGGAGCGCAATGTTTTCTGAAATTTTCTGAAAAACATTGCTGAAAACAGGATCGTGCAGGTTCACTGATGTAACGGTTCGCTGAAGATTTTCAAAATCACCCATGGCATCAGCGTTTACCATGGAGAAAAATGAATTGTAGGAAGCGAGATCACTTGCTGCATCGGGGAAAATGCACACACTTCCACCCTGCTCCAAAAACATTTTCAGCTGCGATGACAGCCCTGAGCTGAGCTGCTTCACGCCATTGATGATGACGAACTGCTGTTTCATAATGTCATCATACTTCAGTTGATTGAAAGCAACATTTTGCAGTTTAAAAAAACCATTCTTTGAGAAAAGCGCGTTCAGAAATGAATTCTCCGCATTTTCATTGATCACCATCACGGCTTCACTTTCTGAAACGAGATAGGTTAGAAAATATGAGTCATCGAATGTGATGGGGTTATCTATTATAGAAAGCTCAGCGCGATTCCATCCTTTATCGGCAACGTTGTAGTTAATTGTATCGGTCGCTATTCCGTTTGCATCGGCTGTGTAATCACTGATGGCCTTAATCTGATCGTTGATCTTTAAAGTGAGGCGCCCGTTCTCAATCTCATTCGGTGAATGATTTACAATTCGAACAAACAGCAGTGATGTTTGCCCAATTACCTGCACCGGCGATTGAAACCAGCATGTATCGATGTAAACATTTGCGGCTTCACGCGAACGGAGCGGGATAAAATTCAGCCTCAGCGTGGTGTCTTCAGGAATGTTGTTAATGTCAGAAAAATTTTTCTGGAAATCGGAAATCACATAACTGAACTTCACTCCGGATCCTTTCACCAACGCCTCCTTCTGCCGGCTCACGACTTCAGAAATAGTTCTGGTGGAAGGAGAGAGTTTCACTTCCTTGATTTCATTCAACATCTCCTGCTTATCAATCAATCGCTGTTGCTTGCCCTCAAAATCATTCGTAAGTAATTGAAAAAGATCATCGTCATTTTCTGCCGAAACAATTTCAGCGGCCTTCTTCTTCGCAATCTCGAGCAAGGGAACATCGCTCTGCGTTTGTCCCATGCTGAAAGAATTATCGATGAAAACGCTCACAGTTTTCTTTCCCGCAATCTCTGCGGCCGCCCCACGCTTGATATATGGCTGAGCGAATGCAAACACGATGAACATGATGGCCAAAATTCGGCAGAGCAACACGAGAAGGTGCTTAAGCTGAGTCCGCGAATCTGTTTTCTCTTTTACCTCACGAAGAAATTTTGTGTTCGAAAAGTAAATAGTCTTATACCTTCTGAAATTGAACAGATGAATGATGATGGGAATGGCGATAGTGCCAAGAGCGAATAAAAATGCAGGATAAAGAAATGACATTGCGAATTGCGAATTGCTGATTGTCGATAGCGAATCGGTGGGCGAAATAACGAAGAAATGAAAAAGGAATTGCCTGAATTAGGCCAACCACTCATCTGTGTAGATGATGGTCACCCAACTCCCTTCAAAAATTTCCCCCTCGGAAAAATTATCTTACTACATTTAGTCATTCATTTCACCAAAAACTTCTAACCACCACATGAAAAAAGTTTTCATCGCCGGCATGATTGCAGTTACGCTGTTTTCCTGTAGTCAGCCGCAGAAACAGCAAACACAAACGGCTGCACCTGTTGACACTGCTGCCGCCGCTGCCGCCGCAAAAACAACAGAAATGAAAATGTTATATGAAAAAAATCTTGGTACGCTGAAACAATTCATCACTGCCTTTGAAAACAAAGATGCGGCTGCCCGGGCATCGCTCATTGCAGACAATGTCGTCTGGCACTCGCCGGCTTACGGCGATATGGATTCTTCAGGCACACACTGGAAGCAAATGACCCAGATGTTTTGGGATAATTTTGATAGCCTGAAGTTGAAGAATGCGGTTTTCCTGCCCGGCGTTGATCAAAAAACGCAGATGCTGGACGGCAGCGTGCGTTACTATGGTGAGTGGAGCGGCATCTACAAAAAGAACAAGAAGAAGGCTGACTGGCAATTCTACGGAACTTACGATTTCGACAAGGACGGAAAAGTTGTTAACGCGTCACAGTATTACGATGTGGGAGGTTTGAAGAATGCTGTTGGTATGAAGTAAACCGCACTCTTCTTAATCATGTGCAGCCGCTGTCTTTTCTTCCGGAGGGTTGGAAACGCAGCGGTTTCTGTATTACCGCCGGAATTCAGTTGCCAAGCGCGAATGCCGGGAGAGGAAAGAGTGCAAGCCTTCGCATGCGTTAAGCAAAGCGAACGCGAAGGCTTACGCAAAAGCTCAACGACATTCGTGCTCGACAACAGAAATTTTCCATTTTTACATCATGACCCTCACCGAACAAATCATCTGGCTGTTCATAATCGCCATCCCCATCGCCTGCATTTCATGGACGGTTACGCACGAAGAAATTTTTGCTGAAGTGCGTGAATTTGCCATCAGAAAAAAGAAGTATGCTAAATCACTGTTTATAAGAAAAGTGTTTTATCCCGTGAGCTGTGAGTATTGCTTCAGCCATTATATAACCATTCTGTTCCTCATCATCACGCGCTACACGCTGCTGTTTACTGACTGGCGCGGTTACATTATTTCCGGCTTCGCGCTGGTGTGGGTTGCCAATCTTTACATGAGTCTTTTCGGGTTGCTCAGGGTGGATATAAAATTGCAGCGAACGGAAACGGAAGAAGTAGAACTCGAGATAAGAGAAAAAGTAACCATCCGCGAGCCATCGAAATAGAAAAAAGGAATTTCAATCCTTTCATCACGCTTGCGACACGTCAACCCTTTTTGAAGTAAGGCCCAAAATCATCCACAGCATCCACAGGGCTGCAATAAGCCCGACTGCAGTCATCGGAAACCACCATGAAATAATCAGGGTGAAACTATAAATCGCAAGGCCAACAAGCGCATACCTGCGCCTGCGATTAAACTCGGCAATTACAACATGAGTTTCCTTCAACAATCCTGATTTTATCACCGCAATTGTGACGAAATACCAACCCAAATTCTGAAGTAAACTTGTGAACGAATAGAATACCACGGCCGGCTGCGCGTAATCAGTCATGATGTAATCGGCAAGCAGCATAGTTGAAAAGGGAGCGAGCACCACACCAAAGAGAAGGAATCCATTCGCAAAAAGAAATGTGGGCGATGATTTTCGAAGCAGCGTGAAGAGACCATGATGATTCACCCATGAAACGAGAATGATTCCGAAGCTGAGCACAAATGCAAAGAACGATGGCCATAACTGTCCCAACTGATGCCACAAATCGGAAGAGGAATGAATGGATGCTACTGCAGGTACCGTGATAGTGAGAACAAGCAGCGTAATTGCAATGGCATACACACCATCACTGAAGGATTCAATTCGCGCCATTTCATTGTGTGCTGCGCTTTCCATGGATTGGCTTAGTCATTTTCAACCTAAGAACATTTCAAACTCTAGTCATTTTTCTCCGCCATCAAAAATGCTTTGATAAAATCATCGAGGTTGCCATCGAGCACGGCTTGCGGGTTGCTTGTTTCATATCCCGTGCGGACGTCTTTCACAAGTTTGTAAGGATGCAAAACATAGTTACGGATTTGTGATCCCCATTCGATTTTTCTTTTCCCTGCTTCTAATTTATCACGTTCGGCATTTTGTTTCTCCAATTCAATTTCATAGAGCTTACTCTTGAGCATCTTCATTGCTTTCTCGCGATTACCAAGTTGCGTGCGTTCCGTTTGGCAAGTGACCACAATACCGGTAGGAATATGCGTGAGGATCACCTTCGTTTCCACTTTGTTCACGTTCTGCCCTCCCGCTCCGCCGCTGCGCGCCGTTTCCATTTTCACGTCGGCATCTTTAATCTCGATGTTGATGGTGTCATCAACGAGCGGATAAGTGAACACAGAAGCAAACGATGTATGTCTTCTCGCATTCGAATCAAAGGGAGAAATGCGCACGAGACGATGCACGCCGCTCTCTGATTTCAGATAGCCATAAGCAAAGTCACCATCGAATTCAAGAGAGCAGGATTTTATTCCGGCCACATCGCCGTAGTTCACATCAAGCTCATGAACTTTATATCCGCTCTTCTGCCCGTACATAAGATACATGCGCATGAGCATGGCAGCCCAATCACAGCTTTCGGTTCCTCCTGCGCCTGCATTGATTTCAAGAATAGCGCCGAGTGAATCTTCAGGCGAAGTAAACGTTGAGCGGAATTCAAGATCGTCGATTGCTTTCAAGGTCTCCTTAAAGTGCGATTCAATTTCTTTTTCATCGCCTTCACCCTGCTGAAAAAATTCATAGAGCACTTCAAGTTCTTCTACCTTCGATTCAGTATGCTCGTATGAATCCACCCATTGCTTGTTGGATTTGATTTGCTTCATGACGGATTCCGCTTTCTTCGGATCATTCCAGAAATCAGAAGCCGTTGTAAGATTTTCGTCCTCTTTGATTTTCTCTCTGCGGTTGTCTACGTCAAAGAAACCTCCTCAGGGCCTCGAGACGGCTCTTTAAATCTTTAAGTTGATCGCTGGTCATAAGCGCGCAAAAATAAAAAGGGAATCATTGCTGACTCCCCTTCTTTTTGTATTCTGAAAATTTATTCGCCAACTACGAGTTTCTGCGTTGTACTTTCTTTACCTGAAGTGAGTGTAGCAAAATAGATTCCCGAAGGAAGCTTTGAAACATCCACAGTCATTTGCCGTGTTCCCGCCTGCACACCAAGATCAAACTGCTTAATGGTTTTCCCCTGCATATCTGTTATTCGGATCACTCCGCCTTTGGTTTCTTTTAAAGAATACAGCAAATTCACCTGATCACTTGCAGGATTAGGAAATACATTAAGCTGCATTGCATTTCCCTGCGGAATACTTACGCTTGTGGGAATTGTATATTTCTGGATGGTGACGGCAATCATGGGATCTTCTGTTTGCCGGTAGCGGAAGATGCCCCAAATGTTTTGAAAAATTTCAAAGCATCGATTGGAAAATGGCTGCGTAAGCAAACATCCCAATGCAACGCTTGTCGATTGCATGTCCCACGATACATAAAAGGCCCCATCGGTGATAATAATTGGTGTTGTTAAGTCAACTGTGGTCCACGCGCCAAAAGCAGACGTTGGAACATAAACTGAATCAAGAATGGAGTATGGCAACCCCTGAATGCCATCGTCATCAAACACGCGGCCTGAAAACGCGCCGCTGCTTGCACAGAAATAGTGAAGCTGTGTAATTTGAACGGGATAAAAGGGAGGTTTGAAATAATCACCAAGGCCGCCTTGTCCGCCGACCCAATTGATGGACGTGTAATTGTTTGTCACGCCATTATCATAACCCATCCACATACTGTTTTGTGTGGAATCGATAGCATCAATTTCCATGATTTGAGCGTTGTTTGTTGAGCCGAATGGATCCCCGGGCAGCTGAGTATTGGTAATAAAGCGATAGGATCCGCTGTCAGAAGCTTGCAATTGATTTGAAAACGTGAGCAGTTCCGATTCGGCAGATTGCAGCGTATCTGTATACTGTCCGCCATCAATTATCAATTGCCCGCTTGGATCAAACACTTTGCACTGAACATTGAATGGATCTACCGTATATGTGCTGTAGTTCTTAACAAGACCTGTCAGGGTATACGGGTTTCCGTTTGCAGTAATGAATACAGCTCCTGTGCCGGGATTATCGTTGTACACCATAGCGGCATCCGTAACCGACGTCGAAGAGGGCGGATTGGGGTAATAATATTTTATTGCGAAGTTGCTGGGCGGTGTTTGATAAGTAATACCGCTTGGCCAGTGTAATCCCATATTTCCGGAATAATTTTCCATTCCTACACTGCTTGCCCCCGAATAAGGCGAGGTAGGATCGACGGCATTATACACGTAAGTGATTGAGCTGTCAACGGCACTAAGTATAATTTGGAATGTGTTGCTTCCGATGTATCCCGGATATCCTGTATCGAAGAAAGGAACATTGATCCAACTCACGATGAGTGTATCTTCAGAATTATTCACCCAATACCAGCAGTCAGCAGGATTACCATCTCCCAAAAAAGTAAGATCGTTCATACAAATCCCCAAAACATCGTTTGGCAGTGATGAATTGGGGCATTGAGGAAACGGCGAGGCAATTTGTCCATCCTGAAAGAGGATGTAGCCATTCGATCCCACCCAGAATTGATTCACATCGTACCAGTAGTAATGAAAATTAAAATTCATGTCGAACGGTCCGCGTGAATTATCGTCGCCGAGAAGTTTCACTTCGGTGGCGTTAAAGAACTGCGTAATGTCAATCCAATTGTACGCTGGCCCGTCCGGGTCATTGCTGTCTTTCCAAGTATATCCATAATCGTCAGGGCCGCCGCTGCCGGCAAACGCAGAGAAAGAAATAAGAGAAATCAGAAGTGTAAGGGCTCTTTTCATAGTTGGGAATTTTCGCTCTGAAAATTACGAAGATGTTCAGCATTTCAAAATTTTATTGAATTCACGCCTGAGATCCATCCTCATTCTTATTCTGAATAGGCCATTTTATTGAATATTGTCAAGATCTTAAATGATAGAAATAAATTCTGCGAGTTATCAATGCATAATTTTAATAAAGAAAAAAACAAGTTATGAGGAGCGCTGTCACTTATTTTATTTTGTCGGACATTAAGTTTACATTATTGCCAAATGAGCAGCAATCATCATCCTGAAGTCACCAATCTGAACAAAGCATTCCGGATTGGAATCATTCTCAATGCCGCGTTTGTTGTGATTGAATTCGGCGCGGGATTTTACTATAACTCGCTTGCTCTCCTTTCCGATGCAGGTCACAATCTGAGCGATGTTGCAAGTCTCGGGTTATCGCTCTTTGCTTTCAAAATTTCAAAAGCTAAATCGAATGAACGATTCACGTATGGTTATAATAAAAGCACGATACTCGCTTCTCTCGTCAATGCCGTCATTCTGTTGATTGCCGTAGGCAGTATTGGTTGGGAAGCCATTCAACGTTTCATGCGACCTGAAGAAACGAAAGGCTCTGTAATCTCCATCGTGGCGGGAATTGGAATTGTGATCAACGCCGTTTCTGCTTTACTTTTTTTTAGAAACAGGGAGAAAGACCTGAATGTAAAAGGCGCCTATCTTCATATGGCAACCGATGCTTTGGTCTCTGTCGGAGTTGTGATTGCAGGAATCATCATCATGTACACCGGATTGCCGTGGATTGATCCGCTCATCAGTCTACTCATCATGGGTGTTGTGATATACGGAACATGGAATTTGCTGATGGAAAGCTTGCGACTCACGCTCGATGCCGTTCCCGAAAAAATTGAACTGGACAAAATCAAGCAGGCGGCCCTGAGAATTCACGGCGTGAAAGACATTCATCACGTGCACGTATGGGGCATGAGCACCACAAGAAACGCACTCACGGCTCACGTTGTGATTGACTCTGATGATTCACTGCACGTGGCTGAGAAAATCAAGCATGAGCTGAAGCATGAGCTGGAACACATGAACATTCAGCACGCCACACTTGAGATTGAAAGCAGTGATGAGAATTGTGAAGACAATCACAACTAGATTCACAACTTGAATATCCGTTTTAATACTTCGTCAATTCCGGCTTCACTTCATCAATGAACGCAAGGATGCCTCCCTTGAGATTATAGAGATTTTCGAAACCAAATTTTTCTTCGAGTTCATGAATGGCTCTCGTACTGCGTCCACCCATCTTGCAATGAATGATCACTTTTTTACTGCGGGAAATTTTGTCTGCATGCGCAGAAATAGTTGCCAGTGGAATCAACTCTCCTCCGATGTTCACAATCTGGTATTCGTGCGGCTCGCGCACATCAATCAGTTGAAAATCTTCTCCGCGAATTTGCATTTCATAGAGTTCGTGTGCTGAAATTTCCTTTACGGATCTCTCAACTGTTTTCATTCCGCAGAATTGTTCGTAATCAATAAGCTCTTTGATTGTCGGATGTTCTCCATTGAGAGGATTATCCGGATCGCGGCGAATTTTAAAGATTCTCGACTCAAATTTCAGCGCATCGAAAATGAAAAAGCGTCCGCTGAGATTTTCACCAATTCCTGTAATCACTTTAATTGTCTCTAACGCCTGCACACTTCCGATGATGCCGGGCAATACGCCCAGCACACCGCCTTCTGCGCAACTGGGCACTAATCCCGGCGGTGGCGGAGTTGGATACAGATCACGATAGTTGGGACCCAACTCTCCGTTTTCATCTTTGTAATTAAACACAGAGACCTGTCCTTCAAATTGAAAAATGGATGCATAAACATTTGGTTTGCCCAGCAGCACGCAGGCATCATTGACGAGATAGCGCGTGGGAAAATTATCGGTGCCGTCAACAATCACATCGTAATCTTTGAAGAGATCAAGAGCATTTTTTGAAGTGAGTTGAGTGTTGTAAGTCTTGATGTGAATGTGAGGATTCAATTTTTCTAATCGCTGCCGCGCTGCTTCCGCCTTGGGTTCGCCAATATCTTCAACACCGAAGAGAACCTGTCGCTGAAGATTGCTGTCATCGACCACATCAAAATCAACAATGCCGATTGTTCCTGCTCCGGCCGCTGCGAGATATAACAACAAAGGACTTCCCAACCCTCCGGATCCAATTACAAGCACCTTTGCTGCTTTCAGTTTTTTCTGCCCTTCGAAACCGAATTCAGGAATTATGATATGTCGATCATAACGGGATAATTCTTCTTTTGAGAAATGAATTTCGCCCAACTTGTTGCTGTGTTCCGATTCCTTCATCTTAATTCATTTGCAAAATTCTCCTTGCTGTTTGCTCGTCGCGTCGGATTTCTTCTACCATCAAATCAAGCGTTTCAAATTTTCTTTCCTCGCGAATGAATTCAACAAACTCGACATTGATTTCCTGATCATACAAATCCCCGGTGAAATCAAAGATGTAAACTTCAATTGTACGGTGAGTTCCGTTCACAGTCGGGCGATAGCCAATGTTCATGACTCCGTTCTTCCAATCATCCTTCACAAAAACTTTCACAACATAAACACCATCGGCAGGAATAAGTTTAAAACGATCTTCAACAGAAATATTTGCCGTGGGAAACCCGAGTTTTCTTCCGAGTTGATTTCCTTTCACCACTTTTCCTGTAAGTGAATATTTATGTCCCAGCAAATGCGATGCGGTGGAAACATCTCCTTCCTGCAATGCAATTCTGATTCGCGTAGAGCTTACTTCGATTTCATCCACCATCTGTTTGGGGATTTCTTCAATGCGGAAATAAAATTGAGCGGAGAGATTTCTCAGTAACTCAATATTTCCATCGCGGTGATGCCCGAAATGATGATTGTAACCGATAACGATGATGGCCGGATGAAATTTCTCCGCTAAGAATTTCTCGACATAATCTCTCGCCGGGAGCATCGAGAATTCCTTCGTGAACGGAACAATCACGAGATGATCTACATGAAATGAGTCAAGCAATTTGATTTTCTCCTCAGTAGTGCTCAGCAAACGCAGTGATTGATCATTCGGATTGATGACAGCTCGCGGATGAGGATCGAACGTGATAAGCACACTCTCACCATTTATTTCTTTTGAGAGCTGGAGAATCCTGCCGATAAGCTGCTGATGACCTTTATGAACGCCATCAAAGGTGCCGATGGTAATGACAGCATTCTTGAATCGCGGAAGCATATCAATGTTGCGGTGGACTTGCATTCAGCTCATTTTCCTGTAGCACAAAATTCACAAAATCTTTTATCTGCCATGCATCGCCCAGCTTGTAATCGCCGATTCTCGTACGACAAAGTTTTGTGAGATAGGCGCCCGCTCCCACGGCCTTCCCGAAATCATGGACGAGTGAGCGCACATAATATCCTTTTCCGCAAACAATTCTGAAATCAACTTCCGGCAATTCAATTCTTGTGACTTCAAATTTAAAAAGTGTGACACTATGCGGTTTCATCTCAAACTCTTTTCCTTTCCTCGCGTAATGATAATATCGTTTGCCTTCAATTTGTTTTGCGGAATACGGCGGCGGAAACTGATCGTGAGTGCCGATGAAACCCGTAGTCGCACCCAAAATCATTTCAGGCGTGACGCGAGAAATATCAAATTGCTGATCCACTTCCGTTTCATTGTCATAAGAAGGAGTAGTTGCACCCAGGTACATCGTGCCCGTGTATTCCTTTTCCATTCCCTGAAATGAAATCACATTTTTTCTCTGCTGACCTGAACAGAGAATGAGCAAACCTGTTGCGAGCGGATCAAGTGTGCCTGCATGACCCACTTTCACTTTTAACGCCCTGCGCACTTTGTTCACCACATCAAAGGATGTCCATCGCTTAGGTTTGTCAAAGAGTAAAATGGAATTCTGAAATTGATCAATACTCATTTCGACATGGTGACCGTATATCCCATGGCGATCAAAATTAAGAGGACGCCGCCAACTAAGATGCGGTAGTAGCCGAAGATTTTAAATCCGTGACGAACGAGGTAACCAATGAATGCGCGGACAGCAATGATTGCGACAACAAACGCAACAAGACTTCCAAGAGCCAGAAGCTTTGAATCACTACCGTCGAGCAAATCCTTATTGTCGTATAAATCTTTGGCTGTGGCAGCCAGCATTGTAGGCACAGCAAGGAAGAATGAAAATTCCGCCGCTTGCTTGCGGCTGAGTTTTTGTGTTAATCCGCCTACGATTGTTGCGGCCGATCTCGACACACCCGGAATCATTGAAATCACCTGGAACAATCCAATTTTCAATGCCATCCAATACGTGATCGGTTGCTCCGGCGCTTCTTCTGTGTCTTTAAAAATGCGATCGATAAACGCAAGGATAATTCCTCCAACTAACATGGATGTAGCAACAACTGCAACGTTTCCGAGCGCCTCATCTATATATTTCTTAAGTGCTACGCCGAAAACAACGGCCGGAATAAATGCCACAACAAGTTTCATATAAAAGTCGAGGGTCTTGGGAAAATCACCGAATGAAAAAAACCTCTTCCAGTACAATACAACAATTGAAAGAATGGCTCCGAACTGGATCACGATGATGAATAGCTTGGCGAAATTATCCTCGCTCAATCCCATAATAGAATTGGCGATCACAAGATGTCCGGTTGAAGAGATGGGAAGAAATTCAGTGATGCCTTCGATGATGGCGAGAATGATTGCTTGAATGGATGTCATGGAGTGCGTAAATTATGTGAGAAATCTGAACGCGCACAAATATAACAGTGCATTTACAAGGCATCTGAATAATGGTTATAGTAAAACGTGAAGAAAGAGTTAAAGGTCGTCCTCATCAATTGTGCGAGTTAATCTGCATCGTGATGATGAACCCATCCGGCGATTGCCCGGGCTGGGTGGATAGTTGCTCTTCAAGCTTGTAAATTAAGCCAACATGCTTTGCATATTTTTCAGTGTAAATAGTTTGCTCAATCACATTTTCATCATCATGCTGTGAAACAGTGACTGTAGAATCGAAAGAATTTCCATTGATCAATAGTGGCTGATGCACAGCCGTGTATTTGTATTGCCAATCACTTAAGTATTGAAGAGGGCTGTCGGTTTGAATGTAAGCATTGCCGTACCATTCACGATTTAGCTCGATCGGAAAATCAAGCTTAATGAAGCGAAGATTCTCTTCAACTTTTTCTGCCGTGTGATCGGTGAGATTTGCTGACCACACATCGGTGGCAACCCATGCGCTGTCAGCATTTGTTCTTCGGCTGCGTAAAATTTTGAATGCCTGATTGCCGGCATTATCAATGAAAGGCGAGTCCACCTGCTCCATAATTTGATAATTAGAAATCCTTGAACTGTTGTCAAAAGAATTGTAGCCAACAGAGTCAACGTCGTATATTATGTACTTGCCTATCATCAGTGGAAAATAACTTTCATCAATCGCAAGCGGTTCAGTAGAATCTTTTTTGCAGGAAGCAGAGATCAGAACCACTGAAAAAAAAGCAAACTGGAATAACCCTTTGAAAGACTCAGGTAGGCGGCTCATTCTTTGTTACAAATCGTAGCTTGAAAAAATAATTCCGCCGCCAATCACATCATTCCCTTCGTAAAAAACGGCAGACTGACCCGGTGCAATTGCTTTCACCGGACGATCGAATTCCACTCTGATTTTTCCATGCGCATAGTTAAACAACCGGCACGGTGTTCCGTGATCCTTGTATCTCACCTTCGAAATAGCATGCATGCCGTCTTCTACGGAATCATATTTCTGAAGATTCACCTTTCCAACAAGCATTGCCGTTCGCTGCAAATCTTCTTCAGCGCCTAAAACAACGGTGTTGGTTTCGGCATCAATGTCAGTGACGAAAGCGGGCTCACCCAGTGCAACTCCCAATCCTCTCCTCTGCCCAATCGTGTAGAACGGATATCCTTCATGTTTGCCAATTATATTTCCATTCTTATCAACGAACGCTCCGTCCGTAACTTTTTCTTCAAGCCCGGGAACTCTTCTTTTCAGAAATCCGCGATAGTCGTTGTCAGGAATGAAACAGATTTCATACGATTCACTTTTTTTTGCCAGCTCTTTGTATCCCCAATCCTCACACATCTTTCGGATTTCTTTTTTGCGGAAATTTCCGAGGGGGAAACGACTCATCGCAAGATTTTCCTGTGAAATTCCCCACAGCACGTAGGACTGATCTTTCGTTTCATCTAATCCTTTTGAAACTACAAATCGATTGTTTTCTTCTCTCACTTGTGCATAATGGCCTGTTGCGATGAATTCACATTCCATCTGCTTCGCTCTTCGAATGAGAGCCGTCCATTTGATGTGCGTGTTGCAAAGCACGCAGGGATTCGGGGTTCGTCCTGCAATGTATTCCGAAACGAAATCTTCAATCACGGCATCGCCGAATTCATCGCGGATGTCGACGATATAGTGTGGAAAGCCGAGTTCAACGGCTAATGCTCGTGCATCATTGATGGAATCGAGATTGCAGCAGCCGGTTTCTTTTTTTGATCCGCCACTGGAAGCATAGTCCCATGTTTTCATAGTAATTCCCACCACTTCATAACCTTCGTTATGAAGCATCACTGCAGCAACAGTGCTGTCAATTCCGCCGCTCATCGCTACCAAAACTTTTCCATGACGACTCATGCGGTGAAGGTACGATGATGTGGAGATATCATGCCTTCCATTTTGATTCAGAAATAAAATTATCACTACCTTTTCGCGACAAATAATTTCTCACTAAATCTAATCACCATGAAGATTCAATCTTTCCTCCCCGTTTTAATCGCAATGACTTTTGTTACGATTATTTCCTGCAATCAGTCCTCTATGAAAATGGGTAACGACGACATGCTTGCAAAAAACAAAGCCACCATACAAAAAATTGATGACGCTTTTGATAGCGGCGACACAACTATGGTCGACAGTTTTCTCACCGCAGATGCGGTTGATCATAATCCGTTTCCGGGAGTCACTGGAACCACGGCCCAACAAATCCGCAAGGCAATAGCCACATACCACGTTGCTTTTCCTGACAGTAAAACCACCATCACAGCCATGGCTGCAGAAGGCGACTGGGTGGTGCAGTATGGAACTTCTACCGCCACTAACTCAGGTTCATTTATGGGAATGCCCGCATCGAATAAGAAGGTAACTTTTGATATTGCAGATGCTTTCAGAATGAAGGATGGGAAAATAGCCGAGCACTGGGGAATGGTGGATGTGGCCGGAATGATGCAGCAGATGGGAATGATGCCGCAGCAACCTATGCCAACTGATACTTCGATGAAGAAGATGGATATGCCGCAGAAAAAATAATTTCCCATCTCCAGGAAATTGAAACGGCGCAGACCATGCTGCGCCGTCTTTTATTTAGCTGAGTAGCTTATTCCGCATACACCACTCCCTTTTCTTCCTTCACCTCCACTCCATTCGATTCTCTTCTCTTCTTTTCTTCCAGCGCGGCAGCAACAAATTTTACAAATAAAGGATGCGGATTATCAACGGTGCTCTTCAATTCAGGATGATATTGCACACCGATGAACCACGGATGCTTTTTCAGTTCCATCACTTCAACAAGATTGCTTTCAGGATTGGTGCCCACTGCAGCAAATCCATTTTCGTCGAAGGCAGAGAGATATTTATTGTTGAATTCATAGCGGTGACGATGACGCTCGAAGATCACTGACTTTTGATAAGCCTGAAATGCTTTTGTTCCTTTTTTCAAGTCACATTCCATAGCACCTAATCGCATTGTGCCGCCTTTCATCACAATTTTTTTCTGTTCCTCCATCATGTCAATCACGGGATCGGGCGTATCGGGATTGACTTCCGTTGTGTGTGCTTCATTCAATCCCAAAACATTTCTCGCAAACTCAACCACGGCACATTGCAATCCGAGGCAAATGCCGAAGAAGGGAAGGTTGTTTTCGCGCGCGTATTTGATGGCAAGAATTTTCCCTTCGATTCCGCGCGCACCAAAACCCGGCGCAACAAGAATTCCGTTCAGACCACTCAGCAGATGATGCACATTCTGTTCATTGATGTGTTCAGAATGAATCGAGACCACATCAACGCGACACTCATTCACCGAGCCCGCATGAATGAATGCTTCGCGAATGGATTTGTAAGCATCGGTGAGCTCAACATATTTTCCGATCAAACCAATCTTCACTTCTGAAGTTGGATTCTTCAACTTGCCAAGAAACTCTTTCCATTTTTCAAGATCAGGTTCATCACCTGTGCGCATCTTCAGTTTTGCAAGCACCGTGCGATCAAGATTTTCTTTCAACATCAGCAGCGGAACATCATAAATGCTTTCGGCGTCGATGGATTCAACCACTGCATTCACCGTGACGTTGCAGAATTGTGCAACTTTTCTTTTCAATTCCTGACTGAGCGGATGCTCTGTTCGACAAACAAGAATATCGGGCTGCACTCCTTCCTCGAGCAAGTCTTTCACAGAATGTTGAGTTGGCTTTGTCTTGAGTTCTCTTGCAGATTTTAAATAGGGAATGAGCGTGAGATGAATCACGATGCAATTCGTGTTTCCCAATTCCCATTTCAACTGACGAACTGCTTCGATGTATGGCAATGATTCGATGTCACCGACTGTTCCGCCAATTTCGGTGATCACAATATCGTATTCACCGGTATTGCCGAGCAATTGAATGCGATTCTTGATTTCATCCGTGATGTGCGGGATCACCTGAACTGTCTTCCCCAGGAAAACTCCTTCGCGCTCTTTCGTAATCACATCAAGATAAATTCTTCCTGTCGTCACATTGTTTGCCTGCGATGTCGGCTTGTTCAGAAATCGTTCATAGTGGCCGAGATCGAGATCCGTTTCTGCACCATCATCAGTCACATAACATTCGCCGTGCTCATAGGGATTGAGGGTGCCGGGATCAACGTTGATGTACGGATCAAATTTCTGGATAGTGACTCTGAATCCTCGCGCCTGTAGCAGTTTGGCGAGTGAGGCGGAGATAATGCCTTTGCCGAGAGAAGAACTAACTCCGCCCGTAACAAAGACGTATTTGCAGGTTGACATACGGTTTTCTTGTTACGGGCTTCAAAGATACGATTTTGATTTCACGAATTGATTTAATGTGGAAAAAGAAAATTGAAATCCATTCCGCCTTGCACAATCATCTGATTCTGTACAACTGAAAAACTTTCGTTCTTTCAAGCCAGTTGTTGAAGTCAAATTTTGTAAGCCATTGCGGAATGCTTTGATAAACGAGCGGAAATTTTTTCTCACTGTCCCACGGCGGATAGGTATTCGTTTGCGTGACGACATAAACAGGTTCTTTAGGATTGGTCGCCAGGTAATCCGGCTTCAGGTAGCCCGGAAGTAATTTCAGGTTTTGATTTTTATAAAATTCCATCGTCACTCCTACTCTTTCAAACGGGTTATCATGAACATAAATTAAGGTCGAAGGTTTATCTCCAATAATCTCACTGATTTTTTTCTGAAATGAAACTTGTGTGTCCGCCGGCTTGAACATTATTACAGGAAGAAGAATGAGATTAGTGACAATCGTAAGCCACATTACAATTTTGAAAAAGGTAGATCTCATGAAATCAAATTGACTCACCCATTGCATCGAACTTGCAAAAACGAACGGAAGAATGAAAATGATCGGAAACAGAAACCGAATTTCTTTATGTGCCGTGAAGAAGTGGGCTGCAAGAAATATTAAAACCCCGATCGAGATTTCATCGCGAATCTTTCTCGCTATGAAGATGACAAGAGCAAAAATGATTGCCAACCCTTGCAGAGGCATAACCGTAGCGAGAACTTCGGGCACATAGTAGTAAAATGGATCGGTGCTGTAAGTCGCCGCTTTTCCAGCCAGAATATTTTCACTGAAATAATTCCACGGCGTGAAACACCATCGGTGATAGAACAAATAATCGAGACCAACATTCAAAGCTGACATCACCGCCAATCCTGCAGCATACCAGAATAAATTTTTGAAATTCTTTTTAAAGTGAAACAACCGCGCAATCAAAACTCCTGCAATCAGAAACCCGGTTTGAAATCGGAGAAAGAATGCAAGAGCAGCAATAGCACCGCTCAGAAAAAAATTGCGAGAAGGAAATTTTTCACCTCCGTAAATCTGCGAAAGAGAAATGAAAAACAAACAGCCGCCCCAGATTTCTGATGAACTCCTCACGCACAAGTAAGGAAGAAACCAAAGTAACAAAGCTGCATCATACCAAATGAGATCAAAAGTGGAATTTGTAATTCGTCTGAATTGATTTCTCCAGAGTAAAAAGCACGAGATACACATCGCCGCCGTGATCAGTCGCATGATAAAAGCAACAATGAAGGGATCAACGGTATGAAAAACTTCCAATCCTTTTATCACAAGGAAAACAACAAACGGTTCGACGCTCGAGCGAATCGCTTTTGAAAATTCCCATGAAAGATTTTGCTGAGGAATCCATCCGGCTTTCCAACCTCCGAATTCAAGAATCTGAAAATGCTCATCGACATTGTAGAAACCGATGCTGAACCATGAGGTGATGAGCGTAACGAGAATGAAAATGAGAAAGAGCTTGTTCTTCATCCCGCCGTCAAATGTTGTGTTTTTTCATTGAGATGAAAAGCACAAACTCAGTCGAGCAATTTCAAAATATCATTGTAAACATCAGTTCCCGTGCTGGGCCGCTTGGCGTTGAAGTCAACGATGTTTCCCTTCTTATCAATGAGCATGTAGCGCGGAATGCTGTTGATCTGAAAATATCTCGCAATTTCGGAATTCCAGTTTCCGGGTGATATCGCCAGCTTCCCTTCCATGCCGATTTGCTCCACCGCTTTTTTCCAATCGTCCTCGCTGGCGTCTATTGAAATGTAGAGAAACACAATTTGCTTTAGTTGCTGTGCATTGAACATTTCATGCAGTTGCTTTGAATATGGCATTTGCTGACGACACGGTCCGCACCAGCTCGCCCAGTAATCCACGTACACCACTTTTCCTTTCAAATCATCGAACGTGAAATACTTTCCATCCATATCCTTCAGTTTCGGGAAATTGCTTTTTGTCGCTGCACTCTTATCACCGCTGTCTTTTGCATCAGTGGTCGCCACATCTTTTCTCGCAAGCCGCGTCTCCACTTTGTTTTTCAGAAGCTGGGAATACGTGCCGTTGTTTTCTTTTGTCTTGAGCACATCATAAATGTGCCCCGCCGTGTACAAGCTCACCTTGTCAACATTATCATTCAAATAAGAAGCAATAAACCAGATCAATGATTGACCCGTGAAATTTTTATTTGCAACATTGACTTTGCTCTCCATCGAAATGCTGAGATCGGTAAACTTATTATAGCCATTCGCAGCCGATGTGAAATAGATGTCATGGTAATAAAGAAAGTCACGATAAGCTTCGCAGTTGAGTGCATCATCATTCATGAGTTTTGAATCAATCCCGTCCAGCATCACATCTGGAAAAGCTTTTACAGTGAGGATCTGTGCGGATTGATTGGCCTGAATGATGGGGAATGAAAGCAACCGCGCATAATAGTTGTAGCGAATCGTGTTCTCCACATATTTTTTGAACGCCTCACTGAATGAACCTTTGTCCTTGTAATTATTATAGAAATCGAGTTGCTTTTTTCGCTGGTCATAGAGGTTCGCCTCAAACGCATCTACATCAGAATTAATTATGGTCGCCGTAACGATGTTTTTGTCAAAATCATTAAAGAACGTTTGATAGAACGATTTAAGAAATTCATTTTCCGCAGCTCCGCTTCCTGTAAATGAAACTGAATTCTTCAATGAATCTGCCGCAACATTTATCTGAAGCTGCACATTCGGTTCGACAAACAAATTTATTTGCTGATGGTTGTATATAAATTTTGCCGTAGCCGGTTTTGCCACTGAAAAACTAAAATCGCATTGATTATTGCTGATGCCCGTGTTGTACACTTTTTCATATTCATCAATGAAATACTGAGCAGGAATGATCCTGCATGAATCAGAAACGGCTTTGGTGAATACGACATGAATCTTCACATTTCCCTGTGCCAACAGAGTAAATGGCAGGAAGAGAAAAATGACTAACAGGTTTTTCAATTCTTTCATTTCAGAGTTCGATTCAAAAATAAAAAACCTCCCAGCAAACGCTTAGAGGTCGTGCGGAGAGAGAGGGATTCGAACCCCCGGACGACTTGCGCCGTCAACGGTTTTCAAGACCGCCGCATTCGACCGCTCTGCCATCTCTCCGGGCGCAAATGTAACTCATTAACGCCGTTGCTGAAAGCCGATCCGGCCTTCACCAGTTTAGTTCAGCTAAAATTTTTTTGAACCACGGCGTAAATTTTTCCGGATTCGATTTCAATTCAGACTTCAAATCTCGCTGAGAAACCCAACGAACAGCATCAACTTCTTTACGGTTGAAGAGAATTTCACCCGAAAATTTTCCAATGAAAATGTAATCGAACTCATGCTCAGTGAGCCCGCTCTTTTGATCGAAGAAATGATAGACGGTGTTTCGGGATTTTTTGAGTGAGCATTTAATTCCCAGTTCTTCTTTTAATCTTCTTTTCGCAGCAGCAGAAGTTTTTTCACCGGGCCTTGGATGAGAACAGCAGGCATTGCTCCACTTTCCTGCAAAATGGTATTTGGTTACTGCGCGTCTTTGCAAAAGCATCTCTCCTTTTTCATTAAACAGAAAAATGCTGAAGGCGCGATGAAGCAATCCTTCCCTGTGAGCGTTCAATTTGCCGGCAATACCGATTCGCTTCCCGGCTTTGCTAACAAGAATTACATTTTCTTCTGTCGACATCAAAGGGCAAAATAAGCGAGTCAATTATTTTTCTTCTAATTAATCATTAACCATTCGCGAATAACTTTCTTTGCTCCATGAAACTCGACCTCCTTGCTTTTGGCGCTCATCCGGATGATGTAGAACTTTCCTGCGCCGGCACTATCATCAAGCATGTTTCCCTCGGATACAAAGTGGGAATCGTTGATCTCACCCGCGGCGAAATGGGTACGCGCGGAACCCCTGAAATTCGTATTGCTGAAGCGACTGCCGCTGCTGAAATCATGGGTGTTCAGGTGAGAGAAAATCTTGGCATGCGCGATGGTTTTTTCCGCAATGATGAAGAACATCAGCTTCAGGTGATCCGCATGCTGAGGAAATATCAACCCGATGTAGTGATTGCAAACGCCGTTCATGATCGCCATCCCGATCATGGACGAGGCGCAGAGCTCGTACGCGATGCCTGTTTCTATTCTGGTCTGCAAAAAGTGGAATCAAAAGATGAAGGAGAACTTCAGCCCCGATGGCGTCCGCGCGCGTTGTACCATTATATTCAGGATCATTGGATCGAGCCGGAAGTGCTGATTGACATTTCAGCATTCTGGGAAAAAAGAATGGAAGCAGTTTATGCCTTCAGGTCGCAGTTCTACGATCCCAGCTCCAAAGAACCGGCTACGTATATCTCATCGCGTCATTTTCTGGAAACACTTAAGTTTCGCGCTCAAACGCTGGGAAGAATGATCGGCGTGGAATACGCAGAGAATTTCACCTCCATGAGAAAAACAGGCGTCGATCATTTCTTTCAATTGAAATAGACCTCCCGGCTGTATTATTTTTGCACGCTGAATTTTGAATGCATGCCGGAAGAAACCAAGCCAAAAAATTTCCTTGAAGAGATTGTTGAAGAAGATTTAAAGAAGGGGAAATACCAATCCATTCTCACACGTTTCCCTCCTGAACCGAATGGTTATTTACACATCGGTCATGCAAAAAGTATTTGTCTGAATTTCGGCTTGGCAAATAAATACGGCGGAAAAACAAATCTCAGATTCGATGACACGAATCCCACAACTGAAGAAACCGAGTATGTTGAAAGCATCAAAGCCGATGTAAACTGGCTGGGCTTTCAGTGGCAAAATGAATTCTACGCTTCTGATTATTTTCCGCAACTCTATGAATTTGCTCTGAAGCTGATCAGCAAAGGATTGGCTTATGTGGATGATTCTTCATCAGAAGAAATTGCTGCCACAAAAGGAACGCCGACCACTCCCGGCAAGCAAAGTCCATACAGAAATCGAAGCGTTGAAGAAAATCTTTTGCTCTTCGAAAAAATGAAGAACGGCGAATTCAAAGACGGAGAGAAAACATTGCGCGCAAAGATTGATATGGCTTCGCCGAACATGCACCTGCGTGATCCCGTTATGTATCGTATCAAGCATGAGCATCATCACCGCACGGGTGACAAATGGTGCATTTACCCGATGTACGATTTCGCTCACGGACAATGTGACTCGATTGAAAACATCACGCATTCAATCTGCACGCTCGAGTTCGAAGTGCATCGCCCGCTCTATAATTGGTTCATCGAGAACCTGGAAATTTTTCCTTCTCATCAATTTGAGTTTGCTCGATTGAACATGAACTACACCGTGATGAGTAAAAGAAAGTTGCTGCAACTCGTGAATGAAAATTACGTGAGTGGCTGGGACGATCCTCGCATGCCAACGATTTCGGGAATGCGAAGAAGAGGCTATACGGCCGAAGCAATTCGTGAATTCTCCGATCGGGTTGGCGTGGCAAGAAGAGAAAACGTGATTGACATTGGTCTTCTTGAATATTGCGTCCGTGAAGATTTGAACAAGCGCGCGCTCAGAAGAATGGCGGTGCTCGATCCGGTGAAGCTTGTGATCACTAACTATGAGGAAGGGAGAACAGAAATCTTTTCCACTGAAAATAATCCTGAAGATCCGAATGCGGGCACCCGGGAAATTCCTTTCAGTAAAGAGCTTTGGATCGAGCGGGATGACTTCATGGAAAATCCGCCGAAGAAATATCATCGCCTCGCTCCCGGCACCATGGTGCGATTAAAGAGTGCTTACATCGTGAAATGTGAAAAGTTTTTGAAAGATGACGGTGGAAACGTGAGCGAAATTCATTGCACTTACATTCCTGAAAGCCGCAGCGGCAATGATACGAGCGGAATTAAAACGAAAGGGACGATTCACTGGGTGAGTGCCCAACATGCAGTGACGGCCCAAGTGAATTTGTATGATCGGCTCTTCAAAGCAGAAAACCCTGATGCAGGTGAAGGCAACTTCAAAGATTACATCAATCCTGATTCGCTACAGACAATTTCAAATGCAGTGCTCGAATCTTCATTGAAAAAAGCTGACCACGGCGAGCACTACCAATTTATCCGCAAAGGATATTTTGTGCTTGATAAAGATTCTTCAGAGGGAAAATTGATTTTTAATCGCGCAGTTACATTGAAAGACACCTGGACTAAGGAAGCTTCCTGAATCAATAATCCAGCTCGAGCTTCAGCCGGTCTTTCAAATCTTTCAGCTTCGGATTTTTCTGAAGCATGTATTCGAATTTCTCTTTTGGTGTGTAGGGCTTCCGTCCATTCCCGGGCTTCGGCTTAGTTTTATCAACCTCAATCCGGAGATCAATTGCTTTTTTGTCGAGCTCCTGTTTCAGGAAATAATACATTGCTTCACGCTCCTGGGCCAATGCATGCAGGTGTGATTCATTTCCAACGCGAATAACAATCGCTTTTCCTTCTTCCAGCTCGGGAGGATATGCTTCAAGAATTTTTTTCAGATAGGTCTTGTGTTCCTGCTCCACTCCTTCCATATAATTTTTCCAGACCTGTTGAAAGGCAAACTGCTCGATGGGTTCAAAAACAATCACCTCATTTTCTTTCAGCGCTTCTTCCTTCTTCGACTCCTTCAATTCTTTTTTCAGATTCTCCAGCGATGTGAGCTTGATGCTGTCACTGCCCGAATTTTTATTCGGTGCAGCTTGCGACGCAGCAGAAGTAGCACTTTTCTTTTCTGAAATATCTTTTTTCGCTACACCCGCCGGGTTCAGAGGCGGCTCAACTTCTTTCAGCGATTTTTTTTTTACTCCCGTAAGTTCTTTCGAGAGATCAATCGCACTATGCAGATGGGCAAGCTTGATGAGCGCCAGCTCAACCGTGAGCCGTTTGTTTCGACTCATGCGATATTGCTGAAGCGCCTCATTCAAAATATTAAGTGCCGAAATCAAAAATGACGCAGATGAGCGCTTCGATTGCTCAATATACTGTGCTTTGATGTTTTCAGAAAAATCGAGAAGTTCATGAGTAGCTTGATCTTTTGCGACAAGCAGTTCACGAAAATGATCACTCAATCCTGAAAGAAAATTTTCCCCGTCAAACCCTTTCTGCAGAATTTCATTGAAGGTGAGCAATGCAGAAGTAGTGTCTTCGGAGAGAAAAAAATCTGTGAGACGGAAAAAGTAATCGTAGTCGAGCACATTGAGATTCTCGACTGTGGAGTTGTAAGTCACTTTTCCTGCAGAAAAAATGCTGATTCGATCGAACATTGAAAGTGCATCGCGAAGAGCCCCGTCAGCTTTCTGCGCTATGATGTGAAGCGCGTCTGCTTCCGCAGTGATCTTTTCTTTTTTTGCTATCATCAGTAAGTGCTTCACCATTTCCTCGGTTTTGATCCTGTTGAAATCAAAAATCTGGCAGCGGGAAAGAATGGTGGGAATGATTTTGTGTTTCTCTGTAGTTGCCAGAATGAAAATGGCGTAGGGCGGCGGTTCTTCGAGTGTCTTCAGAAATGCATTGAAGGCCTGTTGCGACAGCATGTGCACTTCATCGATGATGTAAATTTTTTTCTTACCGGCCTGCGGAGCGAAGCGTACTTGCTCAATGAGCGTGCGAATGTCTTCGACAGAATTGTTTGATGCGGCATCAAGCTCTATAATGTTGAACGAAGCATTTTCATTAAAGGCAAGACAAGAAGCGCATTCATTGCATGGCTCGGCATCCTTCGAAAGATTTTCGCAGTTGACAGCTTTGGCAAGTATGCGCGCACAAGTTGTTTTGCCAACTCCCCGCGGACCGCAGAATAGAAATGCCTGCGCTACTTGTCCAGTAAGCAAAGCATTTTTGAGCGTATTCGTTACCTGCGGCTGACCGATCACATCTTCAAAACGCGACGGACGATACTTGCGGGCAGAGACAATGAAATTTTCCATCTCGATGAGCAAATATGCGCAACGATTTTCGTTTACTGACTGAAGATTGAACGAATAAGTGAAGAAAATTTTTCAACAATCGGAATCGAATAAGCAGTTATTCTTCTTTTGCCGCCAGATTTTCAAAAATGCTTTGAACGATAGCGAGCACAATACTGAAGCCGAGTGCTGACCAGAATGAATCCACTTCAAAGTGGGGAACAATGTGCGCAGCCAGCATTACCACAAGTGCATTGATCACCAGAAGAAAAAGCCCAAAGGTGAAAATGGTCACAGGCAGCGTGAGGATGATCATGATCGGTTTCACAATTGTGTCGAGCACTACAAGGATGGCGGCCACTACAATTGCCCATCCGGGCTGATCAATGTGAATGCCGGGAATCAGATACGCCGTAATGAGAACTGCCAGCGAATTAATGAGCAGGCGAAGAATGAAATTCATAGTACAAATAACGCAGAAATGAGGGGAAGATTATAGTACCTGAAGATGGATTTCATTTCACATGCTTTTCCGCATGATATGAAGAACGAACGAGCGGACCGCTTTCTACATACAGAAATCCTTTTGACAATCCAGCTTCTTCGTATAGTTTGAAAACATCGGGGCGGATCCATTGCATCACGTCGAGATGATTTCTTGTTGGCTGAAGATATTGTCCGATGGTCATCACATCACAACCCGCATCACGAAGATCATCCATCACCTGAAAAACTTCTTCCTGTGTTTCACTCAATCCCACCATGATTCCGCTCTTGGTGCGCATGCCACCCTCCTTAAGCCGCCTGATGACAGCGAGGCTGCGTTCGTACTTTGCCTGCGGACGAACTCTTCGGTAGAGCCGCGGAACTGTTTCCACATTGTGCGAGACAACTTCCGGGGCCACTTCAATCATTGCATCCACACTGTCCATGTTTCCTTTGAAATCGGGTATCAAGGTTTCCATAGTAACTCCGGGAGCGATTTGACGAACAGCATTCACCGTAGCAGCCCAAACAGCAGCACCACCGTCTTTCAATTCATCTCGATTCACTGAAGTAATCACAGCGTGTTTCACTCCCATCAGTTTAATAGCATTTGCAACTCGTTTTGGTTCATCCCAATCCAATTCCGTTGGCAAGCCAGTTTGCACAGCGCAAAAACCGCATGAGCGTGTACATACATTGCCGAGTATCATGAATGTTGCAGTGCCCGCTCCCCAGCACTCGCCCATATTGGGACAATTTCCGCTTTCGCAAATTGTGTGAAGTTTGTATTCATCCACAAGATGACGAACATGCCGGTAGCTTTCGCCGGTCGGCAATTTCACTCTCAGCCAATCCGGTTTTTTCAATCGTTGAGGTTTTTCCTGTACAACTTCGGGTTCAATCATGAAGCAAAAATAATGAGAACGTGAGAGGAACGCTGAAACTGAAAATAAATTTCAGAACCGGAAAGTGTCACCATTTCTTTCCGAACTGAAGAGAGAGGTACAAGTTGGGGATGAACTGTGCATTATCGTCGAGAATCATAATCGGAACTTTCTTGTAATAGGCATCAATCATCACACCAACTTCAAGTGCCTTGATAGCATCATCATTCTGCGCCCAATCGAAATTGAGACCGCTCTTGAGATGAATGCCCGGAAGAAATTTTATTTCATCAAGCCCGTAAGTGAAGCCAGCACCTCCGTAAATGCTAAACCAGTCAAGGAATTTTTCTGCAGTTTCAGGCGTATAACGAATGGCTTTAATAGTATAGGTGTTCGAATTATCTACCGGATACAAGACATTCAGGTAATATGGCTTTAACATCCCGAGCGATAAACCGCCAAGAATATTCAAGCCAAGTTCAACTCCGCTCTTCTCTGCTTTTTCAGCAAGCATGAATTGTTTACCGTATGTCACGTTGAGGAGGTACAAATTATTTTGTTTGCCGTAAACGAATGGTTTGGGAGAATTGAAACCAAAAAACGCCAACCCGAAATCAATCGTCTGTTTTACTTCTTTCGGGCTGTGGATTTGCATGAACTCAAACTGCCACATCGATTTTTTCCTGAGTTCATCGCGGTGGTTTACGTTCATGAAGAATCCCCAACCGGATGTGTGCACTTCAATACCTCCGCTCATTTCATGATTATAAATGATGCCATGTAAATCCGACGTTTGAGCATGCGAGAGAGATACGAAAGCGCCTAACGTCAGAAGGAAAAAAGCAAATTTCACACACCAATATTACTGAATTTTCTGAACAGAATAAATGAAGAGTATCTCATCGTTTAGGGCGATGAAGAGACTTTTAGTATGAATTTTTTTTCGTTAAATTCACTCGCCGGACATATTGCGAAAGGGGGATTCTTTAAGACCGCTACGAATGGCCTTCCTTGAAAACCTTAGGCCAAAATAAAGTGAAACTAAAGCACCGAACGTCATTCCGGGAATGTACTGTTGTAACAGAAAAAAGTCGTAAGCTCCGTGAAGAAGTGCGGCATAAATCACACCGCGAAAAAGATATTTAGCCTCTGCTCCGCTAAACTTCGCCAGGCCCGCATAGTAACCCATCACAATCGCGAAAGTAGCATGCGCAGGAACGGCCGTAAACATGCGCACAATGGTGTTCCCGATTCCGAATTGAAAGGCATAGAGAATATTTTCAACCGTAGCAAAACCCATCGACACCATCACTGAATAAGTGATCCCGTCAAACGGTTCGTTGAACGCTTTCTTGGGATAAGCATAAAACCGAAGCATGATAAACTTGCTGCCCTCCTCTGCAATGCCGATGATGCCAAAAGAATAGAAGGCTGTTAACTCTAAAGAACTTGTATCGAAGTTCTGAACTCCTGATAACGCTTCTGCCACTATTGCTGGCAGAATAGAAATCATTCCAAGGGCAAAAGAAATGATCAGGAGCTTCTTTGGCTCTCTGTCAAATTTGTCTTTGACATAGATGAGAACTGCGATGGCAATGCCGGGTGCGATGGCCAGAGCTAAGAGAGTAATTGCGTTCATTCAATATCTGCTTTCAAAAAAATTTAAATGCTGAAGATGGCAATAATTAAGCAGAGAAAATATTCTTATAAATAAACGCCTTCATCACAAAGTTTTCTCAGGCGCAAGAGTCAGGCAATCTTAATTTCATATTGTCATAATCACCGGTAAAAACTCCGGATTGCAAAAATCAATTTGGGTGACTGCATTTATTCTCTTCAAAAATTGTTACGCATAAGGAACCATTGCAAAAATTTATTCGTGCTGCACGGGGTCAGGAGAAGAAAGAGATGGATGCTGAATCAGGCATCTCATTCTGCCGTGTGATTGAGAATGACGGAAACATAATTGCGCGTGCACATAACGACGTTAAGTAAAAAAACGACCCAACTCCACCGGCTGAAGTGTCGAGCATTGGAAAAGCGTTTAAGAAAATAAAACTATTTCAACATGACGGCTGTGAAATTTAAGCGAGCGGCTAGCCATGCCTAAAGTGGTTGGGTGCTATTTGTCAGGTGCGTCTGTCAAAAGCTATTTTTGCAATTGCAAAATATCATGCGGCCAAGGCAGGTTTTGATGATGCATTTATTTACTGTGAAATTCATACAGAACCTGAGGCAAGAAAAATTCCTTTTGAACGTTTAAATATTTGATGAAGCTATGCATGTTTTAAAGAATCAGAATGTAAGCCAAACCTGTCGACTTATTAATCCTTGAAAATTTAACATTGAAATGATAGCAATTGTCATCCTGTTATTAATAAACCGTATCAGTCCGCCCTTTTTTAGCATTGATGAAATCAAATGGTCCGCCGATAGGAAGCTAACCTTCGATGATTTCAAAGAGCATCCGCCTGCAGCAACACCCTGGGCAGCTAATACTACCAGCAATATCTATTTCTCCTATGATGAAACGGACGGGAATCTCAATCATGTATTCGTATATTCCACTTTTATTCCATCAAAATCATGGATGAAAAAGAAATTGCCTGAAGTCCTCTCTCATGAGCAGCTCCATTTTGACATCACAGAATATTATGCCCGGAAATTTTACGCGCAGGCAGCCGGACTGGTTGGCCAACAGGGCACTCAATCGAAGCTGAAACAGCTTTTCGCAGATCTGAACAACGAATGCAATACCATGCAAAACCAGTATGATGAGGAGAGTGCGCATGGAGTAAATGAAAAGGAGCAATCGGAATGGCAGGAAAAGGTCCATAAACTGCTATCCGATACTTCTCCTTATCCATCGGGGAATTGAATGTCCCAATTCAATTTGCTCACTCTTGTGCAGAATTAATAAAAAAATATTGTGTTGCCCCGGAATAAATCATTCTAAATCGCTGTACTTTCTTACGGCCCGGCTCAGCCACCTTTATCGCCGTCAAACCTTTGTCAGTCATCGATTCTGTGCAACAATCAATAAGTGATCTTTATTTCATCAGCATTTCCACTATGAAAACTACCCGAAACAACTTCAGTATGCAAGACCGTATTAACAGCGAGGCAAATATTATATCATATGAATTATTGGCTATTTGCTTTCACTTTTCTACTTCATTCTGCGCCCGTGGGTTCTTCCAACGAGGTTCGGTGGTCAGCGGACAGGAAGCTTACCTTTTCCGATTTTCAGGGTAATGATCTTTCAGATTCTCAATGGTGTGCAAACACAAGCACATCCATGTATTTTCACTATGATTTAATTAACGGGCAATTGAAAAACATTTCTGCGTACTCGACTTTTGTCCCAAGCGAATCCTGGATGAAAAAAAACATCCCTGCAGTTTTGGATCATGAGCAATTGCATTTCGATATCACTGAATATTGTTCAAGAAAGTTTTGTGCAGAAGCCGCCACCTATGACGGATGCCCGCATGAAAAAACTAAACTGAAGCAACTCTTCAACGAGGTGAACAAAGAATGCGATCAAATGCAGCAGCTTTATGACGATGAAACCGCTCATGGTTTGAATCGTGATGCGCAGCAACAATGGTCGAACAAGATGAATGAATTACTGAAAGAAAGTACTGATTACACTGCCCGGAAATAAAATGCTTCACATTCCCGCAGTAAATAGCAAATTCAAATCCGTGTATTTTATTTTGAACTTCTCACTGAGGTGCTCATTCGTGAGCATTCCCTTGTAGGCATAAATTCCGTTGCGGAGATGAGATCGCTCAGCGATCAGGTTTTCGACTCCGCCGGAATCACCCGAATCGAGTAACATAGGTGTCAGCACATTGCTGATTGCCTGCGAAGCGGTGCGCGGAACGCGCGATGGAATATTCGGGACACAATAATGAATGACATCGTACTTCTTAAACACCGGCTTGCGATGACTTGTGATTTCAGAAGTTTCAAAGCATCCCCCCTGATCAATGCTCACATCCACAATTACGGAACCGGGTTTCATCTGTGCCACCATTTCTTCAGTGACAATGATAGGCGTTCGGCCCGACTTTGAATGAATGGCACCAACTGCCACATCGGCATTCATTAACGCATCAATCAATACATCAACAGCAAGCACTGAAGTATACACGCGAGTTCCAATGTTGCGCTGCAATCTTTTCAGCTTGTAAATTGAATTGTCGAAAATTTTTACTTCTGCGCCAAGCGAAACGGCAGCGCGCGCTGCAAATTCGCCAACTGTTCCAGCTCCAAGAATTACAACACTTGCGGGAGGAACTCCTGCAATTCCGCCCAGTAATATTCCCTTACCCACATTGGGATGACTGAGCAATTCCGCCGCAACAAGAATGGAAGCGCTTCCTGCAATTTCACTCATGGCCATCACAATTGGGAAATTGTCCGATTCATCCTGAATGTACTCGTACGCGAGTGCCACAATTTTTTTTGACAGCAATTGTTGCAGAAACGGTTTTTCCACTGCCGGCAAATGCAACGGCGAAATCACGATCTGATTCGCGTGGAACATCGTCAATTCGTCCTGCGAAGGCGGCGCTGTTTTAAGAATGATGTCAGCCTTGAAAACTTCTTCGGCGCGCTGCGTGATCTCAGCGCCGGCTTCGGAAAAAGAAGCATCCGTGAGGCGTGCACCTTCCCCTGCTTTCGATTGCATAATAATCCGGTGACCATTTGCACAAAGCACCTCCACGGATTCGGGAGTCAGCGAAATCCTTTTTTCCTGGTATGAATTCTCTTTCGGAATGCCGATGAAAAGCTTCGATCGTTTCGGCATCACTTCAATCATCTGCTCTTTAGCAGAAAGACCGATGCTCGCTTTTAGTTCTTCAGGAAGTTTGACTTTAGTGGCCATGTGTCAGCATCCTCTGATTTTTATGTTTCGTGAATTTTCTCCTGTTACCTCTGTATGAATCATCACCGCATCAGCCGGCAGCAATTCAGTTATTCGTTCCGCCCATTCAATGAAACAGTAATGACCCGATGCAAGATACTCCTCTATTCCGATTGCTACAGCTTCCTCTGCATTATTCAGGCGGTAAAGATCGAGATGATAAACAGGTTCTTCTCCATGATACTCATTCACGAGCGCGAAACTCGGACTCACGGCCTTTTCTTTTACGCCTAACTCCTGGCACATGGCCTGAATAAACGTCGTTTTGCCGCTTCCCAGTTCTCCTGAGAAAGCGAAGACTTTCCTTCCGGAACATTCAGCAAGAATTCGCCTTGCTGCTGAAGGAATTTCCTCATTAGTAGAAACTTGAATTTCTTTCACCACGAAGTGAAACTATAAAAGATAAAAAATATCTGCCGGGAACAATCGTTGCCTTGAACCACTTTTGTGCTACATCTTTGCCACATACAATAACAGCTAGACCGACTAAGTTCATGATTTCGATAAGAAATTTTTTTTTGTGGGCAATTTCAATTGGAGTCATTCTTTTTTCAAATTCACTTGCAGCACGCGCGTATAATGATAATGAAGTTTTCAGCGACACCATCTTAAACCCTGACATCAAAACCGTTCAACTTTATGTGGATCCGCTTATGCTTTCAAATCCGGTTATCCCGTTACGAGGTACCGCGCAACTGCATCTTTCCTTTGATGATTTGAGCGGGGAAAAGAAGAATTATTACTACACCATCATTCAATGCAACTACGATTGGACAAAATCAGAACTCAATTCATTTGATTTTCTGGAAGGAGATAACAACGCTGAAATCCGCGATTACAAATTTTCATTCAACACCAATCAAACCTATACGCATTACAGCTTGCTTTTTCCGAATGAAGACATGCACATCACCAAGTCAGGAAATTATGTGATTGAAGTTTATGCCGATAATGATCCTGAACAATTAATTCTCATGCGGCGATTCATCGTGTTTGAAAGCATGGTACAAATCAATTCCAATGTGCAGCAGTGCGATGACGTGAGCAAAAGCCAGACCTTTCAGCAGGTTAACTTCACAATCCTTCATCACGGTCTTGACATCTCGAATGCTTTTACCGATGTGAAAGTTTTACTGATGCAAAACTTCCGATGGGATAATGCCATTACGAATGTGCAGCCGCAATTTGCCAAGCCGGATGAGCTCGATTACAATTACGCCACGCAAACTTCATTTCCCGGCGGAAAAGAATTCCGCTACTTCGATGCCAGAACCACGCGCTACCGAACGGATCGGGTTAATAAACTCGAAGAGAAAGATCATACGTTTCTGCTTACCCTCTTCAATGATGAGGTCCGCAACAGGCAGCCATATTTCTATCGCCAGGATATAGACGGCAAGTTTATTCCAGGTACACTTGACTTTATCGATCAGGATGCGCAGGCAGATTATGTTTGGGTAAAGTTTACACTGCCAATGGATTACCCGTTGCACGGAAGTAAAATTTTTCTTCTTGGAAAATTTACAGACTGGAAACTCATGCCACAATTTGAGATGCACTATAACAGCAGCACTTCCGTCTACGAAGCTACTCTTTATCTTAAGCAGGGGTACTACGAATATCTATATCGTCTTGCTTCGAATGAGCTTGATGACGATGATTTGATGGAAGGAAATAGTTATGAAACAGAGAATACATATCAAATCTTTGTTTACTGGCGACCCTTTGGCAGCCGATATGATCAGGTGATAGGATATAAGAACACAGATACTTTTAATCATTGACTGTACTATCACCAGCATACTTCTCTTTTGTATTTTTACATCAAACGCAATGACTATGGATCAGAAAGAAAAAAAAGAACAAACCAATCAAATCAACATAGAACTCACTGACGACGTTGCTGACGGCACTTACTCTAATCTCGCCATAATCACGCACAGCAATCAGGAGTTTGTGATGGATTTCATTAAGGTGATGCCCGGTGTTCCTAAAGCAAAAGTGAAGTCACGAATCATTCTCACCCCACAACATGCCAAAAGATTTTTACGCGCCCTTTCAGAAAACGTCCGCAAGTTTGAATCGATCTATGGAGATATTACCGAAGCTGAAGCCATTAACATTCCTCCTATGACTTTTGGCGGACCAACCGGACAAGCTTAAAGAATCAGTCGCATCCTTCTTTTCTCCGGAAATATTGCTAAAGAAGAATATTATGGCTGCCGAACAGCCACTGAATAGGGGTCCACACTCACTTCAGTTCGATAATCAGGAATGAAATCGAGGGTGCTCATGTCAATTATCTTCACAAAACCATTCCTTCCTCCGCAGTTTGAAACGTGGTGCGGAGCCGGGCCATTGATATCAAGATTGCGACTTGCAATCACTACGTAACCTTCATCATCCATTACGCCAATGCCGTGAGGTTCATACAATCCATCCTGTAACTCTTTTACAACCTGAAGCGTGCTCAAGTCAATAATGTCAACAGAGCCTTCACACTTTGGCTCATCACACGGGGTGTACTCACAGGTCACAAAGAGCAAATTATTTTTAACTGAAATCCCCATTTCGAGCGGGTACTGACCCACGGGAATTATTTTCATCAGTGTGTCCGTTGCCGCATCGAATACGCGGACTTCATTTGATGCCTGACACGTCACAAAATATTTGGACTCATCGGCCGATAGCATCACTTCATGCGGATCGAGTGTACCTGCAATATTGTTTGGTGATTGGCCGGGCTTCAAAACAACTTGTTCAATTGAAGGAAAATTCGGATCACTTACATCGAGTTTATAAATGTAGTTGCCAGACTGCGAAGTGACATAGAGGGTCGTTCCTGCTTTGTTTATCCAGCTTCCATGGGGATAAGCTAATCCTTCATAGTACCGGATGAATTGCATGTTCGCCAAATCGATGTACGCGATTTTTCCCGCATCACTCCAGTCGACGGCAAAGGCCTTAGTGCCGTCGCCGGAAATAGCCATCGTGTTCCAGTTGCCTGCACCAATATTAATTGACCCGAGATATGAGTCATCTGTCGCACTGAATTTTTGTATCACAGTTCCGTTCACAAAAACAGCATACCAATAATTTTGATCTGGCGAAACTTTTATCTGATGCGGCACATTGATGCTGCCGGGATCTTGCCCTACATCGATGTAACGCATGCATAGTTTTGTATCGGCGTCAAACACACTCACGAGATCGCATCCTTCGTTGCTTACGTAAAATTTCTTTCTCGCGGGGATACCGCTGAAGGCAATATTACCATTGATGTCCGGCGCACCGTTCGAAATCCAATTATAAAGCGTTTGCCATTCCGTTGAAGAAAGGGGTTCTTGCAAATACGGCATCGTTGGAGTCAGCACCACTCCTTTGCTTGTATCAGTGTTCGTATAATAAACCACCCAACTCTGATCCGGGCGATAAGGAATCACTACCGCGCCGCCATTTCCACCATTAAAAAGTTCATCCCAGGTTTCCATTGCTACACCGCCTGATGCTGCTTTTGCATTTACTGTATGACAACCCTGGACAGCGCATTTGTTATTAATGATCACCGAAACATCAGGAGGGAAATTGGAATTCGGATCTGCCTGGCTGACTGCTGGCGCTTTATCATCAATGCAGGAAGAAATAAAAAAAAGCACAACAATTACAGCAACTACGCTCCTACGCATGATATTGAAATGAAGATGAATTGAAACATATTGTGGCTAAAATATAAAATCATCGCCCAATCTATTTCATCCGTTTGGGAGGATTGAGTTTCATTCGCTTCTTTCTTAAATTGAGAACAACATGGAAGTGAACGAGTAAATCGCAGCCGATTACTCCCTGAATCGGCCGCTGGCCAATTTTTGAATACGTTTCATTCACGTGAGAAAGATCAAGCACGGCGACCGGAAAATTTTGGAGCGGGGATGACGAATTCTTTTTTTTCCCGCTTCCTAAAAAGAAATCAGAGATCATCGTGATCTCGGTTTGAATAGTATTGGTCCCCGCACCCGTTGCCGGCAATTCATTCTGCTCGAGTTTCAGTTCAGGAAAATTTTCAGTGAGAAACTTTTTATCGAGAACAGTTTTTGAAGCGCCGGTATCAATTAACAACCGCAGTGGCTGGCCGGCCAACTTTCCTTTTACAAAAAGATGATAGCCGTCTTCAAGGAAACTTACGATTTCAATTGGAATAATTATTTCTTTTTCCATTTGATGAAAAAATAGCCGGCCGCAAAGATGGGGAATAAAGAAACCATAGTAGCTTCTATCGGGTTCACCAGATTTTATCTCTTGTTTAACCCGTCGCCGCCTTGCTGAATTCGCGTACCTTTGCAAAAATTATTCATACCACATTGACAGAGCTCGTTATTCATCTCGACTCGATTGATCCGGTCGATTTATTGGGAATCAATAATTCCAGATTGCAGCTGCTGAAAGAAGCTTTCCCGAAAGTAAAATTCACTTCGCGAGGCAACAAGATCAAGATCGAAGGCAACTCGGACGATCTTGAACATCTGGAAGAAAAGATCAACTCGATGATCCATTTCATCGAGAAATACGGCCGAATGAATGATAAGACAGCGGAAGATCTGCTCGAGGACGCCGATCCGTTTGATCTAGAAATGCCGAAGCTCGATAAAGATATAATCGTGTTTGGCCCGAGCGGAACGGTGGTGAAAGCACGCACAGCCGGTCAGCGCAGAATGGTGGAGCTGGCGGAAGAGAACGACATCCTCTTTGCCATTGGTCCGGCCGGGACAGGAAAAACGTATACCGCTGTAGCGCTTGCTGTGCGCGCCCTGAAGAATAAAGAGATCAGAAAAATTATTCTCACCCGCCCTGCCGTGGAAGCCGGAGAAAATCTCGGATATCTTCCGGGTGATCTTAAAGAAAAAATTGACCCTTATCTCCGGCCGCTCTATGATGCGCTCGATGATATGATTCCTATCGAGAAGCTGAATTATTATATGGCGAATCGCGTGATTGAAGTAGCACCACTTGCCTTCATGCGCGGCCGCACGCTCGATCACGCGTACATTATTCTCGATGAAGCCCAGAACACGACGGATGCGCAGTTGAAAATGTTTTTAACGCGCATTGGTCCCACAGCCAAATGCATCATCACCGGCGACATCACCCAAATTGATCTGCCGAAACATCAGCGAAGCGGCATCTTCAAGGCGCTCGATATTCTCAGTGACGTCAAAGGCATCGGTACCGTGTATCTAGATGAACGCGATGTGGTGCGCCATCCGCTCGTGAAAAAGATCATCAAGGCCTACGAGGATACAGAGGAGAAAAGCAAGGATACAGATGTGAAAGATGAATCAATCATCGCTGACCAAAATCTTTCAGGAAAAGAAAATCAGAATTCCTGATTAAGATAAATTCAGATCACTCACAGAATTTTCATCGAAGGATTCTCCGGAATATTCCGTTTTAACAATATCGGCAGCCACCCCTTTCTCATTCAGCCACTGCGAGAATTGCTCCGTGAATCCGTGGGTGACGAAAATTTTTTCTGCGCCCGTCGCCCTAACAGTTTCATTCAATCCATTCCAGTCAGCGTGATCACTCAATGCAAAACCAACGTCAGCAGCGCGCCGTCTTTTGTTGCCGCGGATCTGCATCCACCCGGAAGCATAACCAATCGAGAACGGAGCGAGCTTTCGAATCCATGCTGAATTTACTACTGAAGCCGTTGCCAGCACGAGCGCTCGCCGCAGATTCTGTTTTGAAGTTTCGGCACCAATTCGCAGTGTGGGCGGGATCTTCTCCCCTGCCTGCCGCAAAACTTCATTCACGTTTTCAATTGCGCCGTGAGCATACACTTCGCCGATGGAAAGATCGAGATTGCAAAGAATGCGCTGCGCCTTTCCCAGGGCGTAGCAGATGAGCACTGAACAGGTTTCCTCTTCCTGGTTTCGTTTCCACCAGCGCTGAATTTGATTGATCACTTCGCTTTGAGGCTTCCACTGAAAAACAGGCAAACCAAAAGTCGATTCAGTGATGAAAGTATTGCACTTCACCACTTCAAACGGCACAGTGATTCCGTCATTCTCAGTTTTGTAATCGCCACTCACCGCCCATACTTCACCGTTCTTCTCTACCCTCACCTGCGAAGAACCGATGATGTGACCGGCAGGATGCAAAGAAATTTTTACTCCGTTGTGCTCAATCGTTTCTCCATACTCTAAAGACTGAACATTAATTTGATTTCCTAACCGATATTTCAAAACAGGAATGGATTGCCGCTGTGTCAAATAAAATTGATGACCCTGATATGCATGATCGCTGTGTGCATGCGTGATCACAGCACGAGCAACCGGCTTCCACGGATCGATGTAGAAATCGCCCGGCTCGCAGTAAATTCCTTTGTCGGTAAATTGAAGAAACGAATTCATTCCGTATGAAAGAGCAAATTTTATTTGCGAAAATAAATCCGCGATCAATACGAGCCGACGAGCACCGGCGTGAAGTCATAATCAGTGCTGCTGAATTTTTTCTTGATCAGGCGGAGCGGAATGAGCGTAACGGCACCGGCGACTGCGAGTCCGACCCCGGTCCAGAACACGGCATCATTTCTTGAATCGCCCTGACCAGCCAGAGCGATGGCGCCCACTCCAACGAGCATAGCGCCTGCAGCAGCAATTCCGAGAGCAGAACCCTGGTTATATCTCAATTCCCTGATGCTGCTGATCTCATAACTTTTGTAGTCAATCGAAATCGAATCGCGCGACACACCTCGAACTTTGCCTTTGACTTCCCTTCCATCACTCAGTGTAATTCCAACTTTGCTTTTGTGAAACAGGGTGTATGACTTCCCCCCGTTCTTTGGAGTGATGCTGAGCAAATAGACTCCGGGCATTCCCTGCGGATGAATATTGGACGACGGATTCGGCTGCTGAGCCCTTGCATCCGATCCGAAAAGAATGCCGAATGAAATAAGAGATAGAAAAAAATTTCTGCTCATCGCTAAAAACAAAAGTAGCATTTGACTTCCCCAAGTAAGAATGCATGTCGCTTATTTTTACACACTGAAAAATTTGGTTGAACAGTAAGTGTTTGGGCAGATTTTATGGAGAAGAAAAAATTAGTGATCCTCACGGGAGCGGGCATCAGTGCAGAGAGCGGATTGAAAACATTTCGCGACTCGGATGGATTGTGGGAGAATTATCGAATCGAAGATGTTGCAACACCGCGTGCATGGCTGAAAAATCCGCAACTCGTTCTCGACTTTTATAACCAGCGAAGAAAAGATGTGCTGAAAGCGCAACCGAATGCAGCCCATCGTGCTTTGAGTGAGCTCGAAGATTTTTTCAGCGTTACTGTGATCACGCAAAACATTGATGACTTGCATGAGCGCGCCGGATCGAGGCACATCATTCATCTTCATGGTGAAATTCTGAAATCAAGAAGTACTGCCAATTACAATTTGCTCTATGAATGTTTTGGCGAGATAAAAATGGGTGACAAGTGCGAACTCGGCTCACAGCTTCGGCCTCACGTAGTGTGGTTCGAAGAAGCCGTGCCGATGATGGAGCCGGCGATTGAAGAAGTATCGCGTGCAGAAATTTTTCTTGTGATCGGAACATCACTGCAGGTTTATCCCGCCGCCGGATTGATCAATTACACGCCGCATGGCGCAAAGAAATTTCTGGTTGATCCGAAGACCCCTGAATTTTACTCTGTGCGAAATCTTGAAATTATTGAGGAGAAAGCTACAGTTGGAGTTCCGCCACTGGTGAAGCGATTGATTGCAGAATTTAAGTGAATGGTGAACAAGGTTGAAATCTGAAACTGAAAATAGAAAATCATCAATGAAAAATCCCTGGAAGATCAATTCAACCAAGAGTTATTACGACAGCCCGTGGATCAGTTTGGTGGAGCATCAGGTGACCCGCCCCAAAGGTGATCCCGGAATTTATGTGGTTGCACACTTTAAGCACCGCGCGATTTGCGTGTTGCCGCTTGATGAAGATTATAACACATGGATCGTCGGACAATTTCGTTTGCCGGTTGATGAATACAGCTGGGAAATTCCCGAAGGCGGCGGACCTCTTGAAGAAGCGCCGCTCGAGGCAGCGAAAAGAGAATTGATGGAGGAGTGCGGAATCAAAGCTGAAGAGTGGATGAAGATTGGTGAATGCTATCTCTCAAATGCGGGAACCGATGAAAGGGCCATTCTTTTCGTCGCGAAAAAACTTTCTTTCCATCAATCCAATCCTGAACCCACTGAAGTACTTGAAGTGAAAAAACTTCCGTTCGAAGAATTAGTTCAAAAGGTGATGCGCGGAGAAATAATGGACGCACCCACAATTATCGCCGTGCTAAAAGCAAAACTGCTGATGCAGGAAGGAAGACTGTGAGTGAATTCAATAACAGATGTAATCGAATTCTGATTCCATTTCGTCGTTGTTCATGTTTTTATGGCATTGCATTTTGAACTTAGCTCTTTCGACAATCAGATTTTGTTTTTCGCTGCTTCAATTAGTACCGGCAGAAGAAATTACTTCGGGTGCTGTATAATTGACTTCCACTAAAAATTTTTCGTCGAGCGCATTGAGCTGTTTCGCCGCTGACTGTGAAAGCTTGATAAGCACGTTGTCATTCTCTGATGTTGCCGGAAGTTTACCGATCACTTTTACTTTAATGGTTTTGTTGTTCATAAGGTTTCTCACTGATATTTCCGTTCCAAGCGGCGCACTCGGACCAAGCGCGTAATAATTCCCATCATCATATTCTGATTTGGTCCATATCGCAATCCCTTTTTCAGAATAGTGAATCCTGGCTCCTGTTCCGGTAGATTCGTATTTTTCTTTTTGCGATGTCGGTGATTCGTTCGCATTGGGGAGAGAAATATTTTCCTCTTTTTCTTCCGCTACTGCATTTAGGTTTTCGGTTGTTACTGTCACCTGATCGGCATTATCTGATTTTTCATAGCCGACAATTAGTTCTTGTCCAATCCTGATTTCAGGTTTTGTTAAATTATTCCACATCAGGATTGTTTGTACATCCGTATTGTATTTCTTGCTGATGGAAAAAACTGTTTCACCTTTTTGCACCTGGTGGAGAATTGGTTTCTCTGAAATTTTCCGCGTGGAATTTATTCCGGACGCAGAAGCGGCAGAAACTTTGTTCAGCGGCACTTTGATTGTCTTTCCTTCCTGAAGATTGTTGTTCACGATTTCAGGATTCAGCGTGAGCAGTTCACTCACTGATGTATTAAATGTTCTGGACACGCTATACAGCGTTTCACCTTTGGTCACTAAATGGAGATCGTAATTTTTTGCTGAAGAACCGATCTTCACTGATTGACTGTATGAAGTCATACTCACCATGGCAAGAATGATAAATGAAATCGCTTTCGACATGCAATCACTAATTTTGCTTCGTAAAAATATTTTCAGTGCTGCACAGAAAGGCAAAGAGCGTGCTCGTTTTCCTAACGGTAAATTTCATTCTGTCTGTATTTACAAACACACTCGCCGTAGCCAACTCGCCGTCTGATTCCTCAAAGCATTCATCTTCCAAAAAAGTTTTTGTTTTTGAATTGAACCAGGACATTTTCCCGGCAGCATGGCGATTGGTGAAGGATGCAATGAGCGAAGCTGATTCCATGCATGCCGATTACGTGCTGATAAAAGAAAACACGTACGGAGGCGATCTTGCTTCGGCTGATTCAATTCATTCGCGATTACTTCATGCAAAACCAACCGTTTTAGTTTGGATCACGCAGAATGCCGCTTCGGCGGGTGCATTGATAGCAATTTCCTGCGACAGCATTTACATGCGCTCAAGCGCCATTATCGGATCGGCATCGGTGGTGAATGAATCGGGTGAAGTGATGCCGGATAAATATCAGTCATACATGCGCGCCATGATGCGCAGCACAGCTGAACATCAGGGACGCGATCCCAAAATCGCAGAAGGAATGGTGACACCAAACGGTTACCTTAAAGACGTTGCTGACACCGGAAGAATTATTGCTCTTACTGCCAGTGAAGCACAGCGCCACGGATATTGTAACGGCATTGCCGAATCAGTGGATGAAGTTTTGAATGAAGCGAAGATTGGTCCTTATGAAATCACCAATTATGAGCCTTCAGCGATGGATGCATTCATTTCTTTTCTTCTCAACCCGATTGTGAACAGCATTCTGCTCCTGCTCATTCTCGGAGGAATTTATTTTGAGTTCCAGCATCCGGGCGCTGCATTTCCAATTCTCACCTCGCTCGTTGCTGCTATTCTTTATTTCGGACCTCTTTATCTCGATGGACTGGCCCAGCATTGGGAGATTCTTGTTTTCATCGCCGGAATATTGCTTGTTGCGCTGGAAATTTTTGTATTTCCGGGGCATGGTGTGTGGCTCATTACAGGTGTCGTGTGCATTGTGGCCGGGCTTACGCTCGCGCTGCTGAATAACAATGATTTTGATTTTTCATTCACAAGCTGGAAGGATATTTTCGAAGCTTTGCTTCGCGTGATCATTCCGCTTGGTCTTGCCTTCTTCCTGTTTATTTTCTTCGGACAAAATCTTTTCAGGACAAAAGCGCTGAAAGGATTTGTTCTTTCTACAACTCAGGAATCAACTACAAGTCATTTCGAACGCGCTCAGGACTTACGGTCGCTCAAAAATAAAATCGGAACAGCCATTACGCTCATGCGCCCTGCGGGACAAGTTGAGGTGGACGGTCAACGTTATGATGCGATGGCCGAAGGGGGACTGGTTCGCAGCGGTGAAGCCGTAAGAGTTGTTGATGTGAGCGGAAATATTCTCGTAGTGCGCCGAAGCAGTTAAGGGAATTTCTTAATGATTCTATAAAGTGACGGCATTGTTATTAATTTGTTGAGAAGTTGCCGTGTGGATTTAATGTTTTGCTCATGCAACTAATGTTATTAATTTTAAGTCATAAATAAGTCGCGGATGCGATTCTGGGGCAAAGAACAAATTGGTGAAGAAGTTTTGATCGCCGGCTGTGTAAAAGGCGACCGGAAAATGCAGGAAGAGCTTTACAAAATATTTGCTCCGAGGATGTTTACAATTTGCATGCGGTATGCAAGCTGCTATCAGGAAGCCGAAGATCTTTTACAGGAAGGTTTCATAAAAGCATTCGGAAATATTGATCGTTTCAGAAACGAAGGATCATTTGAAGGATGGATGAAACGGATTTTCATCAACACCGCCATTGAAGGGTATCGAAAGACCCATCAGAATAACTATACAATGGAAGTTGAGGATATGAAGAATGATCTGGTGCAGCAGGACGATTTTCATCAGCTCTCTGCAGCGGATTTATTGAGAATGGTTCAGGCACTGTCACCGGGATATCGAACGGTTTTCAATCTGTATGCAATTGAAGGATACAGCCACTTGGAAATTTCAGAGATGCTCGGCATCAGTGTGGGAACATCGAAGTCGCAATTGGCCAGAGCAAGATATTTATTGCAAAAGATGGTTTTGAATTCACAAAAATTCCAACGCTATGCCGCTGTCTTCTGATCAACATATCATCGATCAGCAATTCAGCGAACGGTTGAAAGACTACCGTGTGCGCCCGTCCTCACAGGTATGGACACGCATTATTAATGTCATCAACTCAGACAACCGCCGATCACAGTCAAGAAAAATTCTCACCATCACCGCAGCACTGCTTCTCATGGGTAGCTCAGCAGGGTTGTATGAATCGTTGCATCATTCTAAAGTTTCAATGAAAAAAAATGAAATTACCAATGAGACGCCAGCGATTTTTCCTTTATCCGTCAGTCAAAATGTTTCTGAAGGTGTCTTAAAAAATCCTTCGAAAAAGAATCACTTCATCAAGTCACTTTCTGTTCATTCGTATCCGGATATCGCTGAAGAGAAATCGACTAAAGCACCCAACTTTTTTGCAACCACTTCTTCAGCTGAAAATTTTTCTGTGACCGAAGATCTGTCTTCACTTCAGCAAACGCAGTTCACTGGCATCAGGCAAGTGGAAGCTGAAGCAAGCATGATTCCGCAAGCGGTCTCAGTGAATCCTGTTCAGATTATTCAGCAACTCGGAAGTTATTATGTGGGTGTTGCTGCTAACTTTAACAGTACATGGCTTCTCGACAAGCATGCGCTGGCCAGTAACAACTTGAAATACCAATTCACCTTCGGCGGATCTTACGGACTTGAAGGAGGATACTATTTCGCGAAGCGCTGGGGAATTCAAACGGCGTGGATCCTCAGTTCATGGGAAGGACAGAAGTACAAGAATCTCGACATCTACGGAAGAACCACCAGCTTGGACTTTGAGCAGAAAAGCATTTCACTCACTTACATGGATGTGCCGCTGCTCATTCAATATCGCTCGCCCCATTACTCTGATCTTTTAAATACCTTCTACAATTTCAATCTCGTCTTCGGCGGTCAGTACGGTCATTTGCTCACTTACAGGATTGATGGTGAAAAAGGTGAAGTCAACAGCAACCAATTATTCCGCCACAATGAATTTGCTGCTGTGGCCGGATTCGATTATGATTTCAGAACGGAAGCCCCTGTCTTCTATACGCTCGGACTTCGCGCTTCACTCGGCACCAATATCTTCAATCCCGGTGTGCCGAATTATTTTGAATTCAGCAAGCCTCACAATTTCATCATCGGTGTGCATGGTGCAGTGAATTTTGGATTCAGAAAATAATTTCTTGTGTGATATCCGGGAGTTGAAATCACTTCGCAACTTTCACAGTTAGCTTGCTGCCGTTTGGAGAAGAAATCACAATGAGATAAGAACCGCTGGCTAATCCTTCAGGAAAAATAATTTTTTGTTCGTGATCGCCTGCCAGTTGTCTCTCATTCGCAACAAATGTTTTCAAAACTCTTCCTTCCACGTCGAGCAACTGAATTGAAATTTCTGCTTCATTTTTCAGAGAGTATTTAAGCGTGGCATTTTCCTCAATGGGATTTGGATAAATGAAAGCGGAATTATTTCGAAAAGTGTTGTCAATATCACCAACGTTTACAAACTCCAGACTAGAGTTGTAGCGCGCCACCAAGAAATCACTATTGGTCGATGCGGCTACAACAATTTTTCCACCGGGGGCAATTGCCATTGCAGTCCCCACTTCATTAATTTCAGATGCAAAATCAGTTATTGTAATTCCATTAGTGCCAAATGAACTATCCAGGTTTCCATCCGCTTTATATCTCGCAACAACAATACTTTCATCAGAAGTTCCAGCTACCTGTATTTTATCACCCTCAACTATTGCTACAGAAGTTGCCAAAAACGCATTAGAGGTCACGGGAGTGGTGACATTTCCTCCATCACCAAAAGAGGTGTCAGGTAAGCCGCCAGCGGTGAAGCGATTAATTAAAAGTTCACTGTTATTGGCACTGACAAGAATAATTCTTGCGTCTGATTGAATGGCAACTTGAGGGATCGCGGAGGTAACAAACTGAGTTGTTTCAAAGCCATTATTTGCGAATGTATTATCCACATATAAATTGCTATCTACTCTAAGCAACTCAAGCGCTCCTTCGCTTACTGATGAAATCACAATTTTTCCATCCGATTGTCGGCACGCAGAATACCCTCGATCAATTTCTGAAGAACCATAGTATGCGATTCCATCTTCTAAGGTACCATCACTATTGTACCTTGCTACAGCAATCGAATAATATACGTTAGACATAGGTTGTGTCTCTCCACTATATCCGATTGCCAGAATTTTTCCATCCTCTTCGATAATTAGTGACATGATGGCAACATCATAGTCCAGCGTTTCAGTCGTTACTTCACCGTTAATGCCAAAGGTTGAATCAAGAGACCCATCCTCGTTATATCGCGCCAAAAGCCAAAAGATGTAAGATCCTCCTCCCACAACAATTTTTCCATCGGGCTGAAGGGCAATTGAGCCACCATATGACGGTTCAGAAAATGTGGTTAATACTATTCCATCTGATCCAAAAGTGGAGTCAAGCGTTCCGTCTATCTTATATTGCGCCAAAGCAAAGTAAGTCCAATTGTTGACTGATGAATATCCAGCCACAACAACTCTTCCATCCGGGCGAACAGCAACACCTGATGCGACATCATGGCCGCCGAGATCGGTAGTCACAATTCCATCATTGCTAAAGGTAGAATCCAGCTTTCCGTCCTGAGCAAATAATCTACACGCAATAGCATTTAAAAGAAGAAAAAATGTGAAGAGTAATTTTTTCACATAGGAAATTTACGTCTCAACTTGCAAACTAACCAAATTACTTTTAGAATATCTTCGGATACTCTTCCGGATTTACTTCATGCATCATCGCATAAATCGCTTCGAAAATATCTTCTGCTTGAGGTTTGCAGAAATAATCGCCATCACTTGCGTACGCAGGGCGATTGGGTTTTGCAGTGATGGTGATCGGCGCTGAGTCGAGCCACTTCCAGATGTTCTGATGCTCCATCACTTGCTGAAACATGTAAGCCGATGCACCGCCGGGAACATCTTCGTCGAGAAACACCACACGATTTGTTTTTTTAATTGACTCCGAAATTTTATGATGAATGTCGAATGGCAATAACGTTTGCACATCAATCAGCTCAACAGAAATTCCTACGTGAATTAATTTTTGAATCGCTTCCATTGCCACTCTGCAGCACGAGCCATACGTCACGAGTGTGACATCATTTCCCTGAAACAAAATTTCCGGCACACCCAGCGGCACGGTGAATTCACCAATGTTGGATGGCAACGACTCTTTCAGTCTATAACCATTCAAGCATTCAATGATGAGAGCCGGATCATCACTCTGCAACATCGTGTTGTAGAATCCTGCGGCTTGCGTCATGTTGCGCGGCACGCACAAATACATTCCCCGAATGGAATTTAGAATCATCCCGATCGGTGAACCCGAATGCCAGATGCCTTCGAGACGATGACCACGCGTGCGCACAATCAGCGGCGCCGACTGTCTGCCGATAGTTCTGTAATGAAGCGTCGCAACATCATCCGTCAAAGTTTGTAAACCGAAGATGAGATAATCGAGATACTGAATTTCTGCGATGGGACGGAGTCCACGCATCGCCATGCCCAATCCCTGACCAATGATGGTTTCTTCGCGAATGCCAACATCAAACACACGATGCTCGCCGTGTTTTGCCTGCAATCCGGCAAAGCCCTGGTTCACGTCGCCGATTTTTCCGAGGTCTTCACCAAAGGCAAACAACCGCGGTTCACGCGAGAGCGCTGCATCAAAACAATGATTCAAAATTTCGAATCCATTGAGCATCTCGGGCTGATCAGGATATTCGGCAGGAACTTCTCTTACATTCATCGCAGAACGCGATGATTCGTTGTAGAGATGAGATGTGTAACTTCTGCGATTGTCTTCTTCAAATCTTTTTGTCCAGTCAAGTAATTTTTCCGAAAGATGATTTTCGATGCGTAATTCCGTGAGTGCATCCTTCGCTGCAATCAAAATATCTTTTTTGATGGGATCAACCATCGAGGTCAGCTTACCTTTGATGGTTGAAATTTCAGAGGAAGATTTGCTCTGCGATGAAATTTCATCGAGCTTGGAAATCAATTCCTGCATCGAAGCTTTGATGGGATCATTGAATTCATTCCACGCCAGGAGCCGTTCACTTTGAACAAATTCCTTCGCTTCACTTTCGATTTTGTCAAGTTCTTCAGCAGAAGCGATGGCATACTGAATCATCCACTCACGCATTTTCTTGTTGCAATCAAATTCTCTCTCCCACTCCAATCGCTCTTTTGATTTGTATCGCTCGTGAGAACCTGAAGTCGAATGTCCCTGCATTTGCGTGAGTTCACGCACATGAATCAGACATGGCGCATGCGACTCGCGCGTTTTCAAAATTGCTTTCTCGAAAGTTTCCACGAGCGAAGGATAATCCCAACCATTCACTGTGTAAATGTCAAGTCCGTTTTCATTTTCATTGATCTGAAAACCGGAAGCGATTTCGGAAATATTTTGCTTGGCAGTTTGATAAGAAATCGGAACGGAAATTCCGTAACCATCATCCCACACAATCATGGCAAGTGGAACCTGAAGCACCGCCGCTGCATTCATTGTCTCCCAAAAATTTCCTTCTGAAGTAGAAGCATCACCAATCGAAGCGAACACCACTTCATTTCCGTTGTTCGAAAACTGAGTAAATGATTTCAACTCTTCACACTCGCGATATTTTTTCGAAGCGAGTGCAAGCCCGAGCGCGCGCGGAAACTGACTTGAAGTTGGTGAAGTATCCGCTGCCGAATTCATCATGGTGGTTTGATCTTTCCATTCACCATTCTCATCAATAAATCTCGTTGCGAAATGTGCATTCATTTGGCGGCCGCCACTCATCGGCTCATGAGCAAGATTTGTATCCGCATACAATTGGGAGAAAAATTGCCTGACCGTGCACATGTCAGTGGCAAAGGCCCATGTTTGATCACGATAGTATCCACTGCGCCAGTCGCCGTGGCGGAATGCTTTTGCGAGTGCAATCTGCGCCACTTCTTTTCCGTCACCGAAAATTCCAAACTTCGCTTTACCGCGAAGCACTTCCTTCCTTCCAAGCAAACTCGTTTCACGACTTACCGCAGCAAGGCGATAATCTTCGAGCACCATCTTGCGAAATTCCTCGAAGGTGAGTTCGCTTTGGGAAGTAGTTTTATCTTCGGAAGTTTCCATGTGCGAAAGCTAACTTTCTTTTGCAAAAGTCGTTAAGCAAGGTACAAATGAAAAGTATGACGTGAAATTTTTTGAACCTGTAAAATGAAATAATAGATTTGCTGAATCAAAAAAATCTCTATGAAAAAATTCCTTTTCGCTATGTTGCTGCTGCCCGCGCTAAGTTTTGCTCAGCAAGCCGCGCCTGCAAATACAAACACAACTCCCAAAACTCCGCCGGATGCTCCACAATTTCAGTTCAAAGAAGAGACATGGGATTTTGGAAATATCCCGCAGGATGTTCCTGCCACTCATGTTTTTGAATTCACCAGTACCGGAAAAAATCCAGTGGTCATAAGCCAGGCAACCGCCTCCTGCGGCTGCACCACGCCCGTGTGGACGAAAGAACCTGTTATGAGCGGCAAAACAGGAACTGTTTCAGTTACGTACAACGCTGCTAAAGAAGGCAGCTTTATGAAAACGGTGACCGTGTTGTCCAATACGGGCGATCCAAAATACCTCACCATAAAAGGTAATGTGATCCCCAAGAGTGATAATTCACAGTCGGCACCACAGAAATAGAAATAGAAGTAAAAACTTCCTCAATTATTCATAAAAGGTTGTTAAATAGTTGAGTCAGCAGAAATTCTAATTCTACATTTGTTCAAAATAATCGAAACATGAAAAAAGTATTTGTTACATTTTTTGCTGCAGCTCTTGCGATCAGTGCGATGGCTCAGCAAAGCAACACACAGCAGAACAACCAGCAAGCCGCTCCTGTGAAAGCGCAACCTGCGCAGGCGGTTACGGGAGCAAATGCCACTGCCGCTGATAATCCGAATGCCGGAGATTTTCAGTTCGCTGAAGAAACGTATGATTTCGGAAAAATTCCGAAGGGCACTCCTGTTAATCATGAGTTCAACTTTACCAACACCGGTAAAGAACCCATTGTCATCAGCAACGTGCAGGCATCATGCGGTTGCACCACGCCGAAGTGGCCGAAAGAACCTATTCTTCCCGGCAAAACTTCCGTGATCAATGTTCAGTATAATGCTGCTAATCCGGGTGGCTTCAACAAATCAATCACTATCACTTCAAATGCGAAGACACCTACCAAGGTTCTTTACATCAAAGGAACGGTAGAAGCTCAAACTGATCAGACAACTCCGGACAAACAGCCTAACATGCTGAGTACTCCGAACAATAATTAAGATTGGAATTGAAAAATAAAAACGTCCCGGAAGATTCGGGACGTTTTTATTTTTGGTGATTCATTATCAATTCGCCAATTCAAATCTCAGGATGAGAAATTGAAACGGTTGTTTTTCTCCTACATAATCATCAAATGCATAACTGTAACGAAATGCCGGAGTCATCTGAAAGAGCCGGAACAATCGAAAATCAATCATTAGTTCTGCTCCCATTGATTTCATAGGTTGATGAAATAAATTGGTAACACCTTCACCATAATCAAAAAAAAGATTTCCTCTCAATCGTTGAAAAAATGCAACGGCAGGTACAGCAAGATCCGGATACCAAATCGGAAACTCATAATTCACGGAAGCGAGATAAATATTTTCAAATGGCGCTGTTTTATATCCGCGCGGCATAATAAAGTCATCATTGAAGCGATACGTATTTGTGACTGCTTCATTCTTATAGGAAAAACGGAAATTCAGCGAGTGAGTCTTCGCTAAGCCGGGGAAATACAGTTGCGTAAATGCATAGAACCGTTCTGGATTTTCATCAAATGCTTTTTCATATTCAGCAAATAAAGTTTGCCCCCACCGTGGTTTCACATGTTGTCGCGCTTGCGGCAAAAGACGTGAGAAGTCAAGCGCTGCTTTCATTGCAGGAAATGAAGTGCTGCTTAACTCTTTTGATTCGTCAGCGGAATCAAGCAGCGACACGTGATAGTATTCTCCGTAAGTGGTAAGCTCAATACTTGAAATGTATCGGCCCTGCGTTAAGCGAAACGGAAACCGCAATCCCCCATAGAGTGAATTTTCTCTCCACGGTTGTTTCAGGAAGTTACTTGCAAGCGTGTCATACAAAACATTAAACTTGGTTGCTCTTCCATAGTTAAAGCCAAGATCAATCAGCGGATACAATGCTGCATAGGTGAGTTTGACGTAGGAATGAAAACTATTGTCATTGGTATTGTATAGCACACCAACCGTTCCGCGCAGCGAGCTCATGATGTTCTGCGTATAAAATTCTACTCCATACTCAGGAATATTGGGAAGAGGCAACCATCCATAAAAATTGAAAAGACCAGCAGTGAGTGCAGAATATTTCTTCACTTGATATTTCTCATCGAAAGATTTTTTCGTGAGATCAATTCCTTCCTGCTTCACTAATGCATCGTGAAATTTCAAATCGCTTTTTGTTTGTGTAGAAAATCTTTCCCATTCCGAAGGATTCAAATTCATTTCTCTCACGCGGTATCCGTCCGCTGTGTACTCACTGAAAAGAAGTTTTCTCCCATCGCCTGAAACAACGGGCTCAAAAGCACCAAAGCGAACATCGGTGATTTTGAAAATTTCTTTCGTTGAAAGATCAATCGCATAAATGTTATCAATGCCGGTATAGCCCGCTGAATAAAAAACATAGTTGCCATTCGCAAACGGCCGGCTGATTTCTACAGGAGAATAATCAGTCACATTTTCCAGGCTTCCGTCCGCTGTATTCACTTTCACGATGGCTGCGCCCTCTCTCGTTAATGCAACAGCAACAAGATGCGTGTCATCATTCATCCATCTCAGTTGCGTGAAGAAAACATTTTCAGGATTCGGAAGTTGCTTCATCACTTTTCCTGACTTCGAGTCGAGAAGAACAATGGCATAGTGATTCGTCAGATCAGTTTCAGTGACTGCAATAATTTTTCCATCAGGTGATGGCGCGGGTGAGAAGTAACGGCTCTTCGATGTCAGCTTTTTCGTTTTCCCCGTGTGGAAGTCATACACTTTAATCACGGAATAATCTTTATCAATCCACCGCTCATGAAATCCTGATTCAGCCCACGTCATTAAATTTCCTTCGACCATTGTGGTGACGTGATCATCGGTGTAAACGCCGGGGACAAAAAGTTTTTTCTCCTTTCCGTTTGAAATCAAGTAATAGGTGTAGATGTCTTTGAATCCGGACTTCAATGCAACCACTGTCGAGTCGTTCACATAATGAGGGAAGCGATAGCTCGTGTAGGTGGTTGTCTGCAGATCGATTAGCAATTTCGATTGGGTTTCATGAATCGTTGCATCTGTAATTTTCCAAAGACTATCGAGTTCACGCACTGTCGCTTCATAGAACGCACTGGTGCCCATTCCGGTAAATTGCTGAAGACTTCTGCTGAATGGATAGATAAATCCTTTTTTGTGGTAAGCATCGTACAATACATTTTGCCAGACATCTTCGCTGTAATCACGTCGCAGTTTTGTGATCATGTAGTAGCCCGTGCGATAAGGATTCGGAACAAAATCCTTGAATGAACTCCAGCTTCCTTTGTCATACTTGTAATCATAACCTGCCAATCGCATCGCGCGGTATTCCATGTTGAATGAAGGCAGACGACCACGGCCACCATTGGTGAGGATCGTTTCCATCGTGACTGCATCTCCTTCACGAAACCAAAGTGGTTGCACTATGAGTGAATTGAAAAGCCATCCTGTTTGCCCCATTAAAATTTTATAAGGAAGCGTGAGCCCCTGGTTCGCCATGTGAAATTGCTCGGTGTGTCGATACTCATGAATCGTGAGACACTCGAAATAAGTCGTCGGGCCAAGAAAAAGATTTTGCGGAGGTGCAATCGAGTATTCACTTCGCCATGGCGCGGGCGTTGAAAATCCTGCAGGAAAAGTGGAAAGGTTTTGAAGAATTATCGGCACATGTTTCGTCTCACCTGTTTTCACCAAACTGCTGTCGTGAATGCGCTCGTAGTTCATGATCCCTGCCGTGCGAAACGCGAGCGAATCCAATCCCTCAGGAAAAATTACTTTGCCTGATGGAACACTAATCTGTTTCCATTTTACTGACGGAGGATAAAGACCAATGTCGTTTTGAGAAAAGCTTCGAAAAGAAAATAGAATGAGGATAAAAAGAAAGGCATTCCCTTTCCGCATGCATGATGATTTAAGATTAGAGCGAAATTGTCCGGGATAAGTTACAGGCACGCCACGAAGATAGGAATGACATTTATTGGCGTATGATCTCTTTCGCTACGGCAACGCCACTTGCCAGTGCTGCTTCTACCGTTCCCATTTCTGGGCCGTCATACAATGCTTCACCGCAGAAATATATGGTATCCTCAACGGGCGAATTCAAAATTTCTCTTGATCTCTTTGATTCGGTGGTTGAATAGGTGTAAGCTCCCAGAGCAAACGGGTCGACTGTCCAATTCACAAATCGCGATGTAAGCAGGTTTGATTTCAAATCATCCACATTCATTTTGAAAATCGCAGCGAGTGATAGCAATGAATCCTTCAGCAACACGTCGTCGCCAAGTAATTTCATTTTTTCCGCTCTCGGGCCGGCAAGCCAGCCAGTGAGTAAATTGAAATCATCCGGATATTGAGTCCACCACGTCGGCATGCGTTCACCTGATAGAATGAAACCGAGAGGCGGCAAATCCAGATGCATACGTGATTTCACTCGTTCCGCACTCCAGAATGATTCTTTGAATTCAAGAAAAATTTTCATCACCGGCCCGTAACCCATCGATTTTGCTGCTTCGATCTTATCTGCGACAGAAGGAAAAAAAGAAAGTGCAGCTTCCGCAGATGCATCGGCCATGAGCACGCCGAGCGGCACAGCGATAATTACTTTTTTCGCAATGAATTTCTTTCCTTCTGCTGTGATCACTTCCACTTCACTCTTCTTCCAGTTAACTTTCTTCACTACTTCATTGAGAAAAATTTTTCCTCCCGCCTTTTCAATTTCTGCACTGAGCCATTCGATCAATGATGAATGACCGCCATTAATACGGCATTGAGCAGCATCGTCATCTTTCATCCATTCATCACGAAATGCAAATGTGCTAAGGCGATTGGGATCAGCGGCATCGTAGCCCTCCGCATACCCACGAATCGAAGCCTTCAATCCTGCAAACTGATCACCCTGAAAATTTCGCTCGAGAAAATCATTGAGCGGAATATCCTCTGCCAATTCCGAAAGTTTCACACCAAACATTTGGTCCCATCCGGAAAATGGCCCCGACGATTCATCTCCATTTGAATTCGAACTGGCTTGCCAGAAAATTCCTTTCATTTCGCGAAGAGAGAGTCCTGACTGTCTGATAAGCCCAAGGGTGACCGGCAAGTTGCCATGAATGAATTCAGCCCCGGCCTCTACCGGTTGGGAAAAAACATTTCCCATGGTAAAAATTCTTCCCCCGATGCGATTGCGCCCTTCTAAAACAGTTACTTCAAATCCTGATTTGGTTAACTCACGCGCTGCCATTAAGCCTGCTGCGCCTGCACCGACTATCAGAATGTCAGATTTATTTTCCATGGAGTTTAATGCTGAGTCTTCACAATTTTCTCTATGAAGTTATCAGATTTATTTTTCAACGAGACAAAATAAATTCCGGGTGAATAACCTGCTCCGAATTGCAATGAATTTTGATGAACATCAGAAAAATACTCCATCAACCTTCCCTGCACGTCATAAACTGCAATCTCCGAACTTGCATCGGGGATATTGATGGCGAAAAAGTCAGCAGACGGATTAGGAAAAATGAGAGCAGAATTCATTTCAGGAACGTCTTCACTACTCAGTGCATTGCAAACAGAAGTTGCAAAAAATGAAGCGACAAAATCCGGCAGCCCCACACCGGAAGTGATTCCCTGATAATTCGGATCAAGATTCAGATAATTGAAAAGATAATTGCAGTTAAGTCCAGCCACATTGGGCGAATCAATTGCGTCGAGATAAGAGTTGAAGTCTTTGCAAACATAGATTCGACCGTCGTTGGCAAGTTGCAGCGCATACAAATCCGGCGTGTAGTTGATCACGGTCTTGGATGTAATCACATCAGAAGCGACTCCTGAACTCAAGTCATATTGCAGCAAAGAATTTTCAATGTCATACGTGGTGACGTAAAGCAATTGTTCGCTGGGAGAAAATTCTACGCCGTAAGTATGATCCGTCAGAGGAAGCGCGATTCGATTGGAAACAATTCCCGTTTCAATATCAAAATTGAAAACATCAACGGTGTCGAGATAACCAGCTGCATCAGCAAGTCTGTCTCCACAGGGTGAAAATTTCAATTCACCATAAGTATTCTGCATTTGCGCCGTCGTGCAATTAACTCCGATATTACTGACGACAGGTGTTGCAGAAAGTCCATTCACTGTAAGCGCATACACGTCGAACTCATCGTTTCCCCAGCGATGAACAGCTATCCAGTAATCACCTTTGTGACCTTGCAGAACTGCAGCTAATTTTTCTGTGACGCTATCCCGAATTAAACTGTCTTTCACAGTTACATCACCAAGTCCCGATTGCAACGACATGTCGACGATCGAAAATTGAAATCCATGCGGACCATCCGTGACATCAGTTGTGAAAATATAGTACTGGCTGGCGTCGGCAGGATCGGGAACAATTAAAGCCGCTTGAGTCGAAGAACTTCCTCCCTGCAATCCAGTTCCGTTTGGCATCACATCATGATTCTTGTTCCAAACGGTTTGTCCATCGGTATAAAAAAGAAGATTACCGCTTGCATCGGACATGGATGAACATCCTTCACTCGCTGATAGTTGCCCGTCAGTCGAAACTACCGGCAAGCCGCTGCTGAAATCAATGCCGGCGTGAATTCCAAAATACCAATGATCTGCCTGCTGCTGTGCAAATGAAAATAAAGGCGCGAAGTAAAGTAAAACAAGAATTTTTTTTTCAGGGATGAAAAGATTTTTCATGGCTGGAGAGCTTTCTCAATTTCAAAGTTAGCTCAAATCCGGATGAGCGAACGTTGCATTTCGGCACAATTCCGGGAAATGATTTATAAAAGTTGACTTTTTCGAAGATGCGTGCACATCACTCTTAATCTGATTTCTGCAGGTTCTAATTTTAGCACGAAGAATAGAATATCAATCCATCTTATAAGTTTATTGCAGTGAAAGATGATTTTATCATTCGCGGTGACGGCATGCGCCAGCAGTTTGAAGAACAAACAACGATTTTCTTCAGCATCATGCGATGGACAATTCTTGCTGTTATCATTGGAATTCTTGTAGGGCTGTCTACCACACTGTTCCTGAAATTACTCGCTTCAACAATTTTATTCGCGAAAGGATACTCTTACTATTTCATTTCCATTCCGTTGGTATTCGTGCTCAGTACCTTCCTCACTGAAAAACTTTCACCGCAGTCAAAAGGGCATGGCACTGAAAAAGTGATTGAAGCAGTTCACAGAAGAGCCGGGCGAATGAATACGATGGTTGTTCCCGTAAAACTGGTAACCACAATTCTCACTCTGGCAAGCGGCGGTTCAGTGGGCAAAGAAGGGCCCTGCGGCCAGATAGGTGCTGCGCTGGCTTCTGCTTTTTCTGACCTCTTTAAATTGAAAGACGACGACCGGCGGAAACTCGTCATCTGCGGTATCAGCGGCGGGTTCGCTGCCGTGTTCGGAACACCCATTGCAGGCGCAATTTTCGGGCTGGAAGTTCTTTATGTGGGTGCGGTATTGTACGATGTCATGCTTCCGTCTTTTATTTCCGGAATCGTTGCCTATGAAGTCTGCTCCAATTTCGGCATTACTTATTTTCATCAAAAGCTCAACTTCGTTCATTCATTCAGCGACTCTTTCTTTGGCATTGTACTTGGCAGTGCCGTCCTTTTCGGACTCATCTCTTTTGTTTTCATTGAAATGTTTCGTATCGGTGAGCGGTGGATTGAACGATGGCAGCTTAATATTTATTTGAAAAACTTTTTCGGCGGCGTGGTAGTAGTTGTCCTGATGATTTTATGTTCTACTAAATACAGCGGTCTTGGCCTCAGTTACATGGAACAACAACTCACAAATCAGCAATCTGCCGCCTGGTATGATTTCCTGCTGAAAATGATATTCACAACTCTCGCTCTGAACTTCGGGGGAAGCGGAGGCATCATAACTCCGATCTTCTTTATTGGAGCCGCGTCAGGAAGTTTGCTTGCTACTCTGTTTTATCTTGACAACGCAACATTCGCCGCAATCGGCATGGTAAGCCTGCTTTCCGGTTGCGCAAACACACCGATCGCTGCAAGCATTTTAGCGATGGAAATGTTTGGCCCGGCCATTGCGCCCTATGCGGCCATAAGTTGCGTGATCAGTTTTCTTATGACAGGTCACCGGAGCATTTATCCGTCGCAGATTCTTTCAATGAAAAAAACATCTTCCATCAATATCAATCTGGGACAGCAAATTCATGATGCAGAACCCACCGTTGATCTTAGGGTCCGATATCAAATTTACCGTTTCTGGAAACTGTTTAAATTTCGCCGGTCAAAATAAACCGTGCATGAAAAACCGCTTGAGTGAATTGAGCACCTTTTTCCGTTGCAAACCGGATTAAGAGCGAAACGGAATCAATCGATCGCGCGCTCAATTGTTCGAGGCTTACTTTCCTTGCCGCACACGACCTTTACTAAGGACTCCTTATTATCTTTCCCGCCCCAAAAAAATCTGAATGGAGATTTTACACGTTAGTGCAGAGTGCTACCCTATGGCCAAAGTCGGTGGACTGGGTGATGTGGTCGGTGCTCTTCCGAAATATCAAAACAAACTCGGCGCCATCGCAAAAGTGGTATTGCCTGCGTACCGCACTAAATTTTTCAATGAAAATGAATGGGTGGAAGATTACGAAGGAAAAATCTGGCTCCACTTAAGTGAAGTGAAATTCAAAATTCTGAAAGAGAAAACCAACAAACTCGGATTCGATCTTTATGTAGTTGACATCTGGAACATGCTTGACACGCCGAACCCTTATGGTTATGAAAATGATGCAGACCGGTTTATCGCCTTTCAGAAAGCCGTGATCACATGGGTAAACGGATGGGAGCATCAGCCCGATGTAATTCACTGCCATGATCATCATTCAGGATTGATTCCGTTCATGATGTACTACACGAAGAATTTCAACAAGCTGAAAAATATTCCCACTGTTTTCACCATTCACAATGCGATGTATCAGGGATGGATGGGCTGGGACAAAAAAAATTTTCTACCCGACTACGATATCAACAAAAACGGAATGCTCGAATGGGGTGGCTCGATCAACTCTATGGCCGCTGCCATTAAATGCTCATGGAAATTCACAACCGTTTCACCCGGTCATCTTGATGAGCTCTTTGTAAATGCAAACGGATTGGAAGCATTAATCAGCAGCGAACGGCAAAAAGCTGAAGGTATTTTGAATGGTATTGACACGGAAGTGTGGGACCCGGAGCACGATCCGTTACTCGAATACAGATTGAAGGAGGAGAAAATGAAAAAGTGGAAACGCAAAAACAAGGAAACACTTTGCGACACCTTCGGACTTGATCCCGAACTTCCTTTATTCTCATTTATCGGAAGGTTAGTTTCGGAAAAAGGCGGTGATCTGCTCGCTTCAAGTTTAAATCAATCGCTTTCAAAACATCATGGGAAATTTTCTGCGATGATTCTCGGCAGCGGAACCAATGAGATTGAAAGCGGAATTGCTGACTTGAAGAATCATTGGAAAAAGAATTTCAATTGCTACATCGGATACCAGGAACAACTCGCTCATCAAATTTATGCATCGAGTGATTTTATTCTGATGCCGTCGCGTACTGAACCCTGCGGGCTCAATCAGATGTATGCACTGCGTTATGGCACTATTCCCATTGTGCGAAACATTGGCGGACTTAAAGACACCGTAGTTGATTTTGGCAATGAAGGAGGATTCGGAATTACGTTTGATCAATCTGAAGAGTGGGACATCGTCAATTCTCTGGAGCGTGCTCTCCAGCTTTTTCACGACAAGGATCGCTTCAATGAAATCAGAAAAAAGATCATGACGTTTGATCATTCGTGGGATACTTCAGCACAACAATATCTCAATCTCTATCAATCACTGAAGTAATTTGAATTGTCTTCAGCTAAACGCAAATTCATTTTTGCTTTAGTGAAATGATTTTCATTCTTGCAGAAGGAAAACGGATGAGGTACTTTTGAATTATCATAAGCCAAAGAAGAACTGAAAGTAATTATGGCGGGAATTGCGAATTCAGTAATTGCAGTGATTATGGGTGGTGGCGCGGGCACGCGATTGTATCCGCTCACGGCTGTGCGCTCAAAACCGGCAGTTCCCATTGCGGGCAAGTACCGATTGGTTGACATTCCGATTTCGAATTGCATGAACTCTGACATTCAACGGATGTTTGTGCTCACACAATTCAATTCTGCATCGCTGAACAAGCATATCAAGAACACCTATCACTTCAGTATTTTCAGCAAAGCATTTGTTGACATTCTCGCCGCAGAACAAACGCCGGAAATAATTGCGTGGTATCAGGGCACAGCCGATGCAGTGCGGCGCTCGCTTCATCATCTTGTTACGTATGATTTTGATCACGTGCTAATTCTTTCGGGTGATCAGTTATATCAAATGGATTTTGTTGAGATGCTTCAAAATCATCTTGACCGGAACGCAGATATTTCGATTGCCTGTTTGCCTGTTCACGGGCAGGATGCGCCGGATTTCGGAATCATGAAAACAAATAAGGAAGGATTCATTTCTTCCTTTATCGAAAAACCAAAATCAGAATTGCTGAACGATTGGGTTTCTGATGTGAGTGATGAAATGAAAATTCAAAATCGTTTTTATCTCGCATCCATGGGCATTTATATTTTCAACCGGCAATTATTATTTGATCTTTTGCTGAATGAAAGTCGCGAAGCGGCTGACTTCGGAAAAGAAATTATTCCGCAGTCAATTGGAAAATACAAAGTGGCTGCATTTCAGTATGAAGGTTACTGGACTGATATCGGAAACATCCGATCGTTTTTCGAAGCCAATATTGCACTCACGGATGAAGTTCCGCAGTTCAATCTCTTTGACAACAAGCGATACATCTACACCCATCCGCGCATGCTTCCTCCTTCAAAAATTTCAGGAACAACAATCGACGCCAGCATTTTTGCCGATGGTTGCATCATCAAAGCCGAAAAAATTGAACGCTCGGTAATTGGAAATCGAACGCGCATTGGAACCGGCACAACCATTTCGAATACTTACATCATGGGTAATGATGCTTTTGAAACATTGGAAGACATCGCGAAAGCCATAGCCGAAAACAAGCCGCTTAAAGGAGTTGGCGATAATTGTTTTCTTCAGAATGTAATTATGGATAAAGATTGCCGGATCGGAAACGATGTAAAAATTATCGGGGGAGATCATCTTCCGAATTCTGATACAAATCTTCTTACAGTAAAAGACGGAATTGTGGTGATAAAAAAAGATGCGGTGATTCCGAATGGATTTAGTATTTAAGTGAAGCACCTCACCTTCTTTCGTCAATTCATTTTCATTGTTCGTCTATGATTGATCCAACTACACGCGTTAGTTTTTTATTTTTAGGACGTAATTTCCTCTATGAAAAAACTTCTTCTTGCAATTGCATTATTTTCTATGCTCTGTTGTCCTTTTTTTTCTTCAGCTCAGAAAACAAAATCTAAATCAAAATCACAGAGCGAAAATCCATCTCCTCAGGTTGATCCCATCATGCTGCAGGGCATGCGCTGGCGTTGTATTGGACCGTGGCGCGGAGGAAGATCGTTGGCTGTATGCGGCGTTGTTGGCAATGACAAGATTTACTATTTCGGTGCCACGGGCGGCGGCGTTTGGAAAAGCGTTGATGGCGGCGACTCGTGGAATTGCATTTCTGATTCAACATTTCATTCTTCATCCGTCGGCGCTGTCGCTGTTGCTCCTTCTGATCCGAACATTATTTATGTGGGAATGGGTGAAGCAGAGATGCGCGGAAATATTTCTTTCGGCGATGGAGTTTACAAATCTGCTGATGAAGGAAAAACATGGAAGCACATTGGTCTGGAAAATTCTTACGCGATTCAGAACATCATCATTCATCCGCAGAATCCCAATCTCGTGTATGCATCATGCATGGGAAAAGTTTTCGGCGCAAATAAAGATCGCGGTGTATATCGCTCGAAAGATGGAGGAAAAACCTGGGAGCAGATTCTTTATAAAGATGACAGCACGGGTTGCTACGATGTGAAATTCGATCCGACGAATCCTTCGATTGTTTACGCAACTCTTTGGCAAGCGCACCGCACGCCGTATTCACTCAGCAGTGGAGGAAAAGGAAGCGGCTTGTACAAATCAGTTGACGGCGGTGATCATTGGAAAAATATTTCTGAATCGCCCGGACTGCCAAAAGGAATTCTTGGAAAGATCACGATCACGATTTCTCCGGTGAATCATAATCGCATGTGGGCGATGGTTGAAAATGAAAATGGCGGATTGTTTCGCAGCGATGATGGCGGTGAACATTGGGATCAAATCAACACGGATAAAAATTTGCGCCAGCGGCCGTGGTACTTCTCGCAGATTTACGCTGACCCGCAAGACATGAATTCCATCATCGTGTTAAATGTGAGTGCGTGGATTTCTCATGACGGCGGAAAAACTTTTGATCACATCAACAATCATCATGGGGATAATCATGAATTGTGGTGGAATCCGAACAATCATCTCAACTGGATTCAGGCAGATGATGGCGGAGCAGAAGTAACCTATGATGGCGGGAAATCTTTTACTGAAGAAGATTATCCTACAGCTCAGTTTTATCACGTCACCGTTGACAACGATTTTCCCTATGGAGTTTACGGTTGCCAGCAGGATAATTCCTCATTGAAAATAAAAAGCAGAACAGATAACTACTCAATTGACGAGGGCGATTGGTATCCTGTCGCCGGCGGCGAAGCAGGTTATCTTACATCTGATCCGCTCGATCCTGATATCACGTATGGCGGTGAGTATGATGGTTACATGAGTCAATATAATTATCGCACGAAAGAAGACAAAAGTGTTTCCGTTTATCCTGAAGCATGGATTGGCAGCGGAGCCAATGCCAAGCAATATCGTTTTCAGTGGACGTACCCGATTTTATTTTCTCCGAATAATCCCAAAGAACTTTTCTGCACTTCGCAATTTGTTCATCGAACTTTTGACGGCGGACAAACGTGGGAAACAATATCTCCGGACCTCACACGCAACGATCCAAAGACAACACTGCCTAGCGGAGGACCAATCACCAAAGACAACACCGGCGCAGAAGTGTATGCGACGATTTTTTCTTTCGCCGAGAGTTATGTGCAAGCCGGAGTTTTTTGGGCAGGAAGTGATGATGGACTGATTCACGTTTCAAAAGACGATGGAAAAAATTGGAGTGACGTTTCCATTCCCACTTCGCAAATGGGTGAATGGGCGCTTATCACACAAATTGATCCGTCGCATTTCGATGCAGGAACAGTTTATGTCTCTGCAACACGTTACAAGAGTGATGACACAAAACCATATCTCTTCAAATCGTCTGACTATGGAAAAACATGGAAGCTGATCGTGAATGGAATTCGGCCGAATGACTATTGCCGTTGCATTCGCGAGGATCCAAATCGAAAGGGTTTGCTTTATGCCGGAACTGAAACAGGAATTTATGTTTCATTCGATGATGGTGATCACTGGCAATCGTTGAATTTGAATTTGCCGAATACTCCGATTCACGACATCACCATTCAGAAGCGCGACAAAGATTTGGTGGTGGCAACGCATGGAAGATCATTCTGGATTCTCGATGATCTTTCTCCGCTCTATCAGATGAGCGACTCAATAAAAAATTCTTCGTCATATCTTTTCCAACCACGCAATACCTATCGCATGCAAGGCGGCAGCTATTATTCTCCTGACATGCAAACCGGAGAGAATGCACCGAACGGAGTTATACTCTACTATTATTTAAAGAACAAACCGAAGAAAGAATTGAAGCTCGAATTCTTCACTGACAAAGGAGATACGATCATCACGTACTCGAGCACGAAAGACAAAAAAGGTGAGCCGATAAAAATTTCAAAAGATTTTTATGAAGACAAAACATTGAAGCGCCCGGGAATTCTTCCTGTGGATTCGGGACTCAATCACTTCGTGTGGGACATGCGTTATCCCGATGCAACGCAAGTGGATGGAACAAACATTATGTGGGCAGGAAGTGTAATCGGTCCGCTTGCTGTGCCCGGAAATTACAGAGTGAAAATGCTGATCGGCGATTCGGTGATTGCCGAACAACCTTTCACCATTGTGAAAGATCCCCGGCTGAAAACAACGCAGGCCGATTTTGATGAACAGTTTGCACTTCTGATGAAGATCAACAAAAAACTTTCTGAAACGCACAAGGCGATCAATGACATCAACAAGGCCGTTGGACAAATCAATTCCTATCTCGGAAATGTGAGTGACACCGCGCTGGCTTCGCAACTGAAGAAATCGGTTCAGCCTGCCATTGATTCGATGAATGCTATTGCAGCAAAACTTTACAATGTGAAAGCAAAAGCCATTCAGGATGTGTTGGCATTTCCTATTGAGCTCAACGACAAGCTTGCCGGAGTGGGAAGTGCCGTTGCATCTTCCGATTCGAAACCGACAGCATCTTCTTACACCGCATACAATGATCTCGCTTCTAGAATTGATGTGCAATTGGCTAAGCTGAAAAAGATTTTAGACGAAGACATTCCGAAATTCAACCAGACAGTAGAAGAGAAAAAAATTCCTGCTGTGAATTTGAAGAAGTGAATGTTGATCCAGCTCCTTTGCAGAATTTGACAATCTTTGCAACAACAACCAACCCGACAACCTCATGGCAGAAGAAAAAAAGAAAGGAAGTTTCTTCCGAAAATTTCTCATGTGGCTTTTTTTGATTCTTGTTGCCGGACTTGTCATCTACTACTTCATTGCCGGATTCACGTACAGTGAAGGCAATCGTGCCGGCATCCTCATCAAGTTTTCGAAGAAAGGCTACGTATTTAAAACTTTTGAGGGAGAATTAAATATTGGTGGCTTGGGCAATCTTCCAAACACAGTACAGATGAATAATATCTGGGAATTCTCTGTCACCAATCCCGCTGTTGCAGATTCATTGATGACGATGGAAGGAGAAAAAGTGGCGCTGCATTACCACCAGGTGATCAAAAATTTTCCGTGGCAAGGTGATACAGAATATTTTGTCGATCATGTGGAACGGATTAAATAAATCCACTCACCACTTGCTTTCATAGTTCAGCTGTAGGATCCTGCCTGAAACACGACAAAAATCTCCTTCCTACCTAACAACAATCATCATTTCGCTCTTGGCCGAAATTTAGGTTTGCGGATATCTTCTGCAAAAGAAGATTCTCTATGAACAGAATTGTATTTAAGCGGCAGCTGTCGAAAGACGTTTTCCTCATGAAAATCGAAGCGCCGCTGATTGCTGAAGAGCGAAAAGCCGGGCAGTTCATCATTCTGCAAACCGAGGAAGATTATGGCGAGCGCATTCCACTCACAATTGCAGATGCTGATGCTTTGAATGGCGCCATCACCATTATCTTCCAGGTCGTTGGCAAAACAACGGCGGAGCTTTCACTTTTTGAGGTGAATGATGAACTGCCAGCGCTGGTCGGGCCATTGGGCAAACCGACACACATCGAAAATTTCGGACACGTGGTTTGCGTTGGTGGTGGCATTGGTGTTGCGCCACTTTATCCGATTGCTCAAGCGTTGAAAGAAGCAGGAAATAAATTGACAGTGATCATTGGAGCGAGAACAAAAGAATTGATCATTCTCGAAGAGGAAATGAAAACTATAGCCGATGAATTGATGGTCTGCACCGATGATGGTTCTTATGGAATGAAAGCCCTGGTCACAATTCCTCTTAAAGAAATTTGCGAGAGAGAATTGAAGCCGGACAGAGTGATCGCCATCGGTCCGCCCGTGATGATGAAATTCTGCGCAGAAACCACCCGCCCATTTGGAATCTACACGGAAGTTTCACTCAACACCATCATGGTTGACGGGACAGGAATGTGCGGTGGTTGCAGAGTGAATATAAATCATCAGGCAAAGTTTGTTTGTGTTGATGGTCCGGAATTCAATGCGCATGAAGTGGACTTCGACAACATGATTGCACGACTCAATTCATATCGTGATATCGAAAAACAGAAATACAAATGCTTTCTGGAAAGAAGCATCAGGGAAAAAATTCTTGTATGAATCATTCACCCGAACAGTTAACAGAAGAAGCGAAACAATTGCTTGCAGAATATGTCACGAGGTATGACTCCATGAAGCTGAAAGAGCGGTTGAAGATTCCCGCTCAGGAAATGCCGGTGCAGGATCCTGAAGTCCGAACTCATAATCTCGATGAAGTTGCCATTGGATTTTCTTCTGAACAAGCACGCGTGGAAGCGATGCGATGCCTGCTGTGTTTGAAAAAAACTTGCGTTGACGATTGTCCCGTGAAGATTGATATTCCGCGATTCATTCATCACATTGCAGAAGGAGAATTTGAAAAAGCAATTGGTGTGGTGAAGGAAACATCTCTCCTTCCCGCGATTTGCGGAAGAGTTTGCCCGCAGGAAACACAATGCCAATTGCATTGCGCCGTAGGAAAAGCAATGAAGGACATGGACAAGTCCGTGGCGATTGGTCGTCTTGAAAGATTCGTTGCCGATTGGGAAAGAGCGAATGGCAAAGTGGTGATTCCCGAAGTGAAAACTTCAACAGGAAAAAAAGTAGCCGTTGTCGGCAGCGGTCCGGCTGGATTGGTTGTGGCTGCTGATTGCCGAAGAGAAGGTCATGATGTCACCATCTTCGAAGCATTTCACAAACCCGGTGGCGTACTTCGCTATGGCATTCCTGAGTTTCGATTGCCGAATGAAATCATCGATCAGGAAATTGCTGTACTGAAATCGATGGGTGTGGAAATCAAAACAAACTTTGTAGTAGGCAGAACACGTCAACTTCATGATTTGATTGATAAAGATGGCTACGATGCGGTTTTTATCGGCACCGGAGCAGGACTTCCTGTTTTCATGAATATCGAGGGGGAAAATCTCGTTGGTGTTTTTTCTGCGAATGAATATCTCACGCGCGCAAATCTCATGTTCGCTTTTGATAGAGAGAAAGCGGACACCCCAATTTATCCATCAAAAATTGTTGCAGTGCTCGGCGGCGGGAATGTGGCGATGGATGCTTCACGCATGGCAAAAAGATTGGGCGCCGAAAAAGTTTACGTGATTTATCGGAGAACGGAAAATGAAATGCCGGCGAGAAAAGAAGAAGTCGCGCATGCGCGTGAAGAAGGAATCGAATTTCATTTCCTTGAAAATGTAAAAAGAATTCTCGGAGATGAATACGGAAAAGTAAAAGCGGTTGAATGCCTTCGGTACCAACTCGGAGAGCCGGATGAATCAGGAAGAAAACGTCCGGTTGAAATTCCCGGAAGCGAATTCGTAATTGAACTTGATACGGTGATTGTCGCAATCGGCAACAACAGCAATCCGCTTATCAGCCAAACCACACCGCAGATTGCAGTGAACAAACGAGGAAATATTTTAGTGGATGAAACACAGAAGACTTCAATGGATCGGATTTTTGCGGGAGGAGATATTGTTCTCGGAGCTGCTACGGTGATTCTTGCAATGGGTGAAGGAAGGCGCGCAGCCGCTGCGATCAACAAAATGCTGGCTGAAGATTTGGCAAAGGAGAAACCATTAACTGCAACGCCGGCACTTCAATTGATGAATGTGTGATTGAACAGCGATGATACAAATCAGGTTCATGAAATGCATTCCTCCATAATTTTGCAATTAGATTATTTAACCAATCAAATCATTTCACATGAAAAGACTAATTAGTTTCATCCTCCTTGTCAGCTTCGCCTCCTTTGCCGCCATGGCACAGAATCCAATGAATCAGGCAAAGAGTGCCGCCGCACAAACCACCGCACAAATGCCAAGCATCGGCTCAGTGTTAGGTGATCTTGGAAACGGAATTAAACCGGAATCATTTATGTCGTCATTTAAAATGCCCGACTGGCTTAAGAGCGCTTCCGCACTGAATCCTACTGATGCTGCGGGCGCTTCTTCCCTGCTGAGTCAATTAGGTAGCGGATTGAATCCTTCTTCATTGATGAAAGGATTTTCAGTGAAGGACTGGACGTCAAAACTGAAATCAGCCACAACTGTTTCTTCAGTGGCTACCGAAGCTGAATCACTCGTGAAGAACATCAACCCAACCGCATTCAAGAGCGGATTTGATACGAAGAAACTCACTTCTTCACTCGACATGCTGAAGACTGCGAAGTAATTTGATCAAACGAAAAAGCAACGACCCAAGCCGTCGTTGCTTTTTTATTTCCGGTTAAGAAAAATCAGAGAGATAAGTAAACCGCCTGAGCCGCTTCATTTAATTGCCTGCATTGCTTCAATAATTTTCTGAACGGTGGTCTTGTCGTTGATCACCTGCCAGTTCAAACTCTTATAAGTGGTTGTATTGTCTTCCGAAGAATGAAATAGCACGATGCTTTTCACTCCGGGATATTTTTTCTGAATTCCCGTCAGCGCATTCTTGTACCACATCGGCCGATTGCCGCCGACAGCTAGAGATGCAAATTCAGTGAGCATAATCGGTTTTTTAAATTGAGCCAGCACGGGATAATAGTTTCCGAAGATCTCATCAAAGCTCCACCACTGCGACCACGATGCAACTGTTCCGTAGTTCAATGTCGGTATACCGACCCAATCCACATAATCATCTCCGGGATAGTACTCAGTAAAGTTTTGATAAGCCGGATGCGGCGACCATATCCAAATCACATTTTTCGCTCCTTTATTCCTGAAACGATCTACCACATGTTTCCATGCCGCGACAAAATCCTGCGGCTGGTTATTCTGAGGCCCCCACGGATATCGATAAGGATCATTCATTTCGTGACCAAACCGTACCATGATCGGTGCACCGAATCGTTTCGCCTGTTGAATCCATTTGTCGAGATACGAATCGTAATCACCGTTTGCAATTGCCTTTAAACAATCTTTGTCGCGCTGAGCGGGATCAGCAGGGATGCCGGGAAAATCTTTTGCATTGAAATCATTCAGCCAAGGTTCCCATGTAATGAACGGAATAGAACCGAGATCATAAATCGCTTTTGCTTTCATTACCGGAAACTGCTCGCTGGATTTACTTCCCCAGGCTGAATAAATTGAGATAATGGGAAGCTTTGTATGAAGTGTATCCTCCAGTGCAATCACGCTGTTAAAACTTTGCTCCGTTTTGTTGTCATAAGCACCCCACAGAAGTGTATCCGGATGGGTCATACGATGCACACTGTTTCTGTATTCATTGAACCACTTAAGTTCGTCGCTTCGTGTATTTTGCCGCGTTTGCTCCACTACTTCATTTTCAACATTCGAAACAGTTTCGCCTACCTGATTGAAAAGATCGCTCACAGGCCCTGAGGTCTTCTTTCCTGTGTAAGTGAGAGCCGCCACAATCATGGCACCGCAAAACAATACCACGATCGATGCTGTGACGCGGAACAAAATCTTGTTGCTGAGAAATTTTTTCGCCATTTATTATTTCATAGTTCCCGTTAAACGTTTTACTCTGACCGTCATATCATGTCAACTTTCTCCCATGGATCTTCTTCCGGCAAATTGCGTGATTCATAAGCTGCATACAACCCTCCGATGGCCATTATGAATGCAATGGATGAAAATCCAATCATTCCCCAAGTGCGCTCACTCGTGAGCACGATCTCAGCTTCAGGAGTATAGTACAAGCGATGGATCACTACGTAAATCACGGTTGCCACAAACAGGGATGCATGCGCCATAAGCGGGCGCGAAAACGGGCTTAATCCTTTTGCAGCTTTTTTGGCCGTGGGGATGTATGGAATTTTTTTGTTGGCGAGAGAAAGAATAAATCCAAGAAAAAAAACCGGCCAGCAGGCAAACTTTAAAACCATGCCGCGCCAGTGAATCCCTTTCTCACTCTGCGGATCGCACATCCATCTTTGTATGAAAAGGTAAATAGCCACACTGATGATAGCCACCGGTAACCAATGCATGAGAAACTGCGCAAAATACATTTGAGCCGGTAACAGGTTGAACCAAAAAAACAAATACGGAATCAAAAGAAAAAGCATCATTGCGGTGCCGGCGATGTAATAAGTGCCGATGGTGAGATATGAAAGACGCTGCCACAGCGAAAGTTTACTCCATAATCGCGGCACTTCATCGAATAAAACTTCATGAACGCCCCGTGCCCATTTAAGTTGCTGCTTGCAGAATGATCCGAAATCTTCAGGAACTAACCCGCGACTTACTACTACAGGCGCGTAAACCGATTTCCATTTTTCTGAATGAATTCGAATCGCCGTTACCAAATCTTCAGCGAGGCCAATGCCGTGGCCGCCGATACTTTCCAGCGCCTTGCGACGAAACGTGCAATTCGCTCCGATAGCAACACTGCAATTGTATCCGAACATTCCCATCTGTGTTGGACCATAAAAAGTGTATGTCTGTTCAGCAGCCGCTCTCGCAGTGAATGACCGATACTGATTGTAATAGGCCTGCGACACCTGCACATACCCTACTTGCTCATCATTGAAATAGCCGAGCACTTCATCAAAAAAATTCGGAAATGGAATGTGATCGGGATCCAGAACAAGAATAAAATCTTCTGAAGTAAGTTTCAGCGCAGCATTTATTTTTCCCGCTTTCGCTCCCGGCAATCCCACTAAATTCAGCCAAACTGCCTGATGACTTTCCGCCACTTCGCGAAAGCGGGGATCCTTCGTATCATCGAGGAGATACGTGGTATGCGGATATTGAATCTCCGCGCAAGCTTTCAGTGTTTTTTCAAACATAGAGAGCGGTTCACCGGGAGAGCTTGTCGTAAAAATTGCTACCCGCAACGTTTTAGGCGCCTGAATTTTTTCAGGTTTTGAAATGCGGAGATAGTTGATCCAAACAACCAATTGCCGTAGCATTCCCCACCAAAAAATCAGTGACAGCAAAATGAAAAGCGGAACATAGCCAACGTGATCTTCGCGGAACCACCAGTTTGCCAATCGCACCATGCTGATTAATCCCGCTAACATGAGCGAGAGCAAAATCAATTTCTCCCTGCGGCGTGGCCTGCGCGCTTCACGGAACGACCAGAATTTCCTGTGATCACTTTTCCTCATAAGCCAAAAGGATTTTTAGTGATGCCATAGCCACCTGTTGCGTGTAAAAATTATTCCGCGTGATCCGGTAATTGGCGTTTAAAGAAATCAGCGGAGTGATTTTGAAATTGAGCCCTGTTGAGATTTCGAAAGGAAAAAAATTCTGTGCCGAATAGGCCATTACGAGAATTGATTCATCGGCAGAATTCTTATCAAGATAAAAATACGGATCATCAGCGCGCGCATATAATCCTGCATTAAAATTGGCCGCTATCGTCACGCTAGCTGACAGATTGTATTTAGCGCTTGCCAGGGCTGAGTGAATCTGTTGATGCAATGGAGTGAAGTATGGATTATAAACACCGGGAATGGATCCGCTGTTGTTCGCAATAATCGTATCAATCGGCTGTGCCGCTGTATAGCGACTTTCATTCGATGTACTGTAACTGAACCCATAGCCCGCATTCAATTCCAGCTTCTGTGTTTTAATAACAGTGGCTAGAAACCATCCGGTCGCCGCCTGCACAAAATTCCGGTCTTCGAAAAAATCGATTTGATATCCCGCATGCGCCAACAGGATTCCCGGGCGATTCCAGTCAAACGACAATCCTGTTTTATCCTGCATGATGCTTTCGTTCACACTGCTGAGATTAGAATTATAGGGACGCCGCTCGGTAAAAGCATCAATCGAAAGTTGTTTCACAAGGTGTTGGTACAGATCAATTCCTGCTGTCCATTCAGGAGTGGATTCATTTCCTAAATCACTCAAATAAAGTCCGGCCTTGATCGAAACAATTGCCCTAAGATCAGAAAGGATCATTCTGTTTTCAGCGCTGAGCCAAACATCATTCACAATAGCGTCGTTTCCGTTCAGCATGTCATACAGAAGTGAAAACTTGGGATTCACTAAAGCTGATTTTGCTGCACCTCCCTCAAAATAATTACTCAATGACCTGAGCGGCTGATCATCGAAAGAATAGGAAGGCTGAAAAATGAAGTAGGGCGCTTCGGCCCACTTCACATCTTGTAACAGAGATTCAGCTAGCTGATTTTTACCGGGAGTAAGTTCGCTTAGCTGGTGCTCTGCAAGTTTGACATCTCCGCGCCAGTAGTTAATATGGCTGAGAAGAATTTTCCCATTTTCGTCATCAGGATTTCTTTGAAGAAAGGATTCTGCTTGCGCCTTTGCTGGGCCGAGTTTTCCGGTATTCATCAGAAAATTCACGTAATCGAGTTTCAAAATTTTGTTTGTTGAATCAAACCGAATGGCATTTATGTAAGCATCCTCTGCGCGGGTGATATGATTTCTGTTGTAAAGAATCTGCGCATGAAGCCAATAGGCTCCGGAGTTGCGAGAATTTGCGGCAAGAAAATTCTCAATCAATCTGTCAGCTTCACGAAAGCGGTACTGTTGCACCAATGAGCGAGCCTGTCCCAGTGAATCCGTAACAGTCGGAGGTTGGGCAATTGCCATGCAGATTTTCATCTCCAACAAAAAAAACATTGTTGATTTCCCGAGCAAGAAGAATGGATGTTTTACGGTGTTTGACTAATCCGGTCAAAAAAGGTTTAAGGTGCTGATCAAAGGTCGCAATCATTTTTCAACAACCTTAGGTCTTATCGTATGTGCAAAACAAAAAGGCAAATTTTATTTGTAAAAAAATTTGCCTTTCATCATACAGAAAACAAATCACTTTCTATCTTCTACCTCCACCGCCACCTCCGGGTCTTGCTCCTCCTCCTCCGGCTGGTCTTGAACCGCCTCCCATATTTCCTCCATGATTCATTTGATTGTAACCGTTGTTACGTTGCTGCGCCTGCTGGCGCTGCTGCTGATCTCTGTTGAGTTGTTGCTGCGTATTGGCATTGTTGTTTTGTTGCCAACCACTGTTGGTGCGCTGATCCCAATTGCCCTGATCGTTCTGCCGATAAACATTTCCTTGCTTATCTGTGGCTACGTTGTTTTTGTTATTCGACACTTGTCCGGCTCCACCTGCGGGCTGCTGTTTTGCTGACGCGCCGCCACCGGCTTTATTCGCTGCGTTGGCACCTCCTGCCGGCTGCTGTTTCGCTGAGGCACCGGCACCGGCTCCTGCTTTGTTACCGGCATTAGCGCCGCCTGCGGGTTGTTGTTTTGCTTGATTTCCGCGTTTTACATCATTGGTGGAAACTCCATTTTGTCCGCGGTAAACATTATTGCTGCGATCAACATTTATGTTGATGTCGCCATTGTGAACATAAGTGGGACCGCGTGGACCATAATAGCCACCATGATAAGGCGGATGATAAGGAGGACGATAACCCGGACAACCCCAATAACCTCCATGCCCGCCATAAACACTGAAGTTGAACCAACCTGCGCTATAATGAAATCCCATGCTCCATCCTGTCCAGGGGTTGTAATGAAAACTAAATCCGTACGAGACGGGGCGCGGATAATAGTAGGGACCGTACCACGGATTGTAGTAGTAACCTGTTCCATACACCACAACTCCATTGTACACGTAGCAACCCATGTAACCGGGAACGTAGCCCACATACACGTACTGCGGCGTCGCATCATAGATGTAAACGAACTGCGTGTTATACGCTGAGCTGCTTGCAGGAATTTTGTCAACGTCCTGCGGCCGGTCATCTGACACTTTCCATGGTCCGGTTGCGCTCGATGCCTTATACCAAATTCCGTTGTCAACGCAGTAATACGTATTGCCCGAACGAATCACTGTGCTGCTCGTATTCATAGCAAGCTCAAGAGAAGTGCCTTCTATCTTTTCGAACTTCGGGTCACCGTCATATTTTACAGTGACCGTTGAAGTCGATCGATCGACTTTTGCCGTCTGCGGAATCTGGGCATCCATCACGGCTTGCTCTGCCTGCTCTGTACCGGGAATGCTTGCAAGCACATTGTCTTTATCCGAGCCCACAGGAATCTTTGCAAAGTCTGCCGGCATTTTATCGGCTTCAACATATTGCCATGGTCCATTCAATGAAGATGACGTGTACCATCTTCCTGAAACAAGAATGTATTGCTTGTTCGTGTTGATGTCTTTGAAAATGTCATCCTCACTGTTACTCACATAGAGCAGATTCGTACCTTCAATTGTCTGGTAATTGGGTTCACCATCGGTTTGAATCAATTCAGTGGGCTCCGTGGCTACGACAACCTGCGGCGGAGTTTTGTTTTCTTCATCAGAAGAATTCTTAGCGCCTTCTTTCTTTGCCTGCTCTTTAATTTGTTTATCGATTTCTTTGAGTTCTTTCGGGAGAGGAGTAACAGGAGCATATCCGCTCGTAATGCTTGATGATTTGTACCAGAAATTTCCTCCGTACAAATAATATTGATTGTCCTTCGGATACTGAATGATGAGGAATGCCGAGTTGATCACACGTTTCATTTTCAGCTTATCATCATCCTGAAGTTTCGGTTCTCCATCCGTGGTGACGAGCGTGGTTTGCTTGTTGACGTAAATTATTTTCGGAGGATCATTTTTGAGATCAGTAGAAGATTGTCCTTTCGTATTTTCAATTGAGGTCAGAATTTCATCGAGCGTCGTTTGCACTTTTTGCGCGGGAATTTCCGTTTCAAGAAAGGATTTCAGCTTACGGATTTTTGCTGTGTCATCGATGCCGGCCAACTTCACGTTGTCAATCGTAATACTTTCCAATGTAGCAAGCCGCGTATCACGATTTGTATTCATAGTAGCGGTAAAGAAAATTGCACCAAAAACCGGCTCTGTTCCGGGCTGCTCCTTAACTGAAATAGCCGCTCTTCCTGTAAGCTTATCACCTTTCAGTTCTTCGAGCTGTGGTTGATAAACGCTCACTTCGGCACCGCTCTTTGCTTTGTAAACATGCGGCCAGTTCTCCTGAGCAAAAATTCCTGAACTGAAAAGAAGAAAGGAGAACAAAATAATTGCTTTCATAATTGATTGATGATTCATGAGAATATAAGGTTTGAAAATTTCATCTGTAAATTGAAGGCCAAAAGTACATAGCAGACATTTAGAGACTGTTTTTCAAATGCTGCGAACCCGCAAAGAAAAGGAAAACCATTTTGCTTACAGGAATGGCTTGCCATCTGTCATCACAAATTGAACAGCAGAGAAAATGTATTCTTCTTAATAGAATAATACATTTTTTTATTCCCCTCCAGATCGTTCAGGTTTTTTTCATCATTTATTTACTAAGACTGATTGCCATACATTAACCCTCATCCTCGCAACCTCCTTCACTTATTGCACCCAATTGAACATGCAAATTCCTCATAAAAAGAATGAGAAATATAGTTGCAGTGAATGACAACAATCATTCTTCCTCTTTTTCGATCAAACCAACTTTACGGAACTTTTTGACCGAACAGAGAATCGGATTACTTCTCCAAATCGGATTCAATTGAATCAAATCTTAAAAGCAAAAAATCATGAAGAAAATCAAATTAGTACTTGCGCTAATCCTGTTTGCGGGAATTTCAAACACGTTTGGCCAGGCAAATGAAATGCAGGATAACATCGCCCTGATTAAGAAAAATCTGGCAGACAGTAAACAGAATTTAAAAAAATACGAATGGATTGAAACCACCACCACCTTTGTCAAAGGAGAACAGAAATCCAAGAAACAAAATCAATGTTATTATAGCGTTGACGGGAAACTGACAAAAGTTGAAACCGGTGGGTCTGCAGCAGCTAAAACGCCGGGTGGACTCCGTGGTAAAGCTGCCGCCAACAAAAAGCAAGACATTCAGGATTACATCCAAAAAGCATTGGAACAAATCAATTCCTATATGCCACCGGATCCGGATAAGATTCAACAAAATTATGCCGATGGCAAAACGGCCATTCAAATCCTTGAACCCGGTAAAAAGTTCAAACTTAATTTTCCGGACTACCTTCAGAAGGGTGACTTGCTAAGTATTTCCCTTGATAAAGAAAATAAATTCCTGCTGGGCTATTCCGTGAAAACTTTTGTTTCTGATCCAACAGATGTCGTGACTTTCGATGTGGTGGTTAAAGCACTCCCGGATGGAACACAATATCCGGCAGAAATTACTTTTAATTCTGCTTCACAAAAATTAAAAATAGTGATGCAGAACTCAGGTTATAAGGTGGGTGGCGGACACTAATCCTTAATCTTCTCGCGCTCGTTTGCAGATAAGCATTTGTGCAGCGAACGAGTGCGCACGCGTTTCCTCTCGCACATTCCTCTCACGACAAACGCGCGCGAGATGGGTTCTTGCCCGACTATTTTCATGATGCCATTTCAGCGAATCAACAATAATATCCTACATTACATCATCAGCCAGCAGCATCTGCCAATTATTGATGGTGGCAGTGAAAAAGTACATGGACAAAAGTTACGGGTGGTTGGCGAGGATGCCAACCACGGACAGAAAAAATTTTCACGACAGAATAGCAGTTTGCGTTTAAGCGAGGTGTTGCGTGAAGTATCCATGGCTTTGAGTTGGCTTTGAGTTGGCTTTGAGCAGGCTTTGCCCCGGCGAAGTTTTTAAGGAAACCCAGCAAGACAACGGACAAGCTGACGGGTGTTGAGGATTATAAACAGGATTATGATTTCTGCTTCTCAGTACATCCTAACTGGTTCAAGCGCCTGCTTGGACCATTCTATCATTCAAGGCCGTTACATGAAAGGGCGTAATAGGACTCTTGCGCCAGGCTGCGTTCTTCTAGTAGTCGCGCAACACCCTTTTCAGATTTTCTTCCATGATTTACCCAACATCGCTCCGTGAACTTGTTTGAAGATGATTTTAATGAGAAGGCATGTAGTAACCACTCTTGCGCGCGAATACCGCCAAGCTTTTTGCGCTGCGTTCGCGTGCCCAACATAGCGCACGCGAATTGCTTACTCTCATTAGCCGACCCGACATTCGCGCGCGACAGCGGTGCGCTTACCAACAGCGGCAGAAAGATATGTTTGCTCAGTTCTTTGATTGGCACACGCGGCACGCGTGCGCCAGCAGCGGGATTACGCCTGAAATAATTGCAAAAAATGCGAACAATGATTTTCAGTCTATCATCACGGATTAGTTTGAATTCTTATTGCTATTGCGTACCGGTGAGAATGCATCTGCAATGGCCCAGATATAAAATACAATGCTCCAAAATGAAGCTACATCATGTACTATCCTTGGAATCCAATAAGCCCAAAGGGCTCTTTCGTCAGAAGTAGCTGGTGGAGTGATTGGATTCGCCATGGAAATGAGAGGCAGTATGATGATGTTCAAATTAGCAATGATTATCGCGGCGGCAAGAATTAGTGCACCCCGGTAACAATCACCGCGGTAGATTTGTCCTAAGCCGGGAGCAATCATAGATAAGATGCCACCCGTGATTGGGCTTCTTTTCTTCTTTCTTGAATCCAAAGTTTCAGCCACGAATGAGTTCTTGAATTGTCGAAGGTCAATAGTGAAACTTTTGTGAACAGTGATTTTTGTCACACAACAACATAACTAATGTCACTGCCCCATTTTCTTAATTACTTGGTATAATTAAAACTTGAGTGAGTTGAGATTGGTCGTTTACAATTATATAATCTGTAAAACTGAGGCTTATCATGAATCGCAGGTTTTCTGCTTCTGAAACTTTGTGGGCTAAATTTCTCGTGATGAAAAGCACAATTCGTATCGTTTACGTGATTATGTGTTTAGCTGTTCAAACTTCGACATTATTTTCTCAGAACAGTGAACTATCGTCAAAATTTCAAACGTCTGAAACTGCCGGAATACAAAGGGTGGTTCCTAATCTTGAACAACATAACGTCTTAGTCACCTTTGCAAATCTTGACACGAATGGGGAATATCATGTTCTTCTTTACGATTTCAATAAGCAACTCATGGGGACTTATTGGGTAGATGGAAATCAGATGGCAATTTACGTGGGTAGTATAGCTCCCAATAATTATACGCTGGTATTGAAAAAGGATAATAAGGTAATTGATAAGAAAGAGATTCTGATTCAATAAAATTTTCTGCCATTGTTTGGCACTGGGACGCGCGCATCGTTGCGTATCTTAAACGGCGACAGGAGCGAGAGTACTTTTTGATTGCAACATGATGTAACTTTGAAAAAAAACAAATGGTAATTCACGGTCTCATAACTATTGACACGGAAATTGCGAACGACACTCCGGTGTTCACTGGCACTCATGTTCCCATTCAGAGCTTGTTCGATTGCATGGCGGCCGGAGAATCACTCGATCAATATCTTAAAGATTTTCCGGGTGTTAAAAGGGAGCAGGCATTAAAGCTGCTGGAGTTGGCCGGAAAAGAGTTGAACTCAATTTATCGGGTGCGAGCGCGGATGCACCGTAGCCAAATGACCAAGTCAGAACGTTCGACAAACCTAATCTCCTTCCCTTCTCAAACCACTTCTTATCTTACCTCGGGGAATTCTTAGCGCATTTACGAGCTGAAACAGACTTGGGCTAAAGGGTTCGGGAACAAGTTTGACAATTCATATTCCTCCGTGAAGTGTTGTGCCGGATTATGAACAAGTGCCATGCGCTTCTTCTTACACATTCTCTCGCGACAAACGCACAAAATGGCGGTGAACAAACCAAAAAAAAATAAATTGAAATCATTCGGAAGGATTATTGATCTCCTCATCGTAATTGCTGCCATCGAAGCATCCGCTTAGACCTTTCATCTTCATTGCAAACAAAGTATGCAGAGTATTAATTAAAAGGCACAAGCGGACGCTTGCGCCAGGCTTGCGCCATGAGGGGGGTTTTGAAGTTAAGAAGGTTATTATTCTCAAGATCATGAGCCTGGAGTAAGTTTTTAGAGTGAAATTGGGAGTGTGATTGCACTAAATGGAGTTGATGATGTTCCGTTAATCATCAATTTTAAGTACACCTCAAATCGAGAAAGATTTACTAGGTCCTCCTGGGTAAAGGTTGGAAAAAACTCCTTTGCAAGGTAACCAGCATCATCAGCTCCAACTCCAAAAGAAATAAGCGTTCCTACATTACCAAATATATCTGCTCTCAATCTCTCATCGAGTTGACTAATGTATTGGTTTGTTAGAAAGAGCGCAAGTCCGTACTTTCTTGCTTCAGACAGGATGTTAGCAAATGAGTGGGTCACGAAGGAATGCATTTCGTCGACGTAAAGGTAAAAGGGTTTTCGATTTTCCAAATCCATTTTTGATCTGCTCCAGGCGATACTGCTCCAGTGCTCCGGTGAGTTCACTCATACATGCTGCGATCAAGCTCGTTCCGATCTCTAATTTCTCGGCGCACTTGCGGATAAATTTTTCTAACTGGTTGTCATTGTACAAATCGAGGTTGTGACGGACAGGTGGGCGCGGGTTGTCTTTGATTTCTATTTTGAGGGTGACTCTCATCCGGTCGAGTCCTTCGAGTTTGATTCCT